>Ga0187777_10003427_pt1 | contig 10111 bp, 7 predicted proteins | sample 1015_Q2_SP5_10_M_FD_132416 | JGI IMG/M metagenome (GOLD analysis project Ga0187777, IMG submission 132416) | Tropical peat soil microbial communities from peatlands in Department of Meta, Colombia - 1015_Q2_SP5_10_MG | ecosystem: Environmental > Terrestrial > Soil > Wetlands > Peat | place...
CTGAATGGGCCGGAATTGACGAGCGTTCCCTTGGTCAACGTGAAAGGAAGCGGCGGCTCGGTCATGGTCTCTTCCGGATCATCAGGGCGTGGAACAATGACCAACCGAATTTTGATCTTGTACTTTTTGGCAAACTCGTAATCGCGATCATCATGCGCGGGCACGCTCATGATGGCGCCGGTGCCATAATCCATCAGGATGTAGTTCGCAACCCAAATGGGGACTTTTTCCTGGTTGAAGGGATTGATGGCGAAGTGGAGCGTATTCACACCATGCTTTTCGATCTCGCCAATATCGCCCGTCTCTTTGGCTTTGCGCTGCTCTGCCATTAGGCGTTCAACGTCGGCCCGGAGCAGATCGTTGTGCTCAGTGAGCGTGCGAACCAGCGGATGCTCCGGCGCCAACTGAATGGAGGTTGCGCCGTAGATGGTGTCAATACGGGTTGTGAAGACGCTCACCGTTGGAGCGGCGGGGGTATCTACCTTGAATTCAACAAGCGCACCCTCGCTGCGGCCGATCCAGTTGCGCTGCATAGTGCGCACTTTTTCAGGCCAATCTTCGAGCTTGTCGAGATCGCGAAGCAGCTCCTCGGCATAACTGGTTATGCGCAGGAACCACTGTTCGAGCTCCCGCTGCTCGACGGGAGTGTCTTCATGCCGCCAGCAACAGCCATTTACGACCTGCTCATTAGCAAGCACGGTCGCGCAGTTTGGGCACCAATTGACCTTGCTTTTCTTGCGGTACGCCAAACCCTTCTCGTAAAGTTTGAGAAAGAACCACTGGTTCCAGCGGTAGTATTCCGGGAAGCAGGTCGTCACTTCTCGTGACCAATCGTAGGCAAATCCCAAGCGCTTCATCTGCCGCTTCATGTTCTCAATGTTGCGTAGCGTCCACTCGCGCGGCGGTGCTTTGGCAGAGATTGCGGCATTTTCGGCAGGGAGACCGAAGGAGTCCCATCCCATGGGATGGAGCACGTTGTATCCGTTCATCCAGGTGTAGCGGGCCAGGGCATCGCCAATCGCGTAGTTGCGAACATGCCCCATGTGCAACACGCCGGAGGGATAGGGCAACATTTCGAGCACATAATATTTCGGCTTGGTGGAGCTACTCTCGGCAGCATAGAGAGACGCATCGCTCTGCCAGCGCTCGAACCACTTGGTCTCGATCCGCTGAGCATCGTAGCGGTCGTCCATGAGCGAATCACGGCTTCGAGTTTCGCGAGTGATTGACGTTGTCTCTTCCGGCGCCATAGCCCAGTACCAGGGATGAGAGTTGATTTTACAACGAAGCAGGGGAATTCCGGTTCAATTGCCGCTGACTTGGCGCCGAAGTTTCTTTGCCGCGAAGACCACGGCATGATTCAAGCGACTTACGTTCGCACACGTTGACCTGAAGAATTGGGCAGGGCACGGCTTGAAACCATCCCCTACCAATCATCTTTGGCGTCGCTTACCCTACAATAGCGCGGTGCGGCGTCTGATCGTAAATGCGGATGATTTCGGACTCACCCTCGGTCTCAATCGAGCCATCATTGAGGCACACTCCACAGGAATCGTGAGTTCCACGACGCTGATGGCTAACGCCGGGGGCTTCGATACCGCCGTCCAGATGGCAAAAGCGGCTCCCAATCTGAGCGTTGGGTGCCATATTGTGCTCGTGGACGGGGCTCCATTGTCCGACAGTCGCAAGCTAGCAACCCTCACATCCGGCATAAATTCGCAGTTTGAAAAGGGCATAGGCGCGTTCGCTTTCCGGGCATTGCGCGGCAAAATCAATCCAGGCGAAATTCAAACGGAAGCTGCCACCCAGATTCGGAAATTACAATCGGCGGGGATTGAGCCTTCCCACATCGATACCCACAAGCATACTCATATATTCCCGCAGGTTCTGGTGCCGCTGCTGAGGGCCGCAAAGGCTTGCGGCATCGGGGCAATTCGAAATCCGTTTGGGAGAGTCGCCTATTCCGGATTGGCAACCCGGCCGAAACTGTGGAAGCGCTATGGCCAGCTGATGCTGCTCAATCCTTTTGCCCGACAGTTCCTGCAGTCAGTGCAGGCAGAAGGAATAATTACGCCCGATGGGTGCCTGGGAGTGGCGGCCACCGGCGTCCTTGACGAAGCACTATTCCATTCCATCCTGGACAATCTTCCCGACGGAACTTGGGAATTTGTTACCCACCCGGGATATAACGACTCCGACCTGGATCGGGTCGAGACCCGATTGCGCCAGTCGCGCGAAACCGAACTACGGCTCCTCACATCCCCGGGAGTTCGTGAGGATCTGGCGCGGCGGGGAATCGAGCTGATCTCTTATCGCGACCTGCTTCGGAAGCCTTCCTGATGTGCACAGCCTTTCGTCATGTCCCCAGCTTTACGTTAGTAACCTCAGGGAGTCACCTGCGGAAGGTATGATTGTTTCACACCGTGGCAGAAATCCTGCCAGGCTTCACACGATTATGGACGACAGACCAGAAGAACGCGTAGACGCAAAGATACTCGTGCGGGTATGGGGAATGGATGCCGATGGGCGGCCATTCTTTCAAAACGCGAACGCCACAAACATCAGCAGCGAAGGCGCGTTGCTGTCGGGAATTCGCCATACGTTGAAGGTGGGCGACGTTATTGGCATTCAACATGAGGACAAAAAAGCACGTTTCAAAGTAGTTTGGGTTAAGGACGCGGGTCGGCCGCGAATGGTCGATGCAGGTGTGCAGATTATGGCAAATCAGCGCAGCCCGTGGCTTGACCTGGCCAAATCCGGCGAGCGCCCGGTCGCCCATGGCGGAAATAAGCGACGCTTCCACCGGCATAAAGTACTATTCCCGATCGAAATTAGCTTCGATGATTCCCGCCGTCCGCACCTGCAAACCAACGCCACGGATATTGGCGGGCGCGGCTGCTACGTCGAGACCTTGCTCCCGCTCCAGCTTGGAACTAAGGTGAATATCACGTTCTGGGTGGAATCCGAGAAGGTTCAAACCAGCGGAATCGTGCGGACTAGTGACCCCGGAGTGGGAATGGGCATCGAGTTTATGGCGCTGGATAATGCTGTGCAGGAATGGCTTCAGGCCCATCTGGACAAGCTGGACGACAGCGTGACCGGCATAGCTGCCAAGGGTGCCGGCGGCGGGGAGTAGGGTAAAAGCAAATCAGCTGCCCTACCCTCCCGCGGGCTATCTTCTTACTAACTCACACAAATCTGAATCCCGCTAGAGCTCTCGCCATCGAATCAATCAACGCGCGGGCTGGGGCGTGTAACACCCTGCATGAAAATCGGCATCACTTGTTATCCGACATACGGCGGCAGCGGGGTCGTTGCCACCGAACTCGGGTTGGAACTGGCTCATCGCGGGCATGAGGTCCACTTCATCTCGTATGCTCAACCCATCCGGCTTACCGAACTGAACCCGGATATTCACTATCACGAGGTCGATGTCTCTCGCTATCCGTTATTCGACTACCCGCCTTATGACTTGGCGCTTGCCACGCGTATGGCGGAAGTTTCTGAGATCTACGGGCTGGATTTGCTGCACGTGCACTATGCAATCCCGCATTCGGTTAGCGCGCTTCTTGCGCGGCAAATGTTGGCGGCGAAAGCAAAGGGGCAGCGCCTGCCGTTTGTCACCACGCTTCACGGCACCGATATCACGCTGGTCGGGCTAGATCGATCCTATTTGCCGATCACCCGCTTCTCCATCGAACAGAGTAATGGCGTAACCGCCGTTTCCAAGTATCTGCAGGAGCGGACCAAGCGCGAATTTGACGTCCGCAATCACATCGAGGTGATTTTTAACTTCGTAAACTGTGACGTTTACTGCCGCAAGGCAGGCACTAAAGAACAGCGTGCAGAATATGCGCGCGAGGACGAACGTATCCTTGTGCATCTCTCAAATTTCCGCCCGGTCAAACGCGTAACTGACACCATCGAGATTTTCGAGCGTGTACGCAAAAAAGTTCCTTCCAAGCTATTGCTCATTGGTGACGGCCCAGACCGCTCGAAGGCGGAATGGTTAGCGGTGCAGAAAGGCATCCACAACGACGTTCTTTTTCTCGGCAAGCAGGATCAGATCGCCGAGAAATTGGCGCTGGCGGACATTCTACTTATGCCCAGCGAACTCGAATCCTTTGGATTGGCAGCGTTGGAAGGCATGGCATGCGAAGTAGTACCCATTGCTACTCGTGTCGGAGGCGTTCCCGAGGTGATCGAACACGGGAAGAGTGGCTATCTGGCGGAAGTCGGCGATGTAGACACCATGGCCCGCTATGCGATTGAACTGCTCACCGATGAAAGCCGTCTGCGTGCCATGGCAAAGGCCAGCCGAGCCGGGGCCCAATCGAAGTTCTGTTCTTCGAAGATCATTCCGCAATACGAAGATTTCTACCGCCGCGTGTTGGAACGCTCTTCGTAGGCGGCCACGGAAAGCGCGCTCTCGCTTTGCAACAAAGGAAGTCGCAGCCGTATGAGCGTTCCCTTCCCTTCGTGGCTGTCGATGGTCATGCGCGCAGTGTCACCATAAAGGACCTTTAGTCTTTCGGCGACATTGGCCAATCCAATTCCAGTGCCTCCTAACCCGCTGGGCTTTTCCAGGAGGGCGGCAGCGCCCATGCCGACGCCATTGTCCTCGACTTCCACAATTAACTTCGAATCGGTGAGCCGGCTGCGAATAAAAATGCGCCCTTCGTCAATCTTCGAAGCCAAGCCATGTTTAATGCTGTTCTCGATCAGCGGCTGCAAGAGCATGCTTGGCATCATCACGTCCAGGGACGCGGGATCCAGTTCTTTCAGAATTTGCAGTTTGTCGCGTCCAAAACGGACCACTTCGATATCAAGATAATTGTCAATGAATTCCAGCTCTTCACGAAGCGGAACGAAGGCATCGCTGCTGTTCAGCAACCGGCGAAGGATGGTGGCCAGCTTGATGATCAGGTCGCGGGCGGTGTCAGGATCAAACCGTACCAGAGATGAAACCGAGTTCAGAGTGTTAAACAAAAAGTGAGGGTTGATCTGGTTTTGCAACGCCTCCATGCGGGCATTGAGCAGAAGCTTTTCCTGCTCTTCCAGTTTGATTTGAATGCGCACGCTGTTCCAGATTTTCAAAGCCGTGCCGATCACAATGATTGACGTGGCGTAAATCAGGCCTTCTACCCATAACTTGGGACTCTCCAGGCTGAAGGTTGCATGCGGCAGAAACCGGGCAATCTCGCTGTGCATGAATCGCAAAGCAATAATGGTGAAGAAGAACATGACCTGCCAATCGAAGCGGCGAGGGGCAGGCAGGTTACGCCGGATCATGCGATAGATGCTGAGATCGATGAACGGCGAGAAAGACCAGATGTCTTCTTTGTCGGGTGTGAGATCTCGCAGTTGTCCGGCGACGAAGCCGCAAATCACGGTAAAAGGCAGGGTGGCCCACTCGCCATAAATCAGCGCAGGCAAACTGACCAGTGCCCCGCCGAGAATGCCCGTTAAGCGGCCTCCGACCACTCCAAGAAGGATGGCGGCTTCAAAGGATAGATCGCCGGCAAGAAAACTGCGTGCGCTCAGTCGAAACCATGTGCCGAAGGCCAGAGGACCGCCGATCCACAGCACCAGAAGAATTTTCCCTTTCAGCGAACGCTCATCCCGAAACAGCAGGTTCTTAAATTCAACCGACCGTACCAGGGTGCTGGCGACAGCTGCAGCTACGCCCAGCTTGATAAGCAGGTTGATGAGGATTAAACGCTGTTCCATGGAAGCCGCTGAGAAAACTGTAGCATGAAGATGAGGCTACTGATCCGCGATTACTATTCGTTCAGGAAATTTTGCCCCCATCATTCTTGATTGTCATCCTGAGCGGAGAGAATGGTTCGCGTAAGCGAACCAGCCACGGAGTCGAAGGATCGCTTGGCCGAATAAATAACAACGAGCGTAGGAGGCATTCTTACCTAACCGCCAACAGTTATGCCGTAGATTCCAGCCTGCGACCGTATCCCGACCCAGCCATTAGAGATCCTTCGACTGCGATGCCGTCCGCTTCGCGAACGGCATCTTCGCTCAGGATGACAACGCTGTTTATGCGTTTAGTTTCGCCCTCAGTTGTGCCAGCACATTACCCATGTCCTCGACCTTTGTGGGGCCGCCCTGGGCCATATCTTTGCTGCCTCCACCTCGACCGCCCAACCGCGCAAGCGCCTCCTTCATGAGCGCGCCCATGTCGAATGGCTGGCCGGCAGATTGGGCAAAAACTAGTGATGGTTGGCCAGAAATGCTGGCGAGCAAGGCAACTAGGGGGCGGCCCTGCCGCGTGAGCTTCTGCGCAAGAAGCTTAATAAACGCCAGATCACGATCGGCGAAGATCTGAGTGATGACGATCGGGCCCGCTTGCTCGGGCTGCCCGGATAACAACTTTCCCGCGTGCAGTCCCGCTAATTCATCAACAGCCTGTTCGTACGCTTTGCGCGAACTGCGCGCCTCCTCCTGGAATTTGCGGACTTGCTGTGGCAGATCCCACAAATGGCTCGAGCACAAGGAAGCAGATTCAGCGAGCATCGCGTAATCGCGACGGGCTGTTGAAACCGCCCGTTTGCCGCATACGAACTCCACGCGCCAACCTTGCCGAACCTTTTCGGCTTTCCGCAAAAGAATGCTGCCGATCTGGCCAGTACTTGCAACGTGTGTTCCCCCACAAGCGGTTAAATCGAAGTCTTGAATATCGATCAAGCGCAATTTGTCGCGTTCGACTGGCGGAAGCTTGCGCAATCCGAGGCCTTGTGCTTCTTCTTGACTCACGAAACGAACTTCGACCTTGCGATCCTGGGTGATCACATCATTCGCCAGGCTTTCGGCAGCTTCGATCTGCGCGCTGCTGAGGGCCTTCGTGTCCAGATCAATCGAGCATGCGTCAACCCCCATGTGAAATGAAACGGTTGGCATATTGAAGAGGCGCAGAAACGCCGCGGATAGCACGTGTTGCCCGGAGTGCTGTTGCATGTGATCGCGACGGCGATCGACGTCAATTTGACCGTGAACCTCAATTCCCCTCCGCACGTCGGCGGCGCCCTCGATGTAATGCAAAATCGTCCCGTCGTTGTTTTCTGCAACTTCGGTAACTCGGAGCTTGTTGTCGCCAGCACGAATGACGCCGGTATCAAAAACCTGGCCGCCGCTAGTCGGGTAAAACGCCGTCCGATCCAGGATAAGCGCCGTTCGCGAATCGGTCATGCTCACGTCGAGCACCTTGGCGTCAAATTCGTAGAGAAAAGAATCGTGATAGTAGAGGTGTTCCGTCATGACAAAAATGCATAGATCCTTCGACGGCTAAGGCCGCCTCAGGATGACAACCGGAAGGCTGAATGTTGACTGCTGACTACTGATTGCTCGTTAGTACGGCCCGATAATGCCGCCGATCTGCCGCGAAGCGGGCCGCGGTTGGACCCGGAGCTTGTGTTTTTCGATGACATCCAGATACTTCAATCCAGAACCGGTATTGAACAGGACCACGGTGTCATCGGCGCTAAAAAACTCACGCTCGCGCAACTTGCGGTAAGCCGCCAGCGTGGCTGCTCCTTCCGGAGCCGCGAAAACGCCTTCTGTCTTAGCCCAGTGCCGCAGAGCATCCATGATCTCGTCATCGCTCACAGCCAATGCGAGTCCACCACTCTTTTTCAGGATATCGAGAATCAAATAGTCGCCGTAAGCTTTGGGGACGCGAAGACCGGCAGCAAGTGTCTCAGCATTGGGCCAAGGGTCGGCTGTGCTTTTCCCTTCATCCCACGCTTTGACGATGGGAGCACAACCCGCCGCCTGTACCGAAATCATTTGCGGGCGCTCGGAGCCGATCCAGCCCAACTGCTGCATTTCATCGAATGCCTTCCACATGGCGATCAAGCCGACTCCTCCACCAGTCGGATACACGATGGCGTAGGGCAGCCGCCAGCCTGATTGTTCGGCGACTTCGTAGCCCATCGTCTTCTTGCCTTCGACGCGAAACGGCTCTTTTAGGGTGGAAACATCGAACCAGCCTTCGTTGTCTTTCCTTTCTGCGACCATTCGGGCACAGTCGCTGATCAGGCCGTCCACCAGCGTGATACACGCTCCGTAGCTTTCGCATTCCACGCGATTGGCCAGAGGCACGTCTTTTGGCATGAAGATGTGAGCCTCGATTCCGGCCGCCGCGCAATACGCTGCCAATGCGCTGGCAGCATTTCCCGCCGAAGGAGCAGCCAGTTTCTTCAGGCCATAAGCTCTAGCCATAGTGACCGCAGCAGACATGCCGCGAGCTTTGAACGAGCCGGTGGGATTTAGTCCATCATCTTTTATATATACGTTGGAAAACTCGCGGCTGGGCAGCATAGGCGTGAAGCCCTCGCCCAACGAAACAGGCTCTGCCTCAGGCAGGACTTCGGCGTAGCGCCACATGGATGGAGTTCGCCCGAACAGTGATGCCGAGGTAAACGTCTTTTTCAGCTCTGCGAGGTCGTAGCGAGCGTAAAGCACGCCGCCGTCTTCTGGGCAGACAGTCTGCGGGTGATCGGTGCTCATCTGCACGCCGCACTTGGTGCATTCGAGATAAGCGACGCGGGCCAAGAGGCGAGTTTAACATCATCTAATGCGCCCTGATGGCATCGTGTAGCGCGAGCATTCCTGCACGCGCAACACAAACACAGCAGCCGCCCTCCGCTGTCTGGAGGAGCGCAGCCTACTTCTTCGGAAATTTCGCGTCCAGGTCCAAATTCAGCTCCAGCACATTGACTCGCGGTTCGCCAAGAAATCCGAACTGACGCTCAGCGGTGCGCTGCCGGAGCAATTGATGCAGTTGTGCCTCGGAAACCCCGCGCTCCTTTGCGACACGAGCGATTTGGAATTCCGCGGCGGCAGGCGTGATGTCGGGATCGAGTCCGGAAGCGGAAGCGGTCACAAGATCGATTGGAACGGGCTCGCCGGGATTATCCACCTGATTGGTGGCGACGTCGGCTTTCACGCGGTCAATCAGCGCGTGGTTGGTGGGTCCCAGCTGCGAGCCGTTAGAGTTGGCGGCGTCATACCCAGTTCCTGCGTTGGAGGGCCGCGAATGGAAATATGCGGGGCCGGTGAATGCCTGACCGATGATTCGTGAACCAATGACTTGGCCGTTCTGGGTGATTAATTGGCCGTTCGCTTTGTCCTTAAAGAAGAGTTGCGCCAAGCCAGTGACGATCAGCGGGTAGATGATTCCGAGAACGACGGTAGTAACCACGGTCATGAGCACGGAGATCAATAAGTTCTTTTTCATGTCAATCCTCAAACACTTCTAAGCCTTGTCATTCCGAGGAGCAAAGCGACGAGGAATCTGCCTCGGTCCAAATTGCAGATCCCTGGACTCGGCGCGACCTACGTCGCGCAATCCTCGCTCGGGATGACAACAAAATCTGTGCACGTCACGCCATCCGCATTGCGGTGATAACCATGTCGATCAGCTTGATTCCCGCAAACGGCACCAAAATTCCGCCGATGCCATAGATCCACAAATTACGCCGTAATAACGCTGCGGCTCCCATGGGCCGATATTTCACGCCGCGCAGCGCCAGCGGAATCAACGCAATGATGATCAGCGCGTTGAAGATGACCGCTGACAGCACGGCTGATTGTGGCGTCCGCAAGTGCATGATGTTCAATGCATTCAGCACGGGGAACGTTCCCGCAAACATCGCGGGAATGATGGCGAAGTACTTGGCTACATCATTTGCGATGGAAAATGTGGTCAGCGCGCCGCGGGTCATGAGCAACTGCTTGCCAATTTCCACGACCTCAATCAGCTTGGTCGGATTGGAATCAAGGTCGACCATGTTCCCGGCTTCCTTTGCTGCCTGTGTGCCGGTATTCATGGCGACGCCCACATCGGCTTGAGCGAGAGCCGGCGCATCGTTCGTGCCATCGCCGGTCATGGCCACGAGTTTGCCTTCTTTCTGTTCCTTGCGAATCAAATCCATTTTGTCTTTGGGAGTGGCTTCGGCAAGGAAATCGTCTACACCCGCTTCCCGTGCGATCGCGGCAGCAGTCAGAGGATTGTCGCCGGTAATCATCACCGTTTTAATTCCCATGGCCCGAAGCTGATCGAAGCGGTCACGAATACCGCCTTTCACAATGTCTTTGA
>Ga0187777_10003428_pt1 | contig 10109 bp, 11 predicted proteins | sample 1015_Q2_SP5_10_M_FD_132416 | JGI IMG/M metagenome (GOLD analysis project Ga0187777, IMG submission 132416) | Tropical peat soil microbial communities from peatlands in Department of Meta, Colombia - 1015_Q2_SP5_10_MG | ecosystem: Environmental > Terrestrial > Soil > Wetlands > Peat | place...
CATCGACGCCGGGAAGATGGATGGCTTCATCAGAAGTGTGCCAGCCGGCGGCTCGGCGTGCACCGACGCGAACGATCCCGGCTGCCTGTCCGGTGGGCGCGGCGTCGACGTCGTCGGCTACCACGATCAGCGCGAGATTCCGAACTACTGGAAGTATGCGCAGACGTTCGTGCTGCAGGATCGGATGTTCGAGCCGAACGCCTCGTGGAGTCTGCCGCAGCATCTGTTCATGGTGTCGGAATGGTCGGCGCGCTGCGCCAGGCGCGGCGATCCGATGAGCTGCGAGGACGCGATTCAGAGTCCCGATCTGCCGCCGGACTTCGCCGCCGCGCGCGCCGTGGGACCGCGCGCGGGCATCCGCGGCGCCCGCGCCGGTGCGCGACCGGCCGCGTCACGCCCGCGCCCGGACTACGCGTGGACCGACCTGACCTACCTGATGCACACCCACGGCGTCACGTGGGCCTACTACGTCATGAAAGGCACGCAGCCTGACTGCGAAGACGATGAAATGGAGTGTCCGCCGGTGCCGCAGGAGGCGCACACGCCCGGCATCTGGAATCCGCTGCCGTACTTCGACACCGTCAAGCAGGACGGCGAGCTCCGGAACATTGAGGACATGTCCAAATTCTTCGACGCGGTGCGCACGGGCACGCTGCCGGCCGTGTCGTGGCTCTGTCCGGCCAATGCCTACAGCGAGCACCCGCCGGCGCTCGTCTCGAACGGGCAGGCGTATGTCACCGGCGTCATCAACGCGATCATGCGGAGCCCGCTGTGGAACAGCACCGCGATCTTCCTCAGTTGGGACGACTGGGGCGGCTTCTACGATCACGTCGTGCCGCCGTCGGTCGATCCGATGGGCTACGGGCTTCGCGTGCCGGGTCTCGTCATCAGCCCGTACGCGCGCGCCGGCTACATCGATCATCAGACGCTGAGCCACGACGCGTACGTCAAGTTCATCGAAGACACGTTCCTGGACGGCGAGCGCATCGATCCCAAAACCGACGGCCGCCCCGACTCGCGTCAGCGCGTGCGGGAGAACGCGTCGCAGCTTGGCGATCTGCGGAACGACTTCGATTTCTCGCAGACGCCGCTGACGCCGCTGGTCCTGCCCGGCGGCATCGAGCCGCCGTACCGCGCCCGCGGGCGGGAACGCTAGCTCCCGCCGAGACTCGGGGCGTCGCCGCCGGTCTATTCGGATTGGACCTGGCTGCGCAGGAAGTTGCCCGCGCGTTTGGCCCGGTTGCGCAGGAACGTCAGCGCGCCGGTATCCACGAAGTACGTCAGCAGGATGCTGTCGCGCGACCGCACTTCAGGGCCCACGACATCCGCCGAATGCCACGTGTCGTCGCCGACCGCGAACGCGTAACCGCTGTTGGGCGCAAACGGAATCTGCGTCACGCGCTTCAGCGTGCCGTCGGCAAGCCGCTCGTGAAAGACCGTGCCGACGTGCGTGATCGACGAATCCGCTGGCAGGTAGAGCTGAACGGTGATCGCTTTCCAGGACGTGTCCGTATGCGGATGGATGCTGTAGCCCGGCGTGTCGCGCGTGAGGATCGGGATGGGGTAGAAGCGCTGTCGGTCAACGGCCGCGCCGAAGCGGCGCGCGAGTCCCGGCGCCAGGCGTTCCGCGAAGGCGTCCCGAAGCACAGGCGCTCGCAACGCCCGGCCCACTCGCTGCCAGAGCGCGCGGCTGTCTGGAGCAAAGCGCCGGACGTATTCGGGGAAGAGATCGATCTTGACCCGCGTCGGCGAGCCGTCGTCTCGCCGCGCGACCTTGCTGCGACCGGACATCGCGCGGTACCCCGCCGTCGGCATCGCGGCAAGCATCTCGCGATAGACATCCGCGGGGAATATGTTCTCGAGCGCGAGGTGCAGGAACGGCGCCTCCACGAGTCGCGCCCGCCGGACCGAGGCCGTGATCTGGTCGGCCAGGTCCGCCGCCGACTCGCCACGAGCCGTTGCGCTCGACGCCAGGGCAGTGTGATCAAGGCTCATGCGATCGCGACGGCACTCCGCTCACATCCTAGATCACTTCCCGGACGGCGCGCGGCGTATGATCGCGGCGGCGCTCGTCGGGCGAATCACGAGCGGTCCGCAGGGGAGTCGGTGATGGAAGCCAACGAGCTCGAGGAAGTCGCAGAAGAGGCCCGCGGCCGGAGCACGCGCGTCGTCGGCCTCACGATGGCGGTCGTCGCGGCGCTCTTGGCCGTGGCGACGATGATGGGCCATCGGCTTCATACGGAGGAGGTCGTCGACCAGACGAAAGCTGCCGACGGCTGGGCCTTCTATCAGGCGAAGAACACCCGGTACCACATGTATTCGGCCGACGCGCAGCTGGCGACGCTGATCGGTCCGCAGGGCGCGGCCACCGCTGCCGACTGGACCAGGAAAGCGCAGGAGGAACAGGCGCAAGCCGCGGACGCGCAGAAGGAGAACGAACGCCTCGATCAGGACACGCAGTCGGCCGCCCGTCGGGCAACGCTCTTCGATGGCGCCGAGATTTGTCTGGAGGTCGCGATCGTCCTGTGCTCCGTCGCGTTGCTGACGGGCCTGCGCATGTTCTGGCTCGTCTCGTTCCTCGGTACGGCGGCGGGCATCGCGTTCGGTCTCGCCGGATTCTGGTGATCGCGCATACACTCGTGGGATGTCTGCGACATCGTCCGCGCGCCTGCCGTTGATCCAGGTTGACGCGTTTGCTTCCGAGCCGTTCAGTGGAAACCCGGCGGCCGTGTGTCTGCTGCCCGCCGGGCGCGACGCGAGCTGGATGCAGCACGTCGCGGCCGAGATGAACCTGTCGGAAACAGCGTTTGTCGTGCCGCGCGCCGATGGATTCGATCTTCGCTGGTTCACGCCGGCGACCGAGGTCGATTTGTGCGGCCATGCGACGCTCGCCAGCGCGCACGCGCTGTGGGAAGAGAAGCGCCTCGCGTCTTCCGAGCCGGCGCGCTTTCACACGAAGAGCGGCGTGCTGACCGCGACGCGGCGCGGCGACTGGATCGAGCTTGATTTTCCGGCCACGCCCGCCGAGCCCGCCGAGCCGCCGGCAGGGCTGGCCGGGGCGCTCGGCGTGACGCCTCGCTACGTCGGCAAGAGTCGCTTCGACTACCTCGTGGAGGTCTCGGACGAGGACACGGTGAAACGCGCACGCCCCGACTTTGCGGCGCTGCGGGCGCTGCCCGTCCGCGGAATCATGATCACGAGCCGCGCGACCACGCCCGGCTGGGACTTCGTATCGAGGTTCTTCGCTCCTGGATCGGGAGTCGACGAAGATCCGGTCACGGGCTCGGCGCACTGCTGTCTGACGCCCTACTGGAGCCGCGCGCTCGGCCGGACCGAGCTCGTCGCGCGCCAGGTGTCGGCGCGCGGCGGCACGCTGCGTCTGCGGCTCGACGGCGATCGCGTTAAACTTCTCGGTCAGGCCGTGACCGTGCTGCGCGGCGAGCTGCTCGCGTAAGATTACCGGTCACACCAGTTATTTGTTGGACTCGGAGGCCGCATGCGCATGGTGCGTCGCTCGGCCCGCCAGCCGGCGGGCGTGATTCTGTCAGTCGCCGTTCTTGTCGGTGTTTTTCTCGTGGCTCGCGGCCCCCGCGTGTCGGCGTCACCCCAGCGCCCCGGCTTCGGCAACCCGCGCGTTCCCGTCGTCGATCAACCAGCCCCGCCCGCGGCGTCAGTCGACCTGAGCCAGCTTCAGCTCACGTCGGATCGCGTCGCGGAGTTCGTCGACGCGTACAATCGCCGTCTCAACTATCTGCCCGGCGAAGTGATCGTGACGTTCAAGGCCGGGACGACGTCGGATCAACAGCAGCGCGCGCTGATGGCGCTGAGGAGTCGTCCGTCGGTCGCAGCCCTGCAGTGGCTCGACGGCGGCGTCGCCCTGCTGCGCGACGTGACGCAGCCGGACGCGAACGTGCTGGCCAGTCAGCTGATGGAGCAGCCTGAAGTCCAGTCGGCCCAGCCGAACTACCTCTCGCATCGAGCCGTGCAGCCCGAGCGCGCGGTGGCGCCTTCCGCGGTGACGCCGCGGGCGAACGTGCTTTCGTTCGTGCCGAACGATCCCGACTACAACAACCTGCAGTGGAACTTCTCGCTGCTGGATATGCCGGACGCGTGGACCATCAACCCGGGCGGCAGCAACAGCCTGATTGTCGCCACGGTCGACACCGGCGTCACGACCGTCAACCAATCGTTCACGTTTCCGCTGTTCACGGGCTCGGCGATCACCAACGTGAGCATGCCGTTCGCCATCAGTCCCGATCTCACCGCGTCGAAGTTCGTGAGCCCGCACGATTTCGTGTTCATGCCGAGCGGCGGGCCCGTGCTGGACTTCGACGGCCATGGCACGCACGTCACGTCGACGATCGGTGAGACCACGAACAACGGGATCGCGCTCGCCGGGATGGCGTACAACGTGCGCCTCATGCCGGTGAAAGTCTGCATCGGCTACTGGGAGCTGATGATTGCGAACGCGCAGGGCGGCCACACCGGCTTTCTGCCGCCCGACATCGGCGACTGTCCGGACGATGCGATCTACAGCGGCATTCATTACGCGGTCGACAACGGCGCCAAGGTCATCAACCTGAGCCTCGGCGGTGCCGCGCCGGACACGCTTTTGCAGCAGGCCATCCAGTACGCCGTGCAGCACGGCGCTTTCGTCTCGATCGCGATGGGCAACGACTATCAGGACGGCAACCCGACCGAATACCCGGCGTTCTACGCGGCGTCGATCGACGGTGCGATGTCGGTCGCCGCCGTGAGCAAGTTTCTGAACCGGGCCTACTACTCCAGCACCGGGAGCTACTGTGAGATCGCGGCACCCGGCGGCGATGACACGGACGATGGCGGGCTCGACCGCGGGTTCGTCTGGCAGGTCACGTTGTACTACCCCGATCAAGATCCCTCGGTCATCACTCCGCGGTTCGATCGACTGGCGGAGATCGGGTACGAAGGGACGTCGATGGCGACGCCGCATGTGGCGGCGCTCGCCGCGCTGCTCATGTCGCAGGGCGTCACGGATCCCGCGGCGGTCGAGGCGCTGATCAAGAAGACGGCGAAGGATCTCGGGACACCCGGTCGGGACGACTCGTTCGGGTACGGGCTCATCCAGCCGAGGGCCGGGCTGTTCGGCTTCGGCATCATCAAGTAGGCGGTCGCTCATGAGACGTATCGCGCTCAGGTGTCTCGTCGTGTGTGTGGCGCTCGTGCCGTCGATCGCGGCGGCGCAGACCCGCCCGTCACCCCCGGCCCAGCAGCCCGCGCGCAAGCCGGCGCCGCCGAAGCAGAAGCTCGGCTTCCGCGCGTACGGCGGCGTGGATTTCGTCGGCATGTCCGCCTCACAGAGCTTTCAGGCCGTGACCGGGTCGTCGACGTTCATCGGGCCGTCGGGTGGTGTCGAGGTCCTCAACATCTGGCACGGCGTGTTCGCGCGCGTGACCTTCGCACACATGAGCAAGGACGGCCAGCGCGTCTTCGTGAACAACGGCCAGGTGTTTCCGCTCGGCATTCCGCTCACGATCGGGATGACGCCCATCGAGCTCGGAGGGGGCCTGCGGCACGTCACCGACAAGAAGGGGTTGTGGACCGTGTACGGCGGCTTGAGCGCGCTCTTCCTCAACTACTCCGAGACCACGCCGAGCGGGACGTCGGCGGACAACACGCAGGAGACGTTCAACGGCGTGACGATCTTCGGCGGGCTCGAGCGCGGGTTCCACAAGTACCTCATCGTGGGCGTCGAGGCGCAGTACCGCAGCGTGCCGAACGCGCTGGGCGCGGCCGGGGTGTCGCAGATCTACAACGAGACGAATCTCGGCGGGTTCGCCGCGCGCATCCTGTTCGGGTTCAAGCGCTAGGCGATCGTCCGGGAGTAGCCTCGGCGGCCGGCTGCGCGCTAAGATGAAAGGTCGCCGTGACCGCGCACGAGCCGTTCATGCGAGAGGCGCTGCGGCTGGCGCGCGCGGCGGCTGACGCCGGGGAAGTGCCCGTCGGCGCGGTGGTCGTCGTCGACGACGACATCGTCGGCCGCGGTCACAATCAGCCGATTGGCGCGTCCGATCCGACGGCGCACGCGGAGATCGTGGCGCTCCGGGACGCCGGGCGGCGTGTCGGAAACTATCGCCTGCTGGGCGCGACGCTGTACGTCACGGTCGAGCCGTGTCTGATGTGCGTGGGCGCCATGGTGCACGCGCGCGTTGACACGCTGGTGTTCGGCGCGCCGGAGCCCAAGGCGGGCGCGGTCGAATCGATCGGCCGTGTGCACGAGCATCCCGCGCTCAACCACCGGCTGACGGTGGTGTCAGGCGTGCTGGCGGCGGAGTGCGCGGCGGTGATGCGGGGGTTTTTTCGGGGAAGGCGCGATTGAGGATTGAAGATTGAAGATCGGAGATTGACGATTGCGCATTGAAGATTGCCGATCGCATCATTGCGTTGAATAACAGCGGAGAGGTACCGAAGTGGTCGTAACGGGGACGCCTCGAAAGCGTCTTGTCGGGTAACCGGCACGTGGGTTCGAATCCCACCCTCTCCGCCAACCTACGCCGATCGCCCGCGACGCTCGCAGCCTCGGTTGGCGAGCCAACCGGGCTGGGCGCGAAGGTTGTCCGTCGACGCTGCGAGCGCAGCGAACGCTTAGCGAAGACGGAGCGACAATTCGTCAATCGCTGACGCGTCAACCGTCGCATTTGCTGTAAGCCCTTTACGAATTTCGCGATTCGCTGCACGCCGCCGTCCTGCCTTACACCCGTCACCTTCGTGGCCTCGGACCCCAAGCGTACTAGCCGTGGGAATTGCTCGTCTCGATCGAGTTCATGAGCTAGCACCAGGGCGCTGTTCGAGCGGTATCTGCAACCTCTCGATAAAAGACGTGACCGCTCAGTCCCGGTGCGATGTCGCGGGCACGACGACGAGGAGGTTGTCAGGTTTTCCCGGATCGGTCAGATAGGGCGCTCCGGGCCCACTGCCGATCTCCTTGGCCGTGAGGTAAGGTGCATAGAACATCAGGTGACCGGGAAAGTGCACCATCTCATGAGTATCGGGATCCAAGAGGTAGTTGTAGTCGGAGAGCATGTAGACGATTCCCGGTCGGCTCGGCGCGGCGAACGTGCCCTTGCGATAGCCTTCCTCGACGGCCGCGGCAATCTCCGTTTCTTTGACTCCGCGGGCGCGCTGCTCTTCGATGAACATGAACACTCGAACCGTGGAGTCCGTCCCAGCCGCGTCGAAGCACTGCGGTGCCATCGTGTCGACCGGGCTGCGTTGGATGAGACACGTGAAGCCATTCGACCCGGACTGCGCGTTCTCGTACCCGCGAGGCCCGAGCACGAGAATCGTGGCGTTCGCACTGACTGGAGGACCCGCCGCGCGGGCAATCGCCATTTGCACGGCTGGCGGGGTGTTGGCGTCCACCGTTCGCACGGCGGCGAGATCTTGTGAGGTCTGGATCGGCAACGCAATCGACATCAGCACGAGGCTCAACATCCGCATGAGGGAGTCCTCCAGTATTTCTGTGGCCGCAAAGCGCTCGAGGGTTCCCAGGCAGGGAAGGGAACGTTCTTGGCCCCGCCGGCCACTCAACGAGGGGGGTCTTGCATGGCCGACCAGGGCGATCCTGCCGACGCCGTCCTGATCCGACGATTCGCCCAGGGTGATGAGAGATCGTTTGTCAGCCTGTATCGCCGGCACTCGCCGGCGGTGTACGGCCTGCTGTCGCGACTCGTCGGGCCCTTTCAGTCCGAGGCCGGCGACCTCCTCCAGGAAACCTGGATTCGCGCAGCCCTGCGCATCACGGTCTTTCGCGGCGACGCAAAGTTTCGGACGTGGCTCACGGGAATCGCGCTCAACTGCTATCGCGAGTGGCGCCGCCGCTCCGATCGCCACCCTCAGGTCGAGCTCGACGATGCGGCCACCCTGACGGACGCGCTCCCTGACCCTGACGTTCATCGGGTGCTGGATGGTCTGCCAGCCGCGTTCCGCGAAGTTCTCGTTCTGCATGACGTCGAGGGCTACACGCACGAAGAGATCGCGCGCTTGATCGACATCGAGCCCGGCACGTCGAAGAGCCGCCTGTCGCGCGCCCGCGAGCTGTTTCGAAGGCGATGGCTGTCACCCGTAGGAGCGGATCATGACTGAGGAAGACATCACCCGCGCTCTCGCCGCCGCGCAGGAGGACCGCACGCCGCCGCCGGAACTGGAATCCGCCACGATCGCGGCGCTCCGGTCTCGATCCTTGGTCGGTCGCCGAGGCCGGACATGGCGAAGCGCGATGCTCGTCCAGATTGCGGCGCTCGCGGCTGCGATCCTGGCCGGCGTCTGGATTGGCGAGACGTGGACGTCCCGGCCAGCGCCGACCGGCTCTCGATTTCTTCTTCTGCTCTATCTGGATGCGGAGTATCAGGCCACCGACGCCGCTGGCGATGTCGCCCGCGAAGCCGAGTACAGCGCGTGGATTCGGGCGCTCGCCCGGGCCGGGCACGCAACGATGGGTCAGAAGATCGCCTGGGGCGGTATCGAATTACGGGGCAACCGGCCGCCGGTCGAGCTCTCGACGGCACCGACGCCGGACGCGGCACGCGGATTCTTCATCATCGTGGCCGACGACGAGCAGGCAGCGCTCGCCATTGCGGAAACGTGCCCGCACCTGAAATACGGCGGGCGGGTCGTCGTGCGGCCGATCTCGTAGGCGCTCACGGCGCCGGTCGCCTCGGCGGGACGATGCGGCATCTTGTCGCAGGAGGTCGTCGATGCCTTCGCCGCTACAATCGCGCAGGAGCACAAGTCATGAGCCGACTCACTCTGCTCGCGATTGTGGGAGCGTGCGTCGCAGCCATCACGACCGTGACAGCGCACCCGGCGTTGATCCGAAGCCACCCGAGCGAAGGCGAGACCCTGAAAACGCCGCCGAAGGTGCTGCAGTTGTGGTTTTCGGAAATGCCGTCTGAGGCGGTGAGCCTCATCACGCTGAGCGACGCCAAGGGTACCGCCGTCGAGATTGGCAAGACCGTCGTCAACAAGGACAAGTCCATGAGCGCCGACGTGCCGAAAGCGCTGGCGGCTGGCGAGTACACCCTGACGTATCGGACGTCGGGTGACGATGGACACACGCTGCGTGGCAGCGTCAAGTTCTCCGTCGCCGGCACGAACCGGTGACATGCGGCGGGATCAAGCGTGAGCAGCGCCCAGATTGAGACTCTGCTCCTCGTGTCGTCGCGCTGGGCCGCGTACGCGTCGACGCTCCTCCTGCTGGGCGTGCCCGGCGCGTGTCTCGTGCGCGTGCTGTCGTCGCGAAGGAGTCTGTCGAGCGGTGAGGCGGAGCTTGATCGCCGCGTCGTCACCGTCGGCGTGTGGACCGCGCGCGTGTCGGTGATCGTGCTCGCGTGGAAGCTCTTCGCACAAACGTACAGCAACTTCGGCCTCGAGGAACCGGTGACGTGGCGACTCGTCGGCGTCGTGGTCACCCAGACGATGTGGGGCAGTCACTTAGTCGAGCAGGCGTGGACGTTTGCGGCCGTGCTGATCGGTTTCGAGGCCGCTCGTGTGATCCCGCCTCTGCGGTGGGTCGTGGCGCCCGCGTCCGCCGTGGCGATTGCCATCGTAACTCCGCTCACGAGCCACGCCGCCAATCACGGTGAAACGCTCTGGCGGCTGCACGTCGTGCACTTGCTCGGCGCCGGCCTCTGGATCGGCACGCTCGGCATCTTCGTGCTCACGGGTGTCGCGCGGTGGACGTCGAGACTCGCCGCGTATTCGCCCGTGGCACTCGTCGGTGCTGCCTCCGTGGTCGCGAGCGGCGGGGCGATGACGTGGCGTCACATCCAGCCGTGGCCCGAGGCGTGGTCGACGCCGTTCGGTCAAGCGCTGGCCGCGAAGATTGCCGCCGTGCTGCTCGTGATGACGATCGGCGCCGTCAATTGGCGCGTGCTGCGCCGGCGTGTCGAGCGGTCGCCCGAGGATCCGACAGCGGGCGCCAGGCTGACACGCGCGGCGGTGATCGAAACGGCGCTCGGTTTCGGTGCGGTGGTGGGTCTGACGGCCATCCTGACGGGACTGGCCATGCCGGCGCACTGATTCGCCTGCATCGGGCGATCCTCACCGCGAAGTTCGGCCTCGACATAGGG
>Ga0187777_10003430_pt1 | contig 10108 bp, 9 predicted proteins | sample 1015_Q2_SP5_10_M_FD_132416 | JGI IMG/M metagenome (GOLD analysis project Ga0187777, IMG submission 132416) | Tropical peat soil microbial communities from peatlands in Department of Meta, Colombia - 1015_Q2_SP5_10_MG | ecosystem: Environmental > Terrestrial > Soil > Wetlands > Peat | place...
TAATTATCAGACCTTGTCTTTAAACAGCGAGGAGGATCGAAACATCTGCCATTCTGAGATGCGGCTACTCACCTCACAGCAGTATCTGATTGCATTTTTCCAGCTTGCTTAACCACGCAATGGCAGACGAAGGCAGGCGCCTTAAGCGCAAAAAGTATACCACTATTCAGTGACTTTAAGGACGCTAAGATGCAATCTCTTTTTAAAGTAAAGGTCTAATGGAAATTTGACTCAAGACTTCTTACTCACAGAGCCGGTAGAGGTCTCAACGGCGCTCTGGGTTTCTCGGTTTTGGTCAGGGAGATCAACTCCCCAAAACAGATTGCTCTGCCTCTGCACAGCCTGCAGGCCCACTTGGATCTCTTTCGGGCCTAATTGCTGAACCCAAACCACTTTGAAATTGGCTTTCTTGGAGCCTCGTTGAAGAGAGACGATTTCGCCCATCTTCAATTCGGTATGCAGGCCACCGATTCGCGCACCGGTGTAGGTGAGGTCGCACGTGTGGGCAAGCTGCGAAGCTCCGGACGCAGATACTTTTACCGGCAAAACCACCTTGGTGCGCTTCGCCCTCCGTCGCTCCATATTTCGATTATGTTCTTCGCCTAGGGTGAGCAGAAGATTACTGAAGTCACACCCGAATTGCGAGTTAGCGGCTAAGCGCCCAATTCGTGCAAGACGGTATTTTCGACCCGCGGCCAGGCTCGCGAACGCGGGTCGATCAAGTCAAAGTGGCCGGCCGTCGAAATCTCCAGATAATGGACATCCTCGCCTCGTCGCTTCTTCTGTTCGGTATAGATGCGGCTGAGAACCGAGGGAACTACGTCATCCGCCGCGCCGTGGATAAGCCATTGTGTGGTCGTGTGGGGTAGACTGAGCTGCATGGGGTCAGCTTCGCGATAATGATCGTGGGCCTCGCCTGGTTTCCCGCCGAGAAAACCGACGACCGCGTCGTTGCTGAGATGGAGTTCCCAGGCCTGCTGCAGATCAACGACGCCGGCCAGCGAGATGACCCGCTTGAAGGATAGCTCGTGCGCCGCGAGGCAGAGAGCCAGTTGGCCGCCCGCCGAATGCCCCATAACCAGGATTTTGCTGCCGTCGAGGTTATAGCGTTTCGTGAGCTGAGGGATAAACCGGTATGCATTCCGAACATCCTCGAATGTTCCAGGCCATCCGCCGCCAGGATTGCCAAAACGTCGATATTCGACATTCCACGTCGCAATTCCTTTGGCAGTCAAAGCACCGCACAAGTGCCCTGCATGCTTGAGGTCGTATGCAGCGCGCCAGAAACCGCCGTGAATGTTCATCACTACCGGGAAGGGAGGCTTTGTTTTCGGCAAGAAAATTTCGCCGAACTGATTGGGATCCGTTCCATACGCCTCGCGAGCATCCGCTGGAGGCGGCGGCAGCTTTAGAATGTCTTCAGAATCCATGAGCACAGTTTAAGGGTTGACTAGAGTCGTTGAACGTTGATTAATCGCTCTCTGCTGGCGCGAAAAACACCAGAACAGCTAGTTCCTCACTGATGTCGTAAAAGCGATGCTCCACGCCAGCAGCGACGAATATCAGGCTACCTGACGCAACCGGCTGATCTTCGGACCCTGCCTTCATTCGAGCTTTCCCTCGGATCACATAGTAGAGTTCATCCTGCTTGTGTGGTGACTGCCGATCGCTGCTCTCGGCAGGCAAAACATAAATTCCCGCACTCATTTCTGGAATGCGCAGGAACTCAAGATAAGATTTAGCGGCCCGCGTTTGTTGCTCTTCGAGATCGGAAAGATGGTAAAAGTTTTGCATCAACGCCGGTGACCAATCCGGAAAGAGAATCGCTTATTTCCTGATACGCCTAAATGTTACAACGTATTCTGCTGTCAGTCGTCCACACCTACATAATTCGGCTGTTAGCATGGTTCTACCGAATCGTCTTGTCCTCATAGATAGATGCCTCCATTCTGCGATGTCGCGCTGCCCGTCCCGGTCGACTCGCTATTTACCTACCGAGTGCCCGACAGCATGCAGCCCATCGTCGGCGGAAGAGTTTTAGTCCCATTCCGCCAGCAGCGGCTTTCCGGGATCGTTATTAAGCTTCACGACTGTGTCCCGAACCTTGAGCCGAAAGATTTGTTACAAGTGCTCGACACAGAGCCGCTTCTCGATGAACAACTGCTCAAGCTGGGAACGTGGATTGCGGATTATTACCTTGCTCCCCTCGGCGACGTTTTCCGGACGATGCTACCGCTCAGCGCGGAGTTCAAGCGCAGCATCGTTTACCGCATCACGGATCAGGGGCAGACAGCGTTGCATCTGGCGGGAATGTCAGGATCATCCGCGCGCTCGCGCAGTACACCACAGGACCAACTAGCGGAATTTCGAGTTCTGGAGTACTTGACAGCACGCGACAGCGTACGAGTAGAGACTCTGCGAAATGCGGCCCGAGCTTCACACTCTGTGCTGGCCAAGATGATCCGCAAGCGCTGGATCTCACGCGAAGATGTATCCGGAAGGCGTAAGGCCGCGCGCGTGGTTAAAATCGCCGTGCTGAAGCAGATCGAAGCCAAGCTGAATGCTAATCAAAAGCAGATTATTGAAGCCTTGGTCGCGTCAGAAGGAAAGCTTCGCCTTGAGCAGTTCAATGCTCTGCGGCTGTCGCGAAGTTCGCTTAACACTCTGGTCAGGCGCAGGCAGGTTGAAATGGTTGAAGAGCCTGCGGAGTTCACTGTCTCGCAATCGAAGCCACGGCCGCTGCCGTCGAGTTTTCAATTCAATGCCGCTCAGCGAGCGACACTCGAGAAGATCCGCGAACACGTCGACGTCGCAGCCTTTTCTGGATTGTTACTGCACGGCGTGACCGGGTCGGGAAAAACAGCGGTGTATCTCGCCGCTATGCGTACGGTTCTCGACGCAGGCCGATCCGCGATTCTGCTCGTGCCTGAAATCGGGTTGACGCCCGCGGTGGCGGCAGATTTGCACCAGGCTTTTGGGGAACAGGTGGCGATTCTGCACTCCGCACTCACCGATCGGGAGCGAGCCGAACAATGGCACCGAATTAAACGGGGAGACGCGCGCTTGGTGGTGGGGACGAGGTCTGCCGTGTTTGCCCCGGTTTCAAATTTGGCCCTGGTCGTCGTTGACGAAGAGCAGGATGCTTCGTACAAGCAGGAGGAAACGCCGCGCTATCACGCACGCGACGTGGCTGTAATGCGCGCCAAAATGGCCAATGCTGTGGTTGTATTGGGTTCAGCGACCCCGTCGCTGGAATCGTATTTCAATGCCAAGAAGCATAAGTACACTCTGTTGGAATTGCCCGACCGCGTGGAGCGTCGGCCATTGCCGGAAGTGGAAATGGTCGATATGCGGCTCGAATTCCAGGACACTGGGCACGAACAGGTAGTTTCTCGAAAGCTGGCACAGGAGATTCGCCAGAGGTTGGACCGCAAAGAGCAGGTTATGGTGCTGCTCAACCGGCGTGGCTATTCTCCGCTTGTCCTATGCCGGACCTGCGGCAAAACTCTGGAGTGCAAAAACTGCGCGATTGCACTGACGCTTCACAAACGCTCTCATCGAATGGAGTGTCACTACTGCGGTTTTATGGCGCCCATACCAAAAAACTGCGTTCACTGCGGGAGTGACTACGTATACTTCCTCGGAACAGGATCGGAGAAGCTCGAGGAGCTGCTCCACGGCATGTTTTCTCAGGCACGGATCGCCCGCCTTGACCGGGATACCGTGCGGGGACGTGAGGACTTTGAACGTGTCCTTAACGCGCTGAATGCGGGGGAACTTGACATATTGGTTGGTACCCAGATGATTGCCAAGGGCCATGATATCCATGGCGTAACCCTGGTTGGGGTCGTCGGGGCGGACGCGGCATTAGGCTTTCCAGATTTCCGTGCAGCCGAGCGAACATTCCAGTTGCTCACGCAAGTTGCCGGCCGCGCCGGCCGCGGAGACATCCCTGGCAAAGTTGTCTTGCAGACCTATTTCCCGGACCACTATGCCGTTCAGTACGCCGCACGGCATGACTTCATCGGCTTCTACGAAAAAGAACTCCGCTTTCGCAGTTGGATGCGCTATCCCCCCTACAGCGCGTTGGCAAACGTGCTCGTGCGCAGCGATGATCTCGACAAAGCATTGAGTTGGTCAGGCATTCTCGCAAAATGGTTCGACAAAACAACGCACGAAGGCATTCGAGTGCTCGGCCCGGCCGCCGCCCCCATTCTGCGGCTCAAGCGCGATTACAGGTATCACTTTGTCCTGAAATCGGCCAGCCGGGAAAAGCTGAATGCGCTGCTGCGGGCAATGCTAGCTCAGGCAGCGCAGCAAAAAATCCCGCGGACGCAGCTCATCGTCGACGTGGATGCGATATGGCTCATGTGAAACTAAAAGCTCAGAACTGAGAACCGGAAACTGATGACCGACATCTGATTTGTTACCAGATACCCTATTGAGCCCTTGCAGTCGACCAAATCACAAATTTTTCTTTTGCAGAAATCCCTGAATAACTTGTTTTACGTCGCGATGTTCCCCCTCAACGGCATAATTGAGTTGCCGCATGTCATCATCAGAGATCCTTCCGCTAAGCTCATTCAACACTCCTCTCAACTCCGGATGACGATCGAGCGCTTCCTGGCGAACAACAGGAACGGCTTCATAGGGAGGAAAATAGTGACGATCGTCGTCGAGCACGGATAGATCGAGAGTCGGTATCAGTCCATCGGTCATGTTCCCGGCAATCAGGTCGACCTGCTTATCCTTAAGGGCCCGATCAAGCAGGCCGAGGTCCATGATTCGTGGCGCTTCCGCAAAACGCAAACCATAGGTTGCTACCCACCCTTTGTAGCCATCGGGGCGTTCCATGAATTCGTAACCAAATCCTGGTCGCCATTGTGGTGTGTACGCCGCAGCTTGGGAAATTGTCCTCAGGTTCAAACGGCGCGCATCTTCACCACGAATTTCGATCGCAAAAGTATCGTTGAAGCCGAAAGTAGGGCCGACCACCAGGCTAAAGCGCTTCCCGTACTCAGCTTTCACATGTTCGTAAATTTCTAGTTTGCTTCCGGATGGTTTTTCTTTCAGGACAGCTGTGAGCGCTGTGCCCGTGTACTCGGGGTAAATGTCTATCCGTCCCGACAGAATCGCCTGATGGCAAATGTACGTGCCCGCCAGATAGAACCGCCGCTCGACCTTGAGGTGCGCCTTGTTTTCGATCTGCTGCGCAATCAACTCGCCCAGTACGAGTTGTTCAGTGAAATTCTTGGATCCGATAACGACACGATTCTCGCGAGAAGGCCCACAGGAGCAAAGCACCGCGATGCAAGCGGACAGTACAGTATTTTGCAGCACGAAATGGGACGCTCGTGTCATCGCTGCATTCGGAAAACTCTCCTCGGGAAACTAGAACAATGACAACTGCCGCACGACAGCTTTGCCCGGGGCTGAAGCCGCACGTCGGAAATCAAATGAACCCGCAGCTCACATGGTGCCTTCTACCTCTTTCACCGAATCGATAAATATCGCCAGGCCCCTGTCGGCTAGTTCACGCGTCAGAACCAACGGCGGCAGGAAGCGGGCGACATTGTTGTAGTGTCCGCCCACCTCCGTCAATAAGCCACGGCGATGGCAGGCTGAGCGCACGCCACGAGCAGCATCGGGGTACGGTTGTTTCGTACTCTTGTTTTTCACAAACTCGATCCCCAGCATTAAGCCTTTCCCTCGGACATCGCCAACGATGCGCGAATCGCCTTGCAATTCTCTCAGCGAAGCGAGGATGTGTTCGCCGAGCTTCGTTGCGTGGTCAGCCAGGTTGTTGTCGACCATAAAATCCAGTGCGGCAGCACCTCCGGCATACGCAGCTACATTGCCTCGGAAAGTCCCGATGTGTTGTGCCGCGGGCCACGTGTTCAACTTCTCCTTGTAAGCGATGCCCGAAATCGGCAGCCCGATGCCGCCGAGAGCTTTGCTCATCGTAACGATGTCAGGAACTGTATTGGTGTGCTCGTACGCGAACATTTTCCCGGTGCGGCAAAAGCCCGATTGAACTTCGTCGGCAATCATTACGACCTCGTGCTTGTCGCAGATCTCTCGCACCTTGGGAATAAATTGCGGCGGAGGAACGATCGATCCCCCCTCGCCCTGGATAGCCTCGACAATAACAGCTGCCGGTTTGCCAACGCCGGAATGCGGATCCTCCAGCACATGGTCCAGATATTGCGCGCACTCCACGCCACACTTGTCCGGTGTTTGATTAAAGGGGCATCGATAGCAATACGCATACGGAACAAAGTGGACTTCTGGCGAAAGAGGCAAAAACGGCTCACGAAAGTGCCGCCCGCTCGTGACCGAGAGCGCTCCGCTTGTCATGCCATGATACGAACCTTCGAATGCGATGATGGGCTGCCGCTTGGTATTAAACTTCGCCAGTTTGATGGCGGATTCGACAGCGTCGGAGCCCGTGGGCCCTCCGAACGAAACGCGGCTCAATTCTTGCGGCAAGAGCGGCGACAATTTTTCGATCAGCAGTTTGCGACTAGGGGTAGGGAAGTCCAGGGCATGTGTCAACTGGCCAATTTGCTTTGTGACCGCATCGACCACTTGCGGATTGCAGTGGCCAACGTTCATCACTCCAGCTCCGCCGAAGAAGTCGATATATACGTTCCCGTCAACGTCCTGCACAGTGGCTCCTTTGGCATTCACAATCGCCATCGGCATGCCTTTCGAGTAAGACACAACTGAACCTTCGTGGAGGGATTGAAAATCTAGATACTTCCGAGATTGTGGACCCGGGGGCGGGGTCTTGATCGAAGGGGCGTCGGGAAACGATAGGTTGCTAAAGTCCAAGGGATTCTCCTGTCCAAGAGATTGCGATCAGCATACAAGGTCTCGCAGACATAGAGAATTCGTTTGAACTGCTTACCAGCTCTGGTTTTGATTCCTTCGTGGGCCTTCGTGCCCTTAGTGGTAGCTGTGCGTTGAACCACAAAGGACACTAAGGAGCCCAAAGCCTTTCTAAGAACTGCATCACGGCTGAACGATGATCTTTCCCGTCATCTTCGGATGCAGGCGGCAGAAAAACTGATATTCTCCCGGGTCCATGAAGAGAAATTGGAAATGATCGTCGGTGTCCAAGGCTCCGGATCGAAATTTGCCCTCGGGGCTGTCGACTGTGTGGGGAATGTCATCGTGATTGACCCAGATCACTCGCGTGCCGGTTTTCACGGTGAGGGCCCCCGGAACAAAAGCGAAATTGTCGATCTTGATTTCAGTTCCAGCGTCGCTCGAGTTTGTCGCCGGCACCAGATTGTGTATAGCCGAACCGCTTGGCTGTGAAGCTGAGGACCGGCCGCTAAGCACGATCAAAAGCAGGCCGATAGTAAGCGTCAACGCGCTGTTGGAAGTTCGTGACTTACAGGTTCCCTTCATCACTGCTCCTTTTTAGTAGTCGAGGTTTGCTTGTGATTTGTTTTTCTCGATCAAAATCGTTACTTCGAAGCATCCAGCGCCGAATCGACGACTGCTAGGCTGGTTCCGCTGACGACGTAATTGACGTCCGCTATGCCCAGCACTCGTTGCAACTGTTCCGCAGGCACCTTCATCGGCCCCGCCGACGGCGCTGTCCCTGGCGCCGGCTGAGGGAATGCTGTCGACATCGCGGTATGGAAGGAAATTTTGCCTTCGATTTTTTGCATAACCTGATGGATGTGCCCATTCAGCACAGTCACGGAACCAAAGCGCTTTACGTAAGACAATGCTTGTTCACTGTCGTCAGTGCCCCAGCCCCAATCGGAATAGATTGTCCACAATGGAATATGTGCGAACAGAACGATAGGCGTGCTGCTGGATCTCGCTTTTAAGTCATCCTCCAGCCATTCCAGTTGCTCGTGGCCGAGTGATCCCAGGCCACCGGCTTTCAGGTTCGCCACATTTACGAGGCCCACAAAGTGCACGCCTTTGTGGTCGAAGCTGTACCAGCCATTGCCCTTTGTGCCTTTGCCGTAACGTTGCAGATATTGTTCACCGTTGTCGGTGAGCATGTCGTGCTCGCCCGGCACGAAATAGATCTGTTTCGCGGATGTACCCCTCAATAGTTGATCGAGCGTGTCAAACTCGCTGGGTTTCGAGAGATGACTGAGGTCGCCGGTGTGAATAATGAAGTCTGGGGCATCCGGTAGAGCATTGATTTTGTTGATGGCGGTCTGCAGCGTGCCGGTCACGTCCGGATTCGCGGCTTTATCGAAGCCAATGTGACTGTCACTAATCTGCACAAAGCTGAAGTCACTTGTTTTGCTTGCGCCTTTGCCGTGGGTCTTTGCAAATACACGCGAAGCGGAGAGGCCACCGCTCATTGTCCAGACCAGGCCGGTACCCGCCCATGCCATGCATTTGAGGAAGCCACGGCGATTCACGCCATCGTTACTCAAGTCCTGCACGTGACCAATTGATTTTTCAGTATGGTTGTCCATGTAGCCTCCACATGCTTCGTACTGTCATAAACTGGCATGCGCGATTTTTATTCCATCGGCAGACATATTCCCGGAGGCGAGGCCAACCCCGGTGGAGTGGAGCCAATGAAAGTGCCCATCGAATGTCGGATTTGACCCCGTTGAGTTGGAGCCAGTTGGATGAGGAGTTATCCGCTCGCAATCATCGGTACCGCGAGCAAGGCCGCAAACAACCCAACCGCTTTCCAGCGTGTGAAGTGTTCGCGAAGAATCAATCGCGCAAGCAATACGGTTACGGCCGGGTACAACGAGGTGAGCACGACCGCAGAGTCCAGGCGCCCGGTCTGCGAAGCACGAACGAATAAAACTGTTCCAGACACATCAAGACACCCGGCCACCACGCCCCATCGTGCCGCTGCTCTGGTGATATCGCGAAAGTTTCGTTGCAGCAGAACAATCGTACCGGTGACTGCGAGCGCTCCGATTCGCGAGAAAACCGCGAGCCACAAAGCTGATCCGTCTTTTGATTGCGAGATGCACAGATAGAATCCGGCGAATCCGACGCCGGCGATAGCCGCTAGCCCAATGCCTTCGGCGCCGCTGCCGTCTTCACTGCGAGAAATCAGCCAAATTCCAGCCGCCGCGATCACGAACCCAACAATGTGAACGTTCCCGGGCACGCCCTCTGCAGCCATTCCAAAAATGGTTGGTACGGCGGCGCCAAGCACGGCGGCAACCGGAGCCGTTAGACCCATGCGACCGGTGGCCAGTGCGCGATAGAATAGGGCCAACGCGCCACCACCCGAAACTCCTCCCGCAATGGCCCAAAGGACGCTTCGCTCGGAGGGGATCTGCGCATGCGTTGCCGTTGCAAGCGCGAGGACCAGCAGAAGGCCGCTTGCGTGTGCAAGCGAGGTCAGCAGGAACGCGTTCGCGCGACGGGCGGCATATCCGCCAAGGAAGTCGCTTGTCCCCCAGGCAAACACCGCAGCAAGACTGAAGCTGGTGGGGACGAATTGCGCATTGACAGCCATGGCCACGGTTGAGCAATTGAGGGTACCACGTGAGAACAGTGCGAAGGCTCTGACCCGTGGTGCGGTTCAGAGAGATTGTTTTGCGCGGACAGTATTCGGCGACGATCTAAATTCTGTTTTCGGATGTCGCCGGCTCGGGCATCTCGGCCGCGAGTTGCTGCAGTAGATGCTTGAGGTGACCAAGCACCTCGCCTGGGGTGATGGCCTTCAGATTGAATTTGAGCATGCCATCCGGCGTGAAATGTGCCCCGGCCTGCGAAGAAACGAAATGAGCCAGCTTGCCGGGATCGATCACTGCATTTTGTCGAAACTTGATGGTAACCACCTCACGTTTGCGTTCGATTGCCGTAACACCCACTCGCGAAGCCAGCAACTTGAGCGTGGCGTATTCGAGAAGGTTCCGCACGGCCGATGGTGGCGCGCCGTACCGGTCTTCCAGTTCACTGGCCACATCGCTGAGCTGCGCCTCAGTCTCGACTCCGGCGATGCGCTTATACATGCGAAGCCGTTGATTCTCCTCTTTTATGTAGTCCGCGGGGATGCGGATGTTAAGCCCGAGGTTGAGCTGAGTCTCGGCCTCTTCTGCGGCCGCTTCGCCCTTCATTTCGCGTACCGCACGATCAAGCATCTGCGTGTAGA
>Ga0187777_10003433_pt1 | contig 10104 bp, 9 predicted proteins | sample 1015_Q2_SP5_10_M_FD_132416 | JGI IMG/M metagenome (GOLD analysis project Ga0187777, IMG submission 132416) | Tropical peat soil microbial communities from peatlands in Department of Meta, Colombia - 1015_Q2_SP5_10_MG | ecosystem: Environmental > Terrestrial > Soil > Wetlands > Peat | place...
CCGGAGTGAGTGTGAGGTCGTCGGCTGCGACGTTCTCCTCGACCCTGCTGACGCGCTTGGTGCCCGGGATCGGTGCGATGTCGTCGCCCTTGGTGAGGAGCCAAGCGATCGCCACCTGCGCGGGCGTCGCGCCGACTTCTGCCGCGACAGCCTGGACCTCGTCGGCGATGCGGAGGTTGCGCGGGAGGTTCTCGCCGGTGAACCTCGGGTTTGTCTTGCGCCAGTCGTTCTCGTCGAGGTCGTCGATCGTGCGGATCGCGCCGGTCAGGAAGCCGTGGCCGAGCGGCGAGTAGGGGACGAACCCGATCCCCAGCTCCCGGAGCAGGGGAATCACCTCGGCCTCTTGGTCACGGGTCCAGAGCGAGTACTCGGACTGGAGCGCCGTGAGCGGATGGACGGCGTGTGCGCGGCGGATCGTGTCGACCCAGGCTTCCGACAGGCCGATGTGACGGACCTTCCCTTCCGCCACGAACTCGGCCAGCGTTTCGACGACTTCCTCGATCGGCGTCTGCGGGTCGACGCGGTGCTGGTAGTAGAGGTCGACGTAGTCCGTTCCGAGCCGTCGCAGCGATCCCTCGAGCGCGATCCGGATGTTGTCGGGGCTGCTGTCCGGCCCCGGGCGGCCGGTGTTCGACATGAACCCGAACTTGGTCGCGAGGACCACCTGGTCGCGCCGGCCCTTCAGAGCACGGCCGACGAGCTCCTCGTTCGTGTGCGGGCCGTAGACCTCGGCCGTGTCGATCAGCGTGACGCCGAGGTCGAGCGCGCGATGGATGGTCCGGATCGACTCGGCGTCGGCACTGCCGGCGCCCGTGTAGGCCGCGGACATGCCCATCGCCCCCAGGCCGATCCGGCCCACGTCGAGGGAACCGAGCTTGACGTGCTTCATGCTGCTCCTCTCTGGAAGGTCTGCTCTCTGCGAGGCACGAGCTCGAGCGTCGCCACGCGTGCCTCGTGCGCGACGATCGAAGGGACGATGGTCGGGTAGCGGTGGCCGTACTTCGAGCGGTAGGCCGCGTCGATCTCGTCTCCGCGCTCGCTGGACTCGACGAACGTGATGTCCTTTTCGACGTTGCCTACGCGGACCCGCGCCTCGTGCCGAGCTTGCGCGCCGCGGAACCACGAGACGCCGCGCCCGTTCACGGAGCGGACGAAGACGCCGGAGCCGGCACGAACGACCCACACCACCACCGGACGGCGATGCGTCCCGTCTCGTCGGACGGAGGCGAGGCTCAGCTCCTCGGCCTCTGCGATCTCGTCGAGCTCTTTGCTCGTCCAGGTTGCCATCGGGTCGCCTCCGGAAGTCGATGTGCACTGAGTGAAGCAGCGGGCCCGTCGGCGTGACCGACCCTGTCGATCCGGGTACCCGTAGACCCCCTCAGCGCGGGTGGAACGGAGCTACCGTGCGCCCATGGACACGAGGAACGAGATCCGCGAGTTCCTGACCTCCCGGCGTGCCCGAATCGCCCCCGAGGAGGCTGGGCTCCGCACCTACGGCACCGGGCCGCGGCGTGTCCCCGGTCTTCGCCGGGAAGAGGTTGCGCTGCTCGCCGGTGTCAGCGTCGACTACTACACACGCCTGGAGCGCGGCAACCTCGGCGGCGCCTCGGACAGCGTGCTGGAAGCGGTCGCCCGCGCGCTCCACCTCGACGAACCGGAGCGCGCGCATCTCTTCAACCTCGCGCGTGCGCAGATCGCAACCGGGCGTCCGCGGCGGCGGTCCTCTCCGACCCGCGTGCGGGCAACCGTCCGGCAGATGCTCGACTCGATCACCGCGCCGGCGTACGTGCGCAACGGGCGCATGGACATCCTCGCCGCCAGCCGGCTCGGCCATGCCCTCTACGCCCAGGTATTCGAGATGCCCCGGCAGCCGCCGAACTCCGCCCGCTTCGCCTTCCTCGACCCACGGGCACCGACCTTCTTCGCCGACTGGGAGAAGGTGGCGGACGACTGCGTCGCCGTCCTCCACGCCGAAGCCGGCCGCCACCCCTACGACCGCGACCTCTCCGACCTGATCGGTGAGCTCTCCACCCGGAGCGAGCCCTTCCGCATCCGCTGGGCGAGACACGACGTCCGCTACCACGACACCGGCCGCAAACGCTTCCACCATCCGGTCGTGGGTGAGCTCGAGCTCGCCTACGAAGTGATGAAGCTCGCCGCCGACGACGAGCTCACGATGTTCGTCTACACCACAGAGCCCGGCTCCCGGTCCGCGGACTCGCTGAACTTGCTCGCAAGCTGGGCGGCGACCGCCGAGCAGGCCGAGCGAGAAGCCGTTCGCAGACCGGAGTGGGAGTCGACAAGCGAAACCTGACGCGCCTCGAACGACCCTGGCCTGCACCACCCGCCTCGATAGGCAATCGGCCGGGGTGACGCGGCGGAAGACGCCGCGCCACCCGGGCCCGAGTTCAGGCGTTGCAGCTTCTGACGAGCTCGGCGGCCTGCGGCTTCGTCTTGTGGCCGGCCTGCTGCATGATCGGCGGCACCTCGGGGTCGGACACGAAGCTCTGCCAGCCCTCGGCGTCCCAGTCGAAGATCGCCCAGAGCCGGTCGGACTCGCTGGGATCGCGGAAGACGAGCGCGCCCTTCGATCCGTGCTGCTTGCGCTTCTCCGCGCCCTTCGTGGAGAAGATCTCGAGGAAGCGGTCGATGTCCTCGACCTGCGTCGTTGCGAGAAGCATGTCGTGCTCCTTTCTCGGAGGGTTGTGCTTGGTCCAGCGACTCAGCCCGCGAGCGCGGGCGTCTCGACGAGCTGCTCCTGCGGATCGATCGCGCCGAGGCTCTCGACGACCTCGAACCGGCCGCCGCGCGCCTGCCCGATGTACATGTTCATGCGCACGTGGTGCTGACCCGGTGCCATCGCCGCCGGCCCACCGGGGCCGTCGGCGATCTCTGCGCGATCGAGCGCCGCGATCACGTCGTCCTGCGAGAGCGACCCCGCCTCCTCGACAGCTGCAGCCCAGAGGCGCAGTCCGCGGTACAGGCCCGAGCACCCGCTTCCCCCGGTGAACTTCTGGCTGCCGGGGTAGAGCGCGTCGTACTGCGCGAGCAGCTTCTGGCTGAACTCGTCGTCGACGGTCTGGTAGTAGTCGAGGCAGCTGTAGAGCCCGTCCGCGAGCGCGGCCGGGAAGACGCCGAGCAGGTTCTCCTCGAAGTACGTGCAGACGAGCTGCCCGCCGCGGCGCGAGAAGCCGGAGTCGTGCAGCTGCTCGAGGAACGGACCGACCCCGGGCGGAACGGTGGTGTTGAACACCACCTCGGCGCCGGTCGCCGCGATCCGCTCGACGGTCTCCCGGTAGTCGGAGTGGTCGAGCGGGAAGTACTCCTCCCCGACGATCGTCCCGCCGTTGGCCGTGACGACCTCACGAACACGCGCGTTCATCACGTGCGGCCAGATGTAGTCCGCCGACGGGAGGTAGAAGCGCCTCGCCCCCGTTTCCCGCATGAGCCACGGGATGAAGGGGTCGACCTGCTGCGCCGGCACCGGACCGGTGCAGAAGACGAGCGGGTCGGACTCCTGCCCCTCGTACTGCTCGGGGTAGATGTAGAGCGTCTTGCCGTCGACGACGACCGGGCCCTTGATCGCCTGCCTCGTCGAGCTGTAGATGCCGCCGAAGACGATGTCGACCTGGTCCTCCTGGACGAGCTTTGCGGCCCGCTCGGCCGCGACGGCGTCGTCGGTCGCGCTGTCCTCGAGGTGGAGCTCGAGCTGCCGTCCAAGCAGCCCGCCCTTGGCGTTGATGTCGCCGACGACCATCCGGGCCACGTTGGCGTTCGCGAGGCCGATGATCGAGAGCGGGCCCGTCTGGTCTGCGAGCACCCCCACCTTGATCGGGTCGCCCCCAGATGCTGCTGTCGGTTCCGTCATCTGCTTCCTCCGATCCGTAGCGCGTGCCGTCCGATTGCGACCCGCGTCCTTGTGACACGATGGTCGTCTCGCAACGCGCCCCAAACATCGGGAGCACTCCCCATCTTGGAACCGCCGCTTCGCCTGGCCGAAGTCGTCGCCACGCTCGCGCTGGCGCAGGACAACGCGTTCGGCCAGCCGCTCGAGTCGCAGCTGCGGTCGTGCCTGCTCGCGTCGTGGATGTGCGAGGAGGCTGAGCTTCCCGACGACGTGAGCGAGACCGCGTACTGGGTGGCGCTCCTCCGCTACGTCGGGTGCACCGGCCATGCCCACGAGGTCGCCACGCTGTTCGGCGACGACATCGCCATTCGGGGACAGACGCTCGTCCACGACGCGGGCAATCCCGCGGAGGTCATGCACGACGTCGTCGAGTACGCGACCGCCGGCCGCTCCGAGCCGGAGCGGGACGAGATCATCAGGATGCTCCAGGAGACGGCGCACGAATGGGCGGTGCACAACTTCAAGTCCGGGTGCGAGGTCGCGGACATGCTCGTGCAACGGCTCGACCTCGACCCGAGCGTGCGCGAGGCGCTCGGCTTCACGTTCGAGCGCTGGAACGGCAAGGGCTTCCCCACGCACACCGGGGGCGAGGCGATCCCGCTCGCGATGCGCGTCGTGCACGTGAGCCACGACATGGAGGCGATCGGCCGGCTCTTCTCGCCCGGCCGCGCCCTCGAGGCCGTCCGCGACCGGCGAGGCACGACCTACGACCCCGCGGTCGCCGACGTCTTCCTCGAGCACGGGGCCGTTTGGCTCGACCGGCTGCGCGAGACCGAGCCGTGGGACGCCGTGCTCGCCCTCGAGCCGGAGCCGCGCCGCCTGCTGGAGGGCGCCGCGATCGACGACGTCCTCGCACTGGCGGCCGACTTCATCGACCTGAAGTCGCCGTACATGGGCGGGCACAGCCGCCGTTGCGCGCAGCTCGCGACCGACGCGGCCAAGGTGCTCGGGCTCTCGGAGGACGCCACCACGAGCCTCCGCCGTGCCGCGCTCGTGCACGACTTCGGCATCACCGCGGTGTCGAACTCGATCTGGGACAAGGCCGGCGCGCTGACGCGCACGGAGTTCGACCGGGTCGAGCTGCACCCGCTGCTGACGGAGCAGATGCTGCGCCGCTCGCCGGCGCTCGCGGCGCTGAGCCCGATCGCCTCGGCGCACCACGAGAAGTGCGACGGCTCCGGCTACCACAAGCGGGTCCGGTCCGACACGGCCGACGCGGCAGCGTGCGTCTTGAGCGCGACGGAGGTCTACGTCGGGCTCACCGCCGAGCGAGCCGACCGGCCTGCCTTCGCGGCCGGCGACGCCGCCACGGAGCTCCGCCGTCTCGAGACGGAGGGGGTGCTCGAGCCTCGCGCGACCCGTGCCGTGCTCGTCGCCGCCGGGCACGGGGAGCCGGGAGCGCGCGGGCGCAAGCGGCCGCAGAACCCCGGCGGGCTCTCGCGTCGCGAGGTCGACGTGCTCACACTCGCCGCGCGCGGAATGACGACCCGTCAGATCGCCGACCGGCTCGTGATCTCGCCCAAGACGGCCGACCACCACATCCAGCACATCTACGCCAAGATCGGCGTCTCCACCCGCGCAGCCGCCGCTCTCTGGGCGATGCAGCACGAGGTCGTGCGCTAGAACCTCAGGCGGACGACGCGCTGTCGGGCCGCTCCGGTCGTCGTCGTATGCTCGCGGTCGTGAGCCTACGCGGAGCCGAGCAGCTCGCGAAGCGCGCCGGCATACGCGGCGAGCGCCGCGCGGCCCTGGCTCGTGAGCGTGATCGAGGTGCGCGATGCTCTGCCGTTGCCGGTCGTCTCGGTGACGAGGTAGCCGGCGTCCTCGAGCTTGCGCAGATGGGTGATCAGGTTGCCGGGGGTCAGCTCAAGCACGTCCTGCAGGCGGGTGAACGAGAGGCTGTCGGCTTCGGGGAGCGCGGCCAGCGTCGCCACGATCCGCAGCCGCGTTGGGGCGTGGATCACCGGGTCGAGCGAGTCGGCGGTCATGCCCGCAGCGGCACACTGCGATGCTGCAGGGCGTCCGCTGCCGCGTAGCCGACCAGCGCGATGAATAGGCTGATCCCGGCCGCCAGCCATGCCCCGCTCGGCCCGACAAAGGCAGCGACGACGCCGCCCGTGACGACCGCGAGCGCGGCCCCGAACAGCGGCCAATCGGCCTTTCCGGCAGCGATTCCGAGGGCCGTCGTGCCAACGATGATCAGGGGCGCCGCGGCGGGAATCATCCCGTAGACGATCGCGTCGCTGGCGCCATCGTGCCTGAGCGCGCCCTGAAGCACGGGACTGCCAAGCACGAACGACACCAGGATCGCGACCCCCTCGACCCTCTGCCGGCCCGTCGACGGTCCGCTGACGCCGGCCGTCGCGCGCCGGTAGACCCTCACGGAGGCGGCGAACGCGACGGCCACCGCTGTGTACACCAGCGCGACCACGCCAAGGCTGGGCCCCCGGTAGGGGTGCTGACCGCGGGTCGAGAGCCACAGCGAGCCATAAGCGACGAGGATCACGGCGCCCATGAGCGCGTTGATCCACTGCGGGCTCGAACTGAACGCCCGCCGCGCCTCCCGCTCGGTACGAGCGAGCAGCCGCGCTGCCTCACGGGGATCGAGCTCGTCGCCGTGCTCGTCCGTCGTGGCCCTGTCGTTCTCGTGTGTTGCTCGCATCGTGAGCTCCAGACTTTGTAGCTTTGTGATGCAAAGTTTAGTATACTTTGTCGCTCAAAGTCAAGACCCTGCTGCTCTTCCGCCGACCGTGCGTGGAAGGCTGGAACGGTTCGAGAGTGACCGGTCGGAATCGGCAGCCCTCGAGTTATCCCCAAGCGTGCATCCGTTGTGGATAACCGGCTACCGATGGTCGAAGAATCGTCCTTCGAGCACTCGGTGGATGCGACGGCGCAGCGTCGGTTCGAGCACGTCGTCCGTTGGCCCCTCGACTGCCGCGGGCGCGTTCTCGTCCGGTGCGGCCTCGCCTGACCGATCGGCGCTGTGCCACAGGTCGACCTGCAGCCGCTCGATCTCTTCGGTCGAGATCAGGATCGCGTTGCCGGCAGCACGGAGCTCATCTCGCGCGTCAGCTCTTTGGCGAGCGTCGCCTGGTTAGGCGTCGCGGTCGCCGGTGAGCCGTTCTCGATTGGGTTCTCGAGAGGGTTGCGGCTCCATTCCCACCAGCCGCCGTCGTAGACGGCGATGTTGTCCCAGCCCATGAGCCGGGCGTAGAACCAGGTCTCGCTCGCTCGCCAGCCGGTGCCGCAGTAGAAGGCGACCCATTTGTCCGGGAGGATGTCGGCCTCGGCCCAGTTCGCTGCGATCTCGGGGTAGGGGCGCATCGTGTTGTCGAGGTTGCGGTAGTGCTGCATGTGGTAGGCGTCGGTGCCGCAGTTGCCCCAGACGTCGCCCGCGATCCGCCCTGCCGCCTGGATGTAGTTGTAGCCACTGGCCTGGCCGATGTGTTCGTTCCAGGTGCGAACGCTCACGAGCGCCGCTCGGTCCGGGTCTGCGAGGATCCGCTTCGCGTCGTCGACGTCGACGATCAGCTCCGGCCGCCGGGGAAGGTCGACGCCGAAGTGAGGGACCGAAGTGGGAATGTGCGCGACGGTGTCGAGCTCGCCGCCCGCTTGCACCCAGGCGTCGTAGCCGCCGTCGAGCAGGCGCACGTCCTCCACCCCGGCGTAGGAGAGGATCAGCGCCGCCCGGGTGGCGGCGATCTGTCCGGCGCGGCGGCCGGGCCACTTCTCGTTCGCGTGGCCTTCGGTGTCGCGCCCGTAGAGGATCACGGTGGTGTCGGCGGTGATGCCGAGGAAGCGGAGTGAGGCGTCGATGTCCTCGGGCGCGCGGCGGTTCCAGTCGCGTGGGCTCTCGAGCATGTTCGTGTCGAGATGGAAGGCGCCGGGTAGATGGCTGTCGGCGTACTCCTCCGGCACACCGAAGTTGACGTGGAAGAGCAGGGCCCGGCCGGCCGGCGCCGCCTCCGGCCTGCCCCCGTCGAGCAGCTCCCGCAGCCAGCCTGGATGAACCAGCTGCGTGTGCTTGGGGAGCTTCTCGACCGGCAGGCTCTCGTCGGCGCTCCACGCGTCCCAGCCGGCGTCGTAGTCGAGCACCGGCACGGCCAGATGCTCGGCGGTCCGGCTGCGGAACAGGGCCACGCCGTCGTCGTCGCCGTAGACCACGGTCTGCGCACTCGCCGTGAGACCCTTGTTCTGCAGCAGCGAGCGGAGCTCCGCGTCGTCGAGCCGCGGCAGCCACCCTGCGGGCAGCGCAACCGCACCCGGGACGTGTCCGCCCCGTGAGGCACCGGGGGAGCGCCAACCGTTGTACTCGGGGAGCGGGCGCAAGTCGACGACCGCCAGCCCCGGCTCGCCCAGCCTGCCCGCGAGCTCCTCGGTCGAGATCGAATCCCCCCGCCGCCTACTCGCCGTCGTCGCCATTTCCCTTCCCTCTCGTCGATCGCACTCACACGGTGAACAACAAGTGAACCAGACTATACAAAGTAAAGTAACGACGTCAAACGGCAGCCGTCGACTGGACGTCACCCCGGTAGCGCCGGCTCGTGCAGCCGCTAGTGCTCGTGGGCGAGGCGGGCTGGGAGGGCGCGGGTCGGGAGCCGGATGGCGAGGAGCGCGGCGAGGAGGGTCGTGATCGGGACGGCGAGGATGAGGCCGATCGAGCCGACGAGGGTGGCGACGATCTCCTCGGCGACTCCCTCTTGGTTGATCGCGTTGGTGAACGGGGTGCTGCCGAGGGAGAAGATGATCAGGATGGGGAGGGACGCGCCGACGTAGGCGAGGACGAGGGTGTTGATGGTGGCGGCGACGTGGTCTTGCCCGACGTCGAGCGCCTCGCGAAGGAGCCGGCCGATCCCGAGCGTGGGGTTGGCGCGTCTGAGGGCCATGACGGTGGAGGCTTGGCTGACGGTGGAGTCGTTGAGGACGCCGAGCGCGCCGATCACCATCCCCGCCAGGAGGAGCCCGCGGAGGGAGATGGTCCGTGCGGCGGCATGGAGGAAGGTGGTGGTGTCGGTGGCGTTGCCGGTCAGGTGGGCGAGCCGGCTGAAGAGCGAGGCGAGGAGCGCGGTGACGAGCAGGCTGAGCGCTGTGCCGAGAGTGGCGGCGAGCGCCTTGGGGCCGAGCCCGTGGACGAGCGGGATCGTGACGAGCATGACGGTCAGCGCGCCGACCAGTGCGACACCGACCGCGGACCGGCCGTCGAGGACGGCCGGCAGCACGAACTTGAAGACGACGACGAAGCTGACCGTGAGGCCGGCGATCGCGCGCAGCCCGCGCAAACGGCCGACCAGGAGCGCGAGGGCGCAGAACACGCCTGCGAGGAGGTAGAGGGGCGTGTGTCGCTCGAAGTCGGAGAACACGTACTGGTCTGCGCTCTGCCCGCCGAGCCTCACCGCTGGCCCGGGTGTCTTGTAGACGCGGATGGTGTCGCGGAGCGCGAAGCTCGCTCCGGCGCTCGTCTGGTCGGCCGCGAAGCTTCCGCTCTTCCCCTTGTCCTTGCCGCCGGTGATCCGGAAGGTCACGGTCTCGCAGACCGGTCGACCGGCCCCGTGACACTGCACCGTGGTGATGCCGGTCACCCTGGCCGGCTCGGTCTTCTGCACGCCGAGCAGCGACTTGTCGACGTGCAGGCTTCCGGAAGGCCAGAGGGAGACGAGACCGATCACGGTCGCGCTGACCAGCATCCCGAGCGCCAGCAGCATCAGGAGCACCGTCAACGATCGGAAGTAGGCGCGGTCCACGACCCGGCTGATTGTTCCGAGCGAGCCGGTCGGATCGACAACCCCACGAGGTTTAGGAAACCGCTGCCGAGTCCAACGAACGCGGCGGTTCTCGCGGATCACGTTCTACATGCTCCGGAAGGTCAAGGCTGGAGCGCTCGAAAGGGTTGGTACGTCGCCATTTAGTTCGCTCGGAATGGACCTAACCGGACAGCTTTCAAACCCCCCGGAACCTCTGGCCCGCCTTCTCTCCATTGTCTCATGACGTCAGTTGGCGGTCTAGAAGGGGCCGCGCGAGGTCACGGCTGCGGTGCGGTTGGTGACGCCGAGCTTGCGGTAGACGTGCTGGAGATGCTTCTGGACGGTGCGAGGGCTGAGCCCGGCGCGCGCCGCGATTTCTTTGTCCCTGAGTCCGGCCCGAACGAGCTCGAGCATTTCAGCCTGGCGGCTCGTGAGGCCCGTTCTCGCAGCCTCGAC
>Ga0187777_10003434_pt1 | contig 10104 bp, 8 predicted proteins | sample 1015_Q2_SP5_10_M_FD_132416 | JGI IMG/M metagenome (GOLD analysis project Ga0187777, IMG submission 132416) | Tropical peat soil microbial communities from peatlands in Department of Meta, Colombia - 1015_Q2_SP5_10_MG | ecosystem: Environmental > Terrestrial > Soil > Wetlands > Peat | place...
AGCCGTAACGGGTTCTCAATCAGCCGGCGTGGCGACCGGTGGAGCGGCGCTTTGTTCGCGTGCGGTGGTGATTTCAGCAGCTGATTCCGCTGCCGGCAGGCAGAGGCGGAACGTTGTGCCCTTCCCGGCAACCGAGTTGAAATCTACCGAGCCATAGTGCCACTGCATTACCTGGTAGGTTTGCGCCAGACCAATTCCGCTGCCCTCTTTCTTGGTGGTGAAATAGAGCTCGAAAATTTTGTCCTGGATCTCGGGAGGAATTCCGCCGCCCTGGTCGCAAATTTCGGTAATAGCATTCCCATGTTCGTCTCGGTTGGCCAAAACGCGGAGATTTCCTCCCTTGGGCATGGCTTGTACTCCGTTGATGACTACGTTCAGGATGGCCTGTTTCATGAAGTCGCTATCGACCTTCACCGGCAGCGGTTCGGCGGCAAAATCTGCGCTGATGGTGACACCGTGCTTTTCGCCCTCGGGCTTCGCCAGATCGATTACATCATCTAGCAGATGGCGGAGATCAATTTCTTCTACATGAAGATCGCGGGGCCGGGTGAAGTCAACCAGGATCTGCACCACGCGGTCCAGGCGGTGCAACTCACTGTCGATCACGTCGATATGACGACGGGTATCGGGATCGAGCGCTTGCAGCTTGCTCCGCAATAACTGCAGATGCAGGACAATGGCATTCAGCGGATTTTTGACTTCGTGGGCCACGCCCCGCGTGATGCGACCGCTAGCCGACATACGCCGTGAAAGCTCAATCTCGTCCTCAATTCGCCTTACGGATTCAACGTCACGAATGGTGAGCAGGGCGCCAATTGGTGTACCGCGCTCCTGAATGAAGTCAAGCGAGACTTGCACGCGCTTTCCATTTGCGATTTCCAACTCATCCTGGTCGATCGGATGCTTCAAACGGAAAGCATCAAGCATGAGGGCACCCAATGCCGATTCAGGCGAGAAGATCTCCTTGACCGTGCGTCCAAGCAATTCACTTCGAGGACGTCCTAGGAAACGCTCAACCGAAGCGCTGACCAGAACCACTCGCGCATCGCGGGTGAAGAGCATGAGGCCATCCTGCAGCTTGGCCATGACTTGATCGACGTTTTCCTTTAGAGCGGAGAAGATTTCCTTTGCATCCCGCATCTGGCGACCCAGGTTGGCGATCTTTAGACTCACCAGTCCGTATTCGTCATTGCTCGGGTCGTGCTCGGCAACCGGTTCGGGGGTACCCGTGCCGATTTGGTCGATGCTGCGACTGAGGCGTTCCAAAGGTCCGAGGGCGATTTGTGATAAGCCCGCGGCCAACAGGAGAGAGAGGAACGTCGCGGCGGCGGAGAAAATGATGGCATGCCGCAAGCGCGGGGTCAGTTCGCTTCTAATAAAAACCGTGTTGATTCCCAGGCGCACACTACCGAAAGGCACCCGGTTCAATTGCAAAGGCATGCGAACTTCATAGATGTTCGGCGGGTTGTATACCATGCGGAGTTGCCGCCGGAAGCGGGCGTTTTGCAGAGCCTGAAATTCGGGACGCTCGGTCACCTGCTTTCCAACCAGATCAGGATTCGTATGCAGGATTACCTTTCCATTCGCATCGACGATGGACGCATCGTAAACGTAGCGGAATGCGCCAACGACCGACTCGAGCATCGCATTCAGGTTATTGTCGGTCGAAAGATAGTAGGCCACATCACGTCGGACTGCCTTGGCATCATCGGTGTTCACACGTGTGCTGGTCAGGTCCGGCACGGCATTGCTGGCCAACCGCGCCAGGTGTGTGGTTAGCTCGGCGGCGATCTCGTCGGCATTGGTGACCTCTTGTCGAAGCAGTTCGGAAATGTAGATGTACGAGAAGAAGGACACCAGGCCCGCGACCATGAAGGTGATCGCCAGCACGATTTGGGTTTTACGACGCATCGGTGTTAGAGGCTACTGCGATCCATGCTTGATTGCCTATTGCCGATCTAAGGCCGCACCCGAAGAAAGCACGGAGTACCGAGACTGCCTGGTCTTGTTCTACACGGGCTGTTCTTCTTTGTCGGCTTGCGCGCTTCCGTACTCCTTCAACTTGTTATGCAAAGTCTTGAGGCTTATACCCAGGATGTCCGCTGCTTTCGTTTTGTTGTTGCTGGTAGCCTCTAGCGTTTTTAGAATCAGCAGCTTCTCAGCTTCCTCAACGGTTGTTCCGACGCCCAGGTGCACGGCATCCGGATCCTCGGAAGAGGTTCGAATCGTGGGCTGACCGAAGCCTGGAGGCAAGTGTTTAGTTTCAATAACGGCACCCTCACACACAATGACAGCCCGCTCCAGTGTATTGCGCAATTCGCGGACATTGCCCGGCCAAGAATAATTCTGAAATACATGCAGAACCGCCTCGCTCACGGTGGCGGCTTTGCGCCCGTGTTTCGCGCTCATGTCCCTTAGTAAAGCTTCCACCAGCGCAGGGACGTCTTCTTTGTGCTCCCGTAAAGACGGCATTTGGATATTGAACACGTTCAGGCGGTAATAGAGATCGTTGCGCAGCTCTCCCTTTGCCACCGCCTCGTCAGGCACCTTGTTGGTGGAAGCGAGGACACGCACGTCAACTTCGGTTTCGACTTTGCTGCCCAAGCGCCGCAGCTTGCGGTCTTCCAGAACGCGCAGAAGTTTGGCTTGGGTTGCCACCGGCATTTCGCCAATTTCGTCGAGCAGCAAGGTCCCGCCTTCCGCCAGTTCAAAACATCCTGTGCGGCGCTCCAGCGCCCCTGTAAATGCGCCTTTTTCATGGCCGAAGATTTCGCTTTCGATCAAGGTTTCCGGAATGGCAGCGCAGTTAATCGGAATAAATGGCTTGGGGCGGCGAGGGCTGAGTTCATGAATGGTTCGGGCAACGAGTTCCTTGCCAGTTCCACTGGCCCCGGTAATGAGCACGGAGGCTGTGCTAGGAGCTACCATCTCGATGAGGCGGAAAATCTCTTGCATTTTCTTGGATGCGCCGACAAGACTGCCCAGGTTGCCGGCATCCCGCAGCCGTTTGCGGGTCAATTCGAGCTCGTTCTTGGTTCCAAGCAAGGCGGAGGCATTTTGCAGAATAGTCCTAAGCCGATCGGTGTCGATCGGCTTGGTGATGTAGTCGTAGGCCCCCATACGCATGGCTTGCACGGCGCTGTCTATCGTGCCTTGGGCGGTTACGACGATGACCGCAATCGTACGACTGTCGTTTGCAATGCGTTCCAGTAGCTCCAGGCCGCTCATGCGCGGCATTTTGAGATCGGTTACTACGATGGCCGGCGACCAGTCGGTTACTTTCTCGAAACCCTCCTCGCCGTCCCGCGCAGTTTCAGCACGGTAGCCCCAAGCGGAAACCAGTTCCGCCAGGCCGGTCCGCTCGTTCTCCTCATCCTCAACGATCAAAACCTTTTCACTGCTCATGGTTTCTTCATTATTAGGGCTGGCGAGGCATACTGCAAGCCATGCAGGCTACCGGAGATGACAGAAGTCGCGGGGGGTGTAACTCCAAAGTGCACAGGCGCGCGACCGTGTTTTCCACCGATCGTCGTCTCCGGCTGGGCTGGCGCCAGAACCAGGCGTGCGAGTAAAGGTCCATGCCCGAAATGGCACTTCTTATTGAAAAAAAGGCCCATTACGGGCAAATCTCCCTTCCGTTTTGAACCCTCCCTGGCGATTGAAAGCGCGTGTTCGGCCGTCACCGTCGCCCAGCAATCCACCTCTTAAGCTTGAAGTGGATATGAGCGCACTACCCCAACCCAAAATAAAGCCGGCCCCGCCCGATTCGGCGAAACCGCATCTGTCAGAAGCGGAGCGGATGGAGACGATTGGGAGACTGATCAGCGGCGTTACTCATGACTTCAACAATCTGCTTACCGGCATTGTGCTTTGCTCGGATTTGCTGATCGCGGGGCTGGAAAAATCCGATCGGTTGCGCCACTACGCCGAAGAAATCCGAACCGCTAGTGCTCAAGGCGCAGACATGATTCAACATCTATTGGCGCTGGCGAGACAGAGGACGGTTGAGACCAGTTCGATTTCGATGAACCATGTGATCGAGGGTATGAGGTCCCTCCTTTCACGCCTCATTGGAGAAAACTTTGAGTTAAGCCTCAATTTGGTGACGAACCTCTCATCGGTAAGGATGGATCCAAGCGAAGCCCAGGAAATCATCCTAAATCTGGTTCTGAATGCCCGGGACGCCATGCCGGACGGTGGAAAGATTTCGATAACCACCGGCAATGTCCCTCTCCCTACGGCGGCCGGACAGGCCCCATTTATTGAAATGGCAGTATGCGATACCGGCGCCGGCATGGACGCGATCACCCGCGCAAGAGCGTTCGAACCTTTCTTCACGACCAAGCCGACTGGCCAAGGAACCGGCTTGGGGCTCGCCACCGTACGCCGCATCGTGACTCAACAGAACGGAACGATTGACATCGAAAGTGAACCTCGCAAGGGTACGCGAATGATCGTCCGATTGCCGGCGATCGAACCAGAACATCAATGCCAAACTCAGAATAGGAGAAAAGGCTTATGAGCAGCGCTGTAGCGACGGCAATCGATCTTTCCGAAATCGAGAGCAACAACTTCCTGAATCTGCTGATCGTGGATGACGACCGGCCTGTACGGGAGGCATGCCGAGAGGTGGCACGGTCTTTAGGTTTTAACACCATGGTGGCTGACTCTGCCGATCATGCAGAGAGATTGCTCGACTGCCATGCAGTCGATGTGGTGCTGCTTGACTTGAAAATGCCCGGTGTCGGTGGACTGCAGGCGTTGCGGCGAATCAAGGAACGACGCCCCGATGCGGAGGTGATCATGGTCACTGGTTCAGCGACGGTACAATCCGCGGTGCAGGCGATGAAAAGCGGAGCGTACGATTACATGACCAAGCCCTTCACCATGGACGAAATCCGGATCCTGTTGGACCGTATTGCCGGGCATCTCAAGCTTAAGACGGAGAATCGAGTGTTGCGGGAGCGCATCAAGACCCGGCAGTCGTTTGGAGGTCTGGTCGGGAGTGCGCCCGAAATGGAAAAGCTTTACCGCATGATTGCCAAAGCATCGTGTAGCAGCCATCCGGTATTGATTTTGGGCGAGAGCGGAACCGGGAAAGAGTTGGTCGCGCGGTCCATACACTTCACAGGACCGCTGCGGGACAAACCATTTATTCCAGTGGATTGTGGCTCACTGGTTCCGACCCTTATTGAAAGTGAACTTTTCGGCTACGTAAAAGGGGCGTTCACGGGCGCGGTGCAGACAAAAGAGGGCCTGCTGACCATGGCCAAGGGGGGCACGGTGTTTCTGGATGAAATCGGAGAAATGCCTGTCGACTTGCAGGCTAAGCTTTTGCGCGCCATCCAGGAAAAAGAGATTCGGCCGGTCGGCAGCACGCGGCGGCTTTCGATCGATGTCCGCATCCTGGCTGCCACAAATCGTGACCTGGAGCAGGCGGTCGCCCAAGGAACGTTCCGGCGTGACCTGTACTTCCGGTTGAATGTGCTGAATCTGCGGGTTCCCGGTTTGCGGGAGCGACGGCAGGACATCCCGCTGTTGATCGGCCATTTTCTAGAACGGCTGTGCCGTGACACAGAGCGGCAACACACATTGAGCGATGATGCTTTGAAAATGCTTTTGGCATACGACTGGCCAGGCAATGTGCGGGAACTAGAGAATTGCCTGGAACGGGCGTGCGCCATCACAAGCAATAACGAGATTCATGTAACCGACCTGCCCAGTTCAATCACCGGGGCGAATGGACACGCACAAGCTCCGGCAAACGGGGAGAGCAAGATCGTTCCGATCTCGGAACTGGAAAAGCAGGCTATCCTCAACACCATCGTGCAGTTAAACGGTGACAAGCTGCTTGCAGCACGCCTTCTCGGGATTGGAAAGACTACTCTGTACCGAAAGCTAAAAGAGTACCAGTTCGAGGCGGTTTGAATTCGGGACGACCCTTCCCGCAGCGGGACTAGAACGTTGTCTGTGCGCCGGACAACCCGCCTAGTTTCAACCTCGTAGCATTGGTTGGCTACGTGCATGGTACCGGGCATGATTTTGCTCCTGTCCGCAGTAAATCGAGCCAACGATTGTGCCTGTGCACTTGAAGAAGCCAGCCATGAACCGGTCCAGCTGTGTACAACGATCGAAGCTGGCATCACAAAACTGCAAGAGCAGGAATTCTCGGCGGTCGTGCTAGATGAGCTTCTGCTTGATTCCGAGATGGACCAAGGAGAAGCGATCTACAAACACCTAGGTTCGTCGCTACTGGTGTGTTCAAATTTTGCAATCGCCAGCATTGACAGGGTGGTGCGGGAATTTTGCCGGGTTTCGCTGCGCCGCAATCGCGAGTGGGCAGATACAAAAAAGCATGCCGCGCAAGCATTCGGTCAGGAGTTGAAAGACATCACTACCGCACTCTTGCTCTCATGCCAAATGGCTCTGAAAACTCCACAGCTTCCTTTGGAAGCCGAACAAAAGATGCAGGAAGTCGAGGCATTAGCGAAGGCACTCAGCAAGAATTTAGCTCCGGCGTAGCTAGATCCGCACAGGTTACCGGGCCTTGACTCGCAGGTCTTGGCCGGTCATCTCTTTGGGTTCATCAATTCCGAGCATGCCCAGGATGGTGGGCGAGATGTCGCGCAGCGATCCGTTTGGTTTCAGAGTGAATTGTTTGTTATTCGAGATGACAATGAACGGCACCGGATTTGTGGTATGCGCGGTGTGCGGACCTCCGGTTGCGGGATCAATCATGAGCTCGGCATTGCCATGATCGGCCGTGATTAACATAGCACCACCGCCGGCACGAACTGCCGGTTCAATCCTACCCAGGCAAGCATCTACCGTTTCCACAGCCTTGATCGTGGGCTCGATTTTTCCGGAATGACCGACCATATCGGCATTGGCAAAGTTCACGATAATGACATCAAAAGCGGTATCGCTGACCGCTTTGACAACTGCGTCGGCAATCCCGCCTGCACTCATTTCCGGTTTGAGATCGTACGTCGCGACCTTGGGCGAAGGCACAAGGATTCGATCTTCGCCTGGGAAAGGCTGCTCTACACCGCCGTTGAAGAAGTAAGTGACGTGGGCGTACTTTTCGGTTTCCGCGACCCGCAAATTCCGCAGGTTCATCTGCGCCATGACGTTGGCCAGAATGTTATCGAGGGATTCGGCAGGGATCACAACCGGCAAGCTGAAATTCTTGTCGTAGCGCGTCATACATACGTAATACAGGTTCTTAGGGACGCGATCTCGCGTGATAGTTGCGTCCAAATCTTCGGCGCCCGGTAGATCCCGACCAGCTTTTTCGTTCAGCCCGCTATTACGGGTTAAAGCGCGAGTGATCTGTCGAACGCGGTCGGCGCGGAAATTGAAGCAGATGCAGGAGTCTTCGTCGCGAATTTTGGCCAACGGCTCGCCACGATTGTCCGTGCAGACGAAAGGAACAATGAATTCGTCAGTTACCCCTTTGTTGTAGGAGTCCTTTACGCCTTGAACAGCGTCGGTGTACTTTCCACCTTCGCCGCTGCCATCAACCATCGCGTTAAATGCCTTGGTAATACGCTCCCATCGGCGATCCCGATCCATGGCGTAATAACGGCCGTTCACCGTGGCGATCCTGCCGCAGTTGTACTCGCGCATTTTTTGTTGTAACTGTTCCAAGTAACCGGCACCGTTGGTGGGAAGCGTGTCGCGGCCGTCCATGAAGGCGTGCACGAATACCCGCTCGAAGCCATTTTGCTTTGCCATCTTCAGCAGCGCGTATAAATGCGTCTGCTGCGAATGCACACCTCCATCTGATACCAGGCCGAACAGGTGTAACTGCCTGTCCGCGTTGCGCGCCTGTTTCATGGCAGCAAGCAGAACAGGGTGGGTGAAGAATTCACCATTTTGGATCATTCGATCGATGCGGGTGATGTCCATGTGAACGATTCGGCCGGCGCCGATGTTTAGATGGCCCACTTCGCTGTTGCCCATCTGCCCCTCAGGCAAGCCGACGTACTTTCCGCTGGTGTGGATCAAGGTGTTCGGATAGTCGCGAAGTAGCTGATCGTAAGTAGGTTTACGGGCGAGTGCGATAGCATTCGCCTTGGTCTCGGCGCGGTATCCCCAGCCGTCGAGAATGACAAGGACGAGAGGTTTAGGACGAATCATCTTTAGCGACTAGCTCCTGGCTTTAGCTGCTTGATTCTAGAAAACGAAAGAAGAATTCTAAACTTTATCAACTCGGAGTCATAGTGATCTCAATGGCATTGTGTTGGTTCTGCGTGGTCTGTGGTTCAAAAAGGTTCGGTGCTCTATACTCGAGGCACGGAGAACATTCATGCCTATCGGCGAATTGCTGCTGCCGGAGTTCGATCAAGAAATGAAGACTACGCGCATCACGTTGGAGCGCGTTCCTTTCGATAAACAGGATTTTGCACCGCATGCGAAATCCATGCCGCTTGGAAAACTGGCGCCACACGTGGCTGAGCTGGCCGGATTCGGGACAACAATATTGACGAGTCCCGGCTTGGATTTCAGTTCTGGCCCTGCCCGCGTCCGCCCGCCGTTCGAGTTGAATGGCATATTGAAGGCATTCGACGAGAATGTCGCGAAGGCGCGCTCAGCGCTACAGAACACCAAAGACGATGCTTGGTTAGAACCCTGGAAGCTTAGTTTTCAGGGCAAGCCAATTTTCAGCGGCTCACGGTTCCTGGCATATCGGCAGATGTTCCTGAATCACTTAGTTCATCATCGCGCACAACTTGGAGTGTATCTGCGGTTGAATAATAAGCCACTCCCGGCCACGTACGGGCCTTCAGCGGATGACACAATGGGATTCTGAAGGGGCTGCGTGAAGGTAAAAGCAGATTCTCGTCGCTGCGCTCCTCGGAGTGGCAAAATCGCTGAGGACTAATTCGGGTTAGTCGTGGGCTTCTGCTGGCTGCTGGGTGTCCGCGCCTTTGGCTGTTCTTCTTCCTTCATTGACTCATCGACGCGCCGCAAAACGTCATCAATCTGTTTTTGCATGTGCTGATAGGACATCGTCATGGCTTCCTGCGTAATTGCCGGCATCTCCTGCATGAGCTTCTTGCCGGTTGGCGACGAATAGAAGACGATCATGGCATCAACATCAGCCTGGGACAGATGCTTCTGATAGATCGGAATCATGCCGTCGAGGATCGCGTCCATCGGAACTTGCCGGAGAGACTCTTCAGTGATTCGGTTGGCTCTCGCGAGTTCGGCTGCAGTGATTTGCGGATAGCGCGTCTTAATGGTCTGGGTGCTCATCGCTTGCATCTGCTTCTCGACGGAATCCATCATGCGATGGCTCTGCTCGCGGATTTGCATGACGTCGAAAAGCTTTTGGATTTGCTCTTTGGTGGCGGGGTTGGTGTCAGGTGTAGAGGTCGTGACTTGAGCCACGGCCGGAAGACAGAGCAGGAACATTACAATAGAGAACTTCATAAGCTTATGTTACCTAACCAGAACTGCAGATTCCTCGTCACTGCGTTCCTCGGAATGACAAAGGTGGTGCGAGTGCATCGAAGTGCCTAGGCATCCTTGTGATAGTTGAGTGCTTTTAATCCCAGGAATTTGGCTGATTTGCCCAGCTCTTCTTCAATCCGCAGTAACTGATTATACTTGGCGATTCGGTCGGTGCGCGAGGCCGAACCGGTCTTGATCTGGCCTGCGCCGGTCGCGACCGCGAGATCGGCAATAAACGTGTCTTCAGTTTCCCCGGAGCGGTGCGAAATTACCGATGTATATCCGTTGCGGCGGCCCAAATCGATAGCGTCCAGCGTTTCGCTAACCGTACCGATCTGATTGAGTTTGATCAGGATAGAATTGGCAATGCCTTTTTCGATGCCACGCCCGAAAATCTCGATGTTAGTTACAAAGATGTCGTCTCCGACAAGCTGAATCTTGCCGCCGAGCTCCTTGGTCAGCATCTGCCAACCGTTCCAGTCTTCTTCAGAAAGACCGTCTTCCAACGAAACGATCGGATAATCGCTGACCCAGTTTGCCCAGAAGCGAATCATGTCTTCTGAACTCTTGGCTGACTTATCAGACTTCTTGAAAACGTACTTGCCATCCTGGAAAAACTCGCTGGCCGCTGGGTCTAGCGCAATC
>Ga0187777_10003435_pt1 | contig 10103 bp, 12 predicted proteins | sample 1015_Q2_SP5_10_M_FD_132416 | JGI IMG/M metagenome (GOLD analysis project Ga0187777, IMG submission 132416) | Tropical peat soil microbial communities from peatlands in Department of Meta, Colombia - 1015_Q2_SP5_10_MG | ecosystem: Environmental > Terrestrial > Soil > Wetlands > Peat | place...
ATGTCCGCTTCTGACCCAAAGCGGACATTGGATGCTCCCTTAACGAGCCTCATTTGAACCGCTACGATGCGCTGTCCTGAGCGTCGGGGGAGGCAATGAGACGGCGCGGCAAAACAGGTAGCAACACAGCAAAAACGCAACGCCGCAAGACGTTGAGGAGCCGCAACGCGTCAAAGACCCCACGCAACCGCAGTTCCTCCAATGCCGGCCAGGAAACAAAGGTCGCGCGACTAGCCCGCGAACTGCGCGAGGCTCGGGAGCAGCAGGCGGCGACTTCGGAAGTTTTAGGCGTCATCAGTTCTTCGCCCGGCGCGCTCGAGCCTGTCTTCGAGGCCATTCTGGAAAATGCCACGCGCATCTGCGGTGGCAGGCTTGCCAACTTGTTTCTCTACAGTAAGCATGAACGTGCATTTCGTCTCGCTGCCCAGCGGAACGCACCGGCGGCCTACGCCGAGCGCTGGGCCAAAAGTCCGGTTCTTAGGATCGGCGAAAATCCGCGTAACCCGCTTGCGCGCCTGGCTAAGACCAAACGCGTTGTCGCCATCCCCGATCTTGTGGTCGAGCCAGGATACATCAATCGCGAACCCCGCTTCGTTGCGCTCGTCGAGGCAGCAGGCGCACGCACCCACGTCCTGATCCCGATGCTCAAGGAAGGTGAGCTGATCGGCGCTATAGCTGTGTATCGGCGCGAAGTCCTGCCATTCACCGACAGGCAAATCGAGCTGCTCACCAATTTTGCGAAGCAAGCCGTCATCGCCATCGAGAACACGCGGTTGCTCAACGAGCTGCGCCAGCGCACCGACGATCTGTCGGAGTCGCTGGAGCAGCAGACTGCGACGTCGGAAGTGCTGCGGGTCATAAGTTCATCACGGGGAGAGCTGCAGCCGGTATTTGATTCTTTGCTGGACAACGCAACGCGCCTTTGCGGGGCCAAGTTTGGAACCATGTTTCTTTGCGCGGGAGATGACGATTTTCGCGTTGTTGCGCAACACAATGTGCCGGCGCCATTGGCGGAGCTACGCCGACGGGAGCCAATCGTGCACGCCGAATCGAGTACCGCTATCTGGCGTAGCACCCACACAAAGCAGGTCGTCCAGATCGCCGACATAATGGCGGAACAGGCGTACTTTGAACGCGCCCCAAATCGTATGGTGCTGGTTGAACTGGGCGGCTATCGCGCCGTTCTGTCGGTCCCGATGCTCAAGGATAGTGAGGTCATCGGCGCCATCAATATCTACCGGCAGGAGACTGGCGTCTTCGGAGACAAACAAGTCGAACTCGTCAAGAATTTCGCTGCTCAGGCAGTCATCGCCATCGAGAACGCGCGACTGCTGGGCGAGTTGCGCGAGTCGCTACAGCAACAGACGGCCACGGCCGACGTACTCAAGGTCATCAGCCGTTCGACATTTGATCTCCAAACGGTGCTCGAAACGCTGACCGAGTCAGCTGCGCGACTTTGCGAGGCGGATCTGGCCGCAATTACGCGTCAGGATGACACGCGCTATTATTATGCTACGACCTATGGCTACCCACCAGAACTGGACGATTATTTCAAGAGCGTCCCGCACGAGGTGGGGCAAGGGAGCGTAATCGGGCGAACAATTCTACATCGCAAGACGATACATGTGACGGACGTTCTTGCGGATGCAGAATACACGATGGCCGAAACTGCACAAAAGGCGGGCCTTCGGACCGCTCTTGGCGTACCCCTACTGCGCGAAGGAAATCCAATCGGCGTGATTATTGTAGGACGTCATGCAATACAACCATTTACCGATAAACAAATTGAGCTGATCGAGACATTCGCCGATCAGGCCGTGATTGCGATCGAGAATGTTCGCTTATTTGACGAGGTGCAGGCGCGCACACGTGATTTGACCGAGTCTTTACAGCAGCAGACTGCAACCGCTGACGTTCTCAAAGTCATCAGCCGCTCAACCTTCGATTTGCAGACGGTGCTAAGCGCCTTGATTGAATCAGCTGCTCGCCTTTGTAGTGCCGATCAGGGAGCCATCACTCGCGAGATCAACGGAACGTTCTTCCGTGCTGCAACTTACGGCCATTCGTTGGAGTTTTCCGACTACATCCGCGAAACGCCAGTACAGCTAGATCGGAGCTCTGTCGCCGGACGAGCTCTGGTAGAAGGTCGGATCGTTCACATTCCTGATGTTCATGTTGATCCCGAATACACGTTTTCCCCAGGGCTGGATTTGGGCGACTTTCGCACGGTCATTGGTGTGCCGATGTTGCGGGAGGGAGCGCCAATCGGCGTTCTGGCGTTGTCGCGCAAGAACGTACTGGCCTTTACCGATAAGCAGATCGAGTTAGTTACAACCTTTGCCGACCAGGCGGCCATCGCGATCGAGAACGTACGCTTGTTCGAAAGCGTGGAGGCGCGCACGCGCGAACTGGCGAAATCGCTGGAAGAGTTGCGAGCGACACAGGATCGCCTCGTCCAGACGCAGAAGCTGGCCTCGCTCGGTCAACTCACGGCCGGAATCGCGCACGAGATCAAAAACCCACTTAATTTCGTCAATAATTTCTCGGGGATTTCGGTCGAGTTGATCGATGAGTTGCAGGAAGCGCTAAGGGACGCGAGCCTCAACGAGAAACGTCGCAGTGAGATTACGGAACTGATGGACACGTTGCGGGGCAATCTCGACAAGGTCGTGCAACACGGCAAGCGCGCGGACGTCATCGTCAAAAACATGCTGCTGCACTCACGCGAAGGTTCGGGTGAGCACAGGCCTGTCGATATCAATACCCTCGTCGAGGAAGGTCTCAACCTCGCCTATCACGGCGCGCGGGCCGAGAAACAGGGGTTCAATATTAAGCTGGAAAAGTCGTTTGATCCGAATGCGGGGCAAGCCGACGTGTTCCCGCAGGACATTACACGAGTTTTGCTTAATTTGATTTCCAACGGCTTTTATGCGGCGACGATGCGTAAAGCAGACACCAATGGAGGTGACTACGAGCCTATCCTTGCTGCCACCACCAAAAACCTCGGCGATTGCGTCGAAATCAGGATTCGCGACAACGGCACCGGCATTCCACCGGCGGTCAAGGAAAAGATGTTCAATCCGTTCTTTACGACCAAGCCCGCTGGCGAGGGCACCGGGCTTGGCCTATCCATCAGTCACGACATCATCGTCAAGCAACATGGCGGGTCTATAGAGGTCGACACCAAGCCCGGCGAGTTCACCGAATTTCGGATCGTTCTCCCACGCACGGGCGCGTCCCTTATCAAGCTACCAAAATGGGCCAGCCACTAACCGCCTGCACCACCCAATCCTGAACTTTTCCGGTATCGATTCTTCAGATTTTGTTGCAGTGCATGAGTCCGCTATTGGCCCAAAGCGGACATACCGTTTGGCACTGCACATGTCCGCTTTCGGGGGTAAGGCGGACATGCCGATCAGAGACGAACGTGTCGGTTGTTCGGGACGCACTGGTCATGTGCCAGCCGTCACAAAAAAGCGCAATTACTTGGCGGCTGTGATCTATTGCACAGCTTAAAACGGTCGGCACGGCGACGTTACTCCTGCGAGTCGCTGAACAAACACCTTTCCTCTAGGTGGTCCTTTCAGCGTTCAGGTGCTCGTAGGGGGTCGCTGCAATTGCCACACGCAGCGGCCCTTTTATTTCAGCGACGGTACGACGTAACCGATCCTTTAGCCCCAGCAGGTACAAATATCCCCGTGGGCGGCACTAGGGGACCACCCGCCGCCCCACGCCGGCGCGCCTTTGGCGTCGGCTTTGTGGCGGGGAACGGTGGGGTGGGGACTTAGTGGCGTAACAACGCCTCACCGTTCTTCCCAGCTCGGTGAGCGGCCTGATTGGCTACGGCGCCAGCCGACCGGATACCAATTCAGCGATCGAAGTGATACCCCAACGCTGATTGCAATGCGTGGGCGGCATCGCTATATAGGCGATGTTCGCGATTGCGCCTGACCCTTGCAGTTTCGGCCTTAACGGCCCTCCCCAAGACACGCAAAATCCCGGATATCAGAATCCATGCGAAATAGTTTGTATGGATAACGACGCCTTTGCGCGTTTTTATAAGGAGGCCATTGATGGCCACAGGTACTGTTAAATTCTTCAATACCCAAAAGGGCTACGGCTTTATCGTTCAGGACAATGGCGGCCCCGATGTATTTGTTCACATTTCGGCGGTCGAGCGCGCTGGCATGCATAATCTCAACGAAGGTCAAAAGCTTTCGTTTGACGTGCAGGCCGATCCGCGCAGCGGCAAGTCCGCTGCCGCAAACCTGCAAGCGGCCTAACTTTCGTTCTGAAGATGACGCCAGCGCGAAAGCGCTGGTGTTTCTTTTACGGAAGGACAATGGACATGGCGACGAAACCGGGCACGAGGCCCAAGAACGAATTCGTGTTTTTCGACGTGGTTTATGAGGACGGCTCACTGCGCTCCAATCGGCGCGTGCCGGCCGAACTGCTCGGCGGCCCACAGAAAGACGAACCCGCGCGTGGCTTCATCATCGAGCAAGATCGGGAAATCGCAGAGAAATCAGGGCGCCTATCGCTGCCTATAAAAAGCATTCGTCGTGCCGGCTCGAAAAAAGAGAATAAGTAACCACCGCGCTTTTCTTACATCCAACTACGTTTTCATCCGCCACAATTGAAACCCGACATCGGCGATGGATGCCTCAATCACGTCGCGGCTTAGATTATGGGGAGGCGCGGACTCCGGGCGAATAACGCCAATCGCGTGCCAGGGTCGGAATTGCGTCGGCAATTTATTGCCATCCTGATCGTCCGAGAAGGCACGCAAGTCGGGGTTTGCATCCGATTTGAAAATGAAGATTCGCATGGGTCAGTATCGTTCCTTTGTCTCGGAGGAAGTAAGATTAATACACGGCAGGGGGGACTGAAAATGGCGCTGAGTAATTGGGCATTTGCTATGACATTTGCGACTGCCGTCGTCGGCTGTCTGTTGGCCATCCTAATTGTGTGGTATCGGCGGCCAAAGCAGGACGGTTGACAGATCTGGTGCTACCGGCAGATCGCTCCCGGCTGATCGCAAAAGTAAGCGACAGGAGAAAGCAGTGGAAATCGCGACATTCCGAACGTGGTTGATCGAGCACGGATGCCGGATCGATGCTGGTGAGCATCCCCGGGGATACGAAGGCCGCGGCGAAATTACGGTACATCGCGAGGGGCGAAGCACCCAGATCCCACTCAGTGGTCCGCACCAAGCGCTTGATCCTCGGATCGTGCGCCGCGCCTGCGAAGAGCTCGGTCTGGATGTGTCGCAATTGCCGGGTCCCAAGAGCCGCGTTTAGGGCGCTGATCAATGTCCACTGCCGCGTCAGGAAGAGCAGACAAGACGGCGTAGGCTCGCATTACGCGGCTCATGTCCACTTCTGCACCAAAGCGGATAAACAAATCGCGCCGACCAAAATCTGCTTCTGGCAGATAACCAGGCGCTGGTTTCGCACCGCACCAATCGGAGAGCGAGCGTCGCAAAATATACGAGATCGTGATTAGACGCTTGCGGAGCGTCCGATACGCTCGGCCAATTAAAGGAGCAGTCGAGAGGACTAGCCCTATGTCGCGACCCCAAGTCTTCGACCCAACAAAACCGCCGGTTGGTCAGCGACGATGCCCGAAGTGCGGACTGCCTATGTTTCTGTCGCAGATCGAGCCGGCCGAGAGGATGCACGAGGACCAGCGCACGTTCGAGTGCGTGCAGTGCGCCTACGCCGAGACCGTCGTCGTCCAATTCAGCTGAACATTGTACTTAGTTCTAGCCGCGCGGTCGTTAGCGGACATCGCGCATCAGCGCGCCGCCTAAGCGTTGATGGTTTCGGTGGCGTGCTCCTGCGTATCAACGACCGTAACTACCACGACCGGATAAGCTTTCTTAATTTTAGCTCCGGCAATTACTGCCGGTTCTTTGCTGCTGAACGAACGTTTTATTTGTGCGTCTACTCGTAAGAGGTAGCGCTCCTCAATAGGTCGAGCCTGACCCTTTGGCCTGGCTGACTCATCCCGATCTGGCCGTTCTGGCCGTTTCAATATAGGGCGCGAAAGCATTGCTGTTCGACTTTCCGGAGCGTCAATACTTTCCGAAGGATTATTTGCTTCGCCGACCATTTACCTATTAGACGCCGGTTTGGCCGACGCTGCAATGCATGCTAAAGCCACACGCGCCATTAGGGAGAATGAAACAATTACTCCTTGAGTTCTCGGAAACGCTTGGCGTATGCGCTTTTGGCCCTTAGCGGACATTCCTCCTTGCACTGCATGTGTCCGCTTTCGGAGGTAAAGCGGACATGCCCTTTTGCAACGCACATGTCCGCTTATGACCCAAAGCGGACATAAAAGGTGTGGTGCGTTTTTCAGTTTTGTTTTCGATCCGTCGGTTTAAGATGATGGGGCCGCGAGCAAGGAACAAAACGATGATCCGCTCCATCCTAAGGCTTTGCGCCGTAGCTTTAACTCTCTCGCCCATAGCCGCGTCAGCGCATGTCGGCGTTGGTGAAACTCATGGCTTCATACACGGCTTCTCGCATCCCCTCAGCGGCATTGACCACATCCTGGCAATGGTTGCCGTTGGCCTTTTTGCTGCTCACTTGGGTGGTCGGGCTCTCTGGCTGGTGCCGGTGACCTTCGTTTCAGTGATGGCTTTGGCGGGCATCGCTGGTATGGCTGGCGTCAAACTGCCCTTTGTCGAATTCGGCATTGGCATGTCGGTGGTCGTGTTGAGCTTAGCTGTTGCGTTCCAGCTTAATGTGCCGACGCTAGTTGCAATGGCTCTCGTTGGGTTCTTCGCAATTTTTCACGGACACGCTCATGGGGCGGAAATGCCGGAGAGTACATCAGGATTTGCATACGGTGTTGGCTTTATTTGCGCGACCGCGCTGCTTCACGCGATAGGCATTAGCTTAGGCCTCGCAGCCGGATACGCAGGCAAAATTTATGGCCGCCGGATCATTCAGATTGGCGGGGGCGCAATGGCTATTGCGGGCATGGCAATTCTCGTCCTCTCATGAAACGGTTACTCATCGCGGTGTTGCTGGCCTTCCAGCCACTTGGTGCGAGTGCAGAAACTCCTGAAGAATGGATCGCACTTGGTGCGCGCGTGCATGGCGGCTTCGGTGCCTTCATCCCGTTGGGGATCAGGATTGGGCTCGATGCGGTCAACCGGCTTAATGCCAAACCACGTGAACTGACAGTTCTCTACTACGATAGCGATAAGTCGCCGTGCGCCTGTTTTGCCGACGGCATTGCGATTGCGACCTATGCGTCGGTCGGCCAACGGACATTAGTTATTTCACCAGAAAAAGCGCCTGAGGGTGCGATTGCTGTAGCCGTCATACGCCCGCGCAGCGGCGGATCGGGTTTCAAGTACACGATCCCGGTCTCTGCCTTGGCGAAGCTTGGACCCATGAACAAGAACTTAGATCAACGCGGGCGCTACGACGCGGTGATGGCCGCTAGCGGGCTATTTGAAGTCGAGCCGGTCCAATAGCTGACAATGTCCGCTTTTGGCCCTTAGCGGACATACTGAGTTGCACTGCAAATGTCCGCTCTTGGGAGTAAAGCGCACATGAAAATGCAATTTGCGACAAACATCGGCTAATCCCTGCGCTGCCGCCTACATAAGCTGATCTCGCGCACGACCTTCAATTCTATCAGTACCCCTGACTTATTGATCTGCATCAGGCCAAAGTGTTCGTAGTTGATGTATTTGGCGCTGCTGTGCGGTCTGTCGGGGCTAAAAATTTTATTCGACCAGGAGGATATAATGCGTTTCATTTCGCTGGCAGCATGTCTTTGCGCGGCCTTCGTGTTGCAGTCGTCCGCCTCGGCGCAGGCACCGGCAGCAATTCGTATCGGTATTCTCAACGATCAGGCTGGTCCTTATGCTGATTTTGGCGGCAAGACATCCATCACTGCCGCGCAGATGGCGATTGAAGATTTTGGTGGGAAGGTGCTTGGAAAGCCGGTGGAGATCGTAAGCGGCGATCACCAGAACAAACCAGATGTCGCGGCGAACATCGCACGTCGCTGGTTCGATCTCGAAAATGTCAGTGCCATCGCCGAATTGACAAATTCCGCGGTCGCACTTGCAGTTCAAAAAATCGCTAACGACCAGGGAAAGATAACTTTGGCCGTCGGACCGGCAACGACGCGGCTTACCAATGAAGATTGCTCGCCCACCGGATTTCACTGGGCGTTCGATACCTACTCCCAGGCGGTCGGAACTGCGCGTGCGATCGTAGTACAAGGCGGCAAGAGCTGGTTCATACTGGCGGCCGACTATGCCTTTGGGCATCAAATGGCCGCTGATCTTTCCCGCGTCGTGAAGGAGAACGGTGGCACTGTGCTCGGCGAGGTGCGTGTGCCGCTAAATACGCAGGACTTTTCTTCGTTCCTGCTACAGGCTTCCTCATCCAAGGCGCAGATCATTGGTCTCGCCAATGCCGGATCCGACACGATCAATTCGGTCAAGCAGGCGGCCGAGTTTCGTATCGCGGCGGGCGGACAAAAGCTTGCTGGTCTTGTGGTTGTCTTGAGCGACATTCATGCGCTCGGCTTGCCGGTCGCGAATGGTCTAATTTTTACGACCGCATTTTATTGGGACCTAAACGACCAAACGCGAGCATGGTCTAAGCGATTTTTCGATCGTACGGGTCGCATGCCTGGCATGGTGCAGGCTGGTACCTATTCAGCCGTAATGCATTATTTAAAGGCCATCGCTGCCGCTGGAAACGCCGACGGCAAAGCCGTAGCGGCGAAGATGCGCGAAATAAAGGTCGACGATTTCTTCGCCAAAGGGTTCGTGCGGGAAGACGGTCGCATGGTTCACGACATGTTGCTGGTCGAAGTGAAGAAGCCGGACGAGTCGAAGGGGGCGTGGGATTACTATAAAGTGCTGAAGACCATAGCGGCAAATGACGCGGTGCAGCCGCTCGACCAAAGCAAATGCGCGCTCGTGAAGAAGTAAGCCGAAGCCTGCGATTGACCCTTAGCGGATAATTCTCTCCCACCGCTAAATGTTCCTACAGAGCCATCGGCAGAATTTAATCAAAGCGAGTGCTACGAACCCTTCTTTCTCGCTTTTAAGTCTTCTGCGCTTGAAGGACGATCTGCTGCAATAGTCGGCGAAGGGCAGTCAGCCGTTCGAACTTGTCTTTTAGTGCTGATACTTTGGCGAAAGCCCTGGGGGCCATTAGCTTTGCCCTACCGATGGGAATAGCCGCGAGCATCGCGTCACGGGCAGTCCTTTCATCTTCAAGTCTCTTCTGGGCGAGGGCTCGAAGTTCAGCAATATCCAATTCATTCGGAGCGATGACTAGGCGTCGCTCGCGAATTTCCTGGTCATCGAAGGCGAACACCAACATTGGGCCTCAGCTTACCAGTACCAATGACGGTGATGCCAATAGCGGTGGTGGTAGGCGTACCGGTGATAGGGATACGCCCGGTAACCGTAGCGCGGCACCCCAGGCGGCATGGCGCCGCTTGGCGGTTGGCCGAAGCTGTCGGCATTCGGCGGCGCATTGGGTCCGTAGTTCGGCAGGCTTTGGGCGAATGAAACTGTACTTCCCCACAGAACCACCGCGACTGCCAAGATAAGTGCCTTCATCGTTCAATCTCCGCAGTTTGCCAATTTCAGAACATTTTGGAGACCGGTTGGGTTCCCGTTTTGACATTCCACAATGCCCGTCCGTGGTCCGCTACTCGCCGCTCGTCATAAGTAACGAAGCAGAACGTATTATAGGGGCCGCGAGCACGACGACTGGAAGCATCGTTATCCAAGAGACGATCCAGGCTACCAGCCAGTGCTTGAGATTGGTGCCAATAACCCGGCGGAATATTTCACCGTCACGCCGGGCATGGTGCTGGCATTCAGCTCTAGCTCTACGTCGTCAGGCTCGGTCCTCATCTCCGAAATGACGTAGCTCGAAATTATTTGGGCCGCACCAGATGAATTCCGCCAGGAGGCGGTTGTAACAGAACGGGGCCGTATTGAAGATTCCACGAGCACGTTTCAGTACTGCTGCTTTTGCCCGGCTGCTCATACCCGACGCTTCCGGTTACCGTCGGCATTGAGGAGCCCACAACGTGAGTGGTCGTTG
>Ga0187777_10003436_pt1 | contig 10102 bp, 10 predicted proteins | sample 1015_Q2_SP5_10_M_FD_132416 | JGI IMG/M metagenome (GOLD analysis project Ga0187777, IMG submission 132416) | Tropical peat soil microbial communities from peatlands in Department of Meta, Colombia - 1015_Q2_SP5_10_MG | ecosystem: Environmental > Terrestrial > Soil > Wetlands > Peat | place...
ACGACGCCAACTGGCCCGCCTGGTACGCCTCCTACATGGTGGCCGAGCAGGCCGGGACGGACCTCCCCTCCTGACCGATGTCGCGCCTGCCCCGGCCGCCGCGCCTGCGACGGCCGGGGCAACATAGGCGCACGATGAAAGCGTCACCTCAAGGAGTTCACTGTGACGACATTCGACACCAAGACGTCCCGCGAGCACGCGTCGTACCAGACGACCAATTCGACCAAGAGACCGACCGCATAGCGCGCCGCCTGGCGTCCTTCGACAAGCGGGCAATCGCGGAACAAAGGCCTTCGTCGACGCGACCACACTCCCCGCCAACGACGAGCTGCAGCCCTCTGACCGCGTTCTTCAACTCGGCCGCACGCCCCGGGACGCAGGCGCCGCTGGCAGCCCTGGCCGCGCACGGATACGGGAGCGACAGCGAGCTGGAGCGGCGGCTGGGTGAGCTCGTCACACTGGCTACGAACAGCGCTGCCCCGTAGTCGCCTCACCCGCTGCGGCCTCCACGATCCGCAGCGACACCTGCTGAGCCGGCGACCGAGCTCATACCAAACGGTCGCCGGCTCCTGTCTCGCGGACCTCAACCGCGAGGCGAGCTCCGCGGGGGATCTCCATCCATTCGCACGGCATCACCCGGACGCGAGCCCTGCTCTGATTACGCGACGAGCACCTCAGGCGCGTTCGGGTCTGCCCTGCGTTGTGCGTCCGTAGGTAAACGCTTGGCCTGTCCGTTAGGATTGGTGCCTACCTATGGCAAAGCGTGTTGCCGCACCGGCGCGGCCCGAGGCCCGGCTCGGGCGGGCTAGCGAGTGCGCGGCGCCGGACGGGGTGGTCGGGGGCAGCCGCCGGGGCGAGAATCGGTCAGTGGCTCTGCGGGGCGGGGCTCGGATCGAGAAGACGGCGGCGGGTGAGGCTGGGCGTACGGCGTCCGAGGCCGCGGCCTCGATGGCGTTGACCGAGCTACCGGGCGAGATGTTCCGGGCGCGCGGACCTGAACCGAGAAGGTCTTCACCGCCCTCATCTGGCGGGCCGGGTCCGATCGGGCGTTCACTGTGCTGCGTTTGGGAGGGCCTGAGCGGTTCGCCGGCGAGATGAACGCCGCGTTCGGATCGCTGCGCTGGTCAGCAGACGCCATTCAACCGAGGAGGGGGACGTGAGTAGCGCCGTTCAGCAGGCCCCAGGAATCATGCGTACCGATCTGCAGAAGCACGATCTCGGCATTCCCGGGCGCCAGATGATTCAGAACCGTGTCGAGCTCGCGTTGATGGCTCCCGCCGAGACCATCCACACGGGAAGGCACGTCGGCGCCGGTACCGCGTCGGAACTCGCCCCGTACCTCGTCGAGAAGCGTAAGCCGTTCCTGGTCATGGTCGACAACTGATCGAAGCGCGGTGGAAGAGGCCGCACCGAGCAGCTGCGATCGCGGTCGCGGGTTTGCCTGCGGAGCAGGCCTGCACGTTCGCCGAGCGCCAGATCATCGACGGCGGAATGGTCGGCGCGGAGGCGAAGGCCTGCCGCGGAACGCGATGGAGTGCGTTGTGGAGTCTGAGTTGAACGTTCCGGGCCGGAACACCGCCGGCCGAGGGCAACGAGCCCGTCACCCCCGAGGACGCCGCCTGCGCTGAGCAGGCCCGCGAGCGTGAACGATTCTGGCTAGCGCCACGCTTTTGCTTCGGACTACGCCAGGTCAAACGGAGGCATTGCGCAGGCTGCGCACGATCGCGGCCGTCCCGGCGACGGCGGCCGCCAGGTCACGAGGGGAGCACAGATGAACGACGCCGACGTACGTCAACAAGATCACCCGGTGAAGGCAGGACTTCGCTGGTTCCTGATCCCCAACCGGAAGCTGCCACCGCCGGTCAACCCCGCGCTCCTGAAGCACGCCGAGGAGCGCGCCACGAACGCGCAGAATCGGGTCGCGGACCGCATCACCACCTTTTCCGGCTCCATGCTGTTCGTCTACCTCCACATGCTCTGGTTCGGCCTGTGGATCGGACTAGGCGTCGAGAAATACCCGTTCGGTCTGCTGACCATGATCGTTTCGCTGGAGGCGATCTTCCTCTCCACGTTCGTGATGATCAGCCAGAACCGTGCGGACGCCAAGCGACAAGTGATCGCAGATCAGCAGTGGAGGACGGTCCAGGAGGAGGATCAGCAGAACGAGGAGCTACTGGATCTGTCCCGGCAGATTCTGGAGCTCACCAAGGAGGTTCGTGCGCTCACGGCGCAACACCGGCAGCAAGACGGATCCGCTGTGGACTCCGGCGGCCCGCCATGAACCCTGCGGCCATTCGCGCCGCGAACCGAACGGTCGGCCCGTTTGGGGGGTATAGATGCGGTGCCCGAGGTGGTTGTTCAGCTCGTCGAAGCAGGGCGATGGGCGGCTTGTGACGAAGTTCGCCTCGGCGTTAGCCGACATCCAGGACAATCCGGCCAAGCCGAACTCGGGGGGTCGGGGCACTCCCACCGGGGAGCCTGACCGCGTCGTTGCTGCTTGCCCCAACGGCTCCGCTCCTCGCTGGTCCCAAGCAAAGCGCCGATTTCACAGCGGCCGCGAATTCAACACCGGCGCCGCGGCGACGGCTGCCGGGGCACGACGTTCGGTGTCCGTGCGCGTCTCGTGATGAGCTTGTGCATCCGCGATCGTGTCGCGCGGCTCGCGCTTCCCGACCGGTCCTCCGACGCGAGATTCACGCGGGCGCAGCTGGCTTCTTCTGCCGATTGAGCTTGGCCTTCAGGTCGGCGAGCTTGGCGTCGATCTCTGCCTTCTGCTTTTTTTGGTGCGCGTCGCGTAGTTCCTTGCGGGCTTGCTTCTTCGCCGCGCGTTGAGCGTCCTCGGCTGCTGCCACCTCGGCCTGCACCTCGCCAGCCGATCGCCTGAGCACGGTGCCGTCCAGGTTGGCCATCACGGCGTCGATCGCGACCGGGCTGTCCTCGGAGACGTCGGCCAGCAGGCCGGTCGATCCGACCCGTATTGACTTCGAGATGTCGGCGAGTGCCGACTCGGTCTGATCGGTGTCGTCCTCGTCGAACAGGGAGCCGACCAGCAGCCCAGTCGCCCCACCGACAAGGATTCCGAGCGGGCCTCCGAGAACGCCGACCAGCAGGCCTATGAGCCCTCCACCGACAGTTCCTTCGACGCTCTCATCCCCGATCTGATCCTTGGTCACGATCTTCCCGTCGTCGTCTCGGGCGACCACCGCGGCAGCCTGGACGCCCACATCGCCCTTCGCGTCGAGCTCCTTCAGGCGGCTGAGCGCCTCGTACGCATTGGCGTCCTCTGAGAATGAGACGGCAAGGACATTCTCGCGGGTGAACGCGTCATCGGGCATGGCCAGTCCTTTCTAATGGGTAGCGTGCGCCTAGCATCACGCTTGGCCCCACGCTCGTCAACGGGCGCTCGAATCCGATGAACGAGACTCCCTTCAGCGGTCTTCTCGTTCGGCAGCCCAACTACAGGTTCGCCCGGAGCAAGCCGCGGGCTCGTCGGAGGATTCCGCACGGCATCGTCTTGCGCCACGCACGCGAGCCGAGCGGACGCTGTGAGCGTCGTTTGGCCCGACCCATCGAGCTCGCGCGTCAGAACCGTCTGAAATCAGCCGGATCCGTGTTGGGTACCGACTGGAACGGGCCCGAGCTGGCGGCGGATGACGATGTAGGCGATCGTGCCTCCGGCGAGTGGCACGAGCAGTCCGATGGCTTGGTAGAGCAGGACCGCGGCCACGGCGGGGTTGTGGTGGACGCCGTAGACGATCAGCATGCCGGCGATTCCGGCGATCGTGCCGACGCTGGCGGGGAGGGGAAGCGAGCCTCCGAGCGCGCCGATGATGTACGCCATAACGACGATCGCGAAACCCGGGGTCGGGTGGGCGTGGACCGCGAGCAGGGCGAGCCAGAGAATGAGCAGGTCAAAGGAGAGGTATGCGACCGCTCCGAGCACCGTCACCAATCCCCCGCCGTGGAGCAGCACCCGTTTGGTGTCGTTCACGGCGTCCGCGAGCGTGGTGATCGCGCGCGCGATCTTGGCGTGCTTGGCCTGCAGCCGAGCGGCATAAGTACCGGCGCGGGGGGCGATGAACAGCGCCGCGGCGATCCCACACGCCGCGACCGCCGCCGGCACCAGCGTCAGCAGGAGCCGGTCCTCGCCAGCGAACAACCCCGCCGCGAGCCCGATGCCGAAGATGACCAGCGCGGCCGCGTCCACCCCGGTGTTGAGGAAGCTCAGGTTGAACTGACGCTCTGCGATCACGTCGGTCGGCATTCCGAAGCGGTGAAGGATCCAGCCTCCGACGCCCATCCCTCCGAGCGAGCCGCCCGGCACCACCAGCCCGCCTCCGAGTTGCGCCCACGCGACCCGCTGGTCCATGCGCCAGCCACGCCCGTCACGCTGCAGCACCCTGTCGGGGTCGACGATCCTGCGCCACGACACGACAAACCCCGTCTCGGACACCACCTCGAGCACGATCGCCCCGACCACCCAGCCCCACGAGACCCGCTTCAGGCTGGTCAGCGCCTGGTTCAGCGTCGGAATCAGCCTGAGCACGAGAACAACGACGACCACATATCCCGCCAGCTTCAGCGCAGAGCGCCTCAGATGACCCTTTACGTCGCTTAGGGCACGGTGCGTCTGGTGCGTCTGAACGGGCCGACTCGACGAGTCGACAACCTGCTTCGCGCCGGGGTCGGCCGTCACGCCGTCACGCTCAGGTCGGCGTCCGCAGCATCACAAGGCCGGGTGAGGCGTGGTCGCGAGGCGTTGGCTAGGCGACACACTCGGTCCGGGATCGCCGGCGGCACCCGCGAACCCAGCCGGCGTTCTCGGGCGCGCGGGCTCGGTTCGTGAGCTGCACGACGAACACGTCAATGGCGACGAGAGTCTCTGCCACGAACTCGCGCAGCTGATCCTGACCGACCGCCTCCTGGAACCGCCGCCCGAAGCTCTGCCACTCCCGATGGCTGCGCATAGACCAAATCGTACCCCGGCCCGGATCAGCTCCGCGCGCGCAGCGGCCTCCGCACCCCGAGTCATCGGGCGCCGCAACACCTCAATCGCCGCAACACCTCAATCTCGCTCATTTCCACGAGGCGAAAACCCGCGAGCTGAAAGACTTGGCGTGTGCTTCCGCTCTCGAGTGGAATCCCCGCGCGGCGGTTCCCGATCATCAACGTCGCGATCATCGTCGCCAACTTCGCGGTGTGGCTGTTCTACGAGATTCCGCATCTGCAGTCGGCGGTGTTCCACGCCTCCTTCTATCCCTGCACGGTCAACGGCACGTGCCACGGGCCGGAACCCTGGGAGGTCAGCTGGATCACGTCGATGTTCCTGCACGGAAGCTGGACCACATCCTCGGCAACATGCTGTTTTTGGCCGTGTTCGGCAAGAACGTCGAGGACGCCTTCGGGTCGATCCGCTACCTCGTCTTCTACTTCGCGGGCGGCCTCGTCGCGACCACGACGCAGACGGCCATGACGCTGATCTTTGGCACTGCGGCAGAGGCGCAGGTCCCGAACCTCGGTGCGAGTGGCGCTATCGCCGCCGTGCTCGGCGCCTACTTCGTGCTCTACCCGGATTCGACCGTGCGCGGACTCGTGGTCGTCTTCCCGGTCCAGCTGTCGGCCTGGTTCTTCCTCGGCGCCTGGTTCCTCTACCAGCTGATCGAGGCAAACTTCGGACTCTTCGGTGCGGCGGCCAACGGCGGCGGCGTCGCGTTCTTCGCGCACGTCGGGGGGTTCGTCTTCGGCGTCATTATCACGCTCGTGCTCAAGGGCGCCGGGTCCATCGCCTCCCAAGACCGCGGGCAACCGTTACGCGCTCCCGCCTGAGCGCTCCCGCGGTGTCGTAGCTGATCGGCGCTCCGCGATGTTCACGACCCTTCTCCCGGGCGCCGCCGGCCGGCATCTCGACATGCTCGAGGCCGCAGAAGGCTCTTAGCCGCGCCGTTTGCGCTTCACGATTTCCATGTCGACGAGATCGAGAACGGCATACGCAAGCGCCGCCGCGACGACCAGCATGATGATGGTGTAGGCAACCCGGCCGAATGCGGCGATCCAGGCCGCGAGGATGGTCACACCCGAGAACAAGGCGAACCTGGCCAGGTCGAACAGGCTTGGACGGCGGACGCCCGCGCTTTCTCTGGGTGGTCTGCGCCCCCCTATCACGCGTCCGAGGCTATAACCCGGAAGATGGTTGTGCAACGAACAGCGCGGCGTCGGGTCACTCTCTCGACACCACTCAGCGGTGACAGGTGTCGGCGAACCCGGGCTCGCCCCCACAGCCCCGCCGTCGGCCTCGACGCGCAAGCTCGGCAATCCCCGATGGCGTGCGCGACCCGCTCGCCGACCTTCCCGTCCGGTCTGCGGCGCATACTCTTCGCGTCCTCGCTGAAAGCGCACGACGGCCCTGGCCGCAGGGGACTGACTTCGCATTCCGGCGTACGCCGGTGCATCCATGCCGAGGCAACCGACTAGGCCCAAGGGAGTATCCGCGACCGCGCCAGCGAGGGTCCGCTCCGCGACCCGGGCGCAACTCGTGCGCCTGGTCGCGCCGTCGCTCGGCGGTATCGTCAGGCTGGTGTTGATCGTCGCTGCGTGCGCGATCTTCCTATACCTCTGTTGGCGGGTTCGCGTGGTCATCCGGCTGGTCGCGATCAGCCTGTTCGTCGCGCTTGCCCTGTTCCCCGTCGTCGACTCGGTCGACGGCCGGGTCCGGTTGCCCCGATCTCTGATCATCCTGATCGTGTATCTGGCCCTGCTCGCGTCCGTCGCGGTGATCGGTTACGTCGTCGTCCCGAGCCTGGTCAAGGAGGTCGGGCAGATCGCTCACGACGCGCCCCGGTACGCCGCGGATCTCCGCCACAACGGGACCTTCCGCCACTACGACAATCGCTATCACATCACGCCGAAGCTAGTCGATGACGCCCGACGCCTGCCCCAGTTGCTCGGGCATCTGGTTGGCCCCCTCAAGGACGTGACGGTGCAGGCGGCCAGCTTCATCGGGCAGCTCACCACGGTCATCGCGATCTCGTTTGTGCTCATTCTTCACGGGCGCCAGTACGTGAATCTTGGGCTCAGTCTGACCGGCCGCAGCGAGCGGCGCTACCGGCAATTGATCATCGACGTAAACAAAGCAGTCGCCGACTATGTGCTCGGCAACATCGTGATCAGCTTGCTGGCCACGCTCGCGACCTGGATCGTCCTGTCGATCCTCGGTGTGCCGTACGCGCTGTCCCTCGGTTTTCTGGTGGGGTTCTTCGACCTGATCCCGCTCGTCGGAGCGACGCTCGGTGCGATCTTTGTCGCCGTCGCGACCGTACCGGTCGACTTCCCGACGGCCACGATCGTGTGGGTCGCGTTCATCATCGCGTGGCAGCGCTTCGAGGACTATGTGGTCCAACCGATGGTCTACGGCCGGACGCTCAAGGTGAACCCGATCGTCACCATCGTCGCAGTGCTTGCGGGCGCATCCCTGCTCGGGATCCTCGGGGCTCTGCTCGCGATTCCGACCGCCGCGGCGATCCAGATCGTGCTGCGCGACTGGTGGGCTCACCGTGAGCACGCCGCCAGGGCGACGCCGCCGTAGCCGGCTCGTGTCGCCGTCGACTCGCCTCGCGAGTCGTCAATTGGCCCGCAAGTTAACCCGAGGACCTGGTCTGGGGTCTTGGTGCAGACGACGGGCGCGGCTTCTCGCTCGAAGGATAGATCCAGGCTCTGATGTCGAGTTCAGCAACCGAGGGGTGCGCGCCGCCGCGGAGCTTCTTGTCTGTCATCTCAGCGAACCAGCGCTCGCGGGGAACGCGGCGCTGAACGCAGCCTTTCCTTCGAACGTCCCGAGGCTGCCGCGGTGGCAGATCAGATGATCGGACCAGGTCTCGTCGATGACCGCGGGGTCCGACGTTGACGGCGCCGTCGATGAAGCGCCGGACGACCGCGATGCTTCTGTTCCTCCTGCGAGCGCGCTGGACGCTAGCCGAGGGTCTCGGAGATCCAGGCCGTCGTCCGCGCGAGGGCTGCCTCTGCGAGCGGGGTGCCCATGTTCATGAAGGTGTGAGCTCCGACGGGCCACACCTCGACCGTGGTGTGGTTGCCCGCGGCCTGCCAGCGTGAGGCCATGAACAGCGAGTCATCGAGCAGGGGATCGAGCGCGCCCACGACGAACAACGCGGGAGGCAACCCGCTGAGGTCGGCATACAGTGGCGAGAGATCCGGGTCGCGCAGCATCTCCAGATCGCGGCCCGGGAATGCAAGCTCGCGGAATGCCTTGAGCCACATCGGCGTGACGATCAGCGTCTCCTCGGTCGCCAGCCGCTGGCTCGGCGTCCCCGAGACGTCATACGGCCCCGAATCGAAGTGAGCTGCGATGATCGAGCTGAAAGCGGGGTCGCTCGCGTCGCGCAGCCGCAGCAAGCTCGCGGCGGCGAGATGCGCGCCGCCAGAGGTCCCGGCGATCATCATCCGCCCGGCTCCGAACCGCGCCGACGACTGGTGAACCCACCGAATGGCAGCCAAACAGTCCTCGATCTCATCGAGGATCGTAACCCCGTTCTCGGGGGCCAGACGGTACTCGGGGCTGACGATCGCGACCTGGCAGGTGCGGCAGATGTGATCGTTCAGCGCCTCGTCGTCCTCGGGGGCGCCGCCCACCCATCCCCCGCCGTGAATCCGAACCATCACGCCGCGCGCCAGCGCATCAGGAGCGAAGATGTGAAGCCGCAGATCGCCGCCCGGCCCATCGATCACCGCATCGGTAGGAGCCAGCTCTGGCGATCGCTGAGGGGGCGCGATCAGCGCTCTGAGCTCCACGAGTCCGTCGGGAGTCCGCGGGTCGGGGTGTGGCATCTTCGACAGCTCGGCGTTCGCGACGCGTTGCGCGTCCAGGATCGAGGGCTCGAGCCCATCGACGAGTGAACCGGGGTCTCGGTGAACGGGTGTGGACAATGGGTGCTCCCTCCGGACCGTCAACCGGTTCGAGTCAACGCCCGCCTCGGAGCTTCTCCGCGGGGCAGCGTCCGGGCGCGGCGGCAATCGCTCGATCCGATGCTCCGGTCCTAACTGAACGGATAGTTAGAAGTTGTATGTAATGTCTACACTGGTCGGCCGGCGCTGTCAACTATCCGGTTAGTTGAGTAACCTGGCGGCATGACTCAGCCGACACCCAGAGACTCGGCCGCGACCCGCCGGCGGCTCCTGGACGCGGCTCGCGACGAGTTCACCGCGCGCGGGATCGCCGGAGCCCGGGTCGACCGAATCGCCGTCGCGGCACACGCGAACAAGGCCCAGATCTACCACTACTTCGGCGACAAGGACGGTCTGTTCGACGCCGTGCTCGAGAGCTTCACCGAGGAAGCCGTCGGCGCCGTACCCATCGATGCCGACGACCTACCCGGCTACGCTGCCCGCCTGTTCGACTACCACTTCGACCATCCTGACCTGCTTCGTCTCGTCACGTGGGCGCGGCTCGAAGGCCGCACGACCCCGTCGACCCACGCCCAACGGACGACCTCCTACCAGCGCCGAGCCGATGGGATCAAGAACGCCCAACAGGAAGGCAGAGTCACCACCGCGTTGAGCGCCTCACACATCCTCGACCTGATCGAAAGCCTCGCGGTCGGATGGACCACAGCGGCCCGTGGGCTTCTGGTCGACACGAGCAAACTGAAGCGAGAGCGCAAGGCCTATCGAGCCGGCATCGCCGAGGCGGTACAGCGCATCGTCCAACCCGGATAGACACGCTGCCCCACCCGCTACCGGGAGGTAGAGGTATCCGCCGATGTCGCAAACAACACTGGCCAGGCAGTCCCTCAGCCGACGGAGCCCGGTCCACCGAGGTTTGTTGCTACTCGCCTTCGCTCTTCAGAGCTTCCTGCAGCTCGTTGGCGAGCTCATCTGTCGAGGCGTCCAGTGAACGCTTCACGATCTTGGCTGCACGAGTAACTGCCTTGTCGAAGCCCTTTTCGAGTGTGGGCTCGCCAACCACGATCAGTCCCGCCTGATCAGAAGTGAGCTCTGACGCGGCATCCTTGAGCTCCTTGCGAGGCAACGCTCCGCCGCCGAACACCTCGGGAATGACGCGCACGCGCGGGCGATCGACGCGCTTCACGAT
>Ga0187777_10003437_pt1 | contig 10099 bp, 9 predicted proteins | sample 1015_Q2_SP5_10_M_FD_132416 | JGI IMG/M metagenome (GOLD analysis project Ga0187777, IMG submission 132416) | Tropical peat soil microbial communities from peatlands in Department of Meta, Colombia - 1015_Q2_SP5_10_MG | ecosystem: Environmental > Terrestrial > Soil > Wetlands > Peat | place...
AAATTCGCGACCCAGATGTTGGCCCCGTCGAAGGCAAGGCCGTAGGGGTTAGGGTTCACGGTGTAGGTGCCGAGTGTGGTCCCGTCGCTCGCACGCAGCTTGGTGACGTTTGCGCTGCCGTAGTTCGCGACCCAGATGTTGGCCCCGTCGAAGGCGAGGCCCGAGGGGTCTGAGCCCACGGTGTAGGTGCCGAGTGTGGTCCCGTCGCTTGCACGCAGCTTGGTGACGTTTCCGCTGCCGTAGTTCGCGATCCAGATGTTGGCCCCGTCGAAGGCCACGGCAATGGGCTCCGTGCCGACGGGGAAGTCGCCGTAGCCGCGCGGGAGCTGATCCCAACGCAGCGTCGCCAAGAGCTGCGGGGAGAGCCCGGCGGCGCTCACGCAGGCGACCGTCCCGTCCTGGTTCACGCCTTGCACCGCCTGGGTTGGCCCGCACGTGCCGCCCACCCGCGCCTGCACCTGCGTCTGGTCGATCTGAGCGGCGCCGATGGCGCCGTTCGCGACCATCGTCGAAGTGATGCCGAGTGGCGCCACTGAGACCGTCCCAGTGGTCAGGATCGGCCCGCCAGCCAGCCCGGCACCTGTCGCCACCTGCGTCACCGTCCCGCCGCTGTTGGTGTCGATGTCGACGCCGCAGCTCCAGCTCGACCCGGCCGACTTGAGGAGCTGACCCGCTGGACAGGGGACCAGCCCCAGATTCGCGGCGCCCGAAGTCGTTCCGCCCTGCAGGCCTCCGCCGGACGGGGTGTTCACCGCCGTGATGGTGCCGCCCCCGGCAGGCCCGACGCCGAGCTGTCCGGAGGAGTTGATGTAGACGGGGGAGCCTCCGCCGATCGCTTCGCCGTAGACGCCGGCAATGTAGGTGGTGGTCTGCTGGCCAGGGGTGCCGATGCGGATGGAGCCGGACTCAGTGTCGGGGCCGGAGGCGGCGATGAAGACGTTGTTGTCGCCGGAGACGTGGTTGCCACCGGCGGACTGGCCCAGCGCCAGGTTGGAGTTACCTGTGGTGTTCGCGAGGAGGGCCCCGTAGCCAATGGCGGTGTTGCCCGCTCCTTCGGTGTTCAGCATCAGGGAGCCCGCTCCGGCGGCGGTGTTCATGTTGCCGGTCAAGTTGGTGTTGCCGGCCTGCTGGCCGACGAAGGTGTTCAGGCCGCCGTAGTTGTGAAGGAACGGATAGCTGCCTAGGAAGATGGCGCCGGCGGTCGCACCGTCAGTCACGCTGGTGTTGGGCAGGGTCAGGTTGCCGGCGAGATTGATGCTGCCGGCCCAGAAGCTGCCGGTCTGGTCGCGACGGACGATGGAGTTTGCTGTGTTCGGCGGAACCGCGTTCAAGACGAGGGTTGCGCCCTGGGTTCCCACGACCTCGCCGGCGAGGACGCCCGAGAAGCCCGTCGCCGTAGCGGCATTGCCGTTGAGGTTGGCGGTGATGGTGCCGGCCGAGAAGTTCCCCGAGCCGTCCCGGGAGACGATCGCGCCGGGCGTGTCGCTGTCGGTGGCGTTCGAGTTGACCGTCACCGTCCCCGAGCCGGCGGTAACCCCCAGCCCGTTCGACCCGGCCAGCGTCACCGCGTCAGTCTGGCTGTTCAGGCTCCTCACCACGGCCCCGCTGGCGATCTTCGGCGCCGTCACCGCGCCGTCAGCCAGCAATGCCGTGCCCACGCCTCCCGTGCCCACGTTCTCGTAGTAGCCCAGCACGTCAGCCACGATGTGGATGGCACTGGCATCCGCCTGGAGCGTGATGTCGTTGGTGCAGGTCGTGGTGCCGCCGGGGTTGCACAGCGCCACCGCCAGGCCGTTGGCGATCGCAAGCCCGGGCACCGCAGCCCAGTTCAGGATGCTCGCGAGCGGCATCGGCGAGCCGTACGGCGTCACTCGCAGATCCCCAGGCGCCGTCGCACCGACGGCCACGAAGTTGATCACCGCCGCCGTCGCCGGACCGTAGGGGATACTGCAGTTCTTGCCGCCCTGGGACGTCGTGTCGCCCGTCACGTTGAACGAGTGTGTTGTGTTGGCGGCGATTGCACCCAGCCCTTTTCGGGTGTCGATGATGCGGCAGGGAACGACCGGCGTGTAGACGAGGTCGGCCTGGGTGTCGCCCAGCACGTTGAGGCCCAGGCCTGCCGGCTGCGCCTGCACCTGCGCGAGCTGCTCCGGTGCCAGACCTGCGAGGAGTGCCTTCGCCTTCGCCCGGAATGCAGGGTCGAAAGCCCGCTCCGAGGCCGTCTCCTCGCGGGCGATCACCTGCTCGGCGATCGCCAGCCGCTCGGGCGACGGCTGCGGCTCGGCGACCTGCGCCAGGGCACTTCCGGCGAGGACGGTCACCACGAGGGTCAGCGCCGCTGTGTTCCAGGGTCGGTGCATAGCTCTCCTCTGCGGCGGACGCAGGCGCCCGCGGCCAGCCGCGCCCCAGTGGTGGGTCAGGAATGGACGTTTTGAGGGTTCGAGGTGAGCCGGATCAGGTCCTGGCCGATGACGATCGGGGGGGCGGCCACGCGAGCCTTGCGACCGGCTGGGAGCTAGTACCCCGCTGGCGCCGCCTCTGGCAATAAGCCGTTCGACTCACGGCGGCCTACTTGAGCGGGAACTGCGAAGACACCGCTCGCTGTCCGGATCACCGTCCCCGCGTCTCGCCTCCGCCACACGCTTCCGGCCTTCCTCGAGCCTGTCTTCCAGTTCGCCCGCCCAGCAGTAGACAACCTTGCTGGCCTGGTTGACCTCGACGGCCTGACGGGGCTTGCCGATCACGTGCTCGACGGCCTTGAAGAAGGCGTTGGTGTCGCCCTTCAGGATGCGGTCAAGGATGGCGTCCTGGACGTCGGGCCGGTCGAGAAGCTCAGCCAGGAACTCCTTGGCTGCGCGAGTTGCTCGATTCGGGGTTCCTTTGCGACGGCCTCCCGTTTTGGCTCGACCCTTCCTAAACTGCCCACTATTTCGCGCTACTTCAGCAGCAGGCATCGTCCTTTCCTGCTGAGCTCGGCAAGGCGCGTCCGGCGGTGGCGGCTACGGCAAGCGGCCGAGCAGAACTTGTGGCTGCTGGCATGGCGGGGGTTGACGTCAAAGGCTGTCCCGCAGACGAGGCATGGCCGCCATCGCTTACGGCACGCCTCCAGCGAGCCATCTGAAGCGATCGCGCCGGCTGACCAGGCGCAGGAAGGGCTCCTGCACCACCGGACGCAGCCGCGCCACCACGCAGCGCAGCCGTTGAATCGAGCCCACGTAGCCACGCTGCCTGGCCATCTCCAGTAGCCGCGTGGCGCGCAGCCGCGGGTAGCTCTCCAGCGTCTCGCGCAAGAACGGCACGTAAGGATCGAGCCGGCTCGGCCGCAGGCGTCGAGGGCGGTGCAGTGGGTCGGTCTCGATCGCCGCGCGCACCGTGTCGCGGTGCACGCCCAGCGCGGAGGCGATCGTGCCGATCTTCCATAGCTCGGCGAAGTACAGCCGGCGAATGGCGGCGAGCTTCTCCGGATCGAGCATCCCTCACCCCGTGAATGGATCGCTCAGCGTTCCTTGGCGGCCGCACACGCAGCAAATCGGCTCGCTGCCGAGGGGCTGGACCGGTGCGACCGTCAGGAGCGCCAGCGTAGCGGCGCCGTCCTGCTCGCCATCGGCCCTGCAGGGCAGGGCTCGACATGCGATCACCGTCATGGGAAGCTGCCATTCGCTTCGTGTGCGGCTTCCCCAACGGGCGGTCACACAAAAACCCCGGCCGTCCGCCAAGACGACCGGGGTTTCCTTTCTCAGCCTGCCGACCCGAGCTTAGCTCGCTACGCCTGACGCGCCTTCGGCGCGGATGATGGCTGCGCTCTCCCTCGCCAGCACGAATACCGCGGTTGCTGGCGAGTGCCTAAATACGGACAGAACACGGACAATCTGCAAGCGTTCGGTCGCCGCGGCTCGCGCTAGGTTGCTGAGGTTGCTGGTGGCCTGGGACGGAGTCGAACCGCCGACACGCGGATTTTCAGTCCGCTGCTCTACCAGCTGAGCTACCAGGCCACGACGCGAATCGCCATTCAAGCACAGCCGGGAACGGCCGTCAAAACCGCCGCAGCCGGTCTTGTTGAGACTCAGTCTCAACAAGGTGCCGCAGCGGCGGCCCTGGTCCGGCTACTCGTGCGGCAGCTCCACCTGGCCGCGATGGGGGAGAGCGAGGCGCCGACCGTGCGGGCGATGCCGCGGGTGCCGCCGCTGCTTCCGCCGAGCGGGACAGGCCCGCGAAGGCGCGGGTGGAGGCGAACAGCAGGCCGGCGAAGGCCATCAGCCCGGCGCCGAGGAGCAGCAGGCCGATCTCGCGCTCGTCGAGGCCGGTGGCGGCGAGGTTCAGGACCAAGATGACGGAGAGGAGCCCATAGGCGAAGAGCCGGAGACCGCGGGTCAGGAACAGAAGGCGGGCGTCAGCGGGTCTGTCGGGCATGGCGACCGCTCAGAGGATAAGGAAAAGGGGCGGCCAACGGACCGCCCCTGGTCAGACACTCGTCGGGCGCACTCGCCAGGCGCCCTCCGAGTCGCTACTTCTTCGGCATCGGCAGGACCGCCGCCTTCTCGCCCTTCCCGCCGCCGGCCGCGGCGGCACCCTCCGACTGGCCGGGGTCGGCCACCGGCAGGCCCAGCCCCTGGCGCAGGCGGTTGTCGATCTCTTGGCGGATGTCCTTGTTGTCCTTCAGGAACTGCCGGGCGTTCTCGCGGCCCTGGCCCATGCGCTCGCCGCCAAATGCGTACCAGGCGCCCGACTTCTCGACGATGCGGTGGTCGACCGCCAGGTCGAGGAGGTCGCCCTCCTTGCTGATGCCCTCGCCGTAGAGGATGTCGAACTCCGCCTCGCGGAAGGGCGGGGCGACCTTGTTCTTGACCACCTTCACCTTGGCCCGGCTGCCGACCACCGCCTCGCCTTCCTTCAAGGACGCGATGCGGCGGATGTCGAGGCGGACCGAGGAGTAGAACTTGAGCGCGCGGCCGCCGGTGGTGGTCTCTGGGTTGCCGAACATCACCCCGATCTTCTCGCGCAGCTGGTTGATGAAGACGAGGCAGGTGCCGCTCTTGGAGACGATGGCGGTGAGCTTGCGCAGCGCCTGGCTCATCAGGCGCGCCTGCAGGCCCATCTGGGCGTCGCCCATCTCCCCCTCGAGCTCGGAGCGCGGCACCAGGGCCGCCACCGAGTCGACCACCAGCACGTCGACGGCGCCCGAGCGGATCAGCACCTCGGCGATCTCCAGCGCCTGCTCGCCGCTGTCCGGCTGCGAGACCAGCAGGTTGTCGATGTCGACGCCCAGCTTCTGCGCGTAGACGGCGTCGAGCGCGTGCTCGGCGTCGACGAAGGCGGCCATGCCGCCGCGGCGCTGCGCCTCGGCGATCACGTGCAGGGCGAGCGTCGTCTTGCCCGAGGACTCCGGGCCGAAGATCTCGACCACCCGGCCGCGGGGCATCCCGCCGACGCCGAGCGCGGCGTCGAGCGAGAGGGAGCCCGTGGGGATCGCCGGGATGTCGACCTTCTCGCGGCTGCCGAGCCGCATGATCGAGCCCTTGCCGAACTGCTTGTCGATCTGCGCGAGGGCGGCTTCGATCGCCTTGCTCCTCTCCTTCGTGTCGTCGGCCATCTTCGTTCGTCTCCTCTTTCTTCGGGAGAGTCGGGGCTGTCCGCGCCGAGCGGCGGATCCGCTCGCGGGCCGAGCCGCCTTCGTTTCGGGGATGCTAGCGTGAAACACGGCCAGGCGGGGTCCGCAGCCGCGGCCATCGGAGGGTGTCCGGAGAAAGGGACACCGCCCGTCGGCGCCTCTCGAGAGCGACGCGGATTCAAAGGACTTGGCGGCGCCGCCACGCGGCACGCGGCTTGAACCCGCCTGGGCCGTGCTGAGCCTCGCGCTCCTGGCCGCGGCGGCGCTGCAGGTGCCGTTCGTGCCTCAGCAGAAGGACACCTGCGGGGCGGCGGCGCTCGCCATGGTGCTCCGCTACTACGGTCAGCCGGTCTCCCACGACGCCATCGCCGCGCAGCTGGTCGAGCCCGAGCTGCGCGGGATCCGCGGCTCGCGGCTCGAGGCGTTCGCGCGCGAGCGGGGGATGCTGGCGATCGCCTTCGCCGGCGACCTCGACCTTGCGCGCCAGCACCTGGCGAAGGGCCGGCCGCTGATCGTGGCCCTCGCCGCCGGCGGCGGCCAGTACCACGACGTGGTGCTGATCGGTCTCGACGACGAGCGCCACCGGGCGACGGTCAACGACCCGGCGCTCGGGCCGGGACGGGAGGTGGGCGAGCGCGAGCTGGACAGGCGCTGGGAGAAGACCAGCCGCTGGACGCTGCTGGTGCAGCCCGCCGCCGAGGCGCTGACGATGCCGGAGCCGGCCGGGGCACCAGGCGGCGGGACGGCGCCGACGGCACCTTCTCACGCAACGCGCCCCAGCCCGGGTGGCGCTCTCAGCTACCCCGACCTCGTGTCGATGGCGGTCGACCAGGGCCGCGCCGGCGACACCGCGGAGGCGGTGGCGCTCCTCGACCGGGCGATCGCCAAGGACCCGAGTCGCCCCGAGGCCTGGGTCGAGCGAGGCGGGCTCCACTTCCTCGACCGCCGCTACGACCAGGCGATCGCCGATCTGCGCCAGGCGCTCGCCCGGCGGGACGAGGCGTACACCCGCGAGCTGCTCGGTTCGTCGCTGCAGCTGGCCGGCCGGCCGCTCGAGGCGCTCGCCGTGTGGAACACGGCGGGACGGCCGACGCTCGCCGAGGTGGAGATCGCCGGCCTTCGGAAGACGCGCGACGAGGTGGCTCGCCGCGAGATAGGGCTGGCACCCGGTGCCCTGGTCACGCCGGCGGCGCTGCGTGCGGCGCGACGCCGCCTGGCGGAGACGACCGCCTTCGAGAGGATCACCCTGCGGCCGCGGCCGCTCGGCGACGGCACGGCCGACCTCGAGGTGGCCCTGACGGAGCGGCACGGGCTCGCCCACGGGCTGCCGGACTTCCTCGTCGCCACCGCGATCGACGTCGGCTGGCAGCGCCTCGGGCTGCGCTACTCGAACCTGGCCGGCAGCGGCATCAGCCTGGGCGGTTTCTACCGCTGGCAGGAGAACCGGCCCGCCGCGGAGCTGGACCTGCAGGCGCCCCGGCCGTTCGGCGTCCCGGCCTACCTGCGCCTCGCCGCCGTCCGAGGCGAGCAGGCCTACGACATCGGCTCGACGTTCGCCATCCGCCGCCGTGGCGTCGACCTCGGCCTGCGGCACGTGCTGGACGGTGGGGCCGTGCTGAGCCTCTCCTGGCACGCCCGGGACCGCTCGGTCGCAAACCCGAGACCGGACGCTCCGCCGGGGCGGCTCGAGGAGCTCGAGGTCGGGCTGGAGGTCCCGGTGCTCGAGACGGCCCGGCAGCGGTTGGACGCTGCCGTCCGATTGTCCGGCGCGGGTCCGGCGCTGGCCTCGGATCTGTCCTTCGTCCGGGGCGACGGCGAGCTGCGCTATCAAGCGACCGTCTCCCGGCTGGAAGGGCTGAACGTGGAGCGCTCGGTGGTCGCGCTGCGACTTCGAGGCGGGTGGGGCAGCGCGGGCCTGCCCGTCGACGAGATGTACGCCCCCGGCATCAGCCCGGACGGGGACCTGCCGCTGCGCGCCCACCCGCAGACGCGGGACGGCATCGTCGGCGCCAGCCCCGTCGGGCGGTCGCTGCTGCTGCTGAACGGCGAGTGGCGCGAGCGGCTCTGGCATCGGCCGACCTTCGACATTGGCATGGTCGGATTCACGGACGCCGGCCGCGTCTTCGGTCCGGCCGAAGGCAGCACCTCACGCTTCCTGGTCGACGCCGGCGTCGGCCTGCGGCTTTCGCTCCTCGGTGGGCCCACGGTCCGATTCGATGCCGCCTGGGGTCTGCGAGACCACGCGAGCGCCCTGTTCGTGGGGCTCGGCCAGGCATTCTGACCCCCAGCCAGGAGAGGTCGCGTTTCGTTCGCGCAGATCCTGCGCGACTAGATCCAAATTGTCGTTTCATCAAGAAAGATTGATACTGCTGCTACTTACAACCCTTACCCAGCACCAATTCAAGCGCCTGTACGGCGGGGCGAAAAAAGGATTGGACGCCCTGAGGCCCGCTGATAAAATCAACTTTCGGGGACGGATACGCACGGGCACGCCGTGTGGCTCGCGTCCCACAGGGTCAACAACACACTAAGGGGAAGCAGTTGAAGGCTGCAGCGTCTCACAGCAAGGTCAAGGGCAAGGCGCACCACGCGTCCCGCCACACCAGCAAGCCGAAGTCTCGCAAGACCGCTGAGAAGACGGAGAAGAAGTCCGCTGCCTCGATCAGGACCGCCCGTGCCACCAGCCCCGCCCGCGCGACGCACGGGCTGAGCGCCGCGGTCGCGGTTCCCGCGCGCCGGACGCCCATCCCCTCGCCGCTCCCGACCCGCCACGTGGCGCCCGTGCGCGTGGCGGTGGCGCTGCCGGCGCGGTCGATGCCGCCCGTCGCCCGCGAACAGCGTCGCCTGGCGTCGGTGGTGGCGGCACCCAAGCCGCCGGTGGCGGTGCCCGAGTTCGCCGAGGCGGGAGTGCTGCTCGCGATCACCTACTCGATCCGCGAAGGCCGCCGCGGGGAGTTCTTCGACCTGATGCGGGAGCTGAAGCCGCTCCTGCACGGGATCGGAGGCGGCGACGTGGCGATCTACGAGGATCGCAGCCGTCCCAACTACCTGATGGAGGTCTTCCGCTTCAAGGACGAGGTGGAGTTCACCGCCTTCGACGACAAGTTCCACAAGGACCGGAAGATCGCCGCCATCTACGCCCTGCTCGACGACATCGTCGAGGCCGAGAAGAGCGACTTCAAGATCTTCGAGCGCCGCCTCTAGCCGCGCCGTCGGGCCAATCGGGCCATGCCGACGCCTCTCGCCCACGGCCTCGCCGGCCTGATGGTCCACGTGTTGTCCGCCCGTGACCGGTGCGAGCTCCGCGACCCGTGGCGGCTGGGCGTGACCGTCGGCGCGGCGGTCCTCCCCGACATCGACCTCGTCTTCCGGCTGGTCGACGGCCGCAACCACCACGACGCCGAGACGCACTCGATCGGCTTCGCGCTCGTCGCCGCGGTCACCGCCGCCCTCGTCTTCACCCTGCTGCGCTGGCGTCGGCCGCTCGCCCTGGCGCTCGCCGTCTTCTTCGCGTGGAGCAGCCACCTAGTGCTCGACTACCTGAATGTCGACACCAGCCCGCCGATCGGGCTCATGGCCTTGTGGCCGTTCTCGGCCGGGTACTACAAGTCGCCCCTGCCGCTCTTCATGGATATCGGGCGGGATCTGAACTGGAGTACGATCAGACACGACGCCCTCGCCGCAGCGTGGGAGTGTGCGGTGCTGCTTCCCCTGTTGCTGGTGTGCTGGCGTTACCGGACACGGCGACTCGGGGGGCTTCGATGGCACGAGGCTTCGAAAGCAAGGCCGTAGCCGACCAGCAGGAGTCGGCGGGCCAGCGGGCCTCGGAGTCGCGCGAGCGCGAGGCGCCCGATCCCGCGCGGCTCGCCCACCGCCGCCGCCTCGAGCTGGCCCGCGTCGACGTCAACCGCCGGCTGGCTGAGGCGACCGCCGCCCCGCACCAGGAGATGCTGAAGCGGGCCCTGGCGGCCCTCGAATCCGAGATCGCCGGCCTCGACTAACCCGCCGTCCGTCCGGCTGCGTCGGCGCCGAAACGCGCGAGGTACCGCGCCGCCGACTCGAGGAACCGCGCGCGCAGCCCGGGGTCGGGGATCGCGCGGGCAGCCTCGACCAGCGACGGCGGCGGCGGGACCGGTGCCTCGACGATCGCCAGGGGCGGCGCCGGTGGCGGCAGCTCACGCGGCTCGACCACGAAGCCCAGCGAGCGGGGCGCGGCGTCGCCGGCGAGGCCGCGCAGGCGGCCGATCAGGTCGCGGCGCATGCGGGCGAGCCCGCGGCGCCAGGTCTCGTCGGGGACGCTCACCCGCAGGACGCCGGCGTCGAACGCCACCACCTCGGTGCGGCGCGCCAGCTCGGAGCCGACCACCGCCGGCCAGGCCACCCGCATCAGCGCGAGCGCGCGCCGAGGGTCGCCGCCGAAGAGGCGCGCGGCGAGCCGGGGGTCGCGGGCACGGTCCATCTTTCTCCTACGTTATACTCGGCCCCCGGCCC
>Ga0187777_10003438_pt1 | contig 10099 bp, 9 predicted proteins | sample 1015_Q2_SP5_10_M_FD_132416 | JGI IMG/M metagenome (GOLD analysis project Ga0187777, IMG submission 132416) | Tropical peat soil microbial communities from peatlands in Department of Meta, Colombia - 1015_Q2_SP5_10_MG | ecosystem: Environmental > Terrestrial > Soil > Wetlands > Peat | place...
CTATGTCCGGGCGGCCGGAGGGACGGCCGAGCTGGCCTCACGACCCGGCGCCGGCACGCGCGTCCGCCTCCGGCTCCCCCGCGCCTGAGCCCGAGCGGAGCGATCAGGTCGCCCGCCGCACCGCTCCGGCGAGCAGGTCGGCGACGGACTCGCGGAGCTGCTGCGCCCCGACGGGCTTCCGGAGCAGCCGGGCCCTCCCCAGCCGGCTCACGTCGGCCTGGATCTCCGGATCGGCGAGCCCGGTGATGACCAGCACCGGGACGGCGATCCCGGCGTCGCGGGCGCCGAGCATCACCTCGAGGCCGCTCATCCAGGACATGGACACGTCGGTCACCACCAGGTCGAACGGGTCCGGGTCGGCGAGCAGGGAGAGGAGCTCGGCGCCGCTGGAGGCCTCGTGCAGCTCGACGCCCGGAGCGCTCAAGGCCGACCGGAGGACCTCGAGGGTGAGCGGGTCGTCGTCGGCGAGGGCGATGCGGGTGACGCTCTGGCGGCGCTCGGACACCCGGAATGGCTACGACTGGTGCTGTGCCTGGGTGACCATCGAGTCCGCCCGCTGCGCGAGCCACCCCGCGGTTCCGAACTCGATGACGCCGACGATGGCCGCGATGGCGATCGCCAGGACCCAGCTGAAGAAAGAATTCTTGCCCATGACCGACTCGTCCTTCCCGCCTCCCAGACCCCCATTCGCGCGGCCGCGGGGACGCCTGGTTCCTCGTGGAGCCTCCCTCACCTGCGCTCCGGCCCACCGCCTGCCCGCGAGAAGGGGCAGCGGCGACCACGCACACTTGGAGACAACGAAGGCCGGGGAAGGGTTAAGCGCCTCTCGGCTGCACCCGGACGGCTCCCCCTCCAAACCCGCTGCAGGCCTATAAGGGGGCTGGCTCGTCGAGCGGCACATGGCAGGAACCGTCTACAGCTTCGGCCCGTTTCGTCTCGAGGCGCAGGAGCGCCGGTTGCTGCGCGACGGCTCCTTGGTTCCGCTCGCGGGCAAGGCGTTCGACACCCTCCTCCTTCTCGTCGAGGGCGCCGGGGCGCTGCAGCAGCAGCAGGAGCTCATGAAACGCCTCTGGCCGGACGCCTTCGTCGAGCCGAACAACCTCCAGGTCAACGTGTCGCTCATCCGGCGAGCCCTGGAGGGTGCGGCCGGCGTGGAGCTCCAGACCGTGCGTGGACAGGGCTACCGGCTGGTCGCCGACGTCGCTCGCTGGGATGCGGGCGGCGGCGCCCCTGCTCCTGCGCCGGGCGCTGCGCAGCGGACCTTCTTCTGCAAGGCCCCGGACGGCGCGCGGCTGGCCTATGCCCGGCTCGGGGAAGGGCCACCCATCGTCAAGGCCGCCAACTGGCTCAGCCACCTCGAGCTGGACTGGAAGGGGGAGCTGAGCCGGCGCTGGCTGGAGCTGCTCGGCCGGGGGCGCTGCCTGGTGCGCTACGACGCCCGCGGGAACGGGCTCTCGGACTGGAACCCTCCCGGGCTGTCCTTCGAGGCCTTCGTCTCGGATCTGGGGACGGTCTTCGACGCCGCCGGGGTCGAGCGGGCGCCGGTGGTCGGGCTGTCCCAGGGAGCGGCGGTGGCCACGGCCTACGCTGCCCGCCATCCGGAGCGTGTCTCGGGGTTGATCCTCATCGGCGGCTGCGCCCGTGGCTGGCGGGTGAAGCAGCACCCGCGGCTCACCGAGCAGGTCGAGGCCATGATCGTCCTGATGCGGATGGGGTGGGGTGGGCGGAACGCGGCCTTCCGGCAGATGTTCACCTCTCGCTTCTTCCCCCGGGCGAGCCCCGAGCTCGCCGAGTGGTGGAACGAGCTGCAGCGCCAGACCACCACCCCGGAGAACGCCGCCAACCTTCTCTCGGCACTGGGAGACGTCGACGTGCGCGCCGACCTCCCCCAGGTCAGGGCGCCCACCCTGGTCCTCCACGCCCGGGAGGACGCGGTGGTCCCGATGAAGGATGGGGTGGAGCTGGCCAGCGGGATCGCCGGCGCCCGCTTCGTGACCCTGGAGAGCGGTAACCATGTGCTGGTGCCCGGCGAGCCGGCCTGGCACCGCCTGGTGGCCGAGGTGGAAAGGTTCCTGGCTCAGGAATCGCTCAGCTAGACCTCAGGGTTCCTCAAAGTTTCTCCTCCTCCGCCGCAGTACTTTCCGCCTCGATGAGGATCGAGGCACTCAGGACCTGGCTTTCGCTCCGGGCCTACGGGGCGGTCACCGGCACACTGTTCGGGGCGACCACTCCGCCGCTCGCCATGCGGCGCCGCTTCGAGCGCTACGGGGCGACCTCGCGCCGGCGCCTGCTCCGGCGGCATCCGGGGCTGGTCTTCATCGACCACCGGGTGGGCAGCCTGGCGATGGAGAGCGTGCGCGCCGTGGAGGCTCCGGCGAGGGCCATCCTCTACCTGCACGGTGGAGCCTTCCTGATGGGCTCGCCCGCCTCCTACCGCAGCCGCGCGGCCCGGGTGAGCTACCGCTGCCGTGCGGAGGTCTTCGTCCCGGATTACCGGCTCGCGCCCGAGCATCCGTATCCGGCGGCGCTCGACGATGCGCTCGCGGCCTGGCACCACGTCCGGTCGCAGCGCCGGGGGCCTCTCCTCGTCGCCGGCGACTCGGCCGGAGGTGGGCTCGCCTTGAGCCTCATGCTCCGGCTCCGGGACGCCGGTGAGCCGGCGCCGGACGGAGCGGTCCTTCTCTCGCCGTGGGTCGACCTCACCGTGCCGTCCGGCAGCGAGCCGTCGAGGGACCTCTGGTTCACCGCGGACCACCTGCGCCACTGGGCCAGCCACTACGCCGGAGGGGCGGACCCGCAGGATCCGCTCATCTCCCCGGTGCACGCGGACCTGTCCCGGCTGCCTCCCTTCCTCCTGCTGCTCGGCGAGGACGAGCTCCTCGCGGAGGAGGGGCGGCGGCTGATCCGGCGCTCACGGGAAGCGGGCACGGACGCCCGCCTTCTCTTGGGACGAGGGATGCAGCACGACTGGCCGCTCACCCTGCCGTGGCTCGGAGAGAGCCGCCGCGCGTGGGCGGAGATCGCCGCCTTCGTCGCCGAGCGGGCGTCGGCGAGCGGCCGCGACGGGACGGTGAGCCGCCGGTCTCGGCGGGCCACGGTGACACTCGAAGGAGGCGTTCCATGAGGCGTCTGGTCTATCTGCTCTACGGCGGCGTCGCGTACCTGCTCTTCCTGGTGACCACCCTCTACTCGATCGGGTTCGTCGAGGGAGCGCTGGTCCCGAGGACGATCGACGCAGGGGGCGTGGTCTCGCCACCGGGAATCGCCCTGCTCGTCGACGGGCTTCTGCTGGCGCTCTTCGCCGTGCAGCACAGCGGGATGGCGCGCAGGAGGTTCAAGCAGGTCTTGACGCGTCTGGTCCCCCAGCCCATCGAGCGCAGCACCTACGTGCTCGCCTCGAGCGGGTGCCTCCTCCTCCTCTTCTACTTCTGGCGACCGATCCCCGCGGTGGTGTGGAGCGTGGAGGCGAGCACGCCGCGCCTGGTGCTCTTCGCGCTCTCGGGGCTCGGCTGGGGAATCGCTTTCTCCAGCACCTTCCTGATCAACCACTTCGAGCTGTTCGGGCTCCGCCAGGTCTACCTGGCCGCGCGCCGCAGGGAGCTTCCCCCGGGGCAATTCCGCACCCCGCTGCTCTACAAGCTGGTGCGCCATCCCCTCTACCTCGGCTTCGTCGTCGCCTTCTGGGCCGCGCCGACGATGACCCTCGGCCGGCTGGTCTTCGCGCTCGTCACCCTGGGCTACATCCTGATCGGCATCCACCTCGAGGAGCGCGACCTGGTCCGGGAGTTTGGCCAGACCTACCTCGACTACCGGAAGCGGGTGCGGGGCATCGTTCCACTGCCGCGGACGGCGGAGGCGAAGAGCGGTCGCGGCTCACAGGGCGCCCGGACGCTCGGCCAGGAGTGAAGGTGGTGCCCGATCCTCGGGCCCGGTCAGACGTCGCGCGTCGAGGCGCGAGACATCGAGGCTCAGGTCCGGGACGGAGGCCGGTCCTCCGGATGGCTGGCGTGGCCATCGGGACAGCTCATGCCCAGGAGAGGACTCGAACCTCCATGCCTCGCGGCGCTAGACCCTGAATCTAGTGTGTCTACCAATTCCACCACCTGGGCGGGCGGCAAGCTGGCGTTCCTACTGGAGTCGGACTGTGCCGTCCAGTCTCAGCGGTTGCGTTTGGTCCCTCTGGTGATTGATCGGGCTGGGCCCCAGGTGACACCCAGGCACGGCCCGGCGCCCGGATCGGTGACGGACGTTCAGCGGCGGCGAGGCAGGGGGTAGGGGGTGATCCGCTCCCGCGGTCTCGTGAGCCACTTCGCCGAGCGAATGGCCGGTCAGGCCCTCTCCTTCGCCGCGCGCCAGGGCACATCGGCTGCCAGCGGCCGGGTGGGATTGCCCTCCGCCAACGCGGCCATCCTGTCCTTGAGCGCGCGGACCTCCTCCTCCAGCTCCACCACTCGCCGAGAGAGAACGGGATCGCCTCCAGCACGAGCCGTCCGGTACTCGAGGAGTGCCCGCAGTGAGGGCTTCACTGCCAGACGCCAGGCGATCGCCGCCGCGACGAGCAGGATCGAGGAGCTGATGATGAGCGCGACCACCACCTCTGCGAGCTTCTCGAGATCGAATGGCATCGCGACCTCCTTCGTCGAGGAGCATACGCCGGCCGCCCGAGCCGATTGCGCGGCGCACTCCTCGCCCCTCGGCCTTCAGACAAGGTACGTCAACAAGCTCAGCGAGCTGGCCCAGCGAGGTTGGCGGGGGCCGAGCCGCGGCTCGTACCCGAAGCAGAGCGCCGCACCCACGAGCGTCACCGCGCTCGAGGGGAGGCGCAGCATGCTCCCCTCACCACGACCGTTGCGCCGGCCAGGGCCGCCACCGCCTACGGCTCGGCGCGGAGCACGAACGGAGTTCAGCCAGCAGGACGTCGCGCGCCAGGCCGTCACCCGCCCCCGCAGCCCTGGGCCCTGGGAGCTCGAAGCCATCGACGCCTGGGCGGGGGCCGCTGGCTCGGTCTCGGAGACCGTCGAAGGCCCTGTTGTTGTGCAAGCCCACCTCGGCCGAGGCTCACCGGCATCCATCGCCGGCGCATGATCTCGACTGCATCAGCCTGGTAGCTCTCATTGGCGAGGAACCCTGCGGCGCGACTTCTTGTCGCGGTCCATTGCGGCGTAAGCCCGGACGGAGGAAGACTCCTTGTCGCTGCTTGGTGGAGGGATCATGGGACTTCCCTCGGTCCTCGACCTGATGCAGGCGCCCTCCGCACCCTCGGAGCTGGTCGGAGGCAAGGCGGCGAGCCTTGCGCGGCTGATGGGCCTCGGGTTGCCGGTGCCCCCCGCCGTGGCGGTGACCACTGCCGCCTTCGAGCAGTTCTGCGCCTACAACAACCTTTCCCGGTCCGGTCCCAGGGGCGCGGAGGCGCTGCGCTCGGGCCGGTGGCCCCCGGCCCTGCGCGAGCAGATCCTGCGCGCGCTCGAGCGCGTGCCTGGCAGCACCGTGGCGGTGCGCTCGTCCGCCACCTGCGAGGACGGCGAGCGTTTTTCCCTGGCCGGACAGTTCGAGAGCTACCTGTCCGTTCCGCGCGCCGAGGTGCTCGATCGCATCGTCGACTGCTGGGCCAGCCTCCAGGGGCGACGAGCCAGATGCTACATGCAACGCATGCCGCCCGGCGGCGCGCGGATGGGCGTCGTCCTTCAAGAACAGGTCCTGCCCCGCTGGTCCGGGGTCGCCTTCTCCTTCGATCCGGTGACGCGGAGCCTGGACGAGCTCACGGTCGAGTGGACCGAGGGAACCGGCGACGCGCTGGTGCGCGGAACGATCGTCCCGGAGCGGCTCCGCATCGCTCGTGACGCACGCGAGACGTCGGAAGCGCTTCCCGCAGGTCTCGGGGAGCACATGCTCGCGCTGCGGGACGCAGTTCTCCGCATCGAAGCGGCGTACGGCTTGCTGATGGACGTGGAGTGGTGCGCCACCGAGGACCGGCTTCACGTCCTGCAGGCCCGTCCGGTCACCACCGCGAACCTCCGGACAGACCACCTCTGGTCGAGCATCAACCTCTGCGAGAACTTCCCCGCGCCTCTCACCCCGCTGGCTTGGTCCTTCCTCCGCAGCTTCTATGCCCAGTACCTGCGCGCGCTGCTCCGGCTGTTCGGGTGGCGCGGCCCCGACATCGAAGCCGTCTCTCCGCTGGTGGAGGGGGCGATGGGCATCCACGCCGGCCGCATCCACTACGACCTGACGCTCTGGTACCAGCTCGTTTCCTACCTGCCCTGGAGCGAGCAGCTGGCCCGCGCCCTGGACGGCTACCTCGGCCAGGAGGTGCCGGTGCGGCCTCCGCCGCCGAGCGCGGCACCCTCCCTGCGCCGGCGCAACCGGACCCTCACCGGGCGCTGTCGATTTCTTCTGCGGCTCGCCCGGCTGGTCCTCGGAACCGGCCGGTGGTTGCGGCGCCTGGACCGACGGCTGCCGTCCGAGCGCCAGGCATGGAGGCACGCGGTTTCCGCGGCGAGCGGTCCGCGGGAGGCTGCCCTCGCCGCGGAGGCGCCGCTCCGGCTCGTCGTGGACGACTGGGAGGGGCCCGCCGGCGCCGACGTCGCTGTGGGCCTTCTCACCGGGCTCCTCGGCCATCTCATCCGCAGCTGGTGTCGCCGCGACCCGGCAGCCTTGCTCCCCGATCTGCTCCAGGGCCTGGTGGTCCGGAGCGACGAGCCGTCGCGGGTGCTCTGGGACCTGAGCCGCCGGGTGAGTGCCGGGCCTGATGCCCCGAAGGACTACACGAGCTGGCTCGCCTCGCTCGACCCTGCGTCGCGACGAGCGTTCGAACAGCTCCTGGATCGGTACGGCGCACGCTGCTACTCGGACTGCAACCTCGCGGAGCCCACCTTCGCCGAGCGTCCGGATCTCGCCTTCGAGCTGGTCAGGCGCTACGCCGGCCTCGGGAGTGCCTTTCCCGAGGCGCAGCGGATGGAGGCGCTCGGCCGGGAGCAGATCCTGGTGCAGGAGCTCTCGCACTCGCTGGGCACGATGCGCAGCCTGGCCTTTCGCCTGGTCCTCCGCCTCAGCCGCCGGGCGATCCAGCAACGCGAGGAAGGGCGCCTCGTGCAGAGCGTTCTCTTCGGGGAGGCGCGCGCCGCGTTCCTGAAGCTCGCGGTGCTCCTCGAGGGCGCCGGGGCCCTGCGGAGGCCCGAGGACCTCTTCGAGCTCACCTGGGAGGAGGCGCGCGACCTCTCCCGCGGCGCGTTCCCCTATCCGGAGTGCCTGCCCCAGCTCATGGAGGCCCGCCGCGCGCGAAGAGTCGCGGCGGCCGACATCGTGCTGCCCCGGCTGTTTCTCCTTCCACCCGGAGCCCGCTGTCCGGCCCGCGCCGCGACGCCGCAGCCGGAACACCCGCGAGCGGGGGAGCGGCGACTCCAGGGGCTGGCGGTGTCCCAGGGCCAGGTGCGCGGGCGGGCGCGTGTTCTCCGCGACCCCTCGCACGAGGGACTGGAGAACGGCGAGATCCTCGTCGCCGGCAGCACCGACCCAGGCTGGACGCCCCTCATCCTGATGTCGTCGGGCCTGGTCCTCGAGCGGGGCGGTCTCCTCTCGCACGGAGCCATCGTGGCCCGGGAGTTCGGCATCCCGGGCCTGGTGCAGGTGAAGGACGCATGCGCCGAGATCGCCAGCGGGGACACGCTGCTCCTGGACGCGGACAATGGCACCGTCGTCGTGGAAGCCCGCGCCTGAGGCTAGAGCCCTCGCCGGGCTCGGCCTCTACCTGGGCGAGCGGTTCCCGCCCGTCGCGGCGCTCGCGCTCTCGGTGGTCCTGGCCGGTGCAGCGCTCGAGCGCGGGACCATCGGGTCGCTCCCGGCGTCCGCCTGGGTCACCGTGCTGCTCCCCTTCGGCGCCCGCGCGTATGACGACCTGGAGGACCTCGAGCGCGACCGCCTCCGTCGGCCCGACCGGGTGCTGCCATCGGGACGGGCCCCGGCCTCCTTGCTCCGGCGCCTGGCTCTGACGGCCTGGGTGGTGGCGATCGCCAGCGCTGCCGGCATGTCCGCGGCTTCCGGGCTCCTCGTGCTCGGGGCGTGCTTACTCTTGCTGGGCTTCTATGCGGGGCGCGAGCGATTGCCGCCCGCACTCGGGCCGCTGATCACCGGCGTCGTTTTCGCCGTCCCGGTCCTGCTGGGGCCGATCGCCGCCGCTCCCGGGCTGCGCCGGCCCGCGCTGCTCGCCCTATTCGCCTGGCTGGGGTCCGCGGCGCACGACTTCGCGCACGGGATCGAGGAGGCCGGCATCCCCGACCCGCTCTCGCCCCGTGCGCATGCCCGCCTGGGCGCGGGCTTCTATGTGGCGAGCCTCGCCGTGGCGGTCGCCGTCGAGCGTTCGAGACCCGATCCGTTCTTCGGCGGCGCAGTGGCGGTCGGGGCGATGGTCGTCGGCCCGCGGCTGCTGGCCTTGTTGAGACGGCCCACCGCGGCGGGAGCCGCCGGGCTGCGGGTCCCGGCGTTCCTGGCGTTCGTCATCCCGCTGCTCGGGAGCCTGCTGTGGGGTCTGCTCCGCTGAGCGGGGCGGTCGACGGGTTGACCAGAAGGGCCGCCGCCCGGTGCAGCTCCGGCGCGATGCCGGCGAGGTATTCCTCCGCGCTCCCGTCAGAGATCGATCCGCTCGCCTGCTCGAACAGCCGCACGAACTGCAGCCACCCCGGCATGATCCGCGTGAGCAAGGAGATGATCCGGCCGCTCCGTCGCAGCCGCTCGGCCAGCAGCGGGGCGTGCTCTAGCAGGACCTGGCGCCCCGTGGTCGCACGGTAGAGCGCGCGGAGGTCGGCGCCCTCCGCGATCTCGGCCACCAGGCCACGCAGGGGTGAGGCCTCCTCGGCCGGGGGCAGCCGAAGACCTGGCGAACAGGCCATCGCGTCGAGCCGTGCACACAGCGCGCGGAGGCGGCGCATCGCCTCGCGCCAGCGGAGTCGCCCATCGATCCACGGCTGGTAGACGTCCGCGACGATGGTCTCCGCGACGAGCAGCCCACCGGTCACGTCGACCAGGAAGTGCTGCTGAGTGGTGAGCGTCGAGAGGGAAACCAGGGTTGCCCAGAGAAGGTACGGGCGGGCCCGCTCCGGCGTCAGGTGTCGCGACAGCACCAGCGCGATGAGCGCCGCGTGACCCACGTGGACACTGGGGAAGGTGTTGCTGGGCCGGTCGACGGAGCGGAGGGTGGCCCAGGTACGGGCGAGCTCGGGACCATCGGCGGCGACGGGCGTCCGGGGATAGGCCGAGGGGTACTTCAGGAAGGACCGGTAGGAGACGGCGCTGTCGATCCCGATGCAGACGAAGAGCCGAAGAAGCGTCCGGAGGCGCTCGATGTCGAGCAGCGCGAAGAAGCAGTAGGGGACGAAGGACAAGTAGAGCCACAGTGAGCGAGCGGAGAAGGGCACCGCTCCGTCCCCTGGCGTGAGGAGCGGCACGCTCGGCCGTCGTGCGCTGAGGCGGTTCACGAGGAGGTACCCCAGCGTCTCCAGCTGGAAGAAGACCAGCGTGAGCAGCAACCTCCCGGACTGCATGACGCAGGGGTAGCGCACCCTCAGCGAGACGGGAAACACTTTCCGCGTCGCGGCTGACCGGTTTGGCCGTTTGGGGTCCGTTGTCGGTCCGAGACGGGGAGCGGGCGCAGCCTCAGGTCGACTGCTGCGCTCGTCGAGTCCTCACCTCGAAGCTGCGATCAGCTCGCGCGGCCGAGGTCACTGCGCAGCTGCTGCCGGTCCGGCGCGGCGTGCGTGCAGTGGAGCTTCACCTCGTCCACCAGCGCCGCCTCCTCCACTGGCTCGAGTGACGCTCCGACCTGCCGCGCCTGCTCGAGGTTCGCCGCCACCTCGTCGAAGCTCAGCTCCCGGCGCCGCGGAGAGGCCCGCGCGTTGAGCAGGTGGTTCGCCGCCACCTGGTAGACCCAGGTCCGGACGCTGCTCTGCCCCCGGTACGAGCCGAGCTTGGTCACCACCGTGATCAGAATCTCCTGGCTGGCGTCCTCGGCGTCGCTCGGGTCCCCGAGCATGCGCAGCGCCAGGTTGTAGACGTCGTGCTGCACCGCCTCGACCAGGGACAGCAGCGCCTCGCGGCTCCCGGCCAG
>Ga0187777_10003439_pt1 | contig 10098 bp, 7 predicted proteins | sample 1015_Q2_SP5_10_M_FD_132416 | JGI IMG/M metagenome (GOLD analysis project Ga0187777, IMG submission 132416) | Tropical peat soil microbial communities from peatlands in Department of Meta, Colombia - 1015_Q2_SP5_10_MG | ecosystem: Environmental > Terrestrial > Soil > Wetlands > Peat | place...
CGGAAACATGCGCGAAGCGTGGTGGATGCCGATGATCGAGATGCCGACCGACATCGTCCCGACCGGCCAGCAGCTGCTGACCTACGAGCGGACCCTGCCTGGGGCGATCATGGTCAACCGCTCGGCCAAGCGCTTCACGAACGAGGCCGCCAACTACAACGCGTTCGGCGCCGCCTTCCACGAGCAGGACACGATTATGGGCGTCTACAGGAACCTGCCGTGCTGGCTGATCTTCGACCAGCAGTGGCTCGACAAGTACGGCTTCGCCGGCGGCCTCGGCGGGACCGAGAAGGCCCGCACCGACTGGATCACCTCCTCGGACACGATCAAGGGGCTGGGCGAGAAGCTCGGTGTCGACGGCGACGTGCTCGAGCAGACGGTCGAGCGGTTCAACGCCAACGCACGTGACCTCCACGATCCGGATTTCAACCGCGGCTGGAGCGCGCAAGACCAGTGGTGGGGCGATCCGACGCTGCGCGACGGGACCGCGCGGGCGTCGCTCGGGCCGGTGGAGAATCCCCCGTACTACGCGATTCAGGTCTTCAGCGGAGCGCTCGGAACCAAGGGCGGGCCGCTGACCGACACCCACGCTCGCGTGCTCGACGTCGACGGCAACGTGATCCCCGGGCTGTACGCCGCCGGGAACGCGATGGCCTCCCCGCTCGGCATGACCTACGGCGGCGCGGGCGGAACGCTCGGGCCGGCGATGGTGTTCGGCTTCCTCGCCGGGCGCGATATCGGCGACCGAGTGGCCGCGAGCAAGCCAGCCGCTCTCGCCGGCGCCTGATCGAGCCGACAAATCGAAATCCAGCTGAGCGCACGACGAGAGAAAGGTAACCCCGCCATGGAATCGAGTGTCATCGCGGAGCGACGCGGAGATGAGGTCACGGGCTGCCCCGTGATGCACCACGACTTCTCCAAGACGCGCGAGATGGGCGCCTATTGGGCGCTCGCCAACGAGCTACGCGAGAGCTGTCCGCACTTCTACAACAAGTACTCAGGCGGCGGCTACTGGGTGTTCACGCGGCACGACGCCGTCAACGACATCTACAAGACCCCGGAGATCTTCTCGAGCGCGTCGATCACGCCGTGGGAGCCGGACCCGATCTACCGATTCGTGCCGACCCAGGTCGACGCCCCGGACCACATCAAGTACCGCCGCATTCTGAACCCGTGGTTCTCGCCGAAGGCGATGGAGGCGGCGGCGCCGATGATCAGGGAGACGTGCCGGGGCTTCATCGAGCCGATCGTGTCCAAGGGCGAGTGCGACTTCTTCGAGGAGTTCGCACTGCGCTTCCCGACCGCGGCGTTCCTGACCGTGATCGGAGTGCCGACCTCCTACACCGATGTGTTCGTGGGGTGGGTCGACGCGTTCTTCGGCGGCTTCGGCGGCGACCCGGAGGGCGCCGCGGGAATGGCCACCGCGCTCGGTGAGATGCGCGTGTTCTGGGCCGAGCAGCTCGCCGACCGCCGCCGCGATGGCCATCGGGAGGGAGACCTGTTCTCTTATCTGCTCGATGCCCGCTTCGACGACGAGCCGCTCGACGACGAAGTATTGCTCGACATGTGCACCGTGCTCACGCTCGCCGGCCTTGACACGACGCGCGCGGAGCTCGCGTACATGTTCCACCACCTCGCTCTGCATCCCGAGCACCGGCGGCGGCTGATCGAGGACCCGGAGATCATCCCGCTCGCGGTCGAGGAGACCCTTCGTTACTACACGATCATCTTCGGCGACGGGCGCAAGGTCACCCGCGACGTCGAGTTCCACGGCGTGCAGCTGAAGCAGGGCGACATGGTGTACGGGCTCGTGTCCGGCGCCAACCGCGACCCGAGGCATTGGGAGGACGCAGACGAGTTCGTGATCGACCGCAAGAAGAACAACCACTTCGGGTTCGCGAGTGGACCCCACCGCTGCCTCGGCATGCACCTCGCCCGGCGCGAGATGGCGATCGCGGTGGACGAGTGGCTCAAGGTGATCGCGGACTTCGAGCTGGCCACCGACGCGCAGCTGCTCGAGCGTGGCGGTGGCGCGATGATGTCGCTGAGCACGTTGCCGCTGCGCTGGGACGTGACGTCGTGAAGCTATGCGTGAGCGAGGCATGCCAGGGGCACGGGCGTTGTTACACGCTCGCTCCACAACTGCTGAGCAGCGACGATGAAGGCTACGTGACGATTCGCGGCGGCGACCCGATCGACGTTCCGGACGATCTCCGCGAGCTCGCTGAAGAGGTCGAGGGCACCTGTCCGGAGAGCGCGATCAGCCTGATCGGCTAGTCGCGCGCGGGTCTCCGAAACGGCTCGCCGCCTGATCAGCGGCGAGCTTGGTCAGTCAGGGCGCTCTTGGCGGCCTCGCGGAGCGCGGCCCATTCGGTGAGCTTGACGCGCGGCCGGCCTGGAGTCGACGCCTCGCCGGCGGCGGTCTCGATTGCGTCGATCGCCTGCCAGCCCTCCCACGTGACCGCCTGCGTGCAGTGCGTCGCGATCATCGACTCGATGTCGTCCGAGGCGGGATCGTTGAGGCGGCCGGCAGCGGCGTCCTCGAGGATCTTGGCGACGGTGTCCTGGGAATCCTTCTTGTTCGTTCCGATCACTCCGGAGGGGCCGCGCTTGATCCAGCCGGAGACATACTCGCCGACCTGCTGGCGGCCGTCGGCGTCGATCACGCGTCCTCCCTCGTTGCGGATCACGCCACGGCGCTCGTCGAACGGGATCCCGGCGACCGGCTGCCCGGTGTAGCCGATCGAGCGGAATACCAGCTGGGCCGGCATCTCCTCGAACGTTCCGGTGCCGCGGGCGGCCAGCGAACCGCCCTCGCGCGCGACGATCGCGTTGTTCTCGATCTTCACGGCGCGGACGTGACCGTCGGCGTCGCCGAGCAGCTCGACCGGGGACGCGAGGAAGCGGAAGCGGACCGTGATCGGCTTCCCGGTCTTCGGGCGGGCGGCGTAGTCCTGAATGATCTCGACGTTGCGCCGGCGGGTCTTGTCGGCCTCCTCGAGAGCGACTGCGGACAGCTCGTCGAGCTCGGCGCCGACGACCTCGACATCGCCTCGCTCGAGCTCACCCATCTCGAGCAGCTCGGGGTTCGTAAACGCGGCCTGGAGCGGGCCGCGGCGCGCGAGGATCGTGATCTCCTCGACTCCGCTGCTGCTCAGCACCTCGATCGCGTGGTCGGCCGTGTCGGTGATCGCGAGCTCGGACGGAGCCAGTGCAAGCATCCGCGCGACGTCGATCGCGACGTTGCCCGCCCCGACCACCACCACCTGTTTGGCCTGGAGATCGACCTCGAGCCCCGAATGGTCGGGATGGCCGTTGTACCAGGCGACGAACTCCGTCGCGGGGTGCGAGCCGCGGAGATCCTCGCCGGGGATCCCCAGCCGCTTGTCGATCGCGGTGCCAATCGTGTACAGCACGGCGTGGTAGTGCTCGAGCAGGTGCTCGCGGCCGATATCGCCGCCTAGCTCCACGTGGCCGAAGAAGCGGAACCGCTCGTGCTCGGTGGTCTTGTCGTACGCCCGCGTGACCGACTTGATCTTCGGATGGTCCGGCGCCACGCCCGATCGCACGAGACCGTAAGGCGTCGGCAGGCGGTCATATAGATCGACCGCGAACTGCGGCTCGGCGACGCCCAGTAGCTGACCGGCGGCGTAGAACCCGCTGGGTCCAGCGCCGACGATCGCGACACGGAAAGGAGAGCTATCGGTCATGAGCGTTTGACAGGACGAACCGTCCGCCGGTAGGCTACCGAACTGACTTCAGTTTGGCAACATCGTGGAGGTGTGCTCGAAGTGAGAATATCCCGGCTGGTCATCGTTGGCGCATCGCTCGCTGGGCTGCGAGCCGCGCAGTCGGCCCGCAAGGCCGGGTTCGAGGGCGAGCTGGTGATGGTGGGCGAGGAGCGCCACCTGCCATACACGCGGCCGCCGCTGTCCAAGGAGCTGCTGGCCGGCGAGCACTCGGTCGAGCGCGTCCACTTCCCCTGCGACACGCTCGACGCCGAGTGGCGCCTTGGGGCGTCGGCCGCGAGCCTGGACCGCGGGCGCCGGCTGGTCGTGCTCTCGGGCGGCGAGGAGGTTGCGTACGACCGATTGGTCGTCGCGACCGGCTCCCGTCCGCGGCGCTGGCCGGGCGCCGGTGACGACCTCGAGGGGGTTCACGTGCTGCGCAACCTCGAGGATTCGCTCGCGCTGCGCGCGGCCTTCGACCACCGCCCGCGCGTGGCGATCGTGGGCGCGGGCTTCATCGGCTGCGAGGTCGCGCAAACCGCGCGCAAAGAAGGGCTCGATGTCACGCTGATCGACACAGCCACCACCCCGATGCTGCCGCTCGGCCTTGAGCTGGGTCAATGGTGCGCCGACCTGCACCGCGATCACGGCGTGGACCTCCGCCTCGGGACCGGGGTCGCCGCGCTGCTCGGCGACCGGCGCGTCGAGGCGGTCGAGCTCACCGGCGGCGAGCGCGTTGCCGCCGACGTCGTGGTCATCGGGCTTGGCGCGATTCCCAACACCGAGTGGCTGGCGGGCAGCGGGCTCGACGCGGGTCCCGGGCTCGCGTGCGACGCGACGCTCACTGCCGCGGGCGATCCCGACGTCCTCGGCGCCGGCGACATCGTCTCGTGGCCGCACCCACTTGCCGACGGCGAGGCCCTCCGCATCGAGCATTGGACCGTCGCCGCCGAGCAAGGTCAGCTCGCCGGACGCAACGCGCTAGTCGCGGCCGATGAGCGCAAGCCGTACGACGCGCCGCCCTACTTCTGGTCGGACCAATACGACGCGAAGATCCAGTCTCTCGGTCTACCGGGGCGAGCCGAACGTCTGGAGCTACTCGAGTCCACGCCGGACCGCTCGCGGGTCGTATACGCCGGCGCGCGTGACGGCCGCCTGGTCGGCATCGTCGCGATCAATGCAGCCAGGCGCCTCGGTTCGTATCGCGTGGCGCTCGCCGATCCACCGGTGTTCGACGAGCTGCGCGCGATGGTGGCGGCCGACCCGGCCGCGCTCGGCGCGGCGGTCCCAACGCCGTGAGGGCGCTCCAGGGTTCCATTGCTCGGTCTGAGGGTGGGAACATGAGGGCGTGGCGCATGTGGGGGTTTCGAATCTGGCGTACGCCCATCCGGGCGGTGACCTCCTGTTCTCGGAGGTCTCGTTCCGCGTTTCGCCGGGGCAGCACGTCGGGCTCGTCGGAACGAACGGGGTCGGGAAGAGCACGCTGCTGAAGGTCCTCGTCGGCGAATTGGCTCCGGACGAGGGCGAGCACGCAGTCGGCGGGCTGGTGGGATACATGCCGCAGGACGTCGGTTTGCGAGACGGCGACCGGACGGTCCGAGCGCTCTTGCTGTCGCTGGCGCCAAGGGCCATGCGCCAGGCCGGCGAGAGCATGCTGGCGCTCGAGGCCGAGCTCGAAGCCGGGGATCCGTCGGCGGGGATGAAGCTCGGCGAGGCGATCGCAGACTGGTCCGCGCTCGGCGGCTATGAGCTCGAGGGGCAGTGGGACGCGGCGTGCCGGCGCATCGTCCAGGCGCCCTTTGCCGAGGTCGCCGATCGGCCGGCGCGGACGCTGTCGGGCGGTGAGCGCAAGCAGCTCGTGCTCGACGTGCTGTTCGCCTCCGACGCCGACGTCCTGCTGCTTGACGAGCCTGACAACTTCCTCGACGTGCCGGCCAAGCTGGCACTCGAGGGCCGCGTGCGGGCGTCCAAGAAGACGATCGTGATGATCTCGCACGACCGTGAGGTCCTCTCGGGCGCGGTCGGGGCGATCGTGACCCTGGAGGGCAACGGCGCGTGGGTGCACGGCGGCTCATACGCCACATACGCCCAGGCACGGGAGGATCGCCAGCGTCGGCTCGGCGACGCCGTGAAGCGCTGGCACGAAGAGGAACGGCGGTTGTTTCGCCTGATGAAGACGTTCAAGGAGCGTGCTCGCTATGCCCCCGACTGGGCGAAGCGGGCGGACGCGATGGAGTCGCGGTGGCGCCGGTTCCGAGCCGGCGGCCCGCCGCCGTCGCCGGTCGCCGATCAGGCGATCGCCGTCCGGATCCGCGGCGGCGACTCCGCGCGGGTCGTGCTTGACCTGCGGTCGTTGGGGATCTCCGGACTGGTGGCGCCGTTCTCGGAAGAGATTCACTTCGGTGAGCGCATCGGTGTGATCGGTCCCAACGGATCCGGCAAGAGCGCGCTGATACACGTGCTGGCCGGTGCGAGACTCGCCGAGAGCGGCCAGCTTCGGACCGGCCCGCGGGTCTCGGCAGGGATGTTCACCCAACTGCAGTCGCGAGCCGATTTCACTGGGCGCGCCGTGCTGGACATCGTGCTGGCGCGGCGCGGAGAGATGCAGGCGGCGATGGCCGCGCTGGCGCGTTATGGGCTGGCCGATGCCGCCCGCCGCCAATACGACGTCCTCAGCGGCGGGGAGAAGGCGCGACTGGAGGTACTCATTTTGGAGCTCGAGGGGCACAACCTGTTGCTGCTCGACGAACCCACAGACAACCTGGACACCGATTCATCGGAGGCGCTTGAGAAGGCGCTCGACGGTTTCGAGGGCACCGTTGTCGCGGTGTCGCACGACCGCGCCTTCCTCCGGCGGATGGATCGTTTCCTGATGGTCCTTCACGACGGCGGCGTGCTGTCGTTCCCTTCGTATGAGCCGGCGCTCGAGGCGCTTCTCGACCCGGTCCACGCCCCCGAGGTTCGCCTGGCCAAGCTCCTCTAGTTCCCGTCCGCTGCCGATATATCTGCGCCAGAGCGGTCAGTCGCGCCCGATCACGTCGGCGTCCGCTTCCGCGTTTCACCGTTCGGCGACGAAGAAGCCACGGGCGTGCCCCCGCCGTGGCACCAGAACCAATACGCAAGTGACTGCTGCGTTGGACTTGGCCCGTAAAGCTTCAGCGACGCCGTGTAGGTGGTTACATTTGACCCGCCGGTCCGGGATGCGTTTGCGCCCTGGACAGGGAACAGAGGGCCGCACAGAGCCGGCGCGGTGGCTTCCACTCCCGGGCCAAGGTAACTGTCATAGGCCTTACCGCCGTCGTAGTCGATCCCGTGGACAACGATCACGGCAAGACCGTTGCGGATCTGTTCGGCGACCCCGGGGCCGAGGGTGAGCGTTCGCTGGTAGCGGATGTTTCCCACTTGGGGGAACAGGCTCGAGGTCAGATGGTACTGAGGACTGGTGCTGCTGCCGTTCTGCGTCAGGGATGTCACCACCGGACCGTAATACTTGTCGCCAACGGGGGCGCTGATGAAGCGGTGACCTTGATAGACAACGGCTGCCGACGCGGGAGGGCAGTTACCGGTGCCGCCATGGATGTGCATCAGGTGTGCGGCTTGCAGCAGCCCGTTGGTGTCGACCGTGACGGTGGCGACGTTGCCGTGCAGTTGGACCGTCGCGTGGCCCGTACCAGTGACCCGATTGGTCGGTACCGGCCGCACCGCAGCCGCAAATCCTCCCTGCGCGGGCGAGGACGGTGAGCCACCCGAGGTCACCGCGATAACCACGGCGACGGCACCGGCGAGAACGGCGATGGCCGCGAGCGCCGCCCATTTGGCGCGACCTCCCCGTCGGCCCGCGGGCCCGCCTGCCCCGCCCGGAGCCGTCGGTGGGTGTGTCGGCCCGCCGGACGCCGGCGCCCCGGTCTCTGTCGGCGCGCCGGACGTAGTGGCCGCGATCTCTGTCGGCGCGCTGGACGCCGGGGCCGCGGTCTCTGTCGGCGCGCTGGACGCCGGGGCCGCGGTCTCTGTCGGCCCGCCGGAGGCCGGAGCCGCGGTCTCTGCCGGCGCGCTGGACGCTGGGGCCGCGGTCTCTGCCGGCCCACTGGACGGCGCGGGCGCGGCCTCTGTCGGTTCGCTGGAAACCGCGGTCAGGTCGCTTCGGGCTCCGGTCGCTGGTGGTGGGGCCGCCTCGTGCGTGACGTGTGGCGTGGTCGCCGACGCCGACGCTGGCGTCGCCTCAAACCCAGGGATGGGTTGCGGGTCCTCGCCGGGCAGGAGCGGCCTGGCGTCCCCGGTTGCCACGATAGTCGCCGGACCGGTGTAGCGGATCCCGCTGAGTGCGTAGGCCGCATCATGAGCGAAGTCACCAGCTGACAGGTAGCGGTCGTCTGGTTTCTTGGCCATGGCCTTCTCTATGACTGCACCGAAGGTGGGATACAAGTCGGCCAGCTCGTCCGGAAGCGCCGGGGGCGGATCGTGGACGTGCGCAAACAGGGTCGCGATCGAGTTCTCGCGGTCGTAGGGCACCTTTCCAGTGAGCATCTGGAAGAACACGCATCCGAGGGCGTAGATGTCCGTGCGAGCATCGGTGTGGTCGCCGGTGACCTGCTCTGGCGCCATGTAGTGGACCGTGCCGACAACGGCTCCGGTCGAGGTGAGCGCGCCGACGTTGTCCGAGCGCTTGGCGATTCCAAAATCAGTCAGGTATCCGTGCTCTTGGCCATCTCTCACGGTGACGAGCATGTTTGCGGGCTTGACGTCTCTGTGCACGAGGCCCTTCGCATGCGCCGCGTCGAGCGCGGAGGCGAACTGCTCGACTAGATCGACGGCCCGATCCGGCTCGAGGCCCCCCGATTCCTGAAGAAGGTGTCGCAGGTCGGTCCCGGTTATGAAGTCCATCACCAGGAAGAGCATGCCCTCGTGCTCCCCGGCGTAGTGGATCCCGACTACGTTCGGGTGCTCGATCGAGGCGGCGACACGCATCTCGCGCTTGAACCGTTCTCGAAATTGTGCGTCGTCGGTCAGGTCTGGGGTCAGCGTCTTCAGCGCGTAGACCTTGTGCAGCGCGACATTCGTCACGCGGTAGACGACTCCCATGCCGCCTTGGCTGATCACGCTGTCGACGCGATAGCCCCCGACAACGGATCCACGCTCGAGCTGGCCGCCTCTGATCTCCATGCCTAGGTCCCGATTGCGCGGTGCCACCGAACCACCCACCCGTCCGAACGTCGCGGCACCGTCGACACCGAGCATAACGCCGGAAATATGGGTGTCAAGGTCCCAAAGGCGGGTTCTATTTCTCGGCGTCGTCCCGCGTGCGGAGGACCCTGTTTCGGAGGGCAGTAGACTCGGGGATGATGCGAAGTATGCGCCGGGGCGTAGCGCTGCTCGTGCTTCTCCTGCTCGGAGCGGTCGTCGCCGGCTGCGGCTCGGACTCCCGGGCGACCGGGGCCACCACGCAGTCGGCACTCGAGGGCCTGACGTTGGATCCGCCGAAGCCGGCGCCCGCTTTGGCGCTACGCAACTACACCGGTCAGGCCGTCAATCTTGCCGCCTTTCGAGGCAAGGTGGTCCTGGTCACCTTCGTCTATACGCATTGCCCGGACGTATGCCCATTGATCGTCACGAACCTCGCCGCGGCCTGGCGCGACTTATCGTCCGAGGCACGCCATCTGAAGATCATTGCCGTCACAGTCGACCCTGTGCGGGACACGCCGCGTGCAGTCAAGCAGTTTCTAGCCGCGAGAAGGGCGACCGAGGCGATGGACTACCTGATCGGAAGTCCCAAGCAGCTATTGCCGGTTTGGAAGGCGTGGGGTATCGCGGTCTCGACGAACAAGTACGAGCAGACTGAAGGCCACACCTCCGTCGTGTTCGGCATCACTCCTTCGGGCAAGATCGCCGTGGCCTACCCGAGCAGCTTCACCCCCGCAGATATCGTGCACGACGTCCCGCTGCTGGCGCGCAACTGAGCACGCCCCACAGGGCCTCCCCGTCGCTGCGAACTACGACGAGAGGATAAGAGCCCTCGTCAGCTAGGCGGTTGGTTCCCCGGCCGCCGCCGGGCAACCGGCTCTAACGGCGGGCACCTGAAGGGATGTGGCGGATTCCTCGCGGAGCGAGGTCCAAGACAAGCTGCACACCATGCCAAAGGACGCTGTCTCGATCGACCGTGGCGTGTCAGGCCTGGGTGGCGTTCGCGACAGACCATGGTCGGCCCCGGGCCGCGAATTGGCGCGTGATGCATGCCGGACCCATATGTTCGAGCTGCTGCTGTCCGTGGTGGCGGGCGTTGAGGCAGGCTATGAGGGTGTCGCGCAAAGCCAAGGCACCGGAAACTGGTTGTGATCCGGTACCAAGTACCGACGCGCGGCGCATGGCTGGAGGC
>Ga0187777_10003440_pt1 | contig 10097 bp, 9 predicted proteins | sample 1015_Q2_SP5_10_M_FD_132416 | JGI IMG/M metagenome (GOLD analysis project Ga0187777, IMG submission 132416) | Tropical peat soil microbial communities from peatlands in Department of Meta, Colombia - 1015_Q2_SP5_10_MG | ecosystem: Environmental > Terrestrial > Soil > Wetlands > Peat | place...
AACATCCTCGACCAGAAGGTGTTCAATCTCAATCCCGACTTTCTTTCCTACACCTTGACGAAATCGGCTCTGGAAGCGGCTACCCGCCTGCTCGCCATGGCGATGGCGCCGGACGTGCGCGTGTGCGGCATCGCTCCGGGGCTCACCTTGCGAAGCGGCGACCAGACCGAGGAGGGCTTCAGACTGGCTCACTCCAAGACGCCGCTCGGTCTGGGCAGCAGGCCGCAGGATATCGCGGAGACGCTCAGCTATCTCACCAGGGTGCCTTCGATCACGGGCGATACGATCGTCGTCGACGGGGGGCAGCATTTGCAGCCGCGCTCGCACGACATCATGTTCAGCTACGGCATTCCGCCGGACGCTCCCGTCGGCAAACCCGGCGACTAGTCGGCGAATCCGACGATCTTTTTGACTTCGGCGACGATCGGCTCGCAAATGGCCGCCGCCTTTTCGGCGCCTGCCTTCAGGATCTTGTCGAGCTCCGCCGTATCGGCCATCAGGCGGCGCATCTCGGCCGTGATCGGCGAAAGCCTGGCGACGGCAAGTTCCGCCAGCGCGCCTTTGAACGTCGAGAACTGCTCGCCCGCGAAACGGGCCATCACATGCTCGGCTTTTTCGTCGGAGAGCGCGGCGAAAATGTTGATCAGATTCTCCGCTTCCGGCCGTCCCTTGAATTCGTTGTGGTTGCTCGGCATCGGATGCGGATCGGTCTTGGCGCGGCGGATCTTCTGGGCGATCGTGTCCGCGTCGTCCGTCAGGTTGATCCGCGAATTGTCCGACTCGTGCGATTTGGACATCTTCGCCAGACCGTCGCGCAGGCTCATGACGCGCGTCGCGGGGCCCGTGATCACGGGCTCCGGTTGCGGGAAAAAATCCGGCACGCCGTAGTCGTTGTTGAATTTCTGCGCGATGTCGCGCGCAAGTTCGAGATGCTGCTTCTGGTCTTCGCCGACCGGCACGTGCGTCGCTTTGTAGGCGAGAATGTCGGCCGCCATCAGTACGGGATAGGTGTACAGGCCGACAGATGCCCGCTCCTGATGCTTGCCGGATTTCTCCTTGAATTGAGTCATGCGATCGAGCCAGCCGAGGCGTGCGACGCAATTGAAGATCCAGGCGAGTTCTGCGTGATGCGGCACGCGCGACTGGTTGAAGATCGGCGAGCGGGCCGGATCGATTCCCGCGGCGATATAGGCGGCCGTCACTTCGTACGTCGCATGCTTGACCTCCGCCGGCTTGCGATAGCCGGCGTCGTCCGTGATGGCATGCATGTCGACGACGCAATAGATGCAGTCCATTTCGTTCTGCATGCGCACCCAGTTCTTGAGGGCGCCGAGATAGTTGCCGAGGTGCAGCGTGTTCGTCGGCTGCATTCCGGAGAAGACAAGAGGCTTGTGGTTGGACTCGTCGGTCATGGCGTCCGCTTTTGCAAAATGAGCGCGGTTATGCCCCGGCGGCGGCGGCCGCATCAAGAGGCTCCGGCTCAAGCGCCTTCAAAAGCCTCGCATATACGGATTTCAGGCGATCTTCGTGGCGGACTTTGTGGCCGAATCCGTCGCGCACGTAGAACACGTCGACGGCCCGCTCGCCGTAGGTCGAAACCATGGCGGACGAAATCGACAGACCCGACTGGAACAGCGCGTCGGTGACCTCGTAGAGGAGGCCTGGGCGGTCGAGACCCTCCACCTCCACGACGGTGGCGCTCGACGAGGCCTCATTGTCGAAGTTGACCCGCGGCGTGACCCGGAAGGCGCTCGAACGCTTCTTGGCGGGCCTTTGGGCGATGGCGCGGCGCGGGTACACCTCACCACGGAGGGTGCGCTCGATCGACTGGCGCAACCGTTCGACGCGCGCCGCGTCGCCGAACGTCCCGCCCTCGGCATCCTGAACCGAAAACACGTCGAGCGCGAAGCCGTCCGTCGTGGTGAATGCCTTGGCGTCCACGATGGTGCCGCCCGAGATCGAAACCGCGCCGGCGAGCTGGGAGAACAGACCGGGATGATCGGGCGTGAAAAGCACGATCTCCGTCACGCTTCGGAAATCGTTGCTCTCGGCGGCGAGCGAGAACAGCTCTCCTTTGGCGTCTGCATCGGCCATGAGCCGGGCATGGCGCTCATGCGCCGCGTCGTCGAATGCCAGCCAGTAATTGTCGTAGTGACGCGACAGAGCGCGCTCCCGCACTTCCTGCGGCATGTCGGCGATGCGCTGCTCCAGCGCGGCCTTTGCATGCTCGACGCGCGCGGCGCGGGCCGGCATGGCGTCGCCCCCGGACATGACGCTCTCGGCTTCGTAATACAGCTCGCGCAGGAGCTGGCCTTTCCAGCCGTTCCAGACGCCGGGCCCGACCGCGCGAATGTCGGCGACCGTGAGGACCAGCAAGAGGCGCAGCATTTCGGGCGTCTGAACCTGGCCGACAAAGTCCTTGACGGTCTTGGGATCGGAAATGTCGCGCTTCTGCGCCATGTCGCTCATCACCAGATGGTTCTTTACCAGCCACATCACGGCCGACGTGTCCTCTGGCCTGAGGCCCAGGCGCGGACAAAGGCTGTTGGCGATCGCCGCGCCGACCTCGGAATGATCGCCGGGGAGGCCTTTGGCGATGTCGTGCAAGAGGATGGCGACATAAAGCGCCTCACGCGACTTGACGCGCTTGATGATCTCGGTGGAGAGCGGATGTTCGTCGCGGAGCACGCCGTGCTCGATCGCGGCGACGTTGCCGACGGCGCGTATAAGGTGCTCGTCGACGGTGTAGTGATGGTACATGTTGAACTGCATCAACCCGACGACGCGCCCGAACTCGGGCACGAACCGTCCGAAAACGCCGGCCTCGTTCATCAGGCGCAGCGCGCGTTCGGGATTGTTGCGCGACGACAGGATCTCGAGGAACAGCCGGTTGGCTTCCGGATCGCGGCGAACGTCGTCGGTGATCGCGTCGAGCGAGCGCGTGATCGTCCGCAATGCGTCGGGGTGCACGTCCACGAACTTGGCGTCGGCGATGTGGAAGATCCGGATCATATTGATCGGATCGCCGCGGAAGATGTTGGACCGCGCGTTCAGCCGGCCGTTTTCGACGTAGAAATCCTCGCCGCCGGTCCGCGGCTTGAGAAATCCGGGCAGCATGCTGGCGAGCGACGGCCGGCGCTTCTTGTTCTGGTCCTCGAGCGCGGCGCAAAAGATGCGGGTCAGGTCGCCCACGTCTTTGGCCACGAGAAAGTAGGTCTTCATGAACGCTTCGACGGCCCGGCGCGGATTGTCATCGGTGAACTTCATCGCCTTGGCGAGCTCGGGCTGGACGTCGAACGACAAGCGTTCTTCGGCGCGCCCGACGAGATAGTGCAGGCGCACGCGGACGTCCCAGAGGAAAGCCTCGGCCTTCTGGAAAGTCTTGTATTCGTCCTTGGTGAAAACGTTGTGCTCGACGAGCGCGGCCGCGTCGTCGACATGGTAGAGATATTTTCCGATCCAGTAGAGCGTCTGCAGATCGCGCAGCCCGCCCTTGCCCTCCTTGATGTTCGGTTCGACGAGATACCGGCTCTCGCCTTGGCGCGCGTGGCGCTCGTTTCGTTCGGCGAGCTTCGCCTCGACGAAATCCTGACCGTTTCCGGTGGCGACTTCCGTCCAGAACTTCTTGCGCAGTTCCTCGTAAAGGTTTTCGTCACCCCACAGGTAGCGGGCCTCGAGGATGGCCGTGCGGATCGTGATGTCCTGCTTGGAAAGGCGCACGCACTCGCCGAGAGAGCGCGTCGCATGCCCGACCTTGAGCCCGAGATCCCAGAGCATGTAGAGAATGAACTCGATGACGCTTTCGCCCCATGGCGTCTGCTTGAACGGACGCACGAAGAGCAGATCGATATCGGAGCCGGGAGCAAGTTCGCCGCGACCATAGCCGCCGGTCGCCACGACGGCGATGCGCTCGGCTGCCGTCGGATTCTGTGCATAGTAGAAGTGTTTCGTGGCGAAATCGTAGATGACCTGGATCGTCGCGTCCTGAAGGTTGGAGAGCGCGCGCGCGGCGGCGAGGCCGGTCAACGCGCCGGATTCGACATCGGCCTTTACGACCGTGCGCGCATCGAGAAACGCGCCCTTGATCAATGCCAGCGCATCCTTGCGCAGGCGCGCCTTGTCCGCCGCGTCATGCGCGAGCGCGGTCAGCGAACGGCGCAGCGCGTCCGCATCCAGCAACTTGATTATGTCAGGACCTTCGTAGCCCACGCCTGCTCCCTGCCGCCAAGTCCGGCTCGACGACAATGCCATGCCGCGTTGCGGCATGCGAGGGTCGTGGCTCGGCCTATTTCGGCGCCAGCCACCGCTGCGCGAGGCCGGCCAGTCCGCCGCCGATGAGCGGCGCCACCCAGAACAGCCATAGTTGCTCGACCGCCCAGCCTCCCTGGAAGATCGCCACGGCGGTTGAACGCGCCGGATTGACGGAGGTGTTGGTGACCGGAATCGAGATCAGGTGGATCAGGGTGAGCGCGAGTCCGATGGCGAGTGGCGCGAAGCCGGGAGCGGCGCCTTGCGATGTCGTGTTGAGGATCACCAGCAGGAACATGAACGTCATCACCACCTCGCAGAGAAACCCGGCGAGAAGCGAGTAGTGCTGCGGAGAGTGGTCGCCATAGCCGTTGGTGGCGAAACCCGCGTGAACGTCGAACCCGGTCGCGCCGCTGGCGATCAGGTAGAGGACCGCACCCGCCGCGATGCCCCCAAGAAGCTGTGCGATCCAATAGACCGCAACGTCCTGCGCGGGGAGTCGTCCCGCGGCGTAGAGCCCGAACGTTACTGCGGGGTTGAAGTGGGCGCCGGAAATGTGTCCGAAGGCATAGGCACCGGTCACCACGGTCAGTCCGAAGGCGAGCGCGACGCCGGCATAGCCGATGCCGACCTCCGGGACGCCGGCGGCAAGCACCGCGGCGCCACAACCGCCCAGGACGAGCCAGAATGTGCCGATCATTTCGGCGGCGATTTTTCGGGAATTGTCCATCATCCACCTCCGCGAGGAGACCATCCTGCTGCGCGGAGGCGGCGCCTGTCCAGCGGCCAAATGAAAACGGCGCGGGATCGCTCCCGCGCCGCTCGCATTGTTCCGTCGGTTCGCTCAGACGACCTTCAGATTCACGGCCTTGGGACCGCGCTTATCGGCTTCGACTTCGAAGCTGACGCGCTGACCTTCGTTCAGGCCGCGAAGACCCGCTGCCTGCACGGCGGTGACGTGAACGAACACGTCCTTGCCGCCGTCTTCCGGCGCGATGAACCCGAAACCCTTCGTCGTGTTGAAAAACTTAACTTGACCGATCATTACGGCTTTCTCCTGAAAGCATTTGCGTTACCGCGCGGACACAGCGTCCGGCACGGTCATCAAGGTCGCGACTTGTTTCAGGAAAAGCGTCGTCGTCCCACATGCCTCGTCGCAACGAGGCCTCGCATGGTCCAGCAAGAAACTTCTCTAAAGGCTGCGCGGCCTAGATGGCGCGGCGATATAAAGCGTCGCGTTCGCTAAGGCAAGTCACCAGGTTTCGTTCAGCGGAATGTGTCCGGGTTCCCCTGTCACGCGCGCAAGCCATTTCGTGACGGCGGGATATTCCGCAAGATTAAATCCGCCCTCGGCGGCGCAATGGGTGTAGCCGTACAGCGCTATGTCGGCGATCGAGTAGCGCGGACCGCCGAACCAGTCATGCGTTCCAAGATGCGTGTTCATCACGCCAAGCGCGGCGTTTCCTTTCGCATGCCACTCGGGCACGAGATGCCGCTTTTTGGCGAGCTCGTCTTTGGGCGCGTAGGTCAGCCAAAATCGGGCGACCGCGACATACGGCTCGTGGCTGTACTGTTCGAAGAACATCCAGGACAGCGCCTGCGCGCGATCCCATTTGCTTTCCGGGGCGAGCTTCGTGCCTTCCGCGAGATGCCAGATGATGGCGTCGGACTCCGGCAGCGTGCGCCCGTCCTCGAATTCGAGCAGTGGCACGCGCCCGTTCGGATTCTTCGACAGAAAATCCGGCTTGCGGGTTTCGCCGCCGTGCAGCGAATACTCTTTCAGGGCGATCGGGATGCCCAGCTGGCGCGCGGTCAGGCGCACCTTGTAGCAATTCCCGGACACCTGCATCTGGTGAAGGACGAGCATGGTTTGTCGCTCCGCTGGCGCAGCATCGACCATGCCCGATTCTTCGCGGACTTACGTATGCGCCTTGCGCTTGGCGCCCTTGCGCGAACCCGGTGCGATCGTGCGTTCGATGACGCCGCAGGCAACGCGGTCCCCGGAATTGCCGGCCGGCTGGCTGACATAATCGTCCGCCCTGGCGTGGACGATGAGCGACGCGCCGTCGCGATCGAAGATCGACTTCTTGCCGTTTCCCAGCGAGATCGCGCTGCTGATCACCGACGCGCGGATCGTTCCGTCATTCGCCGCGAACTCGTTCGGCAGGTCGCCCGGGTGTGGCCCATGCGGCGCGAGGAACCCGTGCATCTTGGTCTGGTCGAAACTCAGGTCGGGACCGGCGGAGGTGAAAGCGACCTTGGGGTCGCAGTTACCCGACGTATGAATATGGATCGCATGCGGACCGGGCGTCAGACCCCGGAGATCGAACTCGATCAGCACGCCGTGCGACGTCGCGATGAAATTCGCCGTGCCCGCGGGCTGGCCGTTGCGCGCCGTCAGATGGGCGACAGCGCGCGCCTTGGACGCCGCGATCGCCGGAAGAACTGGCGCAAACGCCGCGCAGCACCCGATTACAAGAACGAAAATAGCCCTTTTCATTGGTTCCCCATCATGTCGACTGGAAAGGAGGGGGGACCGTTGCAGCTTTACTTTGTCAGGAAAAGCTTGACATATTTGTCAGGGTCGACTTGACTGTCAAGGCACGCCTGACGGAGTTCCAGCCATGAACGCTAAACCCGACAAGACCGACAGGTCCGCGCTGCATTGCTCGTTCTGCAGGAAGTCGCAGCACGAAGTGAAGAAGCTCATCGCCGGCCCGGCCGTGCTGATCTGCGACGAGTGCGTGGCCCTCTGCAACAAGATCATAGCCGAAACGCCCGATCCGGATCCCTCGGTGCCATCCAAGATCAGAAGGCCGGACGACCTGCCGACCGAAAAGTTGCTCAAGATCCTCGCGGGACAACACGAGATGTATCGCGAAGTGCGGGATCGCGCACAGGAGTCGGTCGATATTCTGCGCAAGCGCGAGGTGAGCTGGGCCGATATCGCAGCCGCGCTCGGCATATCGCGTCAGGCGGCCTGGGAACGGTTTTCGTGAATCCGGCGGCGCTCGACAGCTTTCTCGAAAAGCACGCGATTGCGCTGCCTGAGCCGTTCGACGGTGCGCGCGCGGACCCCGCGCTGCTCGCGCCGCTCGCCGGGCGCCTTGCGGATGCTGAAATCGTCGCGCTCGGCGAGATGAATCATTTCGTCCATGAGAAAAGCGACTTCCGCCTGTTTTTGTCGCGCTTTCTCATGACGCAGGGCTGGACGGACTTTGCTGAAGAGCTCGGCTGGAGCGACGGCGTCCGTATCGACCGCTATCTCGCGGAGGGAGACGAAGGCGAGTTCGATCGTCTGCCTTCGTTCGGATATGTCGGCCATCTTCGCGGCGACCGTGACGATCGGCCGTCCGGAATCCTCAAGTCGGACTCCTACCCGACCGACGCCTTCGTAGCCGAGCAGAAGCGCTTTTACCGCGGCGTCCGCGAACGCGCATTGCGGCTCGGCGTGCGGCCGCGCGTTGCCGGCATCGACATCGACGGACTGCCTGGCGGATCCTACGAGGATGTCGCGGCCTTACTCGACGCGAACACCTTGGGCGGCGATGCGTTCCTGGCGGCGCTCGCGCGCGTGCCGAACGAGACCGCAACAGAGGAGGCCGAACGGCTGCGGCGCGCGCTCGCACTGGCGCCGCCCGACTGGCCGTTCTGCATTACCGAGTCGGTCCGCGCGCTGAGCGAGAGTCTGGAATACATCTCGCGGACCTACACTGCAAAAAGCTACGAAGAGGTTCGCCCCGGCATGGCGTTTCGCGAAGGCGCCATCAAACGCCGGCTGGGCGCGGCACAGCAATTGCTCGGAACCGACAGACTTATCGTGATGGCGCACGCGCTGCACCTGGCCAAGGACGACTCCGCCGTCCGGGCGCCGGGAGGTGGCGTCGGTCCGGGCGGGAACCGTGTTTCGTCCCTCGGGCACTGGCTTGCCTGCGAACAAAAAAAGAAAGTCTTCTCGGTGTGGTTCCTGTACGGGTCCGGGGAAGACAACCAGCCGATGGCGAATCTTCCGAGGCGGGCGGACTATCCCGCAGGATCACTGAACACGCTCTTGATGCGCTATGGCCGGCCGCTCGTCTTCCTGACGGGCGATGCGCCGGAATTGTTCGGCGAGCCCTGTCTGATCGGACACATCTATAACGCCGTATTCGAGACGCCGCTCGCGGTCCAGGCCGATGCGGTTTTGTACATTCCCAGAGTGACGCCGTTGCGAATTTCGTGATGCCAGACAGGCGTCGAATTTCGTCCACTCGTCCCGCGAAAGGCGTAATATCGTCACGAGGATTGGGGGGCAGCGTCATGACTAGATTCCATGGAATCGCCGCGTTGGCAGTCGCGTTCTCGGTCGTCGTACCGGCCATTGCCGACCCGATGGCGATGGACCGTCCGGTCCCGGTGAACGGACTCGATACCGTTTGCACCGGCATCGGGGAAATCAAGAACGATCCGCGCTGGAAGGCGTATCCTATTCGGATCGAGTTCTCGAACGGAGCGGCGCAATATCTTTCCGGCGCGACGGTGAAAATCAGCCAGGGCGGGAACGTGATCGCGACGCTCGATTGTCCGGGCGCCTGGGTTCTCCTGAAAGGAACGCCGGGCGAGTACCGCGTCGACGCGACGATCGACGGTTCGCAGGCCAAGCCCGTCAGCGCGCCCTTCAAGATGGGAGAAGGCGCGCAGAAACGCATCGTCCTGCGCTTCCCCGATTTCCAGCCGAACCAGTGACGGCTGAACGCGTCCGGACGAGTCCTAGCGCTGTACGTCCGGCGCGCTGCTGAGCCGATCGAACCAGGAGCGGATCATCGGCACGGCCAGGTAGGCCGAACCGCCATGGTCGACATGGCCGACCATCACCAGTTGTATGTGTCCGCCGCGCTTCTTCGCGTCGGCGCCGAACTCCAGGCTATTCTGCGGCGAGGCGTCGAGATCCCGGTCTCCGTAATAGGCGCGGAACGGCGCGGCTGGCGCCCAGTCATAGGCATCGTTCTTCTTCATGTCCGTCGTGAACCAGAAGGGCTGGCCGGCATCGTAGGCGGCGAGGAATGCCGGCGTGAACAGGTCGTGCGGATCGGCGGGTAGTTGCTTTGAAAAGTCGTCATTGTGATCGCCGTCGAGCATCGTATGCGCGCTCGCCGCATATTTCGGCTTCAGCAGGCTCTGCAGCGGCTCGTGATAGAAGGTTGCGTAGGAGGTCGCGAACGCCTCGAGATAGCCGGAATATTTCGGGTTCATGCCTTTCAGCAAAAACGGGAACTCGACGCCGTCCAGATCGTAGACCCCGCCGATACCTGCTGCGGCGCGGACATGCAGCGCCGGATCGCGGCGCTCCTCCAGCGCACGCTGCATGAGCGCCGTGGCGTGAGCACCCTGCGAAAACCCTGCGAGATACAGATCGGCGTTCCATCTCCGGCCGAGATCGGCGGCTACGCGGCGCGCCGCCGTCAGTGCATCCGACTCCTGGTCGACCGTCGCCGGGGTGAAGAAATAGGGCTGCGGATCGTGCGACACGCCAAGACCGGCGAGATCGGGAGCGATCTCGACATAGCCGCCGCCCGCGAACACGGCGGCGACGAACAGCCCTTCTTCCAGACTCGGATTGGAGACCGAATCCGCGCGCCCGGTGTGGGTGCCGTGCATGTAGAGCACGGTGCCGCGCGCTGCGCCGTCGTGCGGCACGGACAGCAATGCGGAGACCAGCACCGGATGTCCGTCGCTGCGCGACCAGTAGCTGACGCGATAGAGCTGGATCGCATGCCCGATATCGACATTCTTTACGCCGGCATACCAGAGCAGACCGCGCAGCGCGAAGGCGGGATAGAATCCGACGCGCTCGACACGCGCGACGGAAC
>Ga0187777_10003441_pt1 | contig 10097 bp, 9 predicted proteins | sample 1015_Q2_SP5_10_M_FD_132416 | JGI IMG/M metagenome (GOLD analysis project Ga0187777, IMG submission 132416) | Tropical peat soil microbial communities from peatlands in Department of Meta, Colombia - 1015_Q2_SP5_10_MG | ecosystem: Environmental > Terrestrial > Soil > Wetlands > Peat | place...
CCGCCGACGCCGTGGAACGCATCGGCGCCGCGCTCGTTGTCCTCGCCTCGCTTGAAATACGGCAGGACGTCCTCGTAGGCCCAACCCTCGCAGCCGTTCGCGGCCCACTCGTCGTAGTCGGCCTGGTTGCCGCGGAGGTAGATCATCGCGTTGATCGACCCGGAGCCGCCGATCACGCGGCCGCGCGGGAGGTAGAGGCGCCTGTTGCCGAGACCTGGCTCCTGCTCACCGAGCAGGTCCCAGTCAAGGCTCGACTTGAACACCGCGGGGAAGGCTGCGGGGATGTGCAGCTCCGGAGCGGTGTCCGGGCCTCCGGCCTCGAGCAGCAGCACGCTCGCATCGTGCTCCTCGCTCAGCCGCGCGGCGAGGACGCAGCCCGCCGAGCCCGCTCCGACGATCACGTAGTCCGCAGACGCCACGTTGGCCTACCGCCTTCGCTCGATTGCGGCCCAGCCTACTTCGCGAACGGCGGTCCACGCCATCCGAGGCGCCCGAAGCGTTAGGTTCTCGCCGATGGTTCCGGAGAACGAGATCGTCGGGTGCTACTGGACCGTGTCGGGTCCCGTCGAGGTGCACGTCGGGCGCGAGTGGAGCCTGTTCGACTGGCGCGAGCGCTGCGAGCAGGCGGCGCGGGTCGGCTTCGCCGGCATCGGCATCTGGCACGCCGACCTCGAGCACGTGCTCGAGCGCCGGACGCTTGCGGAGATGAAGGAGCAGATGGACGCGAACGGCCTGCGCTACCTCGAGCTCGAGTTCCTCTGGGAGTGGTTTCTCGACCCGGACGACGAGCGGCGGCGTGCGGCGGAGCCGACTCGAAGGCTGCTGTTCGAGGCGGCTGCGGCGCTCGACGCACACCACATCAAGGTCGGCAACATCCCGGGCACCGAGTGCGAGCTGTCGCAGGTCACGGAGCGGTTCGCCGAGCTGTGCGCGGACGCCGCGCGGCACCACGACGCGAAGATCGTCTACGAGTTGATGCCGTTCGACGTCAACGTGCGCGATCTCGACTCCGCGCTCGCGGTAGTCGAGGGCGCGGACGCGCCGAACGGCGCGCTCGCGATCGACATCTGGCACATGTCGAAGCTCGGCATCGAGCCCGAACACCTCCGGCGCATCGACGCCAGGCATCTCGGTTGGGTCGAGCTCAACGACGGCCAGTACGAGAACATGCCCGATCTGATCGACGAGACTGTCAACCACCGCAGGCTGCCGGGAGAGGGCGAGTTCCCGATCCCCGCGTACGTCGACGTCTGTCGCGAGATCGGCTACGAGGGGCCGTGGGGCGTCGAGGTGATCTCCGAGGAGCTCCGCAACCTCCCGATCGACCAGATCTTCGAGCGCGCCTACGAGACGACGAGCGCGCAACTCACCGCCGAACCGAAAAGGAGCGCAGGTGTCTGAGCACGCCCTCGACAACGATCGCCTCGTCTGGATGTTCACGCAGATGGTGCGGATACGCGAGTTCGAAGAGCGGGTGAAGCGGACGTTCGAGGAGCACCCCGGCGTCATCCGCGGCCACACGCACCTGGCAGACGGAGCCGAGGCGTCGATCGTCGGCTCGCTGGCCGCCCTCGGTCCCGACGACTACCTGCTGGCGACGTACCGCTGTCACGGCTATCCGCTCGTCCGCGGCACCGATCCGAAGGCGATGATGGCCGAGATCTACGGCCGGGAGACCGGCCTCTGCAAGGGCTACGGCGGCTCGATGCACCTCACCGACGTCGAGCGCGGCTTCCTCGGCACGTCGGGCATCGTCGCGCAGGGGATCCCTCACGCGACCGGTGTCGCCTACGCCGCGCAGATCGAGGGGAAGGGACGCGTCGTCCTCTGCTTCTTCGGCGACGGTGCTTCGAAGCAGGGTGCGTTCCACGAGTCGATGAACATCGCGTCGCTGTGGAAGCTCCCGGTCGTCTACGTGATGGAGAACAACAGCTACAACGTCGTCACGCGCGTCGAGCAGGAGGACGCGAACGCCGCCGCGGGCGAGCCGCTCGCCGTCAAGGCGAAGGGCTACAGCATGCCGGGCGAGACGGTGGACGGCGGCGATCCCGTCGCCGTGTACGAGCGGGTCGCGGCCGCGGTCGCGCGGGCTCGGGCGGGCGAGGGGCCGACGCTCGTCGAGTCACGCGTCTACCGCCTCAGCGCGCACGGCAACATCATCGCGCCGCCGGGAATCCCGCTGCACTTCCCCGAGCACGAGGCGATCACCGTGTTCGGGGCGCCCGAGGAGTACGAGGCGGCGAAGCGCGGCGACCCGGTGCCGCGGTTCCGCGCGCGTCTCGTCGGCGACGGAACGCTGAGCGCCGAGCAGGCGGACGAGATCGCACGGGCCGCGCGCGACGAGATGGAGGACGCTGTGTCGTTCGGGATCGAGAGCCCGCTTCCCGCCGGGGAAGAGGGAACCAAGTACGTCTACGCCTAGGAGGGCGGAGCACATGGCACGCGAGCTGCCCTACATCGCCGCGATCGAAGAGGCGATTCGCGAGGAGATGGAGCGCGACGAGTCGGTCCTTTACTTCGGCCAGAACATCGCGACGCACGAGAACGACCCGTTCCTGCAGGCCTTCGGCGGCGACCGTGTCCGCGTCACGCCGATCTCCGAGACGGCCGAGATCGGAATGGCGATCGGCGCGGCCTTCGCCGGGTACCGGCCGGTGGTCGAGCTCTACATGGCGGAGTTCATGCTCGTGGCGATGGACCAGGTCGTGAACGAGGGGCCGCGCTTCCACTACATGACCGGAGGACAGGTCAAGGTGCCGGTCGTGCTGAAGGCCGGCTACGGCTTCACGGCGGGCTGGTCGGGTCAGCACACGGGCTCCATCTACGGGATGTTCATGGGCGTGCCGGGCCTGCGTGTCGCCGTGCCCGCCACGGCGGCCGACGCCAAGGGGCTCATGACCGCGGCGATCCGCGACGACAACCCCGTCGTCTTCTTCCACCACTACCTGCTGACGCTCGAGCACGGCGACGTGCCCGAGGGCGAGCACGTCGTTCCGCTCGGCGAGGCGAACGTCGTCCGCGAGGGCAGCGACGTCACGATCGTCGCGATCGGCTGGATGCTCGGGAAGGCGCTCGCGGCGGCAGAGCAGCTCGCCGCGGAGGGCATCAGCGCCGGGGTGATCGACCCGAGGACGCTCGCGCCGCTCGACACCCCGACGATCCTCGCTTCCGTCGAGAAGACCGGCCGGCTCGTGATCGTCGACCAGTCGACGCGGCACGGCTCTGCGGCGGCGGTGATCGCGGCGGAGGTGGCGTCCGAGGGCTTCTCGTCGCTCAGGGCGCCGATCGGGCTCGTCACCGGTCTCGACGCGACGATCCCGTACAGCGAGCCGATGGAGGAGTACGTCCTCCCGAACGAGGCGAAGATCGTCGACGTTGTCCAGCACGTGCTGAGCCCTGCGCCGACGACGGCGTAACGCATGACGGACGCGCTCGGCGGCGCGACCGGACTCGAGCTCCTCCGCACGATGTGGCGAATCCGCATCTTCGAGGAGCGCGTCGGCGAGCTTGCGCGCGCGAACGAGGTGCACGGGCTGATCCATCTGAGCATCGGGCAGGAGGGAGTCGCCGCGGGCGTCTGCTCGCAGCTGCGCGACGACGACGCGGTGTACGGCAACCACAGGGCGCACGGGCACGCGATCGCGAAAGGCGCGCCGCTACCCGCCGTGATGGCGGAGCTGATGGGGCGGGTCGACGGCCTCTGCAGGGGACTCGGCGGCTCGATGCACCTCGTCGACGCCGGGCACGGCTTCCTCGGCGCGACGGGCGTCGTCGGCGGAAACGTGCCGCTTGCGCTCGGCAGCGCGCTCGCCGGGCGAATGCTCGGCGGCGACCAGGTCGCCGTCGTCTTCTTCGGCGACGGCGCCGTGCAGGGCGGGATCTTCGTCGAGTCCGTGAACATCGCAACCCTGTGGGAGCTCCCGGTGATCCTCGTCTGCGAGAACAACGGCTTCGCCGAGTTCACGCCGCGCTCCGCCCACACGAACGTCGAGCGCGTCAGCGACGTCGTCGCGCCGTACGGGATCGAGCGGGAGACCGTGGACGGGAACGACGTCGTCGCGGTCCGGGATGCCTTCGCGCACGTCCTCTCCTCGGCACGCGCCGGGGCAGGCCCGGCGCTGCTTGAGTGCCTGACCGTGCGCCTGCGCGGTCACTACGAGGGAGATCCCCAGCGCTACCGCGAGGCGCTCGCCGCGGAGGAGTGGCAGCAGCTCGATCCGATCCTGCGGCTGCAACGCTGCGGGGTGGAGGCGGGCTGGCTCGACGAGAACACGGTCGTGGCTCTGGAGCAAGGTGCGCGCGACGAGGTGGACGAAGCCGTCCGACTCGCACGCGAGAGCCCGTTCCCCTCGCCGCCGTCCACCGACCTCGTCTACGCGACGTGACCGAGACGACGTACCTCGGCGCAATCACCGCGACGCTGGCCGGCGCATTGCGCGCGGATGATCGCGTGCTCGTGCTCGGAGAGGACGTCGTAGAGGGCGGGCCGTGGGGCGCGACGGCGGGTCTTGCCGAGGAGTTCGGCGAGGACCGGATCCGCAACACGCCGATCAGCGAGGCGGCGATCTGCGGGATCGCGATCGGCGCAGCGCAGTCGGGCATGCGCCCGATCGTCGAGATCATGTTCGTCGACTTCGTCACGCTCGCGCTCGACCAGCTCGTCAACCAGGCGGCCAAGGCGCACTTCATGTCCGGTGGCCAGCTCCGCGTACCGATGGTGGTGCGGACGCAGGGCGGCGCCGGCCAGCGGGGCGGCGCGCAGCACTCGCAGAGCCTCGAGGCGTGGCTCACGCACGTGCCCGGGTTGAAGGTCGTGATGCCGAGCACGCCAGCCGACGCCGCGGACCTGCTCGCGGCGGCGATCGCAGACGACAACCCGGTCGTCTTCGTCGAGAACAAGACGCTCTACTTCCGTCGCGAGGAGGTCGACGTCCACAGGGAGTCCGGCGCAATCGGGCGGGCGCGCATCGTGCGGCCGGGTCGCGACGTCACCGTCGTCGCGCTCTCGCGGCTCGTTCACGACGCCGTCGCGGCGGCCGGGTCGCTGGCCGACCAGGGAGTCGAGATCGAGGTGATCGACCCCCGGACGCTCGTGCCGCTCGACGTCGACACGATCCTGGAGTCGGTGTCGCGGACGCACCGTCTCGTGGTCGCGCACGAGGCGGTCGAGCACGGCGGGTTCGGGGCGGAGATCGTCGCCCGGGTGCAGGCGGCCGCGTTCGACGAACTCGATGCGCCGATCGGGCGGGTCGGCGCGCCGTTCGCGCCGATCCCGTTCAGCCCGCCGCTCGAGGACGCCTACCTGCCGGGCCCTGACGAGGTGCGGGCCGCGGTGCTGGCGGCGATCGCCGCGTGAACCTCGCGCGGATCCTCGGGGATGCGGCGGCGGCGCACGGCGCGCGACCCGCGTTGCTCGGGGAGTCCGGGACGATCACATACGCGGAGCTCGAACGCCGTGCCGGAGTCGCCGCCGCGATCCTGCGCGAGCGCGGTGTGCATACCGGCGACCGGGTCGCGATCAGGCTGCCGAACGGCTCCGGTTTCGTCGCCGCTTACTTCGGTGCCCTGAAGCTCGGTGCGATCGCCGTGCCGCTCAACCTCCTGCTCGCACCCGCCGAGATCGAGGCGAGGATCGAGGCCTCGACGCCGCGGCTCTTGGTCGAGGACGAGCTCGACGGCGACGTCGATCCGCTCGTCGGGTCTCTCGATCTGACGGGGACCGATCCCGCCGTGATCCTGTTCACGTCGGGGACGTCGGACCGACCGAAGGGCGCGATCCTCACGCACGGGAGCCTGCGCGCGGCCGCGGCGAACGCGGCCGAAGCGCTGCGGCTCGGGCCGGGCGACGTGATGCTCGGCGTCGCGCCGTTCTCGCACGTGCTCGGCCAGTCGACCGGGATCCTCTCCACGTTTCTCGCGGGCGCCGCGATCAACGTCGCCGCGCGCTTCGACCCCGAAGCCGCGCTCGAGGGGATGGCGCAGACACGGACGACGATCCTGCTCGGCGTGCCGACCATGTGCATCGCGCTGTGCGAGGCGGCGCGCACGGCGGACGAGCTGCCGCCGATCCGGATCGCGCACGTCGGCGGCGCGGCCGTTCCGGTCGAGGTCGCCCGTGCGTTCGAGGCGATCTTCGGCGGCGAGGTGTACGAGGGGTACGGGCTGACGGAGCTCTCGGGAGTCGCGACCACGTACGTCCACGGACAGGAGCGCAAGCCGGGCTCTGTCGGCATGCCGCTCGGAGGCACCGAGCTGCGGATCGTCTCGCTCGAGGGCGAGCCGCTGCCGGCGAACGAGATCGGCGAGGCGCAGTTCCGCGGGCCGTCCGTGATTCCGGGCTACTGGGAGGACCCCGACGCGACCGCCGCTGCAATCGACGCCGGCGGGTGGTTCGGGACCGGCGACGTCGGCTACGTCGACGACGACGGCTACCTCTTCCTCGTCGACCGCCGGAAGGAGCTGATCATCCGGGGCGGCTACAACGTCTATCCGCGGGAGGTCGAGGAGGTGCTGTACACCCATCCCGCCGTGCTCGAGGCCGCGGTCGTCGGCGTGCCGGACGAGCGGCTCGGCGAGGAGGTCGCGGCGCTCGTGGTCCCGCGGCCGGGCACGGCGTCGAACCCGGACGACGTCGCCGCCTGGGTGAAGGAGCGCGTCGCCGCCTACAAGTACCCGCGCAGGCTCGTGTTCGTCGACGAGCTCCCAAAGGGGCCGACGGGAAAGATCCTCAAGCGCGCGATCGACCGAAGCGCGCTGGGCGCGGACCCACCCGGCTAGGGTACGCGGGTGACGAGGGGCGGATCGCGCGCGGTGGCGACACAGCCTGCCGACCTCCGCGTGAGCGCGCGCGCGCGCGAGCTCGTGCGAGGCGCGTTCGACCTGCACGTTCACGTCGCGCCCGACGTGCCTCCGCGCCGAATCGACGACGTGACGCTCGCGCGTCGGTTCGCCGAGCTCGGACTTGCCGGCTTCGCGCTCAAGTCGCACTACACATCGACTGCCGAGCGTGCCCGCGTCGTCTCGGATCTGATCCCCGAGGTCGACGTCTTCGGGACGCTGACCCTGAACCAGGCGGTCGGCGGCATGAACGCGCTCGCCGTCGAGGTCGCGGCTCGCGAGGGGGCGCGCATCGTCTGGATGCCGACGGTCGACTCCCCGGCGGAGACCGCCGGCCGAGTGAAGCCGAAACCCGGGGACAACGTGCCTCAGTGGGCGCGCCTCCAGCACGAGCTACGTGCGCTCGGCCTCGGCGTCGAGCCGGTTCACGTGACGGACGAGAACGGCGCCCTGCTCCCCGAGACGAGCGACGTGCTGCGCGCGATCGCGAGGCACGGACTGATTCTCGCGACCGGCCATCTCGCGCGCGACGACGCGTTCGCCGTCGTCGACGGAGCTGTCGACGAAGGAGTCGCGCACATCGTGGTGACGCATCCAGAGTTCCCGTGCCAGGACTTCTCGATCGACGACCAGCTCGAGCTCGCCTCACGTGGGTGCCTGCTCGAGCGGTGCCTGAGCACTCCGCACAGCGGGAAGACGTCGTGGGAGCACGTCTTCGAGGGCGTGCGCGCAGTCGGCAGGGCGCATTCGCTCTTCTCCAGTGACCTCGGCAACCCGGACTATCCGGCGGTGGAGGACGGGCTCGCGCTCTGGGCGGAGCGCCTGCTCGGCGCCGACTTCGACGACGACGAGGTACACGACCTGATCGTCGGGCAGTCGCGGCTGCTCGCGCTCGGCGACGTCGGCGCCTAGCTCAGAGCCAGTCGAGCAGCTCCTCGACCCCGTCCACGACCGCGTCCGGTCGGCTCGCGACGGGGATGCCCTCGAGGTCGAGACCGCGGCTGATCCCGCTGCGCACGAGGATCGTCCGCGCGCCGCCGAGCTTTCCCAGTGCGATGTCCATCCCGAGGTCGTCGCCGATCACGGCCAGCGTCGCCGGCGCCGCACCGAGCCGATCGGAGATCGTCTCGAGCGCGGCATGGGAGGGCTTGCCCACGATCACCGGCTCGGTGCTGCTCGCCTTCGCGATCGCCGCCGCGGTCATGGCGCCGCGGCTGAGGATCGGACCGTCCGCTCCGGCGTACGCGGGCGCGTAGCTCGCGGTCAGCAGCTCCGCTCCGGCCAGGACGGCGCGAGCCGCCCGCTCGAGCCGCTCGAACTCCACCGTGTCCACGTGCGCGACGAAGACGGCGTCGGCGTCCTCAGCGTCGGTGATCCGCAGGCCCGCGCGCTCCAGCCAGTCGCGCACGCGCTCGTTCGCGAGCAGGAACATCGATCCGTCGCCGTCTCGCGCACGGAGGTACGACTGGACGCTGCGGAGCGGCGTCAGCATCTCCTCGTCGGCGAGCTCGAGGCCGACGTCCCGCAACCCGGCCGCGAACGTCTCGGGCGGCTCGTGGCTCCCGTTCGTGAAGACGGCGAGGGGCCTGCCCGACGCGCGGATTCTCGCGAGCACCTCGAGCGCGCCGGGTTGGACGTGCGCCTGTGTGCCCGCGCGGTGCACGAGCGTCCCATCCACGTCGAAGACGAACCCTTGTACGTCGTCAAGTCGCACGACGCCACTCCACGAGCTCGTCGCCCTTCTGGACGCGCAGGTGCGTGATCGAGTCTCGCTTCGCAACTTCGCTCAGGAGCGTCACGAGCGGATGGTGGCCGCGACCGTTCGCCGCGGTTCGCGGGGGCCTGGGCTGCTGCGGAGCAGGCGCGGGTATGGCGGAGCCGATCGCGTCCACCTGCTCCTCGGGCATCGTCAGCCGCAGCAGCAGCTCCTCGTCGGAGATCCGCGCTCCGAAGCGTCGTCGTGCATCGTCGAGATGGAGCGGCTCGACCGCGCGGAGCTCCTTGGCGCGCGGCCGCGAGAGCACACGCTCCGTCACGTCGCGGTCTGGCGGCGCCGCCGGCTCGCCGTAGTGACCGAGGAAGTAGCGGATGGTCTCGTCGGACACGTTGGCCCAGCGTTCGCCGTCGATGACGTTGCGAACGGCCTGCGTCGCAACCATCTGCGAAACGGGTGTGACGATGATCGGGTAGCCCATCTCGGCGCGCACGCGGCCGACCTCCTCAAGCACCTCGTCGAACAGCTGGGGGTGTCGCAGCTCCTCGAGCATGCGCCGCGTCGTCGAGACCATGCCGCCGGCGAGCTGGTGGTGGTAGTAGGTCGCGTCGAACTCCTGCGGCCGTCCGATCGACAGTCCCTTCTCACGCGCGAGCACGCGGAAGTGGCTCGAGACCGCGGCGAGCGCGTCGACGTCGAGCCGGTGCGAGAAGCCCTCTGCCTCGAGATCGCGGAGCGTCGTCTCCGCGGCGGGATTCGACGTGCCGCGTGCCAGCGGCGTGACCGCGGTGTGCAGGACCTGGAAGCCGGCATGCAGGCCCTCCATGTAGACGAGCGGTGCGAGCCCGATCGTGCAGTGGCTGTGCAGCTCGATGGTGCGTCTCCCGGCTGCGCGGATGAAGTGCGGCGCGAGCTCGCGCACGTCAGCGGACGTGAGCAGGCCGCCGGGGTCTTTGAGGTAGAGACGGTCCATCTCCGCGCAGTCCGCGAGCGCGGCAGCGCGCTCTGCGTAGTACGCGTGCGTGTGCACCTCGCTGACCGAATACGTCAGCCCGATCACGATCTCCTCGACGCCCTCCTCGCGTGCGAGCACCGCCAGGCGGCGCAGTCGCACGGGATCGTTCGACGGATCGGCGATCTGGAAGCGGCGGATCCCGTTGCGGACGACGCAGCGGAAGACGAGCCGCATCACGTCCTCGTCCGCCGGGACCCAGGAGACGAAGCGCATCCCGGTGGTGATGAAGCTCAGTGGCGTCGCCGGCATCGCGGCGGACACGAGCCGGAGCCGCTCCCACGGATCCTCGCGGTGGAAGCGGACCGAGACCGCCATGTGCGTGCTGGAGGTGAAGTCGGCCGCGTGGAAGCCGACCCGGTCGACCGTCGGCGCGATCTCGAGCACATCGGGCGTCGTCAGGCCGGTCGCGCTCCACAGGCTCTGGTTGCCGTCACGCATCGTCGTGTCGACGATCTCGACGACTCGGCTCGAGCGGGTCGAGCTCATCGATCCGGCCGGACCCGGAAGAGAGCTGCGCCGTACTCCACGGGC
>Ga0187777_10003442_pt1 | contig 10090 bp, 7 predicted proteins | sample 1015_Q2_SP5_10_M_FD_132416 | JGI IMG/M metagenome (GOLD analysis project Ga0187777, IMG submission 132416) | Tropical peat soil microbial communities from peatlands in Department of Meta, Colombia - 1015_Q2_SP5_10_MG | ecosystem: Environmental > Terrestrial > Soil > Wetlands > Peat | place...
CGTGCCGCCGTGAGTGCCTCGGTGTGTGCTCTATAGCTCGCACTATCGTGCTCGAGTGATGCGAGCGAGTCAGCCACTTCGACGAAAGCGCCGACGACCGTCGAGCGGTAGCTCGCGAGCGCCTGGCGGTAACGCTCCTCTGCCTCGTGCTGCCGCGCGGCGAGCGCGCCACCGTGAAAGATCGGCGCGGTGGCGTTGAGGCCCCCGGACCAGATGCCGCCCGGTTTGGTGAAGAACTCATCCGTAAGGGTCGTCTGTTGCGCGTACTGCGCGAAGATCGAGAACGAGGGGAAGCGCGCGGCCTCGGCCACGCCGATCGCTGCGCTCGCCTGATGCAGGTTGTCTTCTGCGGCGAGCACATCGGGGCGCTGACGCACGAGCGCCGAGGGGAGCGAGAGCGGAAGCGTCGTCGGCAGCGCGAAGTCGCGCATCGTGAGTGCCGGAGCTGTAAAGCGATCGGGCCATGCGCCGCAGAGCTTTGCGAGCGCGTTGCGATAGATGTCGCGCTGCTGCTCGAGGGACGGGAGCGTCGCGCGCAGGTTCTCGAGCTGGGTCTGAGTCTGCAGGGTGTCGCTGCGAATGACCTTGCCGGCATTCTCAAGCGTGCGCGTGAGCTCAAATTGTGCTTGCAGCTGCTCGACCAGTGTGCGCGTGACTTCGATCTGCTCGAGCGTCGCGGCGTAGTCGAAGGCGGTGATCACGGTCTGATCGACGAGCGTCACGTAGGTATTGAGCACCTGGTCGCGCACCGCGGCGGTCGTCGCCCGCTGCGACTCGATCGCGCGGCGCGTGCCGCCGAAGATATCGACGTTGTAGGCGAGCGCCACGCCGAGCGCGTAGCGGTTGCCGGTGGCGGTGAAGGCGTTGACCGGAGAGTAAAGCACGCTGCCGTTGATGTGCGCGCGGCCGATCTGACCCGAGGCATCAAACTGCGGCAGTGCGGCACCACTCACCGCCCGCAGTTCGTACTGTGCCGCGGCGAGTCCATGGCGGGCCGCTTCGAGATCGGGATTGCCGGCGAGCGCTGCGCGCACCAGCTGATCGAGCGCCGTGGAGTGAAAGAGCTGATACCACCCATCCGCCACGTCGGCGCCGTACTCCAGGTTGCGCGCAGCGCTCGGGGCGGGCGGTGCGTGCGCGTAGCCCGATTCGGGAGCGGCGGGACGCGTGAAATCAGGTCCGAGCGCACAACCGCTCGTACCAAGTGCGGCGCATGCTGCCGCGGCAAGGATCCAGCGCCTCTTCATGCGGCACCCCTTGCGGTTGAGTTGCGCTGCGCAGCGCGCACCCGCGGCTCGCGCCGGAGGGTGCCGCGCGGAGCGGTCGCATCCTGCAGATGGCCGAGGAGGCGCTGCAGGAGCGCGACCAGTGTGTCGACTTCGGCGCTCGAGAACGGCGCCACGAGCTGGTTCAGCAGTTCTACGATCACCCGTTTGGCGCTTTGTGCCTGACGGCGCCCGGCGCTCGTGATCTCGATCTCGACCGCGCGGCGATCGCGATGGCTGCGCTCGCGCCGCACGAAGCCGAGCCGCTCGAGCTCATCGACGACGCGGGTGAGGGCACCCATGTCGTGGCCGAGATCCGTCGAGAGCTGCGTCGCCGATACCGGGGCCTGCTGGGAGCTCAGCCACATGAGCGTCATCCACTGCGTGAAGGAGATCGAGAGCGCCTCGAAGCGCCGCTCGGCGATCTGGGTGAGGAGCAGGCCGCAGCGCTTGAGGAGGTAGCCGACGCTGTTGTTCGGCGCGAGGCTGGCGAGCGTGTAATAGGGTTTGGAGGCCATCGGAGTCCCTCGATTTTTATTTGCCTGAATGATATTTGCCTAGGCAAATATAGTCAAGCAAACGATCCCGCCCCACGTGGCGGCCGCGCTTACGTCTGCGCCGGGGCGAGCTTGCTCTGCAGGTGCTGGGCGAGTTCGGCGATGGTCGGAAAATCAAAGAGCTCGGTGAGATCGACCTGCCCGGGATACTCGCGGTCGATCTGCTCGTGGATCTCGATGAGCTTGAGCGAGCTCGCGCCGATTTCGAAGAGATTGTCGTGCACCCCGACCCGCTTGCCCTCGAGTGCCGCATCGCAGATCGTCTTGAGCTTCGCCTCGATCTCGTTGCGCGTGCCCCCGTCGGGGGCGCGCTGCGCCTCGCGCAGCACCCGGAGTTCGGCGAGCTCGGCCGCGAACTCCCCGTCGGCGTAGTTCTCTTCGAGGAGATGTCGCTGGATCTTGCCGCTCGTCGTCTTCGGGATCCGCTTCACCGGCACGACCTCGGCCACTTCGAGCCCGGTCTGCTCGTTAACGAGCCGCGTCACCTCCCTCGCGGTCGGCAGGAACTCCGCCATGTCCCCGCGATGCAGCACGAACAGCACGAGCTGCTCGGTCTGCGCGCCCGGGGGGCGCACGCCCGCGGCGACCACCTTGCCGAGCTCAAGTCCCGGGGCGCGCTGCGCGATGCTCTCGAGATCATGCGGGTAGTAGTTCTGGCCGTTGACGAAGATGATCTCCTTCGCGCGTCCGGAGATGTAGAGCTCCCCGGCATGCATGAGGCCGAGATCGCCCGTGCGCAGCCAGCCATCGGCCGTGAAGGTCGCGGCGTTGGTCTCGGGGTCCTCGTAGTAGCCGCGCGTCACGTTGTCGCCGCTGATGTGCACGTTGCCGATGCGCTCGCCGGGCAGTTCGCGGTCGTCGTCGTCCGCGATGCGTACGCGGCAGTAGGGGATCGCCTTGCCCTCGCAGACGATGCGCACGGCATCCTTGTCTGCCTCCGGGATGAGCTCCACGGGGTGGCCGACGTTCAGACGGTGACGGTTGAGGGTGACGCTGCGCAGCGGTGCGCCAGGCTCCGGAAAGGCGACGGCGAGCGAGGCCTCGGCGAGCCCGTACACGGCGTACATGCTGTTCCGCTTGAGTCTTGCGGGCGCGAGCCGCGTGAGGAACTCCTCGCACAGCTCGACCGAGATGGGCTCCGCGCCATTGAAAATGAATCGCACCGAGGAGAGATCGAGCCCCTCGATCGCGCGATCGCCGAGCACTTTGAGGTAGTGCTTATAGCCGAAGTTCGGCGAGCACAGGATCGTCGCCCGGATGCGCGAGGCGAGGCTGAGCCAAAGGAGCGGGCGCCGGATGAAGAGCTCTGTTGGCATCAGGTGCGTCTGCACCCGATGCATGAAGAGGATCAGGTGAAAGCCGATGAGCCCCATGTCGTGGGTGAGGGGCATCCAGGAGAGGCTCACGTCGTTTTCGGAGAAGCCCCCGACCTCGCGCGAGCCATATCCGTTCGCGAGGATGTTGCCGTGGGTGAGCACCACGCCCTTCGGATCCGAGGTCGAGCCCGAGGAAAACTGAATGAAGGCGGTATCGTCGGTGCTCACGCGCTCGATGCGCCCGGCGCGCGAGATGTCGTCGAGGTCATCCACCAGAAAGGCGCGGCGGCGCAGCGTCGCAAAGGTGTCGTTCTCGTCGCTGCGCGCGGCGAACGCGCCGATGCGCTCGAGCGAGCGGCGGTCGGTGTAGATGAAGGGTGTCCCGAGCCGCCGCGCGATGCGCAGGAGCTTGTGACGGTGCTCGTCGCTGATGCCAAGCGCCACCGGCACCGGCACGATGCCACCGAGCACGGCCGCCCAGAAGGCGTCGATGAACTGCTCGTTGCTGCCGAGGAAGAGGATCAGCTTGTCGCCGCGCCGGGCACCGAGACGCTGCAGGTGATAGAGAATACCGAGTGCGCGCTCGTAGAGCTCGGCGGCTGACACCGTGCGCGTTTCGTTCTCGCCCTCGAGATAGGTGACCCCGCGCGGCACGGAGCGCATCGTCTCGAGGACTTCGGTCAGTGTCGTGGCTTTGTGCATCAGCGGCGTTCCAGCCTCATCGTGAGCGGATAACGGGTGCGCAGGTTGATCTGCGCCTCGAGTTCGAGCGGTTTGTCGGGAACGTAAATGAGGCGATAGCGGCGCGCCATTTTGTAAAGGTGCACGAGCATCTCGTAGAGCGCAAAAGTCTCCCCGATGCAGTGACGCGGGCCCGCCGCAAAGGGCATGTATGCGAAGCGCGGCCGCTCGGCTTCGTGCTCGGGTGCGAAGCGCTCGGGCAGGAAGCGCTCGGGGTCCTTCCAGTAGCGCGGGTGGCGGTGCAGAAGATAGAGGGGCAGGAGCACATTGGTGGCGGGGGGCACGGGATAGCCCCCGAGCACATCCGCCTCGATCGTGCGGCGCGAAAGCAGCCACCCGGGCGGGTAGAGCCGCAGCGCCTCGTTGATGACTTGGCCCGTGTAGGCGAGGGCTTCCATCTCGGCGAGGCTCGGCGCCGCGAGATCGGGCGCCGCATCGAGCTCGGCGTGCAAGCGTCTTTCGGCCTCGGGGTGGGTGGCGAGGAGGTACCAGGTCCAGTTGAGCCCGCTCGCGGTCGTCTCGTGCCCGGCGACGATCAGCGTCATCACCTCGTCGATGAGCTCCCGTTCAGCCATCGGCGCACCGGTCTCTTTGTCGCGCGCGCCCATGAGCATCGCGACGAAATCGAAGTGCTCCTCGCTCTCGGTGCGCCGCCGCGCGAGGAGCTGGGCGACGAGCTTGGTGAGCGAGCGGAACTTGAACGCGAACTGCAGGTCGCGCGAGGGCTCCTTCGCCACTACCTCGAAGGGATTGGCGCCAAGCTGCGCGGTGAGCCGATCGAGGTCACGCCCGAAAATCGAGCGCAGCACGATGTCGAGCGTGAGCTCGCTCATCTGGTCGGTGAGATTGATGAGCGCCCCCTGCGCGGCGAGCGCGTCCCAGCGCCCGATGAAGCGCTCGTTCGACTGCGCGATCAGCTCTGCGAACTGCGTGATCACGCGGCGGTGGAAGAACGGCTGCAGCATGTAGCGCTGCCGCTTCCAGAGCTCCCCCTCGCTCGTCATGATGCCCTTGCCAAGCAGGATCTTGACGCGATCGAGACCGAGGCCCTTGGTGTAGTTGCGGTGGTTCGAGACCAGCACCCGCTTGATGTCGTCGGGATGATGGATGACGTAGGTATAAGATCGGCGTGTGGGCACGAAGACCCGGTAGGTGTCCCCATGCCGTGCGAAAAGCTCGACCATCCGCTCCAGGCTGTCGTCCGTGGAGCCGACGTCGAATTGCAGCTCGGCCTCGGGAGGCGGCGTCTTCGCGTGTGCGGCAGCTCTCATGCAAGCTCTTGAAAGCCAAACTTTAATTTTATATCACACCGACCTGCGCGGTGAGTGGCCGGAAAACGCGGCATGCGCGCTGCGCGCCCGCCTGCCCTACGCGAGGCGCCTCGCGCTCGCTTCCTCCTCGGAAGCGACGCGCTCGAGCCTCGCCGGCATCGCACTCGCGCTGCGCGCGCTCTCGGCACTTCTCGGGCATGCCGTCAGTGCCGCGCAGCTGCGCTTCGAGCGCGGCGAGAAGCCGAGCCTCGCAGCGGCTGGGGCACCGCGGGCGGATTTCAGCATCTCGCACTCCGGTCCCTGGGTCGGTTGTGCGGCGCTTGCGGGCGGGCGCGTCGGCCTCGATATCGAAGTCGGCGCGGGGGAGCGGATCGAGGGCTTCGTGGCGCGCGAGGCGGCGCTCAAGGGCGCGGGTATCGGGCTGCGCGGGTTCGGTGAGGTTCGCCTGCATGAAGGCGGCGCGAGCTGCTGCGGGGAACTCTGGCACGCGCGCCCGCTCGATTTTTTCCCGGGCGCCGCGGCCTGCGTGATGACGAGTCGCGCGGTGAACGCCTTCGATGCGCGCGCGCTTCCACTCGGGGAGCTTTTCGGACCATGAGCGGCGACGACGCCGGCCTGCGCAACACGCTCTACCGCACGACGACCCGCTCGGGGCGGCGCATGACGCCCACCCGGCGCTTCCTCTATCGGCTCGCGGTGCCGGTCGGACTCGCAATCATCCGCGCCTGGCTCGCGAGCTGCCGCGTGGTGCGGGTCGAGGGGCTCGAGCACCTCGAGCAGGCGCTTGCCCGCGCGCCATCGCTCGTGCCCTGCTACTGGCATCAGCATCAGCTTCATTGCGGCAAGTTCTTGATCGATCAGCGCTCACGCGGGCTTAGGGTCGGCTGGCTGATCAGCCCATCGGTGGACGGGGAGCTCGGCGCAATGGCGGTCCGTCGTCTTGGGGGCGTGGTCATCCGCGGCTCCGCCACTCATACCGGGGCGCGGGCGTTGCGCGATTACTATCAAGCGCTCGTGAACGACAACGTATCGCCGGCGATTACGCCCGATGGACCGCGCGGCCCGCGCTTCAAGTTCAAGCCCGGCGCGCTCCTTCTCGCACAGATGTCCGGGCGCCCCATCCTTCCGATGTCCTATGCCGCATCGCGCGCCTGGCTCATAAAGTGGGACAAGTTCGTGATCCCCGTGCCGTTTTCGCGGATCGCGATTGCGATCGGGCCGCCCTGTTACGTCCCACGCGTCACCGACACCGCCTCGCTCGCGCAGCTGCAGCAGCGCATGGAGGCCGAGCTCAAGCGGCTTTTCGGCGTCGCGCGCGCCGCACTCAAGCGCCGCTGAACTCCCCGCAACGCACTACGCGCGCCGCTTCGAGGGATTCTGTTAAGTACTAAAGTGTGATTGAACAGTCCCTTAGCTTGTGTTCCTTAGGCAGTGTGCGAGAATCCTGCGCAAGCACTTGGAAAATGGTAGCGGCGGTTCGTCCGCACTTTCGTGACGGACCGACGTGTCCGAAGCGGAACAATGGATTAGGCTGCATTTCGAGGCTTCGTGGGAGGTCACGGGTCCATGACCGCTACACCGCCGGATAAGCCGGCGGACTTCACCGCATCAGACATCCTCTCCGCGGATGCCTGGACCGGCCGTACCCCCAAGCCCGTCGTCGGTATCGACGTCATCTGCACGAAGATCGCCGTCGATTTCCAGAACATGCGCCGCGATTCGATGGATGAGTGCGTGCGGCGCAACCTCGAACTGCTGCGCGGTGCCACCGCTTCCGACTGCGCGTTTCTTGCGGCCCTCAATCCCGAAGATTCAACGATCGCCGACGTGCAGCTCGCGCGCAGTGCCTTCGCGCAATGTCGCCCCGAGGGGCTGGTCGGCGTCGGGCTCGAATCGCTCCCCTGGCTCAAGGGCCGGCTCGAGCACCTGCGTCTCTCGGAGCTGCGCGATACCAGCTCACCCCGCAAAGAGCAGGCGACGGAGGCCGCGCGGCTTGCAGAACTGCATATCGGCTCGGCGCTGATCGTCGCGCTCGCCGCGGGGGAGCGGCCGGCGGGGGTCCTGGTACTCGCGCACGCCATGCCGCGCGGCGCCTGGGACGTGAACCTGCAGCTGCTGATGAAGCTCATCGGCACGAGTCTCGCCACCGGACTCGAGCGCATCCGCACCGAAGCGCGCCTGGCGAAACTCGAAGAGCGCACCAACCTCTTTCAGGCCGCGGCCAACGACGGGCTTTGGGACTTCGACGTCGAGAGCAACGAGGTGTATTTCTCGCCGCGCTGGAAGGCGATGCTCGGCTACGGCGACGATGACATGCGCGGCTCGCCCGACTGGCGCAGCCTCGTACACCCCGACGATCTCTCGCGCGTGCAGGCCGCCATTCGCGACCACGTCGCCGGCAAGACCCCGATCTTCGAGAGCACGCATCGCATGCGCCACCGCAACGGCGAGTGGCGCTGGGTGATCAGCCGCGCCACCGCGCGCGTCGACAAGCACGGGCGGCTGCTGCGCCTGGTCGGCGTCGAGCTCGATATCACCGAGCGCAAGCTCTACGAGGAGGCGCTGTTCCGCGAGAAGGAGAGCGCACAGATCACACTGCAGTCGATCGGCGATGGTGTGATCACGACCGATGCCAACTCCACCATCGACTACATAAATCCCGTCGCCGAGGAGCTCACCGGCTGGCGTCTCGAGGACGCGATGGGGCGCCCGGTGGAGGAGATCTTCCGCGCCTTCCACGAAGAGACGTGCGAGCCGCTGCAAAACCCCCTCACCGTGTCGATCCGCCGCATCCGCCCGATCAAGTCCGTGCGCCCGATGCTCCTCATCAGGCGTGATGGCAACGAGCTCTACGTCGAGAGTACCGCCGCGCCGATCCGCGATGGCGCGGGGCACGTCGCGGGCGGGGTGCTCGTGTTCCACGACGTGAGCGAGTCGCGTGAATTGAACCGCCGCCTCTCTTACCACGCGAGCCATGACCTGCTCACCGGGCTCGTGAACCGCCGCGAATTCGAGAGCCGCCTCGAGCGGGCGCTCAAGAGCGCCAAGGCGCGCGAGGCTTCTTACGCGCTCTGCTATCTCGATATCGATCAGTTCAAGATCGTCAACGACAGCTGCGGCCACAGCGCAGGCGATGCGCTCCTCGGGCAGGTCGGAGCGCTCCTCAAATCCAAGGTGCGCTGGCGCGACACGCTCTCGCGGCTCGGCGGCGATGAGTTCGGGATCCTGCTCGAGAGCTGCTCCCTCGATGAGGCGATGCGAACCGCCGAGCAGCTGCGTGACGGCGTGCGCAACTTCCGCTTCACCTGGGAGGATCGCGTGTTTCGTCTCGGTGCCAGCATCGGCGTCGTGCCGATCACCGCCGACAACGAAGATGTGGCCTCCATTCTCTCCGCGGCCGACAGCGCCTGCGCCGCCGCCAAGGAAAGCGGCCGCAACCGCGTACACAGCTTCGCCGAAAACGATATCGAGCTCATGCGCCGGCGGCGCGAGATGCAGTGGGCGGCGCGCATCAACGCGGCCCTCGAGGAGGGGCGCTTCGAGCTCTTCCGCATGACGATCCAGCCGCTGCAGCGCATCGAGACCGGCGCACACTACGAGCTGCTCCTGCGCCTCAAAGATGAGACCGGGCGCATCATCGCGCCGAATGACTTCATCGCAGCCGCCGAGCGCTACGGCATCACCCCGGCGATCGATCGCTGGGTGATCGAGAACGCCTTCCGCTGGCTTGTCTCCGAAGCCGATGAGCGCGAGAAGCTCCTGCAGTGCTCGATCAACCTCTCGGGTCAGAGCCTCGGTGACGACAAGTTCCTGCCCTTTGTGATCGAGCAGTTCCACCGCAGCGGACTCGATGCCTCCAAGATCTGCTTCGAGATCACCGAGACCGCAGCCGTCGCGAGCTTCTCGCAGGCGAACCGCTTCATCCAGGCGCTCAAGGAACTCGGCTGCAAGTTCGCGCTCGATGACTTCGGCACCGGGCTCTCATCCTTCGGATACCTCAAGCACTTCCCAGTCGATTTCCTCAAGATCGACGGCAGCTTCGTGCGCGAGATCCTGCGCGACCCGATCGACCGCGAGATGGTGCGCTCGATCAACGAGATCGGGCACCTCACCGGCAAGCAGACGATCGCGGAGTTCGCCGAAAACGCCGAGATCATCCAGATGCTCACGAGCCTCGGCGTCGACTACGCCCAGGGCTACGGCATCGCCCAGCCGCAGCGCGTCGTGAAGGCGGCCGTCGCCTGAGAAGCCACCGCCGAGGCGTTTCGAGCCGCTGATCGCGCGACTCGCCACGCCGCGCACCCTTAGAACTGCAAGATCTTGCGAACCTCTCTCTGGCCGCGCCGCAGTCTGAGTACTACCTTCTCGCCCGCCGGGGTGGAAAGCACGGCCGTGCGCAGCGCCGCGGCCGTGTCGATGGGCGTGCCCCGATATTCAAAGATGACGTCTTTCCGGAAGATACCGGCCTGATCGGCGATGGAACCGGAAGTCACCTGCAGAACAAGCGCCCCTTTGATGTCAGGCTCAGCAAGCGCTAAGACTCCGAACGCATCCGTGGTGTGAACCACCTGAGCCGGGTCGACGCAGACCGCGGTCACCACCGCTGTGTCATAGAAACCGCCGGCGTGCTCGGCGGTCTCCCGCTCAACTATCACGGCGACCTTGCCCTCCCTCGCGCAGTGTTCATTCGCGCCCTTCTCGGCATCCTTCATCGAGCTGCAGCCGAGGACGGCGACCGGAAGGGCAAGAACGACGAGCGCTGCCCGCGTTCGTGCGCTGCGCTGCGATCGCCGGAGCCATATTCGGCGGGTTGTGCCGGGCATGAGCTGGTGCTCAGCCGCCGCTGAACTCGAGCCGCATCGAGAGGTCCACCGCGCGTACGTGCTTGGTGAGCGCGCCCACCGACACGAAGTCGACGCCGGTCGCGGCGATCGCGCGCA
>Ga0187777_10003443_pt1 | contig 10089 bp, 6 predicted proteins | sample 1015_Q2_SP5_10_M_FD_132416 | JGI IMG/M metagenome (GOLD analysis project Ga0187777, IMG submission 132416) | Tropical peat soil microbial communities from peatlands in Department of Meta, Colombia - 1015_Q2_SP5_10_MG | ecosystem: Environmental > Terrestrial > Soil > Wetlands > Peat | place...
AAAATAATGAACTCCCCGCCCGACTCCATGAGTTGGGTGGGGAAGAGCGGAACGCCGAGGGGTGCGAGCGCATGGGGGTCATTGAACGTGATGCAGATCATACCGCTGCAGGGCGCCCCATAGCAGCAACCCGCAAAGAAACAGCCTATCCTGCCGAAAGAGAGACCCAAAGCAATCAATGGGGAAATCAGGTCAGCCAATTTCCAGACAGGCAATCTGTGCCACCTCAAATATCCGAAGGCAACCATTGCCGCAGGGATTAGTCCACCATAAAAGACCAATCCCCCTTCCCAGATTTTGAACATCTGTAAGGGATGTTCACGATAGACATCGAAATTGATCAAGATGAACAGGATTCTTGATCCAAGGAAGCCTGATAAAACCGTGTAAAAGAAGAGATCGGCTGCATTCCCAAGGGGAAGATTGATATCTGATTTCCGAATTTTCAGGGCGAAGAGAATCACCGCTACGCAAAAACCGACGACGAGGAAGAACCCGTACGCGTAAATATGGAAGCTACCCAATTGAAAAAGGATGGGGTGCATTTATTTCAAATTTCTGATTTCAAATTTCAAGTCGAAATTTCCAATTTACGATCTGCAATTTGCAATCTGAAATGTCATTTGGTGCTTCTCTTACGGTCTCGCTTCAATACCTCTAACGCCATCAGCCCGATGCCGATGCAGATGGCTGAATCCGCCACATTGAAGGCGGGCCAATGATATGCGGATATGTGAAAGTCAAGAAAATCAACAACTTCCCCGTAGTGAAGGCGGTCAATGAGGTTGCCTAGGGCCCCACTCAGGACGAGACAAAATGAGAGAGCAAGAGTCCTCTCATTTTGTCTCGTTTTAATAAAAAGAAAAACAATGGCCACAATGGCGATCAGGGAGACTACAACAAACAGGATAGAACCAATTCCTCCTCTTGATCCTCCGAAGATTCCGAAAGCGCCACCTGTATTCCTCACATGGACAATATTAAAGAACCCGTGGACCACCTCCACCTTTCGATAGAGGCTCAATTTTTGCACAATGATGTATTTGGTCCACTGGTCCAACAGGAGAACTCCAAAGCAGAAAATCAAAATGATCCAGAACTTTTGTTTCATCACTAACCCAAAATCGCATAGCGCCAAGCGCATAGAGCAAAGCGTAACCGACCTTCTCCGTTCTTTTCGATCACAGCGATGCGCTCTGCGCTTTGCCCTCTGCGATTCTCACGGTTTGATCGCCTCGACGCATCTGCCGCAGATGGTCTGATGCTCCGGACGCTGACCCACACTCACTTCGTAGTTCCAACATCTTTCACATTTTTTGCCCTCTGCGCGCAGGATTTCTACCCTCACCTCTTTTTCATCCCCAGTCCCGCCGGCGCGATGAAGCGTGACCGAGGAGACAATAAAGATTGCCCTTAAGTCCTTCTCATAGCATTCAAGAAACGAAAAGACTTTTTCGGGAAGGTAAAGATGGACCTGTGCGTCCAGCGAGAGTCCGATTACCTTTTTCGTCCGGGCCTCTTCCAAGGCCTTGGTCACCAGGGCTCGAATCTCCCAGATCCGCTCCCACCGTTCGTTCAAGGCATCATCCAGATATTTACGCTGCACCTCAGGAAAAGAAGTTAAGTGAACACTTTCGGCCTTCTCCGATCCTTGAGGGAGGTATTTCCAGACCTCTTCCGATGTAAAAGAAAGAATAGGAGCCATGAGACAGGCGAGAGCTTGTAAAATCTCGTACAGGACGGTCTGCGCCGATTTTCGCCCGGGGGAACTGGACGGGAATGTGTAGAGGCGGTCCTTTAGGATATCGAAATAGAGGGCGCTCATCTCCACCGCGCAAAAGTTCTGAACGCTGTGGTAGACAACGTGGAACTCAAACCGTTCGTAAGCCTCGCGAATTCTGGCGATAAGCTTTTGAAGCTGATGGAGAGCCCATCGGTCCATCTCGTGGAGGTCACGATAGGGTACCCGGTCCTTTTCGGGATGGAAATCATAGAGATTGCCCAATAGAAACCGGTAAGTATTTCGAATTCGAAAGTAGCTATCCGCCAGCCGTTTCAGGATCTCTCCAGAGATCTTAATGTCATCCTTGTAATCTTCCGCAGCAACCCAGAGCCTCAAGACATCGGCTCCCAACTGATTCACAACTTCTTCGGGCGCGATCACGTTTCCCGCCGACTTCGACATCTTCTTCCCCTCCCCATCCACGACAAACCCGTGGGTCAGGACGGAGAGATACGGGGCGCGCCCCCTCGTGCCGACAGAAGTGAGGAGAGAACTGTGGAACCATCCCCGGTGTTGATCGCTTCCCTCCAGGTAGAGACTGGCTGGAAACTCAAGGCCCTCGCGTTTTTCCAGAACCGCCGCATAAGAAACCCCCGAGTCAAACCAGACATCCAGGATGTCCATCTCCTTTTCAAAATCTTTTCCGCCACATTGGGGACATTGGGTTCCTTTTGGCAACAGGTGATCCGTACCCTTTTCAAACCACACGTCCGCTCCCTCCGACTCGAAAAGGAGGGCGACGTGATCGATCACCTGCTGACTCACAAGGGGTTGTTTGCAGGAAGAACAGTAAAATACGGTGATAGGGATACCCCAGGCTCTCTGTCTGGATACGCACCAATCCGGCCGGTTCTCAATCATCCCGTAAATACGATCTCTTCCCCAGGGGGGAATCCAAGTCACCTCACCGATGGCCTTTAGAGCATTCTGTCTTAATCCTTTTTTATCCATAGAAATGAACCATTGTTCTGTGGCCCGAAAAATAATGGGGTCATTGGTCCGCCAGCAATGGGGATAGGAATGAACCATCATCTCTTCTTTAAGGAGTGCTCCGACCTCCGCCAGCTTCTTATTCACTGCATCATTTGCATCAAAGACGAACTGTCCTGCGAAGAAACGGACATCCTCCGTAAATCGGCCGTCATCATCCACGGGACTGTAGACCTCCAGACCGTATTGCACTCCACTTTCATAATCCTCCTGACCATGGCCGGGCGCAGTGTGGACACACCCTGTTCCAGCTTCCAACGTTACATAAGAAGCAAGAATGATCAGGGAGTCTCGGTCGAGGAAGGGATGCCGGGCCTTGAATCCCTCTAATCTCTTTCCAGGAAATTTTTCCAATACTTCATATTTCTTGATTCCAAATTTTCTCATCACCTCTTCCAGGAGGCCCTCTGCAAGGATATACACCTCTTTGCCAACATCCACTGCCACATAAATGAAATCAGGATGGAGTGCAATTGCTAAATTTGCGGGGATGGTCCAGGGGGTGGTCGTCCAAATGATGATGTAAACGGGTTTTCCACTCAGGCTCGGAAACTCCTTCCCGATCTCGGAGACCAGTCTAAATTTCACATAGATGGAGGAGGAACGAAGGTCTTCGTATTTCACCTCAGCCTCAGCTAACGCTGTTTTGCAGGTGGGGCACCAGTAGACGGGTTTTTTCCCTTTGTAAACCGAGCCGTCCAGAAGGAACTTTCCGAATTCTCGAACGATGGTTGCCTGGTACTCGAAATTCATGGTCAGATAGGGATCCTCCCACTCCCCAAAAACTCCGAGCCGTTTGAATTCCCCTCTCTGAATCTCCACAAAACTCGCCGCGTATTCTCGACATCTTCGTCGAATCTCGACGATCGAGAGATCGGCCTTCGTGGCACCGAGACCCTTCTCCACTTCGTGCTCAACAGGCAAACCATGACAGTCCCATCCCGGAACGTAGCGGCTGTCAAACCCGGTCATAAACTTCGATTTAACAATGAAGTCTTTAAGGATTTTGTTCAAGGCAGTCCCGGTGTGAATGTTTCCGTTCGCATAGGGAGGTCCGTCGTGAAGGATATATTTGGGCCTTTTTTTGGCCCTTTGGAGGATTTGACGATAGATTCCCTTGACTTCCCAATTGGCCAGCATCTCAGGCTCCCTCTTTGCTAAATTGGCCTTCATCGGAAAATCTGTTTTGGGCAGATTGAGCGTGTGGCGGTAATCCATTTGCTTTTCCTTCCTGTCCACAGTCATGATTATTATATCAAATGTCTCTCTTTGTTGATCAAAAGCCAAAAATCCTTTATTTTTAAAGAACTAAAAATAACATAGAAACAGGAACTTAGCAATTTAATAATGACTTGGAGGCTTTGTAGAAGATGGAGAAAAAGAAGGAAAGAGTTGTTCGTCGGCGAAAGAGAAGGAACGTCCAAAAGCAGCGGAGATCAATTTTTGGAAAAATATCCGGATGTTCTCCATCCCTCTCCCAGGCCTATCAATTGACACAAAAGGCTTCCCGGGTAGGGTTTGACTGGCCGAATATCGAAGGGGTGTTGAACAAACTGGAGGAAGAAATGAGTGAGCTTAGAGAAGCCCTTTCTCTACGGGACAGGAGGAAGATTCGCGAAGAAATTGGGGATCTTCTTTTTGTCTTGGCAAACGTTTCGAGGTTTCTTCGTGTCGATCCAGAAGAGGCACTGAAAAAATCCTTAGACAAATTCGTGTCTCGTTTTCAATATATTGAGACCTCTCTTCGCAGGGAAGGGAAATCCTTCTCTCAATCTAACCTTGCCGAAATGGACCGATTATGGGAGGAATCAAAGAAGAAGGGAAAATGAGTTATGAGTTATGAATTATGAATTACAAATCAATGGAGGGAGGCTTTGCATTTAAGATATTTCAATCCATAATCCGAACTCGGAAATTTATGATTACATCAGAAATTCTGCGACATTGAGATTATATTCATTCGGGTCGAGGGTCTTGACGATGCTCTTCTTAAAGTTTCCGCTTGCGTCCTCCCTGTCTTTCAAATCCACTACTTTCCCTTTCCGGTACTCTCCATCGCCGTAATAAACGAGGCAAACCTTAGGCCGATCAATCAGCTCTGTATCTTCTTGGATCTGGATAACAATTCCCATTTCATTGGTGTTCAACAAAACCAGGGTCCCCAAGGGAAAGATGCCGATCATGTTAATAAAGACCTTGACGATGGCGGGGTCGAAGTCTTTTCCACTTCGCTCCAGCATGATTCCCAGGATCTTTTCAGAAACATACGGGAATCGATTATAGACCCTTGGCCTCACCAGGGCATCATAAAAATCGGCTACGATGATAATCCTGCCAAATAGGCTAATTCTTCTCTTTCGGGTGAGCCTAGGATAGCCGGTCAGATCATATCGCAGGTGATGTTCAAAAGCGCCTTCGATCATCCGGGCAGAGAGTTCTCCCCATTCTTTCATCCGCATGATGAGCTCTGTCCCCGCGACGGGATGAGTACGCATGATCGACAATTCTTCAGGAGACAACTTCCCTGTCTTATTAAGAACTTCCTTTGGAATTCTCGTCTTTCCTATGTCATGGAATAGGGCCGCCATGCCCAGATGAGAGAGGTGCTTTTTCGGAATACCGATTCTCTGCCCCAGGGCGATGGCATAGATGGCCACATTCACGGAATGATTGAAGGTGTACTCATCATAGTTCTTGATATTCGCCAATCCAAGTAACGTGGAATCGTCCTGGAGGATGGCGTTGACAGCGTCTTGCATCAGGCGCTTGGCTTTTCGGATATTGAGCGCTTTTTGTTGATTGATGCTCTCCACCACCTCTTTGACTAAACCGATGCACCTGAAATAGACCTCTTTCGAATGTTTCTTCTGATCCTCCGAATCAACATAAATGTCCTCGTCTTTGAAAAATTCCAACTTCCCCACCTCGATGGATCGGATGTTTCGATATTCTAATTGTTTCTTGACATGGAGGTAATTGCTCTCGTTATTCAACTCCAGCCCCAGGATAAGATAGACAAAATCCTTTAGATCCTCTCCCCTCACTTCTTCTGTAAACTCTACCTCTCCAATCCACCGCTTCCTCATCTCCTGCCAAAACGATTTGAAGATGGGGTATTTGTCGGCTCTCACAATGATCCGAGTATTATTGAAAAAAAAATTATCCCGAACGATTTTCAAGAAGAGATTACCATGAGTTCGGATGATGCCGTTGATCGCCTGGGCACATTCATGGGTGAGCCGATCGATATTGACATTCTTCTGGTCATAAATAGCCACCCCTCTTAAGAGCCTGGAGAATCTCGTGATAAACTCTGTTCCTAATTTCGTCGGCAAATGTTCGTGATCGTCGGTGCTTTTCTGTTCCGACATCAAACCATTGACTCCTCGCAGGAATTAGCTCCTTAATGCCTGAGCGCAAGCATCCCGGATGGATTCGTCCTTTGAGCGTCTCCCTTCCTCCAGGACGGCCTTTGCCTCGGGAGTTCCTATCATGGCCATTGCTCTCGCCGCTCCAAGGCGCACTTCATCCGTGGTCCCTCGACCAAACCAGCTCTTTCGCTCCAAGAGTTGCTCCAATATGGGAACCGCCTCGTCAGAACCGGCCATTCCGATAGCGTCAAAGAAAGCTTTGATTTCCACTGGCTCTCTCTTGTAAAAGTCTCGGGATTGCACCACTTCCAGAAGAGGGATGAGGCCCACTTCTTTGCCTACTTTTCCTAAATGAATCGCTGCCATGCACCGGATTCGAACATCATTGTCCGTTAGCGCCTTGACCAATAATCCGACGGACTTTGGTCCACCAACGAGCCCCAGCGCCTGCACAGCTTCTCGTCTCACGCGAATTTCCTCGTGATTGAACGCCTTCACGATGTACGGAAGGGATTGCTCCTTTCCAATTCGGCCTAAGATATAGGTGATATTTCGAACCAGGAACCATCGCCGGTCGTCAACAAAGGGAATAATCAGGTCAACGGCATTCTTCCCGATTTCAGAGAGCGCGTCACAGAAGACCCTTCTTGTCTTCGAGTTCTTAAGCTCTCCCAACAACTTGATGAGTGGGGTGATCGAGTTTTTTTGAAGGAAGGAGAGATAGGCATTGACGTCTTCCAGACGAATGTCTTCCCTATCGAGAACCTTCCCGATGCGGGCGATACGCCCCTCATCGCCCGCTTCCAGAGTGATCTTTTGAATGGCCTCGCTCTGCCAATCCTGTAACTCATAAGTCTTGAGGACGATATTCACTCGTTTCAGAAGGTCGGTTGCTTTGGTGAACTCGCCGAGGGTCAAAAAACCGTCCAAGACTTTGATGAGGATATTGACCACATCCTGATAGGGCTCGGGCTCTTTCTCCAAAGCCAATATCTCGAAGAGAATGTCTAGGACATCGAAAATGAACGTTGGATCCATCTCAGCTTCGACATCCCTTCTCAATCCTTCGACTTCAGTGGAGGTGAGGAAATAGACGCTTCGATCCGAAACAAATGGAGCCGCTTCCTCGACCACCCGGGATACGATCTCATCTAAGTCTCCCTCTTCCTCCGAACCTTCTTCGTGGGAGTCTACCTCCACGTGGCGCGGAAGGGGCCTGAAAATCAGATTCTTCCTGAACTGGTCGATATTCTCCGGGACGATGACGGGTGTCTCCTCCAGAAATTCGTCTGTCGCCAAATGGCTAATATGTTCCAAATCTTTCTCCCACATCAGTGTAACGATGTCATCCTCCAGTTGATTGATAATGTCGCTCTGTTTTATGATGTCAATGATCCCCTGGACCTCCCATTCTTCCAGCCCCTTCATGAAACGAATTTCCCTTAACCCATCCTTATAGAGGAGAAAGGCAAGACTCGTCTTTACATCCTTATTTTCGTAGATGGTCTTCCCCTTAAAGGTGAGGTGGTATTTTTCCACCTGGATCACGAAGGATTGATACTTATTTAAGAAAAACTGAAATCTTCTAAGAAGCTGTTCTTTGAATCCTTTGAGGGTGGGGTTGTCCGGTGGATAAAAACGAAATGCCTTGATTGCTTTGACGAAGGTACCCGTCAAATCTCTGGCGAGGATGAACTCTTCATCCGATTCCACTCCTTCGATCACCGGTATCTCCGAACCGAGATCGAGGGCCTTTTTCTCTATCGAAACCTCATCAGGCATGATTTCCTTTGGCGAACCTCGCGCACTTAATGGGGTGAGGGACAACTTTTTAAGATGACTATATCTTTATGGATTTTGACAACATTTGTCAATTATTTTTTTGCCCTTTTTCCTCTTGATCAATTCATCAGTTAATGATATCTTCTGAATACCTAATGATTTTAAAGAATTATGGCTTTTCATTCTTCCAACCCCACCAAAGGCACGCTTTACATCGTCTCAACACCCATTGGAAACCGGGAGGACATTACTCTCAGGGCTCTTCGCATCTTAAAAGAGGTAGATCTGATCGCTGCGGAGGACACACGCCACACCGGCCTCCTCCTGAGGTACTTCGGGGTTCAAACCCCTGTCACAAGTTACTTTGAAGGAAACGAATCAAGAAAAAAGGAATTCATCCTCTCCAAACTGACGCAGGGCGGGCAAGTTGCCCTCGTTTCGGACGCTGGCACGCCCGGCATCTCCGACCCCGGGTATCGCCTTATTCAAATCGCCGTCGAGCACCGGATCCCCATTGTCCCTATTCCGGGTGCTTCTGCGGTAATCGCTGCTCTGAGCGTCTCTGGACTTCCGACAGATGCCTTCGTTTTTAGAGGCTTTCTTCCCCATAAAACAAAGAAGCGAAGGGATCTCCTGGAGACATTGGCAGATGTGAGGGAAACCCTCATCTTTTACGAATCTCCCCACCGCATTTCCGAAACCCTGAAAGATATTTACGAGGTCCTGGGGGATCGGAAGATCGCCCTTACCCGCGAATTGACCAAGATCTATGAAGAGGTTCTCAGGGGGAAGGTCAGGGAGATTCAACTTCAGATCGGTGAACGGAAATTAAAGGGCGAAATCACTCTGGTCATCTCTGGCAAAACAAAACACGAAGAGGACAGGGAGAAGCGTTGACGGGGGATGGGAAAGACGAGCGATGGAAAAGTTAGGGCAACCCCTGCCTTTTTGGAACGTGTCTTTTTTTTTCTTCTTTTACTCTCCATTGCGATCTTACCGCTTGACCATAAGCGTTTCTGGGACAGCAACCCGAATAAAGCGATCCTCTCAGCAGAAGCGCGCGGGACTTATTTCACCCTCCATGTTTTAACCCACCTTGCGGCAGCAAGAGCTGAGAGATTGGAGATCACACCCAGAAGACGCCGCTGGTCAAGCAGGAGGTTCTTAAAATCATACTGAAGCCCGATGACACCGATCGTCTCTTCCAGTGACTTCATGGGCATGAAGAAGAGCTTTACGCTCGGCAGCGTCTGCGTCCCTGCCCCAGCGGGCTCGCCGTGAGCGTACGTCCATTCCGCGACTGCCACCTCATTCGAGGTAAGGTCACTATCCGGCTTGCTTCGAGCCCAGATCTGGAGTCTCTTGTCTTTCCCACTGAAAAGGACAAAGGACGGTGCATCGACAATCTTCGACAGATACTTAATCGCGATATGACTGATGTGATCAAGAACGGTCGTACGAAATAGGGTCAAAACATTTTCCCATTCGCTCGAATTCTGGACCATCCCCCCCACGAACTGTTCAACCGGAGGAAGCATCAAGAACTCCTTGCTGATCTCTTCAATGAGGGTCACCCGCCTAACGCGAAGCTGTAAAAGACGATTTTGTCTTTTAGTGATCTTGGCGAGCTGGCCAACGATGATCGAGGTAAGGAAAAAGACCAAGACATTAATGATGTCATGCGCATGATACATGGTAAAGCTGTATTTTGGTTCCGTGAAGAAAAAATCGAAAACGAGCAGGCTGATGACCGAGGAAAATATCGAAGGCCCCGTGCCGAAAAGGAGGGCAGCCGCAATCGTCGCAATCAAGTAGACGTAAACCAGGGCAATAGGATTGACGAATGTTTCAAGAAAAAAGTTCAATAAGGTCACCGCGACCACCATCAGGGCGGTCAGGGTATACTCTTTCGGGTCGACCGTAAGCCGGCTGGGCGTGCGCTTTACATCTATCTCTCTCTTTTCGAGGGTTGGCGTGATGAGATGCAGCTCAAACTCGCTCGGAGTGTGCAACAGGCGGGAGGCGGGTGACCCTTTCCAGAATCCAAACAACATGGAGTGGAGAGGTTTTCCGATGACAATACGGTTAATGTTATACTCACGGGCAAAGCGCACGATTTCATTTGCAACATCCGTTCCGGAAAGAGTTGCAATTTTCGCACCC
>Ga0187777_10003446_pt1 | contig 10087 bp, 7 predicted proteins | sample 1015_Q2_SP5_10_M_FD_132416 | JGI IMG/M metagenome (GOLD analysis project Ga0187777, IMG submission 132416) | Tropical peat soil microbial communities from peatlands in Department of Meta, Colombia - 1015_Q2_SP5_10_MG | ecosystem: Environmental > Terrestrial > Soil > Wetlands > Peat | place...
AAGTCGTAGCCGAACGCGCGGATGACTGTCTCCCCGAATTCCTTCTGCCCGATCTCGGGGAAGTCGCCGCGAAGGCAGCGCGAATCGGGCTCGGGGCGCCCACGGATCGCTTCGATCAGAGAGACGAGCCCGGGACGCAGCTCGTCGAACAGCGAGCGCACCATGCTGACCGTCATGCCGTCCTCGGCGAGATCGACGAGCGCATCGTAGGGATGGCCGTGGCTGGGATGGAAGGCCGCGAGCTCACGGCTAAGCTCGACCGTGGTCTCCAGCCGGTCGCGCACCGCTGCGAAATCGTTGGCCGGGCGGGCGCGCTGCCACACGTCGTAAGTCTCCGCCGTATGCTGGCTCAGACGCTGCACGAAGGCGGGCGGAACGCGCTTCGCGCGCTCATGCTCGCGGCGCGTCACGCGCACCAGTGCGGCGGCATCGGAGTCGGTTCCCTGCGCTTCCGCCCACGCCGCCACCGCATCGAGCAGCCCGCCCATCGCCGGATCGGCCATGCGCTCGTGCGCCAGGCTGCTGAGCAAGGCGAGCTGCTGGCCGCGAGACGGCGCAGCGCTCGGCGGCATGTACGTGGCCTGGTCCCAGATCAGCGCGTACTCCGCTTCGCGCAAGCTCTCGATGGTTTTCAGGCGTTGCTTGAGTTCGATGAAGTCGGCGTCAGCGGTCATGGGGAAGCCCTGGAGCGAATCGAGAAAAGGTGAGCCGCCTCCGCAAACGCAATCCCAGCGGTAAGCGGGCTCCTTCGCGCGGCGAGTTGCGGATTCTAAGGGGTTGCAAGCGCCGTGCCTACTGCCAGTCGGAGCTTGGCTTGCAGGGCGTGCCGGTGTAGAACGGCGGAGTCCCGAGAAACAAGGAGAACGCCGTGGCTACCGTCGCCCACCCGCATCACAGCATCGGCAAATCGGACACCGGTCGCCGCGTGTGGGCGATCGTTGGCGGATCCTCAGGAAATCTCGTTGAGTGGTACGACTTTTACGTCTACTCGTTTACCGCGCTTTACTTCGCGTCCGAATTCTTCCCGGCAGGCGATCAGACGACGCAGCTGCTGAACGCGGCGGGCATATTCGCTGCCGGTTTCCTGATGCGGCCCATCGGGAGCTGGGTGTTCGGCCGGATCGCCGACAAGCGCGGCCGACGGACGTCCATGATGATCGCCGTCATCATGATGTGCGGCGGATCGCTTTTCGTGGCCGTGCTGCCGACCTACGCCAGCATCGGGGTCGCGGCTCCGGTGTTGCTGTTGCTCGCGCGTCTCCTTCAAGGGCTCTCGGTGGGCGGAGAATACGGGACGAGCGCGACTTACATGAGCGAGGTTGCGCTCCATCGACACCGCGGATTCTTCGCATCGTTCCAGTACGTGACGCTGATCGGCGGCCAGCTGCTCGCTGTTCTCGTGCTCGTGATCATGCAGCAGTGGCTGTCGACGGCCGAGCTGAAGGCCTGGGGCTGGCGGGTCCCATTCGCGATCGGTGCAGTGGCCGCGGTCGTGGCGTTCTTCCTGCGGCGCTCGCTCGCCGAGACGACCTCGGATGCCGTGCGCCACCAGAAGGAGGCGGGAACCATCAAGGGAGTGTTCCGCTATCCGCGCTCGTTTCTCACAGTCCTCGGATTCACCGCTGGCGGCTCGCTCATCTTCTACACGTTCACGACGTACATGCAGAAATATCTGGTGAATACCGCAGGGATGGACGCGAAGACTGCAAGCGCGGTGATGACGGCGGTGCTTTTCTGCTACATGTTGCTGCAGCCGGTATTCGGCGCGCTTTCGGACCGCATCGGGCGGCGCAACGCGATGCTGTGCTTCGGCGTGTTCACGGTGCTCACGACCGTTCCAATATTGAGCGCGCTCTCGCACGTTAAGGATCCGTACGCGGCCTTCGGGCTGGTGATCCTGGCGCTCGCGGGCGTGAGCTTCTATACCTCGATCAGCGGGCTCGTGAAGGCGGAGCTATTTCCGATGCATGTACGGGCACTCGGCGTGGGGCTCTCCTACGCGATCGCGAATGCCGCCTTCGGCGGAAGCGCAGAGTACGTTGCGCTGTGGTTCAAGTCGATCGGCCTCGAATCGACGTTCTTCTGGTACGTCACGGCGATGTGCGCGATCGCGCTGATCGCCGCGATCTCGATGCCCGACACCCGGCGCCGAGGACATCTCAACGAGGAGGAGGCCAAGCTGTTGGAGGTCTAGGTCTCACGGGCGCTTGCCCATGACTTCCCGCTCCGAGGCGAATGCAGTGTCGCCAAAGCTGCGAAGCTTTCACCGTCTCGGCGAGTTTCTGCTGCCGTATCGCGGTCGATTCGCGATCGCCGGGATGGCACTGCTCATCGCCGCCGGCTGCACGCTGGCCGTGGGGCAGGGGCTGAAGCTCGTCGTCGATCGCGGGTTCACCGCCAACGACGGCCACGCGCTCGACCAGGCGCTGATTGCGCTCCTGGCGATCATCGCGGTAATGGCCGTGGCCACCTACGTGCGCTTCTACACCGTGTCCTGGATCGGCGAGCGCGTGACGGCGGACCTGCGCCGGCGGGTCTTCGACCATCTGCTCACGCTTTCGCCCGGCTTCTTCGAGGTCACACGCACGGGCGAGGTGATCTCGCGCCTGACCAATGACACGACGATGCTCGAGAACGTGATCGGCTCGAGCCTTTCGCTCGCGCTGCGCAACGTCGTGCTCGGCATCGGCGCACTGGTGCTGCTCACGCTGACCAGCCTCAAGCTCACGCTGCTCGTGCTTGCGGGGCTGCCGGTCGTCGTCCTGCCGATCATCCTCTTCGGGCGCCGCGTCCGCCGCCTCGCGCGGACAAGCCAGGATCGCGTGGCCGACACCGGTGCGTATGTCGATGAGGCCATCCACGAGATCCGGACGGTGCAGGCCTATGCGCACGAGCCCGAAGAGAGGAGCGGCTATGCGCAGCGCGTGGAGGCTGCTTTCACCGCCGGCGTGCGCCGCATACGGCAGCGGGGGCTGCTGATTGCCGCAGTGATCTTTCTTGTCTTCGTCGCCGTGGGAATCATCCTCTGGATCGGCGGGCATGACGTTCTGGCGGGGAGGCTGTCTCCAGGGCAGCTACTGGCTTTCGTCTTCTATGCGGTAATCGTCGCGACCTCGGTCGGCGCGGTAAGCGAGGTCGCCGGTGAGCTGCAGCGCGCAGCGGGCGCCACGGAGCGCCTGCTGGAGCTGCTCGACACCGTTCCCGAGATCGCGGCTCCCGCCAGTCCGTTCCTGCTGCCGGAGCCATCGCCTGCCACGGTGGCGCTCGAGCAGGTGACGTTCGCCTATCCCTCCCGGCCCAACGATCCCGCCCTGCGCGGTCTTTCGTTGCGCGTCGCGCCCGGCGAGCGCGTAGCCCTCGTGGGGCCGTCCGGTGCAGGGAAGACGACCGTGTTCCAGCTGCTGCTTCGCTTCTACGATCCGCAGCACGGCACCGTGCGCGTGGACGGGGTCGATGTAAGACGAACGGAGCCGCGGGCGGTGCGCGGGCGGATCGCGCTCGTGCCACAGGAGCCCGTGATCTTCGCCGCCAGCGTGTGGGAGAACGTGCGCTACGGGCGGACCGATGCGAGCGACGAAGAAGTGCGCGAGGCGTGCGATGCGGCGTATGCGACCGAGTTCCTCGGTCGTTTGCCGCAGGGCTTCGAAACACAGTTGGGGGAACGCGGCGTGAGGCTCTCGGGTGGGCAGCGCCAGCGGCTCGCGATCGCGCGCGCCGTGCTCTCGCGACGGCCGATCCTGCTGCTCGACGAGGCGACAAGCGCTCTCGACGCGGAGAGCGAGCGCGTGGTGCAGCTCGCGCTTGCGCGCCTCATGTCAGGTCGAACGACGCTGATCATCGCCCACCGGCTCGCGACGGTCATCGGCGCGGATCGCATCGTCGTGCTCGAGGGTGGGTCGCTCCTCGCCGAGGGCACGCACGCATCGCTGCTGCGCGACGATCCGCTTTACCGGCGACTAGCCGAGCTGCAGTTCGGCTCCGGCAACGAGTCGGACGCGCAGGCTACGGCCGACGCGGAGACTTCCTGAAGCAGCTCACCAGGTGATCGTCGACCAGCCCGGTCGCCTGCATGAACGCGTAACAGATCGTCGAACCAACGAAGCGGAAACCCAGCTTGGCGAGCGCAGCCGAGAGCGCGTCGGACTCGGGAGTGCGCGCCGGCACGTCGGCGAGGCTCCGCCAGCGGTTGTTCTTGGGGCGTCTGCCCACGAAGCGCCAGACATAGCGATCGAAGCTGCCGTGCTCGCGCTGCACGGCGAGAAACGCGCGAGCGTTGCTGACTGTGCTTTCGATTTTGAGCCGGTTGCGTACGATGCCCGGGTTCGTGAGGAGGCGCGCAACGCGCCGGCGGTCGAAGCGGGCGGCGCGGGCCGGGTCGAAGCCGGCGAAGGCCTCGCGATAAGCCTCGCGCTTGTTGAGGATCGTCTGCCACGAGAGCCCCGCCTGGGCGCCTTCGAGAGTGAGGAACTCGAAGAAGCGCAGGTCGTCGTGAACCGGCACGCCCCATTCCTCGTCGTGGTAGGCGATCATGTGCGGATCGGTTCCCGCCCACGCGCAGCGCCGCAGCTCGGTCATTATCGGCTTCGTCCTCCGAAAGCGATTATCGCGCAGCTTGTTCAGCGAAGTGTGCGGCGGCAGAATTGCGCCGTGGTTCCCTGGTTGCGCTCCGGCTCGCCGTTTCCTCCGCTCGACGCCGCCCTCGGCGATCCCAACGGGTTGCTCGCGGCCGGCGGCGACCTTTCGCCCGAGAGCCTGCTCGCCGCGTACCGGCACGGCATCTTCCCCTGGTACAACGAGGGGCAGCCGATCCTGTGGTGGAGCCCGGATCCACGGATGGTGCTCTTCACCGAGGAGTTTCGGATTCCGCGCTCGCTGCAGAAGAAGCTGAAGACGCGGCCCTTCGATCTGCGCGTGGACACCGCGTTCCGCGAGGTGATGGAAGGCTGCTCCGGGCCGCGCGACGGCCAGAGCGGGACATGGATCTCGCCGCCGGTCGTGGACGCGTACACGCGGCTGCATCGCCTGGGATATGCCCACTCGGTCGAAGCATGGCGCAACGGAAGCCTGGTAGGCGGCCTCTACGGCGTGGCGATCGGACGCATGTTCTTCGGCGAGTCGATGTTCGCCAAGGAAGCCGACGCCTCCAAGGTCGCTCTGACCGCGCTCGTGGCGCTGCTGAAGGGCAAGGACATGCCAGTCATCGATTGCCAGCAGGAAACGCCGCATCTGGCTCGATTCGGCGCGCGTCCGATCCCGCGACGCCAGTTTGCGGACTGGCTTTCGCGGTTGGTAAACTGCCCGCAGCCCGCTGAGCCGTGGGCGCCCGCCGATGAGGTCGAAGCCGCGAAGCGATGACCAAGCTCAACGACCTGCCGCTCGCCGCGCTGCAGTTCTACGCCACGGCCCCATACCCGTGCAGCTACCTGCCGGGACGTGCGGCGCGCTCGCAGGTGGCCACCCCGAGCCATCTGATTGACGCCCGGGTGTATGCCGACCTGGTTCGGCTGGGCTTCCGGCGCAGCGGCGCCTTCACGTACCGACCCTATTGCGACCACTGCCGGGCCTGCGTGCCCGTCCGGGTCGCGATTGGCGAGTTCACCCCCTCCCGCAGCCAACGCCGGACCTGGAAAAGGCACGGTGAGTTAACCGCAGTTAGGCGCACTTTGCAGTTCGATAGCGAACATTACGCGCTGTACCTTCGCTATCAGCGCCACCGGCACCCCGGCGGAGGTATGGACCAGGATAGCCGAGAGCAGTACCAGCATTTCCTGCTGCACAGCAACGTGGCGACCGACCTTTTCGAGTTCCGGGAGGAGGGCCGTCTCCGGATGGTGAGCCTGGTCGACCGCCTTCACGACGGGCTATCGTCGGTCTACACCTTCTTCGAGCCGGGCGGCTCCGGGGTGAGCTACGGCACTTACAACGTGCTCTGGCAGATCGAGCGCTGTCGCCTGCTGGGGCTGCCGTACCTGTACCTAGGCTACTGGATCGCCGAGAGCCGCAAGATGGCCTACAAGGCGAGCTTCAGGCCGATCGAGGGGTTGGTGGAGGGGGTGTGGAGGAGGTTGTAGTCTGAATGGACAAGGTTCGAAGCGCACGCCGAAATCTGTCAACGCCGTCTGCTCGACTAGGGCGCGGCTCAGTTTCGGGGTCCAGCTGACCAATCGATGAACTTGGAACACGTCGCAGAACGCAGGTCAGCGAACTAGCCGAGAACGATAAGCCTCGCGTGGACCGCGCGCGCGATGGCCTCGTGCCGGGTGGCAACGGCGAGCTTAGTGCGGATCGAGTCGAAGTGAAATTGTGCCGTCCGGGGCTTGATTCCCAGGCGTTCGGCTATGTCATCAGTAGTCAATCCGCGTGCCGCCATAGTCAAGCATTCCCGCTCACGCGCGGTGAGTGGCGCTCCTTCTAGACGTGACGGCATTCCGGCATCAACAACGTGGCGCATGAACAACTCATGAAAGTAGTACCCGAACGTGAGCATCGTGCCGAAGTTACTAACGAGCATAGCTCGTCGCTCGTCATCGACGACCCGAAGCTTGGAATTAAGGCACATTATGACTGACGCGCGCTGGGTGTCCGGAAGAAGGAAGGATACGCCACTGCAGATACCGAAACTGGCTGCATCGCGCAGAAATGCATCGACGCGCGGTGACTTATCGCCCTCAGTCGACTGGTCCCATATGTGGGGCAGCGTCGATGCCACGCCGTACTCTATGCGCGGATCTACTTCAATGTAGGCCTCTCGGTCGTAGCATCGAACCCAGTTGAGAGGAGCGTTTGTGAAGAAGAAGACTAGGCTGTCCTGGCCGGGGCGGAGCGCTGTACTTAGTCCGTACATCAGACTATCGAAACCGAGAGAATTCACGATTGCACCGACTACCGGTGTCAAGTCGCACCCTTGTTCCGCCGCTTCCTTAAGCGGGGCCAGCAACGGTGGTGTGGTGCCGGCACCCGCTGTGCGGAGGCCACGAAGTTCGAGTGAATGAAATGCCATCTCGTAGCCTCAAGGGTAGCGTTGTCGCGCGTTTCTCGGGCCCCGGCTTGGCTGCCTTCGCGATCCGCGGAGCCGCCGCAAACGTCAGACCACGATAGCACCATTCCAAGGCGTTCCTTCTGACCAAGGGTCGGAACTTGTTTGGTTAGTAATGGCCGCCTTGCGTCCGGCGCGCATTCTTGGCAAGATAACAAATTACGTTGCACCAACGACTTATCTACTTTGTTAGCTCGGCATGCTACTTGCTTAGTTGCATTTTGTGGATAACACGGCAAAAAACTTGAACGACGGCGGCCGCGCGTCAAGCCGGTTTAGCGCGCCGTTGTTGGCGCTTCGCGCTCGCCTAAGAGCGCGCGACGATAGTGAGCACGAGCAAGCGATCCTACGGATCGTCATCGTGTCGTTTGTGCTGCTGTACATGGTCCTTAGCTACTCGCCGACGAACTTCGGTGAAGGCCACTCAGAGCCAACTCTCGTGCTAGGCCTGTGCCTTGCCTTGGCTCTGGCGCTGGGGCTGTTCATCGGCATCTGCAAATGGCCCGGCACGAACATTTATCGGCGCGCGGTCGGAATGCTCGCAGACTCTGGAGCCGCCACGTTTTGCATGTTCCTCGCCGGTGAGTCCGGCGTGTCCATGATAGGCGTGTACCTATTTATTACCTTCGGTAACGGTTTTCGTTATGGGCGCCCCTACCTGTTCGCGTGCCAAGCGCTCTGCATCATCGGGTATTCGGCAGTATTAGCGTTCGCGCCATACTGGAGCATCCACCGCACGGCTGGGTGGTCCTTGATGATTGCGCTTTTCGTCTTACCCATCTACGTTTCCACACTGCTCAAGCGCATCGAAGTAGCGAAGGCGCGAGCTGAAGAGGCAAATCGCGCTAAGAGCTCGTTCTTGGCCAATATGAGCCACGAAATGCGGACGCCGCTCAACGGCATCGTTGGTGTGGCCGACTTGCTGCAGACAACGAGTCTAAATCCTCAGCAGACTGAGTTGATGCGTCTCCTGCGCCATTCGGTCACGCTGCTGAGGTCTTTAGTCGACGATGTCTTGGATATCTCCAAGATCGAGGCTGGCAGGCTAACAATAGAAATCGCCGACTTCGATTTGCATGCAACGCTCAATGGACTAGTAAGACTTCTTCGGCCGCACGCGCAGGTGAAGGGTCTGGTGCTTAGCGCAATGATCGATCCCGCAATCGACTACCACTTGCGTGGCGATCCCCATCACCTGCGCCAGGTGCTGCTAAATCTGCTTTCAAACGCGATCAAATTCACGGAGCGCGGGGAAGTCGGCATCGACGTGATGCTCGCGGCGGAGACCGAGGAGGGCCTTAGGCTGCGCTTCGAGGTTCGTGACACCGGTATCGGGATTAGTACTGCTGTTCAACAGCGGATCTTCGAGCGTTTTGTCCAGGCAGATGATTCAACGACGCGACGGTATGGTGGGACTGGTCTGGGCACGACTATCGCCAAGCAGCTAGTTGAATTGATGGGCGGCGTCATAGGGGTCAAGAGCGCCCCGGGTGTCGGCAGCACGTTCTGGTTCGAACTGCCGCTGCTTAAGACCAGAGCACCGGCGCAATCGTCTGTCGGCCAGACAGCGGACGAAGTGCGCGCGCGCCCCTCGGTCGCGGTGATTATCGCTGAGGACGCTTGGACGGCCCAAGTAGACATGCTTCTAGCTTCCGTTTGCGACCGAGCCGAGCACGCTACATCTGCAGAAAGCGCGCTCCGTCGGGTGAAGGCGCTGCAAGAACAGGACCTCATCGTCCAGGCCTTAATCGTTGCTGCCGACGTCGACAAAGCCTGCGAGACATTCGATGTCTTTGCCGCTGAGCGTGAGAGAACGCCTATGGCGATGATTTATATGTCGCATGGGCCGCTCAGTGATCAGGAAAGGACGAAGCTGCGTCGAATCGAAGGTGTCACTTCTCTAGACATCGGAGTTTCAACGCGTGTCCTCCGCAACGCAATTCACGCCGCAACAAGCGGAGAGACAACTGAGGGCGCAGAAATCATCGACCTCGGGCAGGTGTTGCAAGAGCACAGACAGCCACAACGTATCCTCGTTGCCGAAGACAACGTCACGAATCAGACGATCATTCGGAAGCTGCTGGAGAGCGCTGGCCATACGGTCTTGCTTGCGTCCGATGGGGAGGAAGCTCTTGATATTTACGAAGTGGAGCACCCAGAGCTCGCCATCCTTGATTTCAACATGCCCGAACGCAGCGGTGTCGAAGTAGTTACCGCAATCAGGACCATGGAACGTACTGGCACTCGTTTGCCGGTGATTATCTTGTCTGCGTCAGTAACAAAGGAATCTAGAGAGAAAGCGAGACAGGCGGGGGCAGATGAGTTCGTAGGCAAGCCCTTTGAGGCGGCTAGCCTTCTTCAGGCCATCGACCGGCTAGCGCGTCGAGCGGGCAGGGAAAAACAGCCGCGAGTCCGGACCGGCGCGGCCAGCCGGCCTGCCACTGTTGCGCTGATCGATCACGTGAGAATGCAAGAGGTCGAGCGTATCTCGCGTGACAGTACCTTCCTGCTGGAACTCCTGCGGGGCTTTCGTGGTGATGTCGAAGGCTTGCTAAAACGACTAGATGCGGCAATTGGCGCCGAGCAGAGGACGACGCTGACTGACATTACACACGCGATCCGAGGTGTTGCGCTCGGGATCGGTGCGGAACAACTCGCGGCTCAATGCGCTGAAATAGAGGAGGCAGCAGCAAGTGCCCAGTTTGAGCAACTACGTCGGCTCGCCTCCGAGATGCGCCGATGCTTTGATGCTACTTCGGCGCACCTTACAACGTACACCCAAAAAAGGGGTGCGTCACACTAGCATCGGTGACTTAGCCGTTGCCAACGGCGGCCAATTCGGCCGGGGCATACAGGGTTTCCACTACGGCCTCCTCTGGTGTCGCCGACATCATTCTGTCTTGCGCTCTAACCAGCCGATGCATCATACGGAGATCGCGCGTCTCCAGTCGGATCGCGGCATCGACCCAGACGTCAACGATGCCCTTGAGTTCTGACAAAGCCACTGGCTGGTAGTAAGCCTTGGCCCGCTGCATCGCAGTGTACGCGTTC
>Ga0187777_10003447_pt1 | contig 10086 bp, 7 predicted proteins | sample 1015_Q2_SP5_10_M_FD_132416 | JGI IMG/M metagenome (GOLD analysis project Ga0187777, IMG submission 132416) | Tropical peat soil microbial communities from peatlands in Department of Meta, Colombia - 1015_Q2_SP5_10_MG | ecosystem: Environmental > Terrestrial > Soil > Wetlands > Peat | place...
CAGCGCGTTCCCGCGCACGATGAGCGCCTGGCTATTGTTGGCGTCGAGCGCCAGCGCCGCGGCCGCGCGGGCCTTCGCGTCTTCGAACTGACCGGCGGCCACAAGGATGTTGCCGGCTTTCACCTGAGCATCCACGCTCTTCGGCAGCAGATCGGCCGCCCGCGTGTACTCCCGATACGCACCCTTGAGGTCGTTCATCTTGAGGTAGGCGTCACCGAGCTTCAGGTGAGCGTCGCCCATCTTCGCGTTCGCCTGTACGGCGACGCGAAGCTCGATGACCGCCTCCGTGTACTTGCCGGCATCGAGGAGCTGGACGCCGCGCTGGTAATGCGCGGCGGCATTCTGTCCCCGGCAGCCGACCGCGAAGACGGTGACGAGGGTTCCGAGTCCAAAGACGACGAGAGCACGAGCTTGCCTGTTCATCATGACCTCACGAAGGGAGATAGTGAGTGAGGACGGGGAAGAGCGTCTTGACGAAGTCCACACCGTCTCGTTCGGCGACCGCGGAGCCATCCTCGATGCCGGTGGCGATGGGCACCGTCACGCGCACGATGGCGGCGTCGGTGCGATTGAGCCGAAGCGCGTCCGCGACCAGATAGAACTTGCCCGTGTATTCGCTCGCGACCACGCGGCCGTGGCTCTGGTACCAGTACAGCACCAGCATCTGATCGAGGCCTTTCTGAATCACGTACCGATTGATGCCGACGTCGCGGGCGCCGCCGGCGACCGTCGGATCGCTGACGCCGACGCCGAGTGTGCTCTTCGACACGGGCTGCCATCCCGAGCCGGGCAGGCAGTTGAGCGGCGAGTGGATGGTGTCGCCCTCGCGCTGCGTCTGCCAGTAGCCGACATACAGCCCGGCGATCCGCCGCGGCGCGAAGTAGTCCCGGACGATGTAGTCGTTCACGCCGAGGACGGCGAGCACCGCCGGGTCGAGCGGCTCCGAGCGGGCGCCGCGCCACTGGCCGAGCGTCGGGGGAAACGTATCGAACGAAGCCCGGATCGGCACCGGCTCCGATCGGCTCGCATGGCCGATCACGCCGGCGCTTGCGATCAGGATCGAGGCGAGGACGACTGCGCGAGTGATCATCGACTTCCTCTCAGGCGGCCAAGGCCGTGGGCTGGGGCTGCGGAGTCGGCACGAACCGCGCGACCGCGCGCTGCATGACCATCAGCATCCCGAACGCGACGACGAACACGACCCAACCGGAGAACTCGTGAAAAAAGCCCTCGGCCGCGGCCGGACCGATGTGGTGGGCCGCGATGCCGGTGCCCGCGACACGAAGGCCGTTGGCGACGATGGCAATCGGCACGGTCGACGCGGCGATCAGTGTCCGCACCCAGACGCGACGGTCGGTGAAGTAGCCGAACACGATCCCGAGCGTCAGGAGCGAGATGAGCGACCGGATGCCGCTGCAGGCCTCGGCGACTTCGAGCGTGGTGTTGGCGAGGATCAGCACGTTGCCTTCGCGGAGCACGGGGATGCTCGCGGCGGAGAGCACGCTTTCACCGAACCGCGACGCGAGGAGCTGCAGCGGAAACGCGATCTGGTTGAAGATGATCGCCGGAATCGGAATCATCAGCAGGAGCATCGACAGCGGGAAGACCAGGATCCGCAGGTGGCTCCAGCCGAGCATGAACAGCACGATGCCGGTGATCACGCCGATCATCGACAGGCGCGTGAGAAACAGCTCGGAGCCGAGCACGCCGAGTCCGAGCACGCCGACGCTGGCGACGACCAGGAGCGCGCCCAGGACCGACCGCCGCAGCGGCGCGGCGGCGAGCTGATCCCGGCGTTCCCAGGCGAGATACGCGGCGAGCGGGATGATCAGGAAGCCGTGCGAGTAGTTGCCGTCGTTGGTCCACGCGTCCACGAGTTTGAGGAACACGCGGCTGTACAAGACGACGAAGGCCACCCCGATGAGCGCCACGGCGCTCCAGATTCGTACGCGGTTCGATGTCGGCATCACGAACGTCCTCAATAAACGAGCGACTTCAACGTCTTCCTGGCGTCTTCGACCCACCTGGCGTTCGGCGCGAGCCTCAACGCCCGCTCGAGCGCCCGCCGCGCCTCGGCGTCGTCGCCGTCGGCCGCCAGAGCGAGGCCCAGGTGGTACTGAAACGTCGCGTTCTCGGGGTCGATGTTGACGGAGGTCTGGAACGCCTTGATCGCTTCTTCGACGGCGCCCTTCTTGTACTGGACCCAGCCGAGGGTGTCGTTAAAGTACGCGTTCTCGGGCACCTGCGACGTGGCGTAGCGCGCGTACTGGAGCGCTTCGTCGAGGTTTCCGCGCCCCTCCGCGTACATCCACGCGATGTTGTTGCTGGCGACCGAGGCCGCTCGAGGGTCGATCTGCGCGGCGTGCAGGAAGGCTTTGATTGCCTCGTCTTGCTGGTTCTGCGCGTTGTAGAGCAGCCCGAGCATCGTGAAGGTCGGGATCGAATTGGCGTCGAGCGAGGCCAGCTTCACGTATTCGTCGGTGGCCTCTTTCATGCGGCCGCGCGCGACGTACAGCTGGCCGAGCATGATGTAGGCGTCGAGCACGGTGCCGTCGCTCCGGATGGCTCTCCTCAGGAGCTGCTCGGCCTTGTCGTAATCGCGGCCGAGGATCCAGCTCTTCGCGCCGAGCATGAGCAGCTGCGGGTTGTTCGGCGACCGAGCGATGGACAGGTCGATCCGCTTGATGGCGTCGCCGAGCCGGTTGACGCCGACGTCGAGCGCCATCAGCCCGTTCAGCGCCTCGACCGAATTCGGATCGAGTTCGAGCGCACGGTCGAATGCCTTCCGCGCCGTCACGGGATCGCGTAGAAGGATCGCGAGACTGCCCCAGGCGGCTTGCACGCGAGACTGCGCCGGAAAGCGGGCGACCCTGTCGCGCAGCTCTTTTTCGGCCCGCGGGTAGTCCTCCGAGCGCGTCATCAGGCTGCGCACCAGCGTGAGGCGTGTCTCGACGTTTTCCGGCTGGTTGGTGACACCCTTTTCGGCGAACGCGATCGAGGTGTCGATTTCGCCGCGCCGCAAGTGAAGACGTGCGAGCTCCATCGGGGCGTCGACGCCGAACGGCTCGATGTCGAGCGCTTCGTTGAAGGCTTTGCGGGCGTCTTCGAGCCGGTTCTGTGCGGCGCGCACCTGGCCGAGCATGAATTGCACCTGCGACGAACGCGGATCGAGGGCGAGCGCCGTTTTGATGACCGCGTCGGCATCGTCGATCCGGCGATCCGCGAGGAGCAGCCGTGCCTTGAAGGCCATGGCCGCCGTGTCCTTCGGGTCTTTCGTGAGCAGGTCGCCAATCGACTTGTACGCGTCCTGGCGCTGGCCGGCGGCGAGCGCGACCACTGCCAGTCGCATCTTGGCGAGCGCAAATGCGGTCTTGTCCGCTGACAGGGCCGAAAGGACTGCTTTTGCGTCCGGGTAGCGTCCGACCGCGAGGTAGTAGTCGGCGAGCGCTACGCGCGAGCCGGCGTCCTGTCGGATCTCTACGGCGGCCTTGAAGAATGGCTCGGCGGCGGCGGCATGTCCGGCTTCGATGAGGAGCGAGCCGAGCGCGCGATTGACCTGCACGTTGCGCCCGTCGATCGCGTACGCGCGCCTGAGGGTGGCCTCGGCGGCGTCGAGCCCGCCGCTGGATCGATAGAAGTTCGCCAAGGCCAAATACGGATCGACGTTCTTGCCGACCGCGCTCGCAACCGCCTTCTTGAACGCGGCTTCGGCCAAATCGCGTTCGCCCTTCGCCAGATGCAGCGTGCCGAGGTTCGTCATGAGCCCCGGACGGTCTGGCTCGACCTGAGCAGCACGCTCGGCGACGTCAATCGCGTCGCCCAGCTGCCTGAGGCCGGCGAGCGCGTTTCCGAGAAGGACGAGCGCGCGGAAGTCCTTCGGGTTCTGCTTCAAGACGACGCGGGCGCGGGTCTTCGCGTCCTGGAAGCGTCCGCCGAGCAACAGCAGCGTCCCGGCCTTCAGCTGTAACTCGGTGTCGTCTTGCAGGAGATCGGCAGCGCGGACGTATTCCGGCAGCGCGTTGCGGATGTCGTCAATCGACGCGTATGCGTCAGCGAGCTTCTTCCTCGCCTCGCCGTACTTCGGCGCGACCTGCACGGCGCGCCGGTATTCGATGATCGCGTCGTCGACCTTCTTCGACGCCATGTACTTGTCGCCCTGACGGACGTACTGAACCTTCAGGCGCTCGGGATCCCGCGTGCAGGCGGCGGACGCGAAAAGCGCCGCGAGCACGGTCGCCACGATCGACGTACGGAGGATCACGGTCGGGGGAAGAGCAAAGCGCTTTCCGAGTGCCAGAGCTTCGGCGGAAGCTGCTGATCCTAATAGGGTTGCGGCCGGACAGCGCCCGAACAGTCCGCGCGCAGGTTACTTCTAGTCCGCCATGGCGGCGACCTTAGTCGCCCTACGCGGCGGCGCGCCGGCGGCGCAGACGCCGGGCGGCCGCGACCAGTCCGGATCCGACCAGAACCAGACTCGCGGGCTCAGGCACCGGGTTCTGTGTCGTCGGCTGAATCGGCGAATGCACCCACCACTCTTCGAAGCCGGCGTTCGACGTGTCCATGGTGCCAAACTGCGAGTACAGGTACACGTACGGATTCGCGGACGGGTTACCTGCCTGGAAGTACGCGTCCGGAACGTACGCCACCATGTCGCCCTGGCCGCTGCCGCCGCCGATCAGGTCGTAATTGAGCTTGATCCAGTTGTCGGTGCTGCTCCAGTTCGTCGTCTGGTTGCAGTTGGTGGTGCAGAGGCCCGTATCGAGGTTGTAGACCATCGTCGCGCCGGGCAGCGTGCCGGTGTTGTAACCGTTCGTCGCTCCGTTCGTGTAGCCCGTCAGCCCGCTGCTCGGTCCAAGGAAGATCTTGAGCTGGTCGAGCGAGAGAAGCGAGCCCGGGTTGCTCGTGTTCTCGTTGATGTCGAGGAAGAACTGCCGGTAGTTGACGCCGTTGATCGTGACCACCGGCACCTCCGCCAGCGTGATGGCGTGGGTGAACGTCAAATCGGTCTTTTCGTCGAACTGCGTCGGGCGGAAGTCGGAGTTGTAGCCGCGCTCGGTTCCGTTCGCCTGCACGCGAAGGAACGAATCGACGTATCCGGTTCCGGTCGGCTGTGGGCCGACGGTCTGGAAGATGGCGCCCATCGCGAACGGACTGCCGTCGTGGCCGCTCCAGTTGTCGGTGTTGGTGTTGCCCGGACCGCACTGCGCGCCGAGTACGCTCGTGAGATCGCACACTTCGGCCGACGCCGGCTTCGGCATCCCAAGGGCAATCGAACCGACGACGGCGGTGGCGATGAGGGCTCGGCACACGACAGACATTCGCATCTCCAGACGTGTCGCACAGAGCGCGACGCAAGCGCTTCAGCAATGGGTCTGCCAGATGCGCGCGCGCGGACGCGAATGCGTAAGTCGGTTTGCGTCCTACAGATGCGGGGCAGGAGGACGCGAGGGAGGCGTGCCGGCGGAGGCCGCCGGCACGCGGAGGTCGTCAGTCCCGGCGACCTTTGTCGCCGGCAAGGCGCTCGCGAAGCTGCTGCACTTCCTTCGTATCGCCGACCTTTGGGTTGAGTTTGAGCGCCGCGTCGAGCTCCGCCTGCGCGTCCGCGAGCTCGTTGTTCGCGGCGAGAATGACCGCCGTGTGCCAGCGAACGTCGGCGTTTGCGGGCGCGCCGGCGCTCGCGATCCGGGCCGACGACATGGCTTCGGCGTCGTCCTTCAAGAGGTGCTGCACCCACGCGAGGGTGTCGCGGATGACCGGCTCCTTGGCCGCGAGAGCGACCGCGCGCTGGGCGAACGGGAGCGCCTCCTGCGGCGAATTCTGCTGGACGGCGAGCGTGTACGCGAGGTTGTTCAGCGCCATGACGTCGTTCGGCGTGATCTCGACCACTTTGCGATACCGCTCGACCGCTTTGTCGTACTGGTTCCTCGACAGGTACAGCGTGGCCAGCAGCGACTGATCCGCCACGAGCCGAGGCTCGGCGGCGGTGGCCTGCTCGAGCGCTTCGATCGCGCCGTCGACGTTCTGGCGGTTCATTCGTGACTCGGCCCGCAGCGTCGCCGCCGCCGCCTCGACCTTGACGCCGCTGCGCGTCATCAGGTCCAGACGCCGGGCCGAGAAGATCGCCGGCAGCTCGGTGCGTACGTCGATTCCCTTCTCGATGGCATCGGGCGCGAGTACGCCCTGTCTGAACGGCGCACACAGGGGATCGCCGACGACAATCGTCTGCCAGCTGAGGTACGGCATCGCCTGGTAGAACGCCTCGGCCAGCGTGGCGCCGACGACATACGACGGGAAGAGCACGTCGGGTCGAATCGTGGCGTCCAGATACGGCTCCGCGACGTGGCCCGCGACGCCGGTGATGCCGTCGCGAATGAGGTCGCCCATGAGCGACTGCGGCGAGCCCGCGTAGTAGGTGGCCGGTTTGTCCCAGACGCCGATCGTCCATTCCGCCGGCGGCTCCTTCAGCGTCCGTGCGTCAGAGCTGACGTACATCGCGCCGATCGCGCCCGGGACGAACGCCAGGTCGAAATGGCGGATCTTGATCGCCGGATCGTTCGAGCCCCACGAGTAATAGCCCATGACGGCGGTCTTGTGCGTGACCGGCGCGTCGTTGGTGTCGAGCTCCGCGCCCGAGAAGCCGAGCGCCTTCAGCTCCTTTGCGGCCGCCGCCAGCCACTCATTGCCCTTGTCCGGCGTGTGGCCCTTCTCGTCGAGGATAATGCGGCCGTTCGTCCGATCGGTCATGCCGTGATCGATCAGCTTGAGGACGTCGTCGACCGTAAAGCCGTCGAGGCGCGTGACGAGATAGATGTCCGCGCGTTCGTGTGTGAACGGGTGCCCGCGCGAGTCAGGCTGCGCGCCGAGGAAATACGGATTCGGCACCGGTCCTTCCGGACGCACCACGACGCCGAGGAGTCGGCGATAGAGCAGCGTCAGCTCCGAGTCGACGCTCGCGACGGTCCCCTCGCGTCCGGTCGTCCCCTCGATCCGGATCGGCATGCCCTTGGTCAACACGATGTAAAGAATGCGATCCTGTGCGAAGGCCGCCGTGATGCAACGGCCAATCGGTTGCATGATGCGGAGCTCGAACTCGGCGCGCGTGATGGTCTCGTCGGTCTTCGTCGTGACGTGGCAGACGTTCGCTGGTGGGACGTTCCGTTTGTGAATGTAGTAGTCGCTCACCGTACGGCTGGCTTCGCTCGCGTCGTTGACGATGACGAGCACGTTGGCCGCTGATTGAGCCGCGGCATGCTTGTTGCCGACGAGCACGAGCATTCCTGCCAAAAGGAGACAGACGGACGTTCGGCGCACCATAATGACGCGGCAATTGTGCAAGGCACATTCCGAGAACGACGCCGGAAAATCCACGTTCGACGCGACGGAAGTCGCGGAGAGCGCGTACTAAAGTCACGCCGTGGCGGCCATCAACCTGATCCTGCCGGACCAGCTCGCTGAACTGCGCGTGATCGAAGGCGCGCTGACGGCCGCGGCCGACCGTCGGGCGGCGATGACGGCGCTCGCCGATTCGGTCGCCAGTGTCCTTGACGTCGCCGTCGTGGTCATCGAGCGGTCCCGCGGCGAGTGGATATTTGCGGGCCACAGCACGGCTCCAGGCGCCGAGACCCTGGGACGCGCGTGGGAGGAGCGCCTGGCTGCGCACGGGCGCGACGCCGCGGTGATCGACGTCGCGATTCCGGATCACGGCGTCTGGACCTGTGCGACGCTCGTTTCTGGAAAGCCGGTCGTCCTCCTGATTCAGGGCGATTGGACGCTTTCCGGCAAGCTGCTCGCCGACATCGCGTCAGGCTGGGGCGCGGCCATCGGCCGGTCCCGGTCGCGGTCGTTGCCCGCGCCAACGGGGCTTTCGACCACGTATGCCCTCGCGCGGCGTCTCACGCAGATGAGCGATCCCATTCACATCCAACAGATGATCGTCAGAACGGCGGCTCGGATCGTCGATGCCGAGAAAGCGTCGCTCGCGCTGTACAGCCCCAACGAGCGGACGTTGGCGATCACCGCGACGCATGGATATCCGCCTGTCGTTGTGCGGCACCTCCGAATTGCTCCGGGCGTGGGCGTCATCGGGTCGGTCTTCCTGCGAAAGCTGCCGGTCGTGGTCCAGAACGCGGCGAAAGGACAGGCCGGACGGGCGCGGCTTCGCTATCGGACCACTTCGTTCGTCGCCGTGCCGCTCCTTGGCGTGGCGGGAGCGATCGGCGTGCTGTCAGTGACCGACAAACGGGGGGGCGAGCCGTTTCACCGGAATGACCTGAGCCTGGTCCGCGGCATGTCCGGGGTGGCGGCGCTCGCATTGGAGCGGGTGAGCGCCGCGCAGCGCGCCGATTCTATGGCGCAGGAGGCCGCCATCGACCCGTTGACGGGCCTGTTCAACCGCCGGCATTTCCTGGCCCGGCTCGAAGAGGAAGCCGAGCGCGCTCGCAGGCAGGGGGCGCCTTTGACCGCGATGATGCTGGACGTGGACGGATTCAAGCAGGTGAACGATCGCCTCGGCCACGCCGCCGGAGACAGCGTGCTACGGGCCATCGGCGACATTCTGCGGAGGTCGGTCCGCATTTTCGACGTGTGCGCGCGCCTGGGGGGCGACGAGTTCGCGGTCCTGATGCCCGGCAGCAGCGCCGAGAGCAGCGCTCATATCGCCGAGCGCATCCGGGAGGACCTCGAGGGGTCGCGTCCGGCGACGGGCCCCTGGCCCGAAGGAATGCACGTGACGGCGAGCGTCGGGATCGCGACCGCCTTGAACGCGGTGAAAGCCGAGGAGCTCATGGCGCGCGCCGATCAGGCGCTCTACGCGGCCAAGCGCCAGGGCAAGAACTGCGTGCGATCCGCGTAGGCCGATGTTTCAGTGGTGCGTCCGCTTGCGGAGCACCGCGATCACGCTTCGCTTGGTAAGCTCCTCGCGCGAGAAGTCGTGCAATTCCGCCATGATGGCGTCAGTGAGGAACTCGCCGCCCTCCGTGTATTCGGTCTTCCACTCCACGATCTCAAGGTCGGGCGTCTGTTCGAACAGCCGCCGAAAATCGCGCTCGCGGAACCGATTCAAGGGGACGGGCGCGGACCAACTCCTGTCGCGCAGGTGTCTCCAGGGCTTGATGCCACCGAGGTCGGTTCGTCCAGGAACAATCCAGGGCAGGTCGTGACCGCCTGACAGCGATGGAAACAGATGAATCTCGATGTACGCGATTCCACCGGGCCGCAGCAGGCGCGCGAGTTCGGCGTTCACCGCGGGCACATCGAGCAAGTGCTCCCACGTGGCATTCGAGTGGATGACGTCGAAGCGGTCGTTCGGGAACTCGAGACAATCCGCGGTCATCCGGCGAAGATCGAGATTCCGTTCGGACAGCGAGCGTCCCGCCGCGGCGCCGAGCGCTTTGTAGTAGACGCTGTCGAACACCAGCTCGCCGGCAACCTTGCGAAGCGTCTTCAGCGTGCCGACCTCGCTTCGGTAGCTCGCGTATCTCGCGACGCTGAACCCGAGCCCCCATCGGTATCCGGTGTAGGCGTCGACGCCGACGACATCCACACCTGACGCGTGCAGGATGAGCGACATCGGCGCGTTGGCACCGCAGCCCAGGTCGAGGACTCTTGCGGATGCCAGGTCGATTCCGTGTTGTCGAACGGTCGCGTCAAAGCATGCGTACGTATGCGCGTCGTGACACGCCCACGCTTTCAACATCTCCCGACGCTGCCGCATTCCGTTAAGCATGCCGTCTCCGGTTTGTTTTCCCGGTGCGGTGCAATCCCATTGCCACGGCCGCGGAAGGCGCTGCGTTACCGGCGTTTGAGTTGGGCACACGGGCGTTTGAGTTGGGCACACGGCAGATACCGGGCTTTACTGGAACTTTAGTCTTCCGGCTGCCTGGGTATTTTGTCGCCGGATCAGCGCGATCAGCGGTTTTCGCACCAAGAATCGGTCGATTGCACCGATTTCCCGAATTGGAGTGCCTGTTGCTCCGGAAGGCTCCGGAACGCCGCGTCGAACGAACGGTGGCTGCCGGCGGTTGTTACCGGGCACATAGTCCGCGACTTCCCGCGAAGCACCCGACCACACATCTGGACGCGAGTGCG
>Ga0187777_10003451_pt1 | contig 10082 bp, 9 predicted proteins | sample 1015_Q2_SP5_10_M_FD_132416 | JGI IMG/M metagenome (GOLD analysis project Ga0187777, IMG submission 132416) | Tropical peat soil microbial communities from peatlands in Department of Meta, Colombia - 1015_Q2_SP5_10_MG | ecosystem: Environmental > Terrestrial > Soil > Wetlands > Peat | place...
CACCGATCACGATCGCGCGTCACGCGCAGTGTGCACGTTCTGCGCGCAGCGCGCGTCGCGTGGCGCCGCTCGCCCTCGACGCGCGGCGGACGTCCGCGACGTCCGCGCCTCAACACCGCGAGCCCATGCGTATTGCAATTCCGCCCGCCAGCACGAGACTGCGCGGCTGGAACGACGCTTGCTCCGCTCCCGGGGTGGGACCTCCAACCATGTCGACCAAACGCGTGCTCGTGGTGGACGATCAGACGCCGGTGCGAGAGCTGGTGGCGGCGGTGCTGACCGCGGACGGCCTCGCGGTGGAGACGGCGCGCGACGGCGCGGACGCGCTGCGGCTGCTCGACGCCCACACCGCGTACGACCTGATCGTGAGCGATCTCAAGATGCCGGGCCTGGACGGCCCCAGCCTCTATCTCGAGCTGACTCGCCGCTGGCCGGACACGCGCCCGCACCTGCTCTTCATCTCGGGCTTCGTGGAGTCACCCGAGTACGCGGGCTTCCTGCAGGGCACCGGGGTCCAGGTGCTGCTCAAGCCCTTCGCGGTCGACGACCTCTCGCACGCGGTCGCCGCCATCCTCGGACGGTCGTAGCCGACAGCCGGTCGTCGCCACGCCCGGGAGGCGCGGCTAGACCGGCTTCGCCTCCGCCACCTTCCGGAAGACGATCTTGCCGTGGTCGGCGTGCGCGGTCACGGTGTCGCCCTCGTTGATCACGCCGTTGAGCAGCTCGAGCGCGAGCGGATCCTGTACCAGCTTCTGGATGGTCCGCTTGAGCGGCCGGGCCCCGTAGACCGGATCGTAGCCCTCCTTGGCCAGGAGCTCCTTGGCCGCGGGCGTCAGCTCGAGCGCGATGCGCTTGTCGGCCAGGCGCTTCATCAGCTGCCGGGCCTGGATCTCCACGATCTGGCCGATCTGGTCCCGGCCGAGCGGCTGGAAGATCACCACCTCGTCGATGCGGTTCAGGAACTCCGGCCGCAGCGCCTGCTTGAGCGTGTCCATGATCAGGCCGCGCACCCGCGCCGGATCCTTCTCCTCGCGGAAGAACTGGCTGCCCAGGTTCGAGGTCATGATCACGACCGTGTTCCGGAAGTCCACCGTGCGGCCCTGGCCGTCGGTCAGGCGACCGTCGTCCAGCAGCTGGAGCAGCACGTTGAACACGTCGCCGTGGGCCTTCTCGATCTCGTCGAACAGGACCACCGAGTAGGGCCGCCGCCGCACCGCCTCGGTGAGCTGGCCGCCCTCCTCGTAGCCCACGTAGCCCGGGGGCGCGCCGATGAGCCGCGCCACCGTGTGCTTCTCCATGTACTCGGACATGTCGATCCGGATCATGGCCCGCTCGTCGTCGAACAGGAACTCGGCGAGCGCGCGCGCCAGCTCGGTCTTGCCCACGCCGGTCGGGCCCAGGAACAGGAACGAGCCGATCGGACGGTTGGGATCCGACAGCCCGGAGCGGGCCCGCCGGACCGCGTTGGACACCGCCACGATGGCCTCGCGCTGCCCGACCACCCGCTCGCCCAGCCGCTCCTCCATCTTCACGAGCTTCTGGACCTCGGCCTCGAGCAGCCGGGTGACCGGGATGCCGGTCCACTTGGCCACGGTCCGGGCGATGTCCTCCTCGTCGACCTCCTCCCGGAGCATGCGGCCGGACTTCTGCATCTCGCGCAGTCGCGCGTTCTCGGCCTCGAGCCGCTTGTCGAGCTGCATGAGGGTGCCGTAGCGCAGCTCGGCGGCCTTCTGGAGATCGCCGCGCCGCTCCGCGTCCGCCATGGCGGCCCGCGCGTCCTCGGTCTCCTCCTTGATCTTGCCGATGGTCATGATCGCGGCCTTCTCGGCCTGCCACTGGCTCTGCAAGCGCGAGGACTTCTCTCGCAGCTCGGCGAGCTCCGCGTCCAGGCGGGCGAGCCGCTCCCGGGAGACCTCGTCGGACTCGCGCGCCACCGACACCCGCTCGATCTCGAGCTGCATGATGCGCCGGCGGGTCTCGTCGAGCTCGACCGGCATCGAGTCGATCTCGATGCGCAGCCGGGAGGCCGCCTCGTCGACCAGGTCGATGGCCTTGTCGGGCAGGAAGCGGTCCGCGATGTAGCGGTGCGAGAGCACGGCCGCGGCGACCAGGGCCGCGTCCTTGATCTTCACCTTGTGGTGGACCTCGTACTTCTCCTTGAGGCCGCGCAGGATCGCGATCGTGTCTTCCACCGAGGGCTCGCGCACCATCACCGGCTGGAACCGGCGCTCCAGCGCGGGGTCCTTCTCGACGTGCTTGCGGTACTCGTCGAGCGTGGTGGCGCCCACGCAGCGCAGCTCGCCGCGGGCCAGCGCGGGCTTCAGCATGTTGGCCGCGTCCACCGCGCCCTCGGCCGCCCCCGCGCCCACCAGCGTGTGCAGCTCGTCGATGAAGCAGATGATCTCGCCGTTGGACTCGGTGATCTCGCGCAGCACCGCCTTGAGGCGGTCCTCGAACTCGCCGCGGTACTTCGAGCCCGCGACCATCGCCCCGATGTCGATCGCGACCAAGCGCTTGTTCTTGAGCCCCTCCGGGACGTCGCCGGCGACGATCCGCTGCGCGAGTCCCTCCACGATGGCGGTCTTGCCCACGCCGGGCTCGCCGATCAGCACCGGGTTGTTCTTGGTGCGGCGCGAGAGCACCTGGATCACGCGGCGGATCTCCTCGTCGCGGCCGATGACGGGGTCGAGCTTGCCCTTGCGGGCCAGCTCGGTCAGGTCCTTCGAGTAGCGCTGGAGCGCCTGGTACTTGTCCTCGGGGTTGGGATCGGTGACCCGCTGGCTACCTCGGACCTCCACCAGCGCGCGGTAGATCGCCTCCGGGGTCACGCCCGCCGCGGAGAGGAGCCGCGCGGTGGCGCCGCCCTTCTCTTGGGCGATCGCGATCAACAGGTGCTCGGTCGAGACGTACTCGTCCTTGAGCCGCTCCGCCTCCTCCCACGCCCGGTTGATCACGCTCTCGAAGCGCGGCGAGGCGTACTGCCGCCCGCCGCCGCCCTTGACCTTGGGCAGCTTCTCCATCGCCGCCTGCACCTGCCCGGTGAGCGCGTCCGCGCGGGCGCCCAGCTTGGCGAGCAGCGGTCCCACCACGCCCTCCTGCTGCTGCAGCAGCGCCAGCAGCAGGTGCTCGGGCTCGATCGCCTGATTGTTGCCCTGGTCGGCCAGGGACTGCGCGGCCTGGATGGCCTCCTGGGCCTTCACGGTCAGCTTGTCCAGCTTCATCTCAGTTCGTCTCCGGTCTGAGCTTCTTCAGCTCCTGGAATAGCTCTTTTTCTCTCGGGCCGAGCCCGGTCGGGATCACGATCTGCGCCCGCACGTACTGGTCTCCCGCGCCGCCGCCCTTGAGGTGCGGCATCCCGTAGCCGGGCAGGCGGAAGGTCTTGCCGCTCGACGTCTCGGCCGGGATCTTCATGTTGACCTGGCCCTTGAGCGTGGGCACCGAGACCTCACCGCCGAGCGCGGCCATCGCGACCGGCAGCGCCAGGTCCATCCGGAGGTCGTCGCCGTCGCGCGTGAACCGCGGGTGCGACGCCACGGTGACGCGGAGGTACAGGTCGCCACGCTCGCGGCGGTCTCCGCTGCCTCCGCCCGCGCCCTCCGCGGCCACCCGCACGCGCGAGCCGGTGTCGACGCCGGCCGGGATCTTGACGTCGAGGTTGCGCGCGGCCTTCACCCAGCCGCTGCCGTGGCAGCGTGGACACGGGCGGCGGTTGATGTTGCCCGATCCGCCGCACTCGGGGCATGGCTCGTCGAGCTCGAGCGACACGGTCTTGCGCGTGCCGTTGAAGGCCTCCTCGAGCGTGAGCTCGATGCCCGCCTCGACGTCGCTGCCGCGCACGCCGCCCGCCGCGAAGCCGCCTCCGCCCAGGTCGCCCAGGTCCGTGAACTCGAACTCGCTGGTCCCGCCGCGCCCGCTCCGTCCGAACCCGCCGAGGTCGCCGAAGATCGTGCGGAAGAAATCCGAGAAGCCTCCCGCGTCCCCGGTCTGGGTGAAGCGCACGTTGCGCCCCTCGAACGGCGACCGGCCGCCCGCCTCCGCGCCCGCCCCGGCCTGGGCGTACCGCTCCCAGTCGGGCCCGAGCGTGTCGTAGCGCTTCCGCTTCTCGGGATCGGAGAGGACCGTGTAGGCCTCGCTGATCTCCTTGAAGCGCTCGGCGTTGCCCCGGTTGACGTCCGGGTGGTACTTCCGGGCGAGCTTGCGATAGGCGGTCTTGATCGCCTTGTCGTCGGCCGTCCGGTCGACCCCCAGGGTCTTGTAGTAGTCCTTGAATTCCATATGCTTGGGCAGGGAACCAGCGTCGAGCTGCTGCGCCCGGGCCGCCCCGTCGCAGGTGGAAGTGTAGCAGATGGTTCGCGATTTGCCGGGGATGGGGTCCTTTTCCCCGACCGGGGGCAGGTCTACAATGGGCGGGCCCGTGACCAAGACCTGCACGCTCGCCATTGACGTCGGCGGGACCTTCACCGACATCACGTTCACGGACGCGGCGACCGGCGACACCTGGGTTGCCAAGACGCCCTCGACGCCGGGCGATCTCTCCGCCGGGTTCATCACCGCCGTCCGGAAGGTCCTGGCCCTCGCCGGCCGCGAGCCCGGCGACGTGCTGCGCGTCTTCCACGGCACGACCACCGCGACCAACGCGATCCTGGAGGGCAAGACCCCGCCGACCGCCCTGGTGACCACCGCCGGGTTCAAGTACGTGCTCGAGATCGGCCGGCACGACATCCCCCGCCACGGCAACCTCTACGGCTGGTCCAAGCCGATGCGGCCGATCACCCCCGACCGCGTCTTCGAGGTCTCCGAGCGGCTCGACGTCGACGGCGCGGTGCGGGTCGAGCTCGACGAGGCACAGGCGCGCGCGGTGGCCCGCCAGCTCGCCCAGCTCGCGATCCCGGCGGTGGCCGTGGTCTTCCTCCACGCCTACGCCAACCCGGCGCACGAGCAGCGCATGGCCGCGATCCTCGCCGAGGAGTACCCGGGCGTCCTCGCCTCGCTCTCCTCCGAGGTGCTCCCTCAGTTCCGCGAGTTCGAGCGGACCATGGCCACCGCCCTGAACGCGGCGGTGATGCCGCCGGTGAGCCGGTACGTGAGCGTGCTGCGCGAGGCGCTCGGCGTGGAGGGCGTGCAGGCGCCGCTCCTGATCATGAAGTCGGACGGCGGAGTGACCAGCGCGGCAACGTGCGTGCGTCAACCGGTGCAGACCGTGCTGTCGGGACCGGCCGCCGGCGTGGTCGGCGCGGTGGCGGTGGGCCGCGCCGCCGGCTTCGGCGACATCATCTCGATCGACGTCGGCGGCACCAGCGCGGACATCTGCCTGGTGCGGCAGGGCCGCCCCGAGGTCACCAAGGACGGCACGATCGGGCCGTTCCCGCTCAAGCTGCCGATCGTGGACATCCACACGATCGGGGCCGGCGGCGGCTCGATCGCGGCGGTCACCAGCGCCGGCCGCCTCACGGTCGGCCCGCGCAGCGCGGGGGCGGAGCCCGGGCCGGTCTGCTATCGCCGCGGGGGCACCGAGCCCACCGTCACCGACGCCCACCTCGTGCTCGGGCGGATCCCGGCCGCGCTGCTGGGCGGCGAGCTGCCGCTCGACCTGGCCGCCGCGCGCGACGCCCTCGCGGAGCGGATCGGCCGGCCGCTCGGCCTGGGGGTGGAGGAGGCCGCGGCCGGCGTGATCGAGATCCTCGACAACGCGATGGCCCGGGCCATCCGCACGGTGTCCGTGGGCCGCGGTCACGACCCCCGGCGCTTTGCGCTGGTCGCGTTCGGCGGGGCGGGGCCGCTGCACGCCTGCCGGCTGGCCGAGCTGCTCGACATCCCGACCGTGGTCGTTCCGGCCCGGCCGGGCGTGCTCTCCACGTGGGGGCTGCTCGACACCGACATCCGCTCCACGTTCGTGCGCACCGTGGGCGTCGCGGACCGGCGGCCCGCGGAGGCCGATCGCGGGGTCGCCGGCCTCGACAGCGCGTGGGCGGAGCTGGAGCGGCAGGGGCAGGCGTGGCTCGACGGCGAGCAGGTGCCGCGCGAGCGGCAGCGCTTCGAGCGCGCCGCCGACCTGCGCTACGAGCACCAGAGCTTCGAGCTGACCTGCCCCCTCGGGGCCGGCGCGCTCACCGCGCTGCGGCTGCGGGAGCTGGTGGCCACCTTCCACGCCGAGCACCGCCGCCTCTACAACTACGACCTGCCCGCCGCGCCCGTCGAGCTGGTGAACCTGCGCGTCACCGCGGTCGGCGCGCTCCCGCGTCGCGAGAGCCGGCCGCCCGACGCGGTCTCGGGTCGGCTCGCGGAGGCGTTGACCGGCCACCGCCGCGTCTACTTCCGGGGCGCGGGATTCATCTCCACGCCGTGCTACGCGCGCGCCGGCCTGGCGCCGGGCATGACGTGGGAGGGGCCCGCGATCATCGAGCAGGCCGACGCCACGCCTCTGGTCGCCCCCGGGTTCCGCGCCCGGGTCGACACGGAAGGTCACATCCTCCTCGAGCGGAGCGCCGCAGGCTAGAGGACTAAAGATGACGGACCGGACGGGCTCGCGCGCAATACTGAGGAATGCCGATCTTCCTCATGGTCGCGCTCGGGGGTTTGCTCCTCGCGACCCTCGTGATCTTCGGGGCCTTCCTCGTGGCGCTGTCGCGCGTCGAGCAGGTGCCGCCCCGGATCGACCGGGAAGAGCCTCCGAGGCCGCTCGGGTTCCCGCCGGCCTGAGCCGGACGGGCTCTGCGTCGTCCGGCCGCGGGCTCACGAGGTGAGGGAGCCCATGGCCCGCCCCACGGCCCGTATCGATGGTGTCTCGCCGGAACAAGTCGAGGACGACTACGTCCGCAACGTGCTGGCCGCCCAGGCCAGGACGTGGGGGGCGCCGCTGCTGAACCATCTGGTCTACGCGCGGCGGCCGTCCATCTTCCGCGGCGCCCGTGGCATGTGGACGGGCATCGACGGGTCGGGACTCGTGGACGGTCGGCTGCAGGCGCTGCTCAACCGGCGCGTGGCCGCGCTCAACGGCTGCGAGTTCTGACAGGACATCAACGCTGCCGTGGGCAGCCAGCTCGGCGTGCCGGAGGAGAAGATCGTATCCCTGCCGGAGTACGCGACCAGCCCCCTCTTCACCGACGCGGAGCGCGCCGCGCTGGAGTACGCGGACTGCATCACCCTCAGCGATCGGGACGTCGACGACGCGCTCTTCGTCCGGCTCCGTCGCTTCTACGGCGACGACGCGCTGGTCGAGCTCACCGCGGTCATCGCGTGGGAGAACGCGTCGAGCAAGTTCAACCGCGCGCTGCGGATCCCCTCCCAGCGTCTCTGGAGGCGGACGTGAGCGCCGACGATCGCGCCGGACCCCGGGTCGACCCGGTCACGCTCGAGATCATCCGCGGGAGCCTGGCCTCCGCGATCCGCGACATGGAGCTCCTGATGGAGCGGTGCGCGATGTCGCCGTTCATCAAGGAGAAGAAGGACTACTTCGTCGGGATCTTCGACACGCGGGGCCGCATCGTGGCCTGCCACATCTCGGGCAGCGGCCCGGGCATGCTCGCCCCGATCCTCCGCACCTACCCGCTCGAGTCGATGCGTCCGGGCGACGTCTACTGGTACAACGACCCGTATCTCTCCGACGGGGCGGTCCAGCACCACCAGGACATGGTCTTCAGCGCGCCGGTCTTCCACGAGGGCCGGCTCGTCGCCTTCGCCACCACGTTCGGCCACTACCAGGACATCGGCGGCCTGCGGGCCGGCTCGATCTCGCCGCACGCCACCGAGATCTACCACGAGGGCCTCCTCGTGCCGCCGGTGCGGATCGTGCGGGAGGGGCAGCTCAACGACGAGGCCTACCGCATCTTCCTGCGCAACTCCCGGCTCCCCGATCTGGTCGAGGGCGACACCCGCGCGATGATGGCCTCCTGCCATCTGGCCGAGACCCGGCTCGGCGAGCTGTGCGCGCGTTACGGCGTCGACACGGTGCTGGCCGCGTTCGACGAGTGCATCGACCAGACCGCGTCGCGCGCCCGCGAGCTGTTCCTGGGCCTGGTGCCGGCGGGCGAGTGGCGCTTCCACGACTTTCTCGACAGCGACGGCGGGGCCGAGGAGCGGCCCTACCGCATCGACCTCACGCTCCGGCGCGCGGGCGATCACGTCACGCTCGACGGCTCGCGCTCGGACGACCAGGCGCGGGGCCCGATCAACTTCACCACGAACCCCGGCTTGCTCCGGATCGCCTTCGGCCGGTATCTGCAGTCGCTCGACCCCGACCTCGAGGTCAACGAGGGGCTGCTGCGAAACCTGGACGAGTGGATCGCCCGCGAGGGCAGCATCCTCAAGCCGCGCTTTCCGGCTCCGCTCGGCATGCGCGCCAACACGCGCTTCCGCGTCATGTCGTGCATCTTCGGCACGCTCGCCCAGGCCAACGGCGGCCGCGTGCCCGCGGGCTCGCCGGTCTACGTGCTGTACTACTTCCGTGCCTGGGACGCAGCGCGGCAGCGCCCCATCCTCTGCATCGAGGGCCTCGGGGTCGGGCTCGGCGCGCGCCCGTTCGCGGACGGCGTCGACGTCATCTACTACATCGCGCAGGAGAACTATCCGGTCGAGTACGTGGAGCGCGACTTCCCGCTCCGGGTCGAGCGCTACGCCGTGCGGCCCGACTCGGGCGGACCCGGCCTGCACCGGGGCGGCACCGGGGTCGTCCGCGACGTGCGCGTGCTCGCCGAGCGGGCGGAGCTGGCCACGCGGATGGAGAACACCGTGGTGGCCCCGTACGGAGTGGCGGGCGGCGCGGCGGGTCGGACCGGGCGGATCGTGCTGAACCCCGGCACGCCGGACGAGCGCGTGCTGCCTGCTCTCGGCGACGGCATCGTGCTCCGGCGAGGCGACCTGCTGAGGCTCGAGACCTGCGGTGGCGGCGGCTGGGGCGACCCGCTGGCCCGGGAGCCGGAGCGCGTCCGCCAGGACGTGGCCCGCGGCTTCGTCACGCCGCGCGGCGCGCTCGACGACTACGGCGTGGTCGTGGATCCGGCCACGCTCGAGGTGGACAAGTCCGCCACCCAGGACGAGCGCGCCCGGCGGGCCCGCGACCTGCCCCTCATCGACCGCGGCCCGGGCTTCGCCCAGGCCGAGGAGCGCTGGCGCTCGTTCCGGTCTCCCGGCGCCTCCTGATCCGGCACGTGGTCGGCTAGCGCGGCCGCTCGCGCCGGCCGCTGCCCGCGTCGGCGGCACCTCGGTCGGCCGCGATCAGAACCCGGTTGCGGAGCTCCTCGGGCCGAGCGGATAATCCGCTCGGTCATCGCGCCACCGCACGCTCCCCGCGGAAGGAGGACACCATGGCCAGCGTGATCGGGAAGGCCTTCGACGAGTCCACCATCTACCGCGCTGCGCACGCCTTCGAGCAGTCGCACGACTGGATGAAGGTCACCGCGTAGGGCCTCCAGGACGAGGTGCCGCCATGAAGAGCGTCGAGATCGACCGCAGCAAGCGGCAGGCCGACCAGCCCCGCACCGGACACAACCGCTGGCATCCCGACATCCCGCCCATCCTCGAGGCGAGCCCGGGCGAGGAGGTCGTGCTCGAGACGCGCGACGGCGTCGACGGCCAGCTCGGGCCCGGCGTGACCGCCGAGGGCATGGCCAAGATGGACGCGGGCGCGGTCCATCCGCTCACGGGTCCGGTGCTCGTGAAGGGCGCCAAGCCGGGTGACCTCCTCGAGATCGAGTTCGTGGACATCCTGCCGCAACCGCACGCCTTCACCGGCATCGTGCCCGGGCTCGGCTTCCTGCGCGACATCTACACCACCCCCTACCTCGTGCACTGGCGGATCGCCAACGGCTGGGCGACCTCGCCTCAGCTGCCCGGCGTGCGCATCCCGGGCGCGCCGTTCATGGGTGTGATCGGGGTCGCGCCGTCGCACCAGCAGGTAGCCGCGTGGGCCAAGCGCGAGCAGGCGCTCCTGAGCCGCGGCGGCCTCGTGATGGCGCCCGACCCCGCGGGGGCCGTTCCCGGCAAGGGCCTGGCGGCCACCGAGGGGCTCCGCACGATCCCGCCCCGTGAGAACGGCGGCAACATGGACGTCAAGCAGATCACCAAGGGCTCGACGCTGCAGGTGC
>Ga0187777_10003452_pt1 | contig 10081 bp, 12 predicted proteins | sample 1015_Q2_SP5_10_M_FD_132416 | JGI IMG/M metagenome (GOLD analysis project Ga0187777, IMG submission 132416) | Tropical peat soil microbial communities from peatlands in Department of Meta, Colombia - 1015_Q2_SP5_10_MG | ecosystem: Environmental > Terrestrial > Soil > Wetlands > Peat | place...
CATTTCCGCTCATGGCGGCTTCGCCGCCGGGCCGCTCGGGCCCCGCCTCACTGCTCGGCGGGATACCCGCCTCGCAGCCGTTCGGCTTCCCATTTCCGCTCATGGCGGCTTCGCCGCCGGGCCGCTCGGGCCCCGCCTCACTGCTCGGCGGGATACCCGCCTCGCAGCCGTTCGGCTCAGGTCGACGTCATGAACAGCTTCCAGATGAGGAGCGTGCCGCCCGGGTCGCCGGACACGCCGCGCACCTGCGTGGCGTGAGCCAGCAGGACCGGGGTGCGGACGACGACGATCCACGGGAGCTGGTCCTGGACCACCTGCTGGACCACCTGCCACGGGGCCTTTGCCTCGGGCGACGTGCCGCCGACCTGGTCCAGTGTGCTCAGCGCCTGGTTGAACTGCGGAGTCCCGAAATGGCACCACGGGACGACCGCGTCCGACGGCAGGAAGTACTTGATGTTGCCGGCGTCACTCGGCAGCAGCAGCAGATCGGGGTTGTTGCGCTGCAAATCGGTGATGAAGTCGTCCTGCGACGAGGGGATGATCTGGACGTCGAAGCCCAGCGCCTTCAACTCCGACTGGATGATCTGTGACATCCGGTCGAGCCCCGGTCCCGCGGTGGTCACCATCAGCTTGACCTTGGTGCCCGGGGTGATGCCCGCGGCCTTGGCGAGCTGCTTCGCCTTGGCCTGGCTGTAGGGGTACTTGTTGTCGTAGGCCGCCGAGTAGAACGGCGACGACGTCGGGAACAGGCTCTCGGTGGGGAAGCCGGTACCGGACAGGCCGGCCTGGTTGATCGCCTTGCGGTCGATCCCGGTGGTGAGCGCCTTGCGCGCGCCGAGCGAGGCGAACGGGCCGTTCGTCGTGCACGGGAGGAGCACGTCCGAGTCGGTTGCCGGGAACGACGACACGGTGATGCCGGACGCGTTCTTGAGCGGCGGGTACTCCGCAAAGGAGATCTGGGCCATGTTGATCTGGCTCGTCTGAAGGCTCGCGACCGTCGGCGCGCCGGCTCCGGTCTGGATGAGGTCGATGCCGCCGAGTTGCTGCGTCTTCGGTTCCCAGTACCCGCTCCATCGGCGGAGTGAGATCTTCTGGTCGGGTGCGAACGACTTGAACGCGTACGGCCCGGCGCCGACCGGGTGCTCGTCGTACTGGTCGCCGTACTTCGCGACCGCCGCCGGTGACGGCACGGCACCCCACAGGGAGGTGAGGATGTTGTTCACGAAGCTGCCGGCCACGGCCGCCGACAGGTTCACCTGCACCTGGTTGGTGCCGACGGTCTGCACCGATGCAACCTTGCCCCACGTGGGCTCGGTCACGAGGGTCGTGGTCCGGGACCGGTCCCATCCTTCCTTCACCGCCTCGGGCGTGAAGTCGGTCCCGTCCTGGAACTTCACGCCGGACCGGATCGTGACGAGCACCGTCTTCGGATCGGGCGTGGTCCATTTGGTCGCGAGCCCGGGAATCAGCTTCCCGTTCTCGTCGGTGCGGATGAAGAAGTCGTAGATCCCGAACATCCAGATCGGTGCCGAGAGATCTCCCAGGGATCCGCCGCCCGAGGCCACGTCGAAGCGCGGCCCGCCCTGCGATCCCAGATCCGCGCCGTACTGCAGGATGCCCGACTTGTCCACGCCGCGGGGAGCCTGGCGTGGCGCCGCCATCGCCGGTTGGGTCGCCAGCGCCAAGGCGGCGGCCACGACGGCGACGGCCACCGCGCGCGTTGCCCGGATGTGCTGCCTCATGTGTTCCCCCTCGGTCGCGCCCCGGTGCTTTCGGTGCAGGAGTACAGCACGTCGAGCCGTTTTGGGGCGATCGCCCAATCTATCGGTCCGAGCGGCGCCGGTGCGGTCGCCTCCCCGGTGCGCCCCGGGCATCGCCGAGGGCACGCGAGTCGCCATGGGGCGAGTGGAAAAATGAGCGTCGTGAGTCGGCGTCGCCGGTTCATGCTGGCGAGGTGCACGACGTCTCGTTCGGTCGAAGCTCAGTCGTGTACGACGTGCTGTGCGCCGCGGCCGGAAAGGATTACGCGGCCGAGGCCGCAGATCTCGATCGGGTGATCCAGGAGCTACGACCGGGGAGTCGCACGCTGTTGGATGTCGGGTGCGGAACCGGCACGCACCTCAGGTACCTGGCCGACGCCTACGACGTTGCGGGCCTCGACTGCTCGCCGCACATGCTCGCCGAAGCCGCGGCGCTCCTACCCGGGGTCCCCTTCGTCGCCGCGGACATGCGCAGCTTCGACCTCGGTCGTCGTTTCGACGCGGTGACGTGTCTCTTCAGCGCGATCGGCTACATGCCCTCGACCGACGACCTCGCCGACGCGATTCGGACGATGGCGCGCCACCTGAACCATCGCGGAGTCCTGGTGATCGACGGTTGGGTGCGTCCCGAGGCGTGGAACGATCCGGGCACGGTCCAGGCGGTGTCGGGACACGCGCCCGGAATCGCGGCAGCTCGAGTGATCCGCTCCTCTCGCGAAGACCGTCGAACGACCCTCGAGTTGCACTTCCTGATCGGGACGACCACCGGCGTCGAGCATCTCAGCGAGACCCACACACTCACGTTGTTCTCCGACGACGAGTACCGCGCCGCGCTCGACCGCGCGGGCCTGACGACACTGGATGTCGTCCCGAGCCCGCACCGAGACCGCGATCGGTACCTCGCGATGCTCGTCGACGGAGACGCTGCCGTGTCGAGCGAGCCGGGGTAACGTCGCGTTCGTCTCGGAGATGGCCGATCGCGGTCTCGGGGGCTGGCGGGAGGGCCGCCGTGGGGGAGACGTCGTTCGGTTTCCCCGACGACGACCTCGGCAACATCGCCTACGCACTGGTGGAACTGTCCGAACCGACGTCGGACGACGCGCTGTTCGCGCACCTGCATGAGCGACTCGCCGCCTACAAGCTTCCGCGAAGGATCGAACGGGTCGACGAGCCCCTCCGCGACGACGCCGGAAAGGTCCGGCGATCCGCGCTGCGAGCAGCCCGGCTCACCTGACGGAACCGGGTGCCGGCGACAACCGCCCGTGACGAGAGGGACACCTCCGCTACCGTCGAGTCGGGCATCGGGTCGTGCCGGGTCTCGTCGAACGCGACGTGCCAGTGCGGGGACGGCTCGGGCGGAAGCTCGAGGGCCGCGGGCTGATGACGGGGCGCTGCTCGAGCGTCAGGCCCGGTGCTCGATGCCAGCTCGCCAGGCGCTGATCGAGTTTCGCTTCGAGGCGATGACGGACGAGCGCCGCGTCGGCGTACGCGGTTCGGAACTCTGCGCCCGCGATGACGTCGATGCTCATCTCCGTGCGGGCGACGATCGTGGCTGGTTCGCGGACCCGTCGGATCAGCCCGATCTCGCCGAAGGAATCACCGGCGGTGATCTGATCGATCTGCCGACCGCCGCGCCACACGTCCGCCACTCCGCCGAACACGATGACGAACTGCCCCTGACGCTGGCCCTCGCGCACGAGCACGGTCCCTGCGGCGACGCTGAGCCTGGCTGCCCCGCTGGAGACGCGGCGCAGTTCGGAGGGCGAACAGCCCTCGAACAGCGACAGCGCCCGGTACTCCGCGATTCGACTGTCCCCACGACCCCACATGCTGCGTTCCTCCGTACGGGCTCGGTGGTATGCTCAAATGGTTAGCCCGACCATTGGGTGACCCAACCATTGATACTACCACAGGAGCGCGCGATGTCCAGTCGTGAAGACGACGATCTGACGCGCGATGTGCTGCGCCACCTCAACGGCGTCGTTCGCGTCATGAAAGAGCACATCTCGGCACTGGCATCCGAGTTCGACCTGACGCTGTCGCAACTCGACGCGCTCAAGCACCTCGAGGAGCCGTGCTCGCAACGTGAGCTCGCGCACTGCCTGCACTTCGACGCCTCGAACGTCACCGACATCGTCGACCGGCTCGAGGAACGCGACTTGGTGAGTCGAACGATCGACCCTGACGATCGCCGCGTGCGGCGACTCGTGCTGACCGACAAGGGGGAGGCGGTGCGCCGCGAGCTCTTCGAGCGGGTCATCAGCCAGGCTCCACTCAACGCACTGAGCACGAACGACCAGGTCAGGCTGCGCAACCTGCTCGCCAAGATCGCACCGCCCCTCGAGCTGCCGTTCTGAGGCCCTGTACGCGCCTTCTGTCGTCCGGCGACGGGCGCCCTCGCCAGAGTCGGGTCCGGGCCGTCAGGTGCAGCCTCGTCGGTTGACGCGTGCCATCCGCCTCGAAGGCAGCGGCGAGTTACGGTCGGGCGGTGTCGGCGGACGACGTCAAACCACCAGCGGACCTCGACCGCAGCCGACATCTCGCCGCGCTGCACCAGGGATGGGCAACACAGCCGAGCGTCGTGGCGGCGGCGGTCGGCGAGGTCGCGAAGGCGCCGGTCCTGGCCGTCCGCCGGATTGTCGCGGGGGAGCAGAACGAGGTCTACGACGTCACGTTGGAGCGCGCTCCGTCCTTGATCGTGCGCATTTCGCATCGGGGGCCCGAGGCGCACGAGCGGGAGGCGTGGGTGATCGACCAGTGCGCCTCTCGGGGCATTCGCGCACCACGTGTCCAGGCTCTCCGTCGCGTCGAGGTCGGGAACGAGCGGCGATCCATCATCGTGATGGAGAAGCTGCCGGGCGAGCGACTCTGCGACGTCAACCCCGACGAGCTCGACGTTCGCCGGGTGCTCGGAGAGGTTGGGGCTTGGTTGACGGAGCTGCACTCGATCCCGGTGCGAGGCTTCGGCTATCTCGACGGCTCCGGAGTAGGCAAGGTGGCGACGCTGGACGACTGGCTGGCCGGACTGACAACTGCGGGGCATGTGTTCGAGGAAGCTGGACGTTCCGTCGGACTCGGGGCGGCGACGATCCGAGGCTGGCTGGGTGAGATCGTCGATTCGTTCCGGGCGGCGCCCCCTCGCGTCGCCCTGATCCACAACGATCTGTTGGCCGATCACGTCTTGGTGCACGACGGGCACCTGTCGGGGATCATCGACTTCGGCGAGGTCGCGGCCGAACCCGCAGCGAGCGACTTCGCCAAGTGGGACTTCTCGGAAGGCGAGCGCTTCCCGGTCGAGTGGATACAGGCCGGCTATGGCGACCCCTCGTTGTTCGACGCCACCAATGACCGCACCTACCGGGCGCTCTGGCTCGCGAACGGGCTCTGGCGCATGCGCTGGTACTACGAGACCGGCTTCCAGCCCGGCGTCGAAGCCGGCCGAAACCGACTCTTGAGCGAACCACGTCTGCAGCGGAGATCTGGTTCCGGCCATCGCGAAGACGGCGGCGGCTGTTGACGCGATCGGCGTCACCAGTCGAGCTCGACACGTACTGACGACGAGGATCGCCACGATCGAGTCATGTGCCCCTTACGGCGTCTGTCAGAAGCAAACCGGCACCCTCGCGCAGGTCATCGCGTACTTCGGCGAGCCGAACGTCTGCAACGGGGTCGAGATCGACGGCGTGGGGATCGCCGGCAGTGACGAGAACAGCGTGTCGCTCCACTTCTGCGGAACGTGCGGTTCCACCGTGTACCGGCTCCTCCGCCGAAGGGCGAAGCGCGAGCCGATATCGGGCATCGAAGGACACGGACGACGTTCCGACGATTCTGACTGGGTCGCGGGCACCGACAACGTCAGGAGTAGCACGTGGCCAAGCTGATCTACGTGTCGAACGTGTCGCTCGACGGGTTCATCGAGGACGAGCACGGCGGCTTCGGGTGGACCAATCCGGACGACGAGCAATTCGCGTTCATCACCGACCTCGTGCGCCCGGTCGGCACCTACCTCTACGGGCGGCGCTTGTACGAGACGACGGCCGTCTGGGAGACCGATCCCGCCCTGGCGGCTCAATCGGACCTCAGGGCTGAATTCGCAGACGTCTGGCAGGCGGCGGACAAGGTCGTCTACTCCACCACTCTGGATGCAGTCTCGACCGCCAGGACTCGGCTCGAACGTTGTTTCGATCTGGACTCCATCCGTCGGATGAAGGACGCGGCCAGTCGTGACCTGACGGTGGGTGGCGCGAACCTCGCGGCGCACGCGTTCAGAGCCAGGCTGATCGATGAGTGCCACCTCTTCATCTGCCCCTCCGTCGTCGGTCGAGGCAAGCCATCGCTCCCGAGCCAACTGCGCGCCGAGCTCGAGCTACTCGACGAGCGCCGGTTCGACAACGGTGTCGTGTACGTCCGCCATCGCATCCTGATCTGACCACTCGGCGGCGCGCCACACGCCCACCTCGAAACTCCCGGGCGACGAGCGCAACAGACCGACGGCGCGGGTTGCAGGACGATGACGGACAATCGCTACCCGAACACGCGGACATGTCGGCGCGGGACATCGAACCTCGCCCCGGCGTCTCTCGCAGTCCTCACACCGGCTGGAGATCCAGCCGTCTTCGCAGCGCGTTCGCGATCAGCGCAAGATCGTCGGGATCGCTGGTTACCACGAGGTCGCTTCGGGTGACCGCCCCGACGACGACGGTCGCGTCGACGATGTCATCGAGCCCTGCCCGGCCACACGCTGCACCCGCGGCACGGCTGCGCACTTCGGTCAGGTCCTCGATCGCGCATCCGGCGAGCAGTTGGGACAGCTGGGGCTGGGGACCGCCGCGCCATGCCTGACCGAGCACACCGGCGGGCACGGTTGGCGAGACGCCTCGCTCGAGCGCTCGGCGATGGAGCGCCCATACCCGTCGGTTGCCACGCTCGGCCGCGAGCAGCGCCCCCGTGTCGTAGGTGATACCCGTCATCGGCCGACTCGGCGAACACGTCGCCCGAGCACCCGATTCAGCACCACGTCGGCGTCGGCCAGCTCGGCGTCGGTGAGTGCCCCTTTCTCGCGTTCCCAAGCGCGGACGGCTTCGAGTCCCCGCTCGATCGTCAAGGCGCGTTCAGCCGCACGACTCAGCCACGCCGACAAGCTCAGCCCCTCACGCGCGGCGGCATCGACGGCCGCGTCCGCAACGGACTGGTCGAGGGCCACAGACAACTTTCGAACCGTCATCCTCCAATGGTACTACCACGTTCCTACCTCGCCGCCCCTCGACTGGACGCCCGATCGGAGAGGCGAAGGACGCCCCAAGTCCGTCGTCGAGTGTTCCGGGCGCGCGAGCTCGGTGGGCTGCGAGCGCACGGCGGACCAATCTGTGCGATCCTGCGTTCCTTCGCAGAGACTCGAGTGAACGTCGATGCTGAAGATCGCCAGGGCGGTAGGGCTGCGACGTCCGCGCCCGGCACGAGGAGTGCGACGCAGTGAACGCCCGGTCCGTTGAAGCCATGTTCGACGAGGAGTTCCAGGCTTCTCTCGAGCTCGCCAATCGCCTCACCGAGGAGCAATGGACCACACCGTCGCTCTGTCCCGGCTGGACGGTTCGCGACGTCGTCGTGCACTTGGCGTACCACACACATCGATCGGGGCTGAAGGAGGGATTGGGCAATCTCCACAAGACCACCGCCAAGATGGTCGAACGCGAAGGCGCCTCCTCGCGCGACGGGTTGCTCCGCTGGTTGAGCTCTCGCCCCGCGCCCGTCGAACGCAAGTCGCGTGGCACGCTCGCCGAGCTCGTCATCCACCAACAGGACATGCGTCGACCGCTCGATCTGCCGCGTGACTACCCGGCGGATGCACTCCGTTCGAGTCTTGATCTGTGCACAACCCGATACGGCAACGTCTTCGTGATCGATCGCCGGTTCCGGCTCGGCCGCGGCGTACGCCTGGTGGCCGCAGACCTGGCTTGGACGAAGGGCAAAGGACCGGACGTACGCGGCACGGCCGAGGCAGTGCTCATGGCGATTGCAGGTCGGCGAGCTGTCCTCCCCGACCTCGACGGCGACGGCGTGCGCGTCATCGACCGTCGTCTCCGGGCACAACCAGCGGCCGTGGGAAGCGAATGACCGCGCTACGTTCGCCTGGTCGCTGGTCGAGCTCGTGCCCGAAGGCGACGTACCGAGGCCTGGGTACCGGCGGTCAGAGCGACTCCTGCACGCTGCTCGCGACGATCGGCTCGACCGGTTCGCGAATCAGAGAAGCGAAGTGCGCCGCGACCAGGGCCGAGACAGCCGTTGTGACATCGACAACGGACGAGCGGAGGGAGTGGGATTCGAACCCACGGTGAGTTGCCCCACACACGCTTTCCAAGCGTGCCGATTCGGCCGCTCTCGCATCCCTCCAAGGGCCGACGATGGTACTCGGGTTCAGGCGGGCTCGACCGTGCGACTTCCGACCGCGAAGAACACGGCGATCAGCCCGTAGAGAGCGAGCGCGACGTACGGCGCGAACACGGCGACGAGCGTCGTGACCGAGTACGTGATGGGTCCGATCGCCGAGATCCTCGCGGCGCGCTTCACGCCCTCGAGACGCACGCCGGGTTTCAGGAGCCACGGTCGGTGGCGCAGGTACTCGATCATCAGGGTGAAGAACAGACCGATCACGATCATCGTGAGTCCGTAGACGACGGCGGCCGTCGACGCGTTGTCCGCATCCCTGATGTAGCGCGCCAGGACCGCGGTCGGGAACGGAAGGAACGCGATGCCTGCCAGCAGCCCGAGATTCAGATAGAGGAGACCGCGGTCGATGTGCGCGATGCGCTCGAACATCCCGTGGTGGTTCACCCACATGATGCCGATGGTCAGGAAGCTGACGAGGTAGGCAACGTACGACGGCCACTCGTGACCGAGCGCATGCCAGAGTCCCTGCTTGCCGGCAACCGGGACGTGCACCTCGATGATCAGCAGCGTGATCGCGATCGCGAGCACACCGTCGCTGAACATCTCCAGCCGATCCGTGGAAGGCAACGCGTCGCGTTGCAGCTCGGTCATGCTCGCAGGAGGTAGCAAACCTGGGTCTCGAGCTTGGAGGGATCGTCGTCCCAGTCGCCGTAGATCTCCCAGCTCGAGCCGGCCATCTCGTGGTGTTGCTCGTTGCACCAGGCCTGCACGGCCGCATGCGCGTCGCCGAGTGCGCCGTACGGGCCGACGTGGAGAGCGGTCGCGATGGTCCCGCCCGGTATCTCCACGCACTCGACGTGCTCGGCGGCGTCGTCGAATCGATCGCCGACCTGTACGCAGAACTGCACGAGCGGAGGTGGGCCGTGGTCGTACAGGAAGACGTTGTGGTTCGTGGTGAGCCCGGCGGAACGGACGAATTGCCACACGACGTCGAGTGAAGGCCCGTACCGGGCGCCGATCTCCGACAGCGCGACCCGGTCGCGGTTCGCGGCGACGAACTGCGGCGCGACCGTCCGGAGCGTGCAGTCGTACTCCATCGGGGTAGCCTGCCATCCGGACCGTGCTAAGCGGGGAGCTCGTGGTGCCCTGTACCCCAAACCCACGTACGGGGGGCTGAATCCCCGCCCGAGGCTCGGGCCGCCGTGAGGTACGGCTCGATAACGAGGCGTCGAGGGTCGGGTCCTGCGCAACGGGATCCTGTGAACCGAGTCAGGTCCGGAAGGAAGCAGCTCTCAGCGGGCCCTCCCGTGTGCCGCAGGGGCGCCTGGCCCGAGCCCACGCCGAGTATCGGCCTCATGGCGCCGGGGTCGACGGCGGGTGCACGGTCCTACTTCATGCGCTCGTTCGCTGCGGCGCAGGGTACCTGCGCCGCGGTCGCTCTCTCGCTTGCGAGCTCCTCGGTTCGCCGCGTCCGCCGGATCGATTCTTCGATCATCCGTCAGTAGGGACCCGTATGAGGACCTGTTCTGACGGATGATCGCGGACGGGTGTCACCGGCGGTCGTTCTCACGCTCGCCACTCGGCGGGATACCCGCCTCGCGGGCGCTCGCTCCTGACGGGGCGCAGCGATTCATTGCTCCGTGGCTCTCGCACAGCGAAAGGGAATCGGCAGAGAATGCGCGGTCCGGGCCGCCGCCGCGCGCGCTCGGGCCAGTAGCCGCTCACTAGCGTCGCCGGATGCGTCGTGGGGTTTCGTTCGTCTGTGCGGTCGCGCTCGCGCTGCCCGTCCTGCTCGCTGCGCCTGCCGTCGCCGCGTCGGGCACCCCGGCGACGCTCCGGATCCTCGTCACGAACGACGACGGCGTGAAGGCACCCGGCATCGACGCACTCGTGCAGGCGGTGCGCGAGCTGCCGAACGTCGCGGTCACCGTGGC
>Ga0187777_10003453_pt1 | contig 10078 bp, 6 predicted proteins | sample 1015_Q2_SP5_10_M_FD_132416 | JGI IMG/M metagenome (GOLD analysis project Ga0187777, IMG submission 132416) | Tropical peat soil microbial communities from peatlands in Department of Meta, Colombia - 1015_Q2_SP5_10_MG | ecosystem: Environmental > Terrestrial > Soil > Wetlands > Peat | place...
ACCGTGGCCGGATTAATTGCGGTCGTGGTCAAGCCGGCCACGTGCGTCTTACTCATCGGCTCCGCTGCCCGCAGGGTTGTGTGAGATCCACTCCGGACTGAGGAGAGTGGCGTGACCTTCGGCCCACGGCCCGGGTTATCGCCTGGTGGGCGCTGGGCCTAGTAGCCATGCTCGTCTCCTAGCCTTCCTGTGGACTGAGCGACAGGCGCGCCGGCAACGAGCGCCACGGCCACGAGAGTTTGCGAGCTCATTCCGGTGACAGTCGCTCGCGCCTGATTCCCGCGGCGACCCGTGGCTCGCAGTAACCGTCGGCGCACGACTCATCGCCGGAGCCGACCGAGATCCAGCCGCGTCGGACGAGCAGGCCGTAGATCTTGCAGCCCACGCATAGCCCGAGCGCCGACTCCATCCACATCAGCGTCAAGCAGACGAGGCAGATCGTTCGGGGCAGATAGCCGCGGATTCCGCTGTTCGTGATCACGGTCATCGCGAGCCCCATTATCAGCCCCAGCGTCCACGCGAACCGCTTCGGTGTCGCGGAGACCCACTCCGGCCCGCGGCGGTTGGTCATCGCGTGGGCGAGCGCACCGAACGGGCTGTACCTCAGCCCGAGCGTGACCCGGACCAGAAACTCGACGAAGAACAGGCTGGCTACGACCTGAAGTGGCACGTACTGCTTGTCGAAATAGGCGTAACTGAACGCCACCGCGCCTGTCACCATGGTTAATCCGGCGGCTGCGCGCACGGCGTTCTCGTTGACGACGCCGGTGCGGACCGTCACGTTGTCGAGCAGCTTGGTCATCGTCTCGTGCCTGCGTGTTCGGGCCGGGTCGCTCGCAACTGAGTGAGCCCTTCGCCGGGCAGCGGGAACCAGCGAATGCGCTCGAATTCCGGGCTCACGAGGTGATCGGCAAGCGGTCCGCTCGGTGGGTGGGTCTCGAGGTCGGCGATGATCTGTCTTGCGGCCTCGAGTTGGTCTGCCAGGACGCTGTCGGGTGCGGTGATGCGGGGCGCCGGCATCGTGGTGAGGATGTCGCGCAGGCCGGGCGGCGGATCCGGGGTGCGGGCGCGGTGGCGCCAGAGACCCGTCGCGGAATCGAAGTGATACACCGGCAGCAGCTTCCAGCCGTGGTCGGCGATGACGTGAATCGCGTCGAGGATGTAGGCGAGCGTGGGCTCGCTGATGAAGTAGTTGAAGCTGACCCGGGTGAACGACAGCAAGGCGCCCATCTGGCCCTTGAGCGCCTGTGCGCTCATTCCGTCCGACCAGCGGTCGTCAATTCCGTACAGCCGATGGATATACGGGCCGGCGCAGAAGCATCCGCTGCGTGCCTGAATCCCGAACAGGTCGTTCAGGAGCGCGACGACGAAGTTCGCGTGCAACAGGCGGCCGCGATGGCGCACGCCGAAGGAGACGGTCGCGAGACGTTCGAGCTCTGTGCTGCCCAGGATCTCGAGCCGCGGATTGCGACCCCACGAGGCAAGCGCGCGGCGGGCGAGGTCATGCTCGCGTCGTCGAATCTCGTCCGTGCCGACCTGCTCCTTCAGTGCGAACACCAGCCCGGCGCGGATCGACTCCACTATGCCCGGCGTTCCGCCCTCCTCGCGGATCTCCGGGTCGGGGTGGTAGGCGTGTCGGGACGGGCTGACGAACAGAATCGTTCCGCCACCAGGCACTGACGGAGTCGGGTTTCGAAGCAGCGAGCGCTTCGCAACGAGGACACCGGGCGTTCCCGGGCCGCCGACGAACTTGTGCGGCGAGACGAACACGGCGTCCTTGTAGGCGAGGTGGCTGTCCGGGATGGGCGGAGCCGCGTTCATGTCGATCGGCAGATACGGTCCTGCCGCCGCGTAGTCCCAGCAGGCCAGGGCGCCGTGGCGATGGAGCACGATCGCGATTTCGTCGACATCGGTCACGACGCCGGTGACGTTCGACGCGGCCGAGAAGCTGCCGATTTTCAGTGCGCGGTCCGCATGCCGTCGGAGCTCGTACTCGAGGTGAGCGAGGTCGATGGCGCCGGCGCGGTCCTGGCGTATCGTGACCACGTCGGCGGTCGACTCCCGCCACGGCAGCTCGTTGGAGTGGTGCTCGTACGGCCCGATGAACACCACCGGCCGCTCTCCTGGATCCCACTCCAGCAGCCGGATGAGTTTGTCGATCGCGCCGGTCGCTCCGGTGCCGCAGAAAATCACGACGTCGTCCTCCCCGCCGTTGACCGCCTCGTGAATCACGCGACGGGCCTGCTCGCGGAGCTCAGTGGTGTGTCGTCCGGTCGCCGACGCCTCCGTGTGGGTGTTACCGTACATCGGCAGCACCTGGTCGCGGATGAAGTCCTCGATGAACGACAGCGCGCGCCCCGAGGCGGTCGCGTCGGCATACACCATGCGCCGCCGGCCGAACGGGCCGTCGAGCACGGCGTCGTCGCCGATCACCGAGTCGCGGATTCGGTCGATCAGGCGCTGTTCACGGGAGCGGGGTGTGAGAGGCCGGGGCGCGGCGGTGATGTCAGCGCGCGCAGCAGTGGCGAGGTTTGTCCTCACGGCGGTCACCTCCTTAGAGTTTGTCGTTCGCTAGCGAGCCGTCGTCAGCACGCGCTCGCCCGACTGCCGTATGGACTGCCATGGTTCGGCAAGCGGCACGAACCGTCTGAGCTTGGCCGGCCCCGGGTCGCGCTCGAGTCGCGGGACCACGGTCAGCTCGACAGCGGGGCGAGGCACTCCAAGGCCGCCCAGCGCCCGCCCGATCTCACCGCGCAGCCGGTCGAGATCCACGGGCGCAGCGCAACGCACGGCGATTCGCGCGCCGCGCGTCGACTGATGCACTTGGTACTCGACGACACCGGCGTGGCGAGCGAGGGCGGAGCGAAACACGTGCGGGTGGATCCGGACGCCGTCATAGGAGAACATGTCGTCGAGCCTTCCCTGGATATCCGCCACGCACCGGTGGGCCGAGCCGCAGGGGCACGGGTCCTCCAGAATCCGGACCTCGTCGGTGATCTCATAGCGGATCAGCGGGAGCGCCCGGTTGAACAGGTTGGTCACATAGAGCTTGGCCGAGCGCTCGCCGGGAGCGACGGGCCGACCGTCCTCGTCGACCGGCTCAACGATCAGCAGATCCTCGTTCAGGTGCGAACGCGAGTGCGGGCACGGGACGGCAATGCCGCCGCTCTCCGAGGCGGCCCAGATGTTCCCGACCGGCGCGCCCCACGTTTCCTCGGCCGCCGCGCGGATCTCCGGAAGCAGCGGCTCTGCGCACGTTAGGACCTGTCGTGGCCCGATCTGGAGGCGGCCCGCCCGCGCCTCGAAGCTGAGGACGTGCAGAGCCGAGGGATACGCCACCAGGCAGTCAGGCTGGGTCTCGTTCAGTCCAGCCACGATCTCATCGGTCGGCAGCGTCACCGGGAAGCGAACGTTGAGGAACTCCGGGCTCGCGAACGTCCTCGACAGTGCCGCGCTGGCGTGGCTGAAATGGGCTGCGGTCACCCAGGCGGACACCAGCTGGCGTGATGACAACTCGGGATCTGACCACTTGGCTCGGAGCGTCTGGCGGAAGCAGCCGATCCAGAACGTGGCCCATCCGTCCCAGTCGTAGATGAACACTCCACGATGTCCGGTCGACCCGCCCGAGGTCACCGCGCTGTAGCCGTCGAGCAGGTACTCGCCCGTCGTCACGATCTCCAGGTGATCGTTGACGAGTCCGAGCGACAGGCGCTCGTCGGTGACGATCCGATCGAAGTTGTCCATCAGGTCGGCCTTCGTCATCGGCGGCAGCTCGCGCAGGCTGTCGTCATCGAGGCGAGCGGTATCGATGTCGGCCAGTCGGTCGCGGTGCCACGGCGAGCGGCCGACGGCCTCGCGTACGAAGTCCTGAAGCCGCTGCGCGCGATGAGCGGCGAGGCGATCCGTCGTCCAATCGAGCCGCTCGATGAGCCGCGGCGCGAGCGCCATCGCGTACGCCTGATGTCGTTGCCTGAGTGTCTCGTAGTCACGCATGTGTCAGCCCCCTGTTACTTGCTGCGCCCGGTGGTTGCGAAGACCGTAGGGCCTTTAGCCGAGTTCGTCTTCGGTAGGGGTACGGATCTCCATACGGATTTGGTTCACGACAGCCCGAGCTCCGTCGCGCGGCGAACCAGCTGCAGCTTGGAATCCACGCCGAGCTTCGCGTACACGCTCGCGAGGTGCGTCTCGACCGTGCGCTTGCCTACGAACAGCGACTGTGCGATCTCCTTCGCGCTCATCCCGGTCGCGGCAAGGCGGGCGACCTCACGCTCGCGACGCGTCAGCGAGCCGGGCCCAAGCGCCGCCGCCGCGGCGCGGCGCCCCACCGTCCCGAGGCGCCGCAGAGCTTCAAGACACCGATCCCTGCGCCAGGTCCCTCCGCACTCTTCGAGGATCGCCGCGGCGTGCTCCAGCGCGGTCACCGCCGCGACGCGCGCATCCGCGGGCAGCGACCGGGCGAGCGCGTAATGAGAGCGTGCTAAGTGAGCCTTCCAGCCGGTCCTCGACAGCAGCTCGATCGCCCGCTGCGCGGCCGCGGCGGCTCGCTCGGGCTCGCCGGCAGCCATGCCCGCCCATGCCGACGCCGCCGCGGCCAGACCCCAATAAGGCGGCAGCCCGATGAATTCAGCCACCGCTCTCAACTCTTCCGCGGCGTCCGCGGCCGACGAGGCGTCCCCCGCGTCTGCGGCGGCCTCGGCGAGGTCGAACAGCACACACGCCGCATTCGGCCGGGACTCCATGTCCAGCAGCTGCGCGGCTGCCGCCCGCAGCGGCGCCACGCACTCGGCGGCGCCGTGGGTATGCCAGACCAAGATCGCCTGGGCCCAGTCCACGCCGCCCAGGTAGAAGGACCAGGCTCCGCCGCCGAGCATCGCCCGGGCGCGCTCCACGAGGCGCGCCGCCTCGGACTCATCGGCGGCTTCGAGCGCCGACAGGGCGCCATAGATCGGCCCCGGGGCCCGCCGCCTCGAGGTAGCGGCCGGCAGCCACGCGCCCGCCTCCCTCGCCGCGGCAAGGGATCCGGGGAAGTCGCCGGCAATCCAGCGGACTAGTGCTTCGAGCTCTACCAGGATGCTGTCGCGGTACCCCGGGTTGGCCGCCTTTGCCTCCTCGAACAGCGCCGTGCCCTCGGCCGGCCTGCCCTGCAGCGTGAATCCGAGTGCCAGTCCTCCGAGCACGATCGTGAGTCGGTACGCCTTGTCGTCCTCGCGGGCGATCGCCTCCGCACGTCGCAGGGCAGTCTCGGCCTCGGCGAACCGGCCAGAGAAGTTTGCGCTGTAGCTGACCGCGGCCAGAGCCTGCATCGCGACGAACCGATCCGCAGCGGCATCGGCGGCGTCGACGAGCGCTCTGGCGTCGTCGCCCATCCCGGCCAGGTCGCCCCGCAAGCCCCTGATCCAGGCAAGCTCACGCACCGCGAGCAGAGCCTGCCGCTGATCGCCGCAGCGCTCGAATAGCTCGTGCGCCTGCAGGCATGCCTCCTGCGCGCCGTCGAGGTCGCCCACGCCCCAGGCGAGGAAGGTGGCGAGACGGAACTTGACGATCGCCCGCCGGGCATGATCCGTGGAGCCCTCGAGCAGGCCGTCGATCGCTCGCAGCGCCCTGACGGCGACCGGCGCGTCGGTTTCGGCGCGGTGGTCAATGAGCCACTCCGCGCGCGCGTACATCGCCTCGAGCACCTCGAGCCAGCGCTGGTCGTTGGCGGGGAGGAGATCGACGAGCTCCGCCTGCAGTTGGAGCGCCTCGCGGTAGGCCTCGCGCCGCTCGGCCTGGCGCATCGCGTCGAGCAGAACCTCGACTGCCTCTGAATCTCCGCGCTCGGCCGAGCGAGCGAAGTGCAGCGCCGCCTCCGCGAGGTGCCCGGTTTGGAGTAACGAGCGTGCCGCCTGGCGATGCAACAGCCGGCGTTGTGCACCGCTCGTGGCCTGGTAGATGACATCCCGAACGAGCGGGTGCTGGACCTCGTAGGCGAGCTCGCCGACTCGCTCGTCCTCGTCCACGATCCGTGCCTTGACCAGATCGGCCAGGATCGGGCCGAGTTCCTCGAACGGGCGACCGGTGAGCGCCGTTAGGTCGCCGACTGAGACGGGCCGGCCCACCACGGCCATCAGCTCGAGCAGCTCTTGGGGCTCCGCATCGAGCCGGCGCAGCTCCGAAGTCACTCGCTCGGTGAGGCCTTCGGGCAGGCGGCTCAAATGCGGAGCCGACAGATCGCCCCCTTCCTCGATCAGCGCTCGCAGCAGCCCGATCGCGAACAGTGGGTTGCCCTGCGAGCGCTGGCAGACCCACTCCACGAGCGCGGGAGGAGCCGGACGCTCTATCACGGCCTCGGTGAGCTCCCGGAGCGCGGGACGCGCGAGCGATCCAACTTCGACGCGGGACAGCAGCGCATCCTGGTCGAGCCCGAACAGAACGGGCGCGGCGATGTCGTTTCCCGCGAGCTCGGACGGTCGAGTCGTCGCGAGAACCAGCAGCCGGGCATCGTCGAGGTGCCGGGCGAAGTACCGCAACGCCTCCCACGAGGAAGCGTCGGCGAAATGCACGTCGTCGAGCAGCACGACCAGCGGAGTCCGGCGCAGGACATTGCCGAGCAGTCCGGCGAGGCCCTGGAGCAGCCGGGGAAGCGGCGGATCTCGCTCCGGCACGGAGCCCCGGACGAGCGCTACGCGATGGAACAGGCTCGCGAGGTCGTCGAGTAGCCCGCCGCACAGCTCGACCACCTCGTCGTCCCCGAGCGGCTGCAGGAACGGATCGAGCGCCTCGGTCCAGAGACCGAAGGCCGCGCTCGTCGCGAGAGGGTACGCCTGCGCGACCAGGCCGGCCGCCTCGGGGCGGCGCCGGAGCAGCTCGCGCCCGAGTCGGCTCTTGCCTACTCCGGCCTCGCCGGTCAGGAGTACGAGGCGGAAATTGCCCTCCTCCGCCCGGGTCAACTCGTCCTCCAGGACCCCAAGCTCCTCGCGTCGCCCCACGAGCTCGGGGGCCGATCGCGCGGGGGCCGATCGCGCGGTCCCCGATCGCGCCGTCGCCGACCGCGGCGGCGCCAGAGTACGGACCGCTCCGGTCACAAGTTCTTCCGAACGCTGCGTTAGGTATCAAACCTACCAAGCCGGGCGATCGTCAGGGGGATTTTTCCCGCCTTCGCCGCAGCGGATGGCCAGGAGGAAGACCGCGCCGGTCACGATCGCCTGGGTGCCGGTCATGAGCACGCTCCAGGAGGCGCCATCGCCGAGCTGCGCGAAGCAGGCGACAATCGCCAGCACGCCCCAGATCAACCACGAGCCCCGGTGGGGGCGCGTGCTCCCGCGCACTGTGTCGCGCACGTACGGGATGGTGTCCGCGATGCCGGCCAAGCCGGCGAGCACGCCGAGGACCGGCGCGAGATAGCCAGTCGGACCCAAGTGCCTGCCCCCTTTTGAGCCTCTGCGTGCCCATTCGGGCAACGCCGTCGGGGAGACTACGCGGGCGTTCGCGGTTCGTCTTCGGTATCTCTACTGAACCGCGTACGGATTCTGCTCACGCCGCCGTCACACGAAGCTGCTCCAGACGGTGGACAGGGGTGCGGCGATGTCGGGGTCGCGTCGCAGCTCGATACGCGTCACCCACTTGACCCACTGAAAGCCCCGGGCGCCCGGCACCACGAGCCGAACTGGCGCGCCGTGGTCGTGGCTGAGCGGTGCGCCGGTGACGTGCGTAGCGAGCAACAAACCGTGCGCCTCCTCGATGCCGAAGCTCCATCGGTAACCCGTTACCGAGGCGACGGTGACGTGGCGCGTGCGCGGGTCGGCGCCGGCGAGGTCCAGAAGGGAGCCCAAACGGACGCCGCGCCAGCGCTGGGTTGAATAGAACCCGCCCGTGCAGTCGAGGGTCGCGACGAGCTCATCGGCGGTTGGCAGCTCGGCGATCGACAGCAGGAGAGGGTGTGCCGCGAGGCCCCCGACCCGGAGGCGAAAGGCGGTTGGGTCGATAATCGCGGGGTTGTCAGCCACCCAGGAGGTGCTCGGGAAGGCGTTGCCGGCGAACGACCCCGCCTCGTACGAGCCGGTGAAACGCCGGCGGGCGCCCTTGAGCCCGAGGAGCGCCTCGGTTGGTCGCTGTACGCGCCAGAGGAGGAATGCGCCCGCGGCGAGACCGGTCGTGGTGATGAACTGGCGCCGTCCGACGAGGTCGCGGCGCCGCAGCCGCTTGGCCCGCACGACCATATGGATGCCGACGGATATCGCCAGGATCGCGCCGAGTGCGTCGTGCCAGCTAAGCAGGGTGTAACCGGCCGGCGCAACCGCGGCGCCCCCGGACCAAAGGAACCCAGCTAGCAGGCAGCCGATCACCATCACCGCCGCGGCGATTCCGGCGGCGCGCCGCCCCGTGTTGCACTCCGCGCGGGCTAGACGTGGCCAGATCCGCCGGAGTTTGATCAGGACGAGGAGCGCGATCGCGATCCCGCAACCGTCATGAGCGGCGATGATCCAGGCGGCGCCGGGCGATCCGGCGAACAGCGTGAGCGCGCCGGTCACGAGCAGCGCCGCGACCAGTACCGCGAGACCCCAGTCGGTGCCGCGGGCGGTCACGCCGTCAGTCTAGAACCGGAGAGTGGCGCCGCCGGTTCGGGTTCCACCCGTGGCCGTGATCTACTCGCCGACTCCGATCGCCTCGACCCAGGCGCGCCGCGACGGCCGCCGGGTGCCGCGGTAGCCGGTGTCGCGTACCGTCGCGAGGCGCCGTGCGTGCGAGGCGTGGGCGAACCGGTGTGGGCCTATAGGCGCACGACGGGGCTGCGGCGAAGCCGCCGGCCGGAGCGGTCGAGCGCGGTCACGGACGCGTACCGATGCTGGACATGGAGCGGGATCACGGTCTCGAAGCCGCGGCTCGGGGCGATCCCCAGTGGGCGCAACTGGTCGCGCCGGGATCCGGCCGCTACCTGCCAGCCGGCCACTTCGGTGGCACCGTTCCAACTGGCGTATACGATCGTGGCGCCGCTCTGGTCGTCCCGCCCCGCGGCCACAGCGGGTCGATGATGTGGGGTGCCCTGCCACGGAAGCCACAGCCCGCGGTACGAGTACATGCCCGCGGGGAGCGCGCTGTCCGCCAGCACCTTGCCGTCCGAGGTGAACTCCATCGTGTGCGACTGGACGCCCCAGCCGACGAGGACCCGGTCCGAGGAAAGGATCTGGACGGAGCCCATCGCACCAGCCGACAGCCGCTGGGGGCTCTTGTAGGCGTTGCGCACAGTGACCCGACGGCGCGACTCGTCGACGTCGAGCACGAGCCCCCGCGACTCGGACTCGGTCTTGATCGGACCATTTGTGCCGTTGTCGAACACCGTGACCACACTGTCCGAGTGCTGGCGGGCGTCGTGTTGCCAGGCGAACTGCGCGCCCGGGCCCATCTGCAGCTGGCTCTGCTTGCCGCCGAGCGTCCAGATGACGTTGCCCGTTCGTCGCTCGAGCTTGTAAAGCGCCCACGTGTGGCGCCCGGAGACGAGCAGGTTCCCGTCGGGCAGCTGCTGAATCGAGTTGATGTGCAGGTAGTCGTAGGGCTCTGCGTGCGGCTCCTGAGAAGCGCTGACCGGGATGCGCTGGAGACTTTGCCACTCGAACAGCAGTCGCCCGCTGGCGATATCCACCTCCTGGATGATCGACTCGAGGACCTGGCTGTTGCGGGGGGCCCCGATCGAGGACAGATCCATATGCACCGTCTGCGGGTAGCAGGTGAACAGCGCCGTCCCCTCGGGGGTCACCGTCAGGGCGTGCAGGTCCATCGACCGTCCGTTCGCTGCGCGCACGCGCGCGATCTCGTGGTAGTTCTGGTCGAGCAGTACCGCCTCGCCCTCGCCGTAGCCGGACTGCTGGATCTTCCCTTCCCACCAGACCAGCGCCGGCTTGCCTCGGTACTCCGCGCGGGCGAAGTTGGTTGCCTGGAGTCCCTTCAGCAGTGGCCTGAACCAAACGGGCGTACCGGAGCGATCGACGATCAGCGGCCCGTACTGTTCGGACCCGTTCAGGGACACGGGCCCGGGTCCAAGGAAGAGGAAGCCCCCATCAGCGATGCCTAATCCCCCAGTCCCCGGGTCGGCGTTCATCGT
>Ga0187777_10003455_pt1 | contig 10076 bp, 9 predicted proteins | sample 1015_Q2_SP5_10_M_FD_132416 | JGI IMG/M metagenome (GOLD analysis project Ga0187777, IMG submission 132416) | Tropical peat soil microbial communities from peatlands in Department of Meta, Colombia - 1015_Q2_SP5_10_MG | ecosystem: Environmental > Terrestrial > Soil > Wetlands > Peat | place...
CGGCCAACGATGTCGGACGGTCCGCCGGGCGTGTTGGCAACGACAATTTTCACCGGCCGATCGGGATAAGCAGCATGGGCCGAGCGTATGCGCAGGAATGCCGGCGCGGCGACGCCGGCGGCCAACGCACCTGCGCCTTTGATGATGCCGCGCCGTGACGGCGCCGAATGTCCCCTGGATTTTGTCATCGTCCTCCCCCCAAGTTTCGGCGTTATTTTCTGCTCTTATTTTTGTTTCCCAGGCGGAGCGGAGCACGAAGTGATGCGCTGCAGACCCGGGATCGTTACAAACTCTGAACCTGATACGGTCCCGGATCCGCGGTGCACCGCTAGCGCGCTGCACCGCATCCGGGACACGATTTCTGGTTAGCGCACTTACTTGCGTTAGGCTAAGCTTTTGCGATTATTGGAGCAATGGCTCACGTACAAGCGTTGCGCGGGCTCGATCAGAAGACACGAATTTCACGATATTCAAACGACGCCGGCCCGGTCCTTCCAGCCATGACAGAACAAGCGCGAGCAACCACCTGGTACGAGATCGTGCTCGCGACCTTGAAGGCCAACAACGTCAAGCTTGCCGTCTATGTTCCGGATCGCGTCTTCACCCCGCTGATCAAGGCGCTGCACGCGGATCCATTCTTTACGACCTTTGCGGCGACCCGCGAGGAGGAGGCGCTCGGCATTATCACCGGCGCATGGATGGGAGGAACGCGCGGCGCGGTGCTGATGCAGACCAGCGGCTTCGGCACGATTCCAAATGCGCTGGCATCGCTGGTGGTGCCTTGCCAGATCCCGGCGCTGATTTTCGTGTCGGAACGCGGCACGCTTGGCGAATTCAATCTTGGTCAGGCGCTGGTGTGCAAGACCATGCGGCCGGTGCTCAATTCGCTTGCGGTCGAAAACATCACGATCACGCGCCAGGACGAGCTCGCGTTCATCGTTGACCGGTCGATCAAGCAGGCCGTGGCGACGCAGGCGCCAGTCACCTTTATCCTTTCGCCGCTGCTCACCGGCGGCAAGGTCTTCGAGGCATGAGGGCGCTATGACCGCGAAAGCAACCGGCGCGATCGGCGCACACAATGCCAAGGTGATGAACCGCTTCGAGCTGACCAAGCGGCTGGTGGGCCAGCTCAAGCGCGACGAGGCGGTCATCGGCGGCATCGGCAACGCCAATTTCGACCTGTGGGCGAGCGGCCAGCGTCCGCAGAATTTCTACATGCTCGGCAGCATGGGTCTCGCCATCCCGATCGCGCTTGGCGTCGCCATCGCGCAACCGCGGCGGCACGTGATCGCGCTCGAGGGCGATGGCTCGCTGCTTATGCAGCTCGGCTGCCTCGCCACCGTCGCCGAACGGGCGCCGAAGAACCTCACCATAGTCGTGTGGGACAACGGCATCTACCAGATCACCGGCGGGCAGTCGACGGCGAGCGCGACGGCCGCCGATCTTGTCGCGATTGCGCGTAGCGCCGGCATTGCGAACAGCGCTTGGGCCGCCGACGAGGCAGACTTCGATCGGCTGGCGGCATCCGCGCTGAACGGCGAGGGACCGAGCCTGATCGCCGCGCGCATCGACAACAAGCCGGGCGTTGCAACAACCGATCGCGATCCGGTGCAGATCCGCGAGCGCTTCATGCGCGGGCTGGGGGTCAAGGGAACGATAGCAAGTGGTGCGTAGTCGAGTATTTCCCCGTGTCCCGGGCGTAGCGCAGCGCGAAGCGGTGCGCTGCAGACCCGGGACCGTTGAGGATTCCGAGTCTGATACGGCCCCGGATCAGCGGCGCACCACTTCGTGCTGCGCCGCATCCGGGGGACGCCAGTTGACGACGGGCTCGGCGAGTCAGTAGCGGAGGCTGCCTGTCTCAGCGCGCCGGCTTGTCGGGCTTTTCCAGGATTCCCGCCGTCATCGCCATGCGCACCAGATCCGACAGGCTATTGGCTGCCATTTTGGTCATCAGGTTAGCGCGGTAGATCTCAACCGTGCGCGGGCTGATCCCCAGGTTGAACGCAATCGCCTTGTTGGCGTTGCCCGCCACCAGGCCTTCCAGCACCTGCCGTTCGCGATTGGACAGCGCCGCGAGCTTGTCGTGAATTTCCGCCAGCTCCGCCTTGTGTCTGGCGGAACTCGCATCCTTGTTGAGCGCGGAGCGAACCGCGGCAATCAGCAGGTCGTCGTCGAACGGTTTTTCCAAGAAATCAACGGCGCCAATCTTCATGGCTTCGACCGCAAGTGCTATGTCACCATGACCGGTGATGACGATAACCGGAATATCGAGGCCGCTCTCCTTCACACGGCGCAAAAGATCGATGCCGGTAATCTCCGGCATCCGGACATCGGTAATGATGCAGCCGGATTTTATTGCCGGCAGTTCAGCAAGGAATGCCTTGGCCGAGTCAAAGCTGCGCACAACGATGCGGGCGGTCCTTAGCAGGAATTCAAGCGACTGCCGTACAGCATCGTCGTCGTCAATCACATAAACGGTTGGCTCAAGCGGCATCGTTGACGTCTCCTTCATCCACGACCGCAAGCGTGAAATGGAAAGTCGTTCCGCCGGGAGGATTGGGCTCGACCCAGATCCGTCCACCATGGGCTTGCACGATGGTGCGCGATATCGACAGGCCAACGCCCATTCCGTGGTGTTTTGTGGTGATAAACGGCTGGAACAGCTGCTCCGCAATCTCCGGCGCAATGCCTGAACCGCTGTCGGTGACACTGATGCGCACGTAGCCGTTCTCATCTGGCGTAATGGCAACCGTGAGGTTGCCGCCGTGCGAAGCCTCCATGGCGTCCACCGCATTGCGGATAAGATTGAGCAGCACCTGCTGGATCTGCACCCGGTCGGCCAGCACGCGATCAACCGACGGATCGAAACGGAATTGCACGCGAATACCGCGATCCTTAATGCCGACCAGCGCCAGCGCACTTGCCTCTTCGACCAGCCTCTTAATGCTTTCAACCCGCCGTTCGCTTTCACCACGCGACACGAAATCGCGCAGCCGGCGAATAATCTGGCCTGCGCGCGTTGCCTGATCGGCCGCCTTTTCCAGGGCGTCGCGCATCATCGTCGATTTTTCATCGTTACTGCCTTCGAGCAGCCGCCGGGATCCTCTCAAGTAGTTGGAGATCGCGGTCAGGGGCTGATTGAGTTCATGCGCGAGCGTCGACGCCATTTCGCCCATGGCAGTCAAACGCGAGATGTGGACCAGCTCCGACTGCAGCTCCTGCAAGCGCGCTTCGGTCTTCTGCCGTTCGGTCAGATCGCGAATAAATCCGGTGAAGTAGCGCCGGTCGGCGGATCTCATTTCACCAACTGCCAGCTCCATTGGAAAGGTCGATCCATCCTTGCGCTGGCCGACCACAACCCGGCCGATACCGATAATGCGGCGCTCGCCCGTCATGAGATAGCGCTCAAGATAGCGGTCATGGCTTTCACGATATGGCGCCGGCATCAGAATCTTGACGTTTTGACCGATCGCTTCATCCGTCCGGTAGCCGAACAGCCGTTCGGCGGCGCTGCTGAATGATTGCATGATGCCATTTTCGTCGATGACGATCATCGCCTCGGGGACCGTATCGAGAATCGATTTCAGATGGGCTTCGCGCGCGAGCGCATCGCGCGTCATCAGGATCGTGCGCAGGCGGCCCCGATGCAGCATCTCGCCGCCCCAGGACACGCCGGCGCCGATCGCGGCGAAAGCAACAGCGTTGACCACAAGCAGCCCCGGAAAGTGCGAAGTATCGATGACAAGGAAATATGCGGCGATAATGCCAAGCGCCGTTGCAAGCAGTCCGGGACCAAGTCCGCCAACTGCCGCCGAAATCAGCACCGGCGGGGTGAAATAATAAAAAATTGTATCGTCGTGCAGCACGGGATTGAGCAAAGCCCGTACCGCGAGTGCCAAGGCGACGGAGCAGGGGGCAACGCCATAGCGCAAGGCCCAGCTGCGCTCGAGGAGGGATGAAAGTTCTTTATTTTCAGCAACTTCCGCCATACCGACCGACCTATAGCACGCGGCGAAATGCCTGTTCGCCTACGGTATTTCCCGTAGGGACTTTATCTGAATTTCGGGCCGACAGTTCCCCCGGTATCGATTGGGTCAGCAAATTCAACGAGGGCCAGTGCCATGCAGACCCAGACAATAATCAATCGTAGGACGTCGAATCACCCAGCAGTTCGCAGTGTACGGCCGACGTCGCCGGTCAACGTGCACTCGCTCACGGGTCAGATCGAGATGATGGGCGCGGCGATACCGTTTGCCCGCAACGCCGAAATCTACGGCGAGAACGAGCCGGCCGAGTACGTCTATAAGGTTCTCAGCGGCAGCGTACGCACGTACAAAGTACTCAACGATGGCCGCCGCCAGATCGGCGCCTTCTATCTGCCGGGCGATATCTTCGGCCTCGAAGTCGGGGACGAGCATTCCCTCTCCGCCGAGGCGATCGCTGACTGCAAGGTCCTGGTGATCAAGCGCAGCGCATTGGTCGCGCTCGCCACCCGCGAGAGTGAGGTTGCGCGCCAGCTCTGGACCATGACGGCCGGCGAGCTGCAACGCGCGCAGGACCACATCATGCTTCTGGTCAAGACCGCGCAGGAGCGTGTCGCCGGTTTCCTGCTCGAGATGGCTTCGCGTGCGCGGGCCGGGAACGAAGTCGATCTCCCGATGTCGCGCCAGGACATTGCCGACTATCTCGGCCTCACAATCGAGACGATTTCGCGCACGCTGACGCAACTCGAAAATGACGCTGCCATTGAGGTTCCCACCTCGCGCCGTATCGTGTTGCGCAATCGGGGTGTGTTGAGCCGCCTGAATTCCTAAGTGCTGAACATCGTCCTCCCCGATTGTTGTTCAGCAAAACTGCCCCGGCCCCCAGCGCCGGGGCATCTTTTTTTGAGGAATGCGAGACAATTTCGAGGTCGTTGTTTGACGGTTGTTGAGGCGCTACGCTGATCGAACATTTTGCTGCGGAGCGGGGGCAACATGGCAGATTTCGACGGTGTCGTGATTGGCGCGGGCCACAATGGCCTGACGCTTGCCGCTTATCTTGCACGGGCCGGCCTGCGCGTCGCTGTGCTCGAACGCAATGGGCGCATCGGCGGCGGGTCGAGCACCGAGGAGCGCATTCTTCCCGGCTTCAAGCTCAATTTGCATGCCAATTTCTATATGGGAATCGGATTTTGCCCTTTGCTCCGGGACCTCGAGCTTCACCGCTACGGTTTCTCTTATATAGAGCCACCGGTGCAGCAGGCTGCCGTCTTCCGCGACGGCACCGGCATCGTCATTTACAAGGATCTCGAAAGGACCAGCGCCTCGCTAGCGCGCTTTTCGAAGCAGGACGCCGAGACCTTCCGCGTGCTTTGGCATACCTATTGCGAGGAAATGCGGCCGTTGCTTGTGTCTCTGCTCTACAATGCGCCGATGCCGCGCGAGCAACTCGTCGACCGGCTAAGCGGCTCGAGGGCAAAAGAGCTGCTCTCGCACGCCCAGCACGATCTGTTCAGCGTCGTGCGCAAGCATTTTGTCGACGAGCGCATCCGCACGCTATTTACGTCCTATATGCACGTGATCACCACCGAAAACGTGCCCGGAGCCGGCATCGTGTTTCCGGCGATCTTCGCCAACATCGCTAGCTTCACGCTGCCGGTCGGCGGCGCGGTTTCCTTGCCGCTGGCCCTGGCGCGCGTGATCGAGGCTTGTGGCGGCGAGATCATCACCGATGCCGATGTAAAAGAAATCACGGTCAAGAACGGCCGCGCTGCCGGCGTGAAACTCGGCGATGGCCGGGCCATCGGCGCCCGCAAATTCGTTGCCAGCGCCATTGATTTTCCAACCACTGTACAGATGACCGGCGAGGAGCTGTTCCCCGAGCCGGTACGCGAGAAGGCGAAATCCTGGCACTGGGGCAATCATAGCCTGGTGACCCTGCATCTCGCCCTCAAGGAGCCGCCGGCCTACCGCGCCGCCGCCTTCGATCCTGACGTGTCGCGGGCCTACAACATCTTCTTTGGCATGGACCATATCGAGGATGTGGCGAGCTGTTTTGAGGACTGCGCCGCGAAGAAATTTCCCAAGGTGCTGATGGGCAATGGCGCCTGCAACAGCCAGTTCGACCCGAGCTACGCGCCCGCGGGCAAGCATGTCGCGTTTTGGTGGCCGTTTGCGCCTTATTCGGTCGATGGCGGGCCGCAGGAATGGGAGCGCCATCGCGCCTGCTACACGCAGCGCGTTCTCGATTATTGGCGTGTCTATGCGTCAAATCTCGAGGGCGAAAACCTGCTCGGCAGCTACCTGTTCACTCCGCCCGACGTGGAAACGCTCAATGCCAATATGCGGCAGGGCGCTGTCCGCGTGGGCGCCTATATCCCCAATCAGCTCGGTATCAATCGCCCGCATCCGCTCATGCCAGGGTCGCGCACGCCGGTCGAAGGCCTTTATCTCTGTGGTTCGTCGTCGGGCAATGGCGGCGGCATCAATGGCGCGGCCGGATACATTGCGGCTAACGCCATCGCCGATGATCTGCGGCTCAAGCGCACCTGGACACCGGTCCCCGCGCCCGAGTGGAAGCATTGAGTATCCCGGGCGAAGTGCAGCGCGCCAGCGGTGCGCTGCAGACCCGGGACCGTACAAACAACTGAACAGCGGCGCATCATTTCGTGACGCGCGGCATCCGGGGCACAGGTCTTCCCTTGACCCACATCAATACCACCATGGCGGACTGGTGGTTTGATTTGTTAAAATAGGAGGTTGCCATGAGAGCCAGCGACATCATGACGCCAGGCGTTATCTCGGCTGACCCGGACGCGACGGTGCTGCAGGCAGCGAGATACATGCTTCAGCATCACATCAGTGGCCTGCCGGTCGTCGACAAAGCCGGAAAGCTGGTGGGCATCCTTTCCGAAGGTGATTTCCTGCGCCGCTGTGAAACTGGAACGGACCGAAAGCGCTCACGCTGGCTTGAGTTTCTGATGGGGCCGGGCAAAATGGCCGCCGAATATACCCATACGCATGGCAGCAAAGTTTCCGAAGTGATGACCACCGCCGTCCACACCGTCGCCGAGGACACTAAACTCGAAGACATCGTGGAACTGATGGAGCGCCGTCGCATCAAGCGGGTGCCGGTGATGCGCGGGAACAAGGTCGTCGGGATCGTGACCCGTTCCAATCTCATGCATGCGATGGTTAGCCTGGCGCGCACCGGCGCGAAGGGAGCGAAAGATGACGCCACCATCCGCGCGAAACTGCTCGAGGAAATAAAGAATGAAAAATGGGCGCTGGCGTCCATGATCAATGTTGTGGTGCGCGGCGGCGTTGTCGAATTGTGGGGTGCCATCGTCGACGAACGTCAGCGCGAGGCGCTCAGGGTGGCGGCCGAAAACATCCCGGGCGTCAAGGAGGTAAAAGACCACCTCGCGTGGGTCGAACTAAACTCCGGCATGGTGGTCGAGCCGACGGAGGAAATTGCCAGGCATTAACCTCGCGAAAGGCGCGGTTTGACCTATCTCAAGGGGTGCAACGCAAGTTCGTGTAGTGAAGTGACACCGTCCGCAAGCGACGGGGTCTCTAAGAACAATGGAGGCAGGTATGAACCTGAAATCGCTAATTCCCGTTGGCCGCGACCGGGCGGTCGCGAGCCCGTTCATGTCCTTGCAACGTGAAATCGATCGGCTGTTCGAAGATTTCTCGCGTGGATTTCCGACCTTCACCGGCAACGGTGGTCTGATGCCGAGCATGGATGTGACCGAAACCGACAAGGAAATCGAGATCACGGCCGAGCTGCCGGGGCTCGAGGAAAAAGACGTCCAGATCAACGTCGCCGACAATCTTCTTACCATTAAAGGAGAGAAGAAGGCTGAGAAGGAACAGAAGGACAAGAATTATCGATTGGTTGAGCGAAGCTACGGCTCATTTGAACGCACGCTTGAGCTGCCGGAAGGTGTCAATGCCGATGTCATCAAGGCGAATATCTCCAAAGGCGTGCTCAAGGTAACAGTTCCGAAGCCGGCGCCCGCGCAAGCCAAGAAGGTCGAAGTCAAGTCCGCCGCTTGAGTTAACGGGCGGCCGAGAAGGCGCGCTGCTGCAGCCGGAGGGCTGCAGGGCGCGCCTTTGTCATTTGCAATCGAATCGAGGCGTGTGCGCGAGCGCTGTTTGACCTGCATCAAGGCCTGCGGGGACCCCGCGGGCAATAGTCGCCGCTTCGGGTTCTGGGAATTTTTCAGCCAGCAACGGACAGAAACAGCATGGCGAACACGCTCGCTCTAAAGAAAACCATGACTATCGGCGAAGGGGGCTCGGCGCTTGCCTTCGTTGCCCTGGCGCTGTTGTCGATCGTCATCGCGGCCAAAGCCTACACGCCGGAATATGCGTTCCACGCCTATCTGTTCACGGCGGCCAGTATTGCGGCGGTGTTCGCCATCATCAATCGCTACTACGACCGGCCGGCGGAAACGCCGCTGCTGACCGCCGAAGGCAAACCCAACTACAACATGGGGCCGGTAAAGTTTGCCAGCGTCGCCTCTGTTATCTGGGGCATCGCAGGCTTCACCGTCGGCTTCATTATCGCGCTGCAGCTCGCATTCCCGGTTCTTAATTTCGATTTGCCATGGACAACGTTCGGACGGCTGCGGCCGCTGCATACGTCAGCGGTGATCTTTGCCTTTGGTGGCAATGCTCTGCTCGCTACGTCGCTTTATGTCGTTCAGCGCACTTGCCGGGCGCGGCTTACGGGCGAAATCGCGCCGTGGTTCGTCGTGCTCGGCTATAATTTCTTTATCGTCATCGCCGGCACCGGTTATCTGCTCGGCATCACACAATCCAAGGAATACGCCGAGCCTGAATGGTACTCGGACTTGTTCCTGACCGTGGTCTGGGTCGTCTACTTCCTTGTTTATCTTGGCACCATCATGCGGCGCGCCGAGCCGCATATCTATGTCGCCAACTGGTTCTATCTCGCTTTCATCGTCACCATTGCGGTGCTGCATCTCGGCAATAACGCGTCGGTGCCGGTGTCGCTGTTTTCACCGAAGTCGTACATTGTCTGGTCCGGCGTGCAGGACGCCATGGTGCAATGGTGGTACGGCCACAACGCGGTCGGATTCTTCCTCACCGCCGGGTTTCTCGGCATCATGTATTACTTCATTCCGAAACGCGCTGACCGCCCAGTTTATTCCTATCGCTTGTCGATCATTCACTTCTGGTCGCTGATCTTTCTCTATATCTGGGCTGGCCCGCATCATCTGCACTACACGGCGCTGCCGGATTGGGCGCAAACGCTCGGCATGACGTTTTCGGTGATGCTGTGGATGCCGTCCTGGGGTGGCATGATCAACGGAATCATGACGCTGTCCGGCGCGTGGGACAAGCTGCGCACCGATCCGGTACTGCGCATGATGGTGGTTTCGGTGGCATTCTATGGCATGGCGACCTTCGAGGGGCCGATGATGTCGGTGAAGATCGTCAACTCGCTATCGCACTACACCGACTGGACCATCGGCCACGTACATTCGGGCGCGCTCGGCTGGGTCGGCTATATCTCGTTCGGCGCGCTCTACTGCCTCGTGCCGTGGCTTTGGAACCGGCCACTTTATTCACTCAAGCTGGTCGACTGGCATTTCTGGATCTCCACCATGGGCATCGTGCTCTACGTCAGCGCGATGTGGGTGTCGGGCATCATGCAGGGCGTGATGTGGCGCTCCTACACCAGCCTCGGCTTCCTTGAATATTCCTTCGTCGAGACGGTGCAGGCGATGCATCCCTTCTACGTCGTGCGCGCACTCGGCGGTCTATTGTTCCTTACCGGCGCGCTGTTGATGGCCTGGAATCTCTGGAAAACCGTAAATTCGGCAGTCTCCGCCGCGCCTGCTGGCTTCAGGCTGGCACCGGCGAAATAGGCGGGGCACAGCCATGTCGTATTGGTCAAGACACGCAATCTTCGAGAAGAACTCGATCGTTCTCGTCATCGGCATCCTTATCGTGATCGCGATCGGCGGTCTCGTGGAAATCGTGCCGCTCTTTTATCTGAAGAACACGATCGAGAAAGTCGACGGCGTGCGCCCTTATACGCCGCTCGAGCTCGCCGGCCGA
>Ga0187777_10003456_pt1 | contig 10076 bp, 4 predicted proteins | sample 1015_Q2_SP5_10_M_FD_132416 | JGI IMG/M metagenome (GOLD analysis project Ga0187777, IMG submission 132416) | Tropical peat soil microbial communities from peatlands in Department of Meta, Colombia - 1015_Q2_SP5_10_MG | ecosystem: Environmental > Terrestrial > Soil > Wetlands > Peat | place...
CGTGCCATGATGGCTCGCAGGCGCGGAACGATTGCGTCAGCTGCCATTTCTATCATCCGCGATCGGCGGCGGACACGGTGACCAGGAGTAGTGCAGGCCTCTAGGCCTGCCAACGGGTGTAGTGCAGGCCGTTAGGGCCTGCCAACGGGTGTAGTGCAGGCCGTTAGGGCCTGCCAACGGGTGTAGTGCAGGCCTTTAGGCCTGCCGTGAATCATGAAGCTGATCGGCAGAACCGGCCGGATTGCCGGAACCGACGTCGCCGTCAACGAGCTGCTGCGCATCGGCGCGGCGCCCGACAACGACTTTCGCGTCATGGTCTCCGGCGTGTCGCGGCATCACGCGCGGATCGTGAAGCAGGGCGACTCGTACTGGCTCGAGGATGCGGGCAGCACCAACGGCACCTTCCTGAACGGCCTGCGGATCGCGCGCGAGCGTCTGCGTCATCTCGACGTGATCACGCTCGGCCGCGACGTCGATCTGATCACGGTGGCGACCGAACAGCCAGGGGCGGTCGCCCCGCTGGTGAAAGCGGTCGAAGACGCCTGGCTGGAGCCGACCGAAACCCAGCAAGGCGGGCCGCGCGTCGAGATTCCGGCCGGCGAGACGACGCTCGGCCGGCTCGCCCCGGCCAACTGCATTCTCGAAAGCCCGGTGATCGGCCGTCTCCACGCGCGAATCACGCGGACGGCCGATCACGTCGTCATCGAGGACGTCGGTTCGGTAAACGGCACGTTCGTGAACGGGACGCGCATTTCGGCGCCGACGGTGCTCGGCGACGGCGACACGATCTCGATCGCCGGCGTCCGGTTCTTCCGCGCCCACATCGTCGGCAGCGCCCGCCGGCCGCAGGGACCGCAGCAGGTCGTGGCGGCGCAGACGCAGGTGTTCGACGCCGACTGGAAGACGCGGCTCGTCTGGTCCGCCGAGGAGCTCGCCGAGCTCGAACGGGAGCGTCAGCGCATCGTGGATGCGGTTCGCAAGGAGCAGGGAGCCGGGGCCGCCCCTGCCGCGCCGGTCGCGGCAACGCCCGCGGGCGCTCCCGCGCCGAAGGCTCCGGCTGCGCCGAAACCGGCGGCTGCCGCCGCGAAGCCTGCCGCGGCCGCCCCCTCGCCGAAGCCGGCCGCGGCGCCGCCCGCGCCGAAGGCGATCCAGCCTCCGGCTGCCGCACCCGTGCAGGCCGAGAAGCCGTCGCCTGCGCCGCCACCGGCGAAGCCGGAGGAGCAGCCGCAGGCGCCAAGGCCGGAGATCCCGAAGGCAGCGGCTCCGAAGGCAGAAGAGCCGAAGCCGTCCGCGCCGAGGCCGGAATCGCCGAAGCCCGAGCCCGCGAAGCCTGCGCCGCCGCCGGCCGTGCAGGTCGTGGCGCCCGATGAAGCGCCGACGCGCCTGCCGTTGCCGTCGCCGCGTGACGCGGCGACGATTCAGTCAGGCGCGGCCACGATCGTCACGCGGCGGGTCCGCGCGGTGAAGCTGACGGGCGAGAAGGGCGCGTTTCAGCTCGAGCCGGGAAAACATGCGGTCGGCCGCGCGGAAACGGCCGCGGTACCGATTCTCGACCCGCAGGTATCGCGGAATCACGCGACGCTGACGATCACGGCGAGCGAGGCGCGCGTCGAGGATGGCGGGAGCTCGAACGGCACGTTCGTGAACGGCGTGCGCGTGCCCGCCGGCGGAAGTGTGCTGAAGACCGGCGACAAGCTCCGCTTCGGCGCCGTCGAATTCACGATCGAACTGATGTAACCTGCTGCACCGGAGTGTCGCTGATGAACCGCCGGCCCGGCTTCGCAACGCTAGCGCTCTTCCTTCTTTTCTCCCTCGCCGCCTCGCCCGCCTTCGCTCAGGGCCGCGCGACGCTGAACGGCGTCGTCATCGGCCCCTCGGGGATGCCGCAGCCGAACGTCACGCTCGTCCTCACGAACACGCAGACCAACGTCGATCGCCGCGCCGTCAGCGACATGGACGGCGCGTTCGTGTTCGGTGGCCTGCAGCCCGGCAGTTACCGCCTGAGGACCGACGACGATACGTTCGCGCCGTTCTCGCAGGACCAGATGCTCGCGGGCGGACAAACGGTTGCGGTGCGGGTCGCGCTCGCGCCGCGGATTGCGGCGGGGGCGGCGCCGACGGCGCGCGCGACGGTGCAGGGCACGGTGATCGGCCCCGACGGGCGCCCCTTCACCAACGCGACGGTCGTGCTCACCACGCCCGCCGGCATCGATCGGCGCATCGTGACCGACGCGAGCGGCGCGTACATCTTCGGCGGGCTTCAGCCCGGCACCTACAAGGTGCGCGTGGACGAGATGGGCGCGCTGCCGTTCGCCGAGAACAACCTGACGCTCGCGCCGGGCGAGATGCGGCAGTTCGTCATCCGGCTGCAGCCGCCGCCACCGCCGCCGCCGGGCCCCGGGATCGGCGGCACGGGCGCCGTGGGCGCGCCTCCGACGCCGCAGGCTGCAGGGCAGACGGCGGTCGCGCAGCCGGCGAAGAAGAAGGAGCCTGTGACGGTGCCGGAAGTGACGGCGCCAACCGGCGAGTTCCAGGCAGAGCCGAACCGGTGGCAGTTCCACTGGCCGACGTATCAGCGCTACGAAGGCAACGCGCGGATTCCGTGGGTCATCGGGGCGCCGCTGGATCCGTACAACCAGAATTCAGCCAAGGGCGATTTCCCGATCGGCAACAGCCAGAGCCTGTTCGCGAACGTCAACCTGCAGCTGAACTCGACGGTCAATCCGAGGCAGGTCAGCGGAGGACAGCCCGCGTCGACGAGTCAGTTCTTCTACAACGACAACTTCGTCGGCGGGCTCGAGATCTTCCGCGGCGACACGGTGTTTCAGCCGAAGAGTTGGGCGGTGCGCGGAACAGTCGTCGGCAACTTGAACGGCGTCAGCACCAACAACCCCGCAAACAACCAGACCTACGGCGTCGAAGAAGCGTTCGCGGAAAAGCGGCTGGCGGTGCTGAGTCCGTCGTTCGACTTCGTGTCGATCCGCGGCGGCATGCAGAACTTCAACAGCGACTTCCGCGGGTACCTGTTCGTCGACAACCAGCTCGGCGTGCGGCTGTTCGGCAACGCGGGCGCGAACCGCTATCAGTACAACGTCGTGTACTTCAACATGCGGCAGCGCGATCCCAACAGCCAACTGCACCGCATCCAGGACAACCGTAATCAAGACGTCTTCATCGCGAACTGGTACGCCCAGGACTTCGCCGTGCCAGGCTACACGGCGATGTTCAACTTCCACTTGAACCGCGACAGCCAGACCTCACCGACGCAGACGGGCACGCTGCAGGTCGCGTACGTGGGCTTCCACGGTGACGGCACCTGGGGACCGTGGGCGGTGAGCCATGCGTTCTACGAAGCGTTCGGCAAGGACGACGACAACGCGATCCAGCATCGTCTGACCGGGCGCGTCGCGCCGATTGACATCAACGCGCAGATGGCGGCGCTCGAGATTTCACGAGATGCCGACTGGCTCCGTTACCGCGGCTCGCTGTTCTATGCGTCAGGAGACGACGGCTCGGATCCGACGAAGGGCACCGGCTTCGATTCGATCACCGACAACCCGAATCTGGCCGGCGGCCAGTTCATGTTCTGGACCCAGCAGGCTACCAAGGCTCCGATCGTCGGGCTCGTGTCGCAGAAGTTCAGCCTGTTGCCGAACCTGCGCGACAAGTTCACGCAGCGCGCGAACTTCGTGAATCCGGGGCTCGTGCTCGTGAACGGCGGCGTGGACCTGCGCGTCGCGCCGCAGCTGAAGCTCGTGACGAACGTGTCGTACCTGAAGTTCGCCGACGCCGCCATTCTTCAGAAGCTCGCGAACAACAAGGGTTTCGAGGACAACACGATTGGCCTCGACATCAGCGCCGGCGCGAAGTACCGGCCGTTCACGAACGAGAACATGTTCGTGGTGCTCGGCTTCTCGACGCTGATGCCGAAGGGCGGCTTCGCGACCGCGGTCGGCTCAGGCGCGTTGTATTCGTTCGTCACGGCGATTCAGCTCGCGTATTGATACGACGTAGGTAGTGTCCGCCTTCAGGCGGACGTTCGGGGGCTCTGAAATGTCAGATCGGCGCGGCTCGTTCTCCTTCTACGGTCCGATTGGTGCGCTCACGGCGGTGTGGATTGTGTGCGCCATCGTCAACGCGGCGCCGCCGGCGACGGTGGCGTCCGGGGAGGCGGCGCGCGCCGCCGCCGGCGCCCACCCGCACGTGATGGGGGTGCAGGCGACGCAGACGCCCGCGACGGTCCGCGAGTCTCAGCCGAGCACCGGCTGCGTCACCTGTCATACGACGACGAAGGATCCGCACCCGGTGGCGCAGTCGCTCTCGTGCGTCGACTGCCACGGCGGGAACGGCACGGCCACGAAGAAGGAAGATGCGCACGTCAGGCCGAAGCATCCGGAGGTGTTCACCAGCGCGGCAAACCCGCCGAATACGTACACCATCCTGAACGACGAGAACCACGACTTCATCCGGTTCATGAACCCGTCGGACCTTCGCGTCGCGGAGGAAGTGTGCGGCCGCTGCCACGATCCGATCGTGCGCAGCGTCGCCAAGGGCCCGATGGTGAACAGCGCGCAGGTGTACAGCACCGGCCTGTACAACAACTCGTCGGTGCCGTTCAAAGACGCGGTGTTCGCCGAGAACTACACGCCGCAGGGCAAGGCGCAGATCATCAAGACGCTGCCGCCGCCGACGCCCGAGGAAACGCGCACGAAGGGCATCCTGCCGCTGCTCTATCCGCTCCCGCGCTTCGAGAACGGCCAGCCGGGAAATATCTTCCGCATCTTCGAGCGCGGCGGCGGGCCGAAGTCCGAGCTCGGCAACCCGGACCGCGAGGACATCCCCGGACAGCCCGATGTGTTCGCCAGCAACCGCGGCTTCGGCACGCAGGCGTCGGTCGATCCGGTGATTCTGGGCGCGCAGAAGACGCGTCTGAACGATCCGGTGATGTCGTTTCTCGGCACGAACGATTCCCCGGGCGACTACCGCCAGAGCGGCTGCGCGTCGTGCCACGTGATCTACGCGAACGACCGCGATCCGTTCGACTCGGGTCCGTACGCGCAGTACGGCAACCGCGGCTTCACGGCGAACGACGACCCGACGATCAAGAAGAACGAATCGGGCCATCCGATCACGCACGAGTTCACGCGGAAGATCCCGTCGAGCCAGTGCATCACGTGCCACGTGCACAACGGCAACGGCTTCCTGAACACCTACCTCGGCTACATGTGGTGGGACGAGGAAACCGACGGCGAGTCGATGTACCCGAAGACGCAGAGGAATCCGACGCCGGAGGAGATCGATCGCGACGGACGCTTCAACCCTGAAGAGGCCGCGTCCCGCGGGCTGTGGAACGATCCGAAATTCCTCGAGACGCTCAGCGACGCGAACCCGTCGCTCAAGAAGATGCAGTGGTCCGACTATCACGGCCACGGATGGGTCTTCCGCAAGGTCTTCAAGCAGGACCGCAAAGGCAACTACCTGGACGCCGACGGCAAGATCATCCCGTTCGACGACCCGAGCCTCTGGACGAAGGCGGTGCACCTCAAGGACATCCATCTCGAGAAGGGGATGCACTGCGTCGACTGCCACTTCGTGCAGGACGTCCATGGCACCGGAAAGATCTACGGCGATCGCCGAGCGGCGATCGAGATCACGTGCCAGGACTGCCACGGCACGGCTTCGCAGCCCGCGACGCTGACGACGTCGGGGCCGGCGAACGACATGCGCGATCTGACGACGGGCCGTGTGACGCCGTTCGGCGTGCCGCAGTTCGTGCGTCGCGGCGGCCAGATCATTCAGCGCAGCATGGTCGAGGACGGCAAGCAGTGGACGGTGCCCCAGCTCGCCAGCCTCACGAGCATGAAGGCGCAGCTCGCGCACACGATCCAGATCGACGGCCGCACGTGGGGCGACGGCAGCTCGCCCAACCTCGCGCACTCGGAATCGAAGATGCAGTGCTACACGTGCCACAGCTCGTGGACGACCAATTGCTGGGGCTGTCACCTCGCGGCGAAGGTCAACACGAAGAAGCCGATGATTCACAACGAAGGCGACGAGTCGCAGGTGTACGCGTCGTACAACCCCGAGATCCTGCGCACGGACGGATACATGCTGGGCGTCGATGGAACGGTCGAGGGGCACAAGATCGCCCCCGTCCGCTCGTCGAGCGCGGTCACCTTGAGCGTGCAGAACGGCACGCGCGACTGGGTGGTCAACCAGGCGCCGACGATTTCCGCGGCCGGGTATACCGGCAACGCCTTCAACACGCACGTGCCGCACACAGTCCGCTCCACCGAAACGAAGGAGTGCACCGACTGCCACGTGTCGCGGGCGGGCGACAACAACGCCTGGATGTCCGCCGTCCTGATGCAGGGCACGAATCAGGTGAACTTCATGGGCCGCTACATCTACGTCGCGCAGGGGAACGGCGGGTTCTCGGCCGTCGGCGTGACCGAGCGTGAAGAGCCCCAGGCCGTGTACGGCAGCCACCTGCACAAGCTCGCGTACCCGGCGAACTACGCCGAGTTCGAGTCGAAGGGCCAGGCGCTCACCGACGTGCAGCATCACGGCGGCAAGGCGAACCAGGTGCAGCTGTACGGGGAGTATCTGCTGGCTGCATCGGGCTCCGAGGGTTTCCAGGTGTTCGACGTCGCCAACGTCGGCAACAAGGACTACTCGCAGCGCATCGTCACGGCGCCCTTCGCGAACCAGCGAATGCACGTCGGCACGAAGAACGCCACCGGCCTCGCGGTCGGATCACCGGCGCCTCTTGACCTCGAGCGAACACCGCTGCCTCTGAACGAGGAGCAGCCGATCGCGCCGGTTTACGGGTATGCGTTCGTCAGCGACGCGGTCGAGGGCCTCGTCGTCGTCGACATCAAGACGCTGGCCGACGGGATTCCGACGAACAACAGCCTGAAGCGCACGGCGACCTTCAACCCGAACGGACAGCTGACCGGAGCCTCCTCGATCACGCTCGCCGGCGACTGGGCGTACATCACCACGGACAACGGCGTGGTCGTCGTCAACGTCGCGGACCCGCTGCATCCACGGGTCGCGGCGGCCATTGGCGCGCCCCTCAAGCAGCCGCGCCACGTCGCGGTGCAGTTCCGGTATGCGTTCGTCACCGACGCCGAGGGTTTGAAGGTCGTCGATGTGACGTTCCCCGATCGCCCGCGCGTCGTCACCGGCGCGACGGTGCCGCTGGCGCAGGCCAACGGCATCTACCTGGCGCGGGCCTACGCGTATGTGGCTGCCGGACCGGCCGGTCTCGCCATCGTCGACATCGAAAGGCCCGAGCAGCCCAAGCTCGACCAGACCTTCAACGACGGCGGGAAGATCTCCGACGCGCGCGACGTCAAGGTCGGTATGACGAACGTGAGTCTGTTCGCCTATGTCGCCGACGGGAAGAGCGGGTTCACGGTGGTCGAGCTCGCCGCGCCGGACTCCGTGCCCGGAAATCTGGGGTTCAGTCCGCGTCCGAATCCGCGCGTGGTGGGCCGGTATTCAGGTGGCTCGGCGGCGATCGGGATTTCGGAAGGGTACCGGCGGGACCGCGGCGTCGACGAGAGCGGCCACCAGATTGGCGTCTTCGGCCGCCGCGGCGCCAGGCCGATGAACCTGGAAGAGCAGCAGAAGCTGTACATCCGCAACGGCCAGGTGTGGACCGTCACGAACGATCCGCCGGGGCCGCCAGTGAATCGGTGACGGCTTACGACTTGAGCCCTAAGCCCTAGGCCGTGTATCGCGCGATCACCACGGTGATGTTGTCCTTGCCGTCAGCCGCGAGCCCGGCCTCGATCAACCGATCCGCGGCCGTCTCGATGTTTCCACGCGCCGCGCTCAGAATCTCCTGAATCGACGCCGCCGCAACGGCGCCGTGCAAGCCGTCGCTCGACAGGAGGAGAAGGTCTCCGTCCGCGAGCTCGGCCTCGTCGATCGTCATGTCGAGATCGGCCTTCTTGCCGAGCACGTTGGTGAGCAGGTGCCGCATCGGGTGCTTCTCGAGCGCCGTGGCGTCCATGCCGCCGACGTCGGCGAGCGCCTCCATCAGCGAATCATCCTTGGTCATCAGATCGAGCCGCGAGCCGCTCAGCCGGTACAACCGGCTGTCGCCGACGCTGGCATACGTCAGCGTGCTCCCCTCGAGGATGCCCGCGGTGAGCGTCGTGCCCATCCCCGTGTATTCGGCGTGCTCTTCGGCCGTCCGGAAGATCTCGCGGTTGGCGGCGGTGAACGCCTCGCGGATGCGATCGGCCGCTCGCGCGTCGGAACGCCCGGATCCGAGAACGCGCTGAATCGTCTCGATGGCCAGGCGCGACGCGATCTCGCCGGCGTTGTGGCCGCCCATCCCGTCCGCCAGGGCGACGAGCGACAACGACGGTTCCGCGAGCGCGAGGTCCTCGTTGTTCGTCCGGACGTTCCCGGGGTGTGTTCTCGTGATCGCCGTCAGCATGAGGCGGGTCGTTCATTTTATCGCACCCTATAATCGTCACGTGGCGAAGCGCCGGGCGTCCTCAGCCGTAGCTCCCGTCGAGCGGTCCGCGGGCACCCTGCTGCCCGCGATCGTGCTGGTGCTCGTCGGCGCCGTCGTCTATGCCAACAGCTTTCACGGCCCGTTCGTGCTCGACGATCAGGAATCGATCGTGAACAACGCCAGCATCCGGCAGCTGTGGCCGCCGTCGACCGCGTGGTTCGCGGAGCATGAGTCGCCGGTCGCCGGCCGGCCGGCCGTCGATATGACGCTCGGCCTCAACTACGCGCTGGGCGGGCTGTCGGTCCCCGGCTATCACGCCGTCAACGTCGTTATTCACATCGCCTGCGCGCTGGTGCTGTTCGGAATCGTGAGACGCACCTTACCTGTCGTGGGACGCACCTCACATGTCGTGCAGCCCTTCAGGCCTGCCTCGCATACGTGGTTCGCGTTCGCGGTTGCGGCGATCTGGCTCGTCCACCCGCTCAACACCGAGGCCGTGGACTACGTCACGCAGCGTACCGAGCTGATGATGGGGCTGTTCTATCTGTTGACGCTGTACGCCGCGATCCGCGCGTTGGATGCGCCGCGATGGACGGTGGTGGCGTTCGTGACGTGCTGCCTTGGGGTCGCCAGCAAGGAATCGATGGCCACCGTTCCGCTCGTCATCCTCTTATACGACCGCGCGTTCAGGTTCGGGTCGTTTGCGGATGCGATTCGACGGCGCTGGCGACTCTACGCCGCGCTCGCGTCGAGCTGGATCCTGCTGGCGGCGTTGATGTCGGCGGGCCCGCGCTCGAGCTCGACCGGGTTCTCGACGAGCGTCTCGTCGTGGACCTACCTGCTGAATCAGAGTCGGCTGATCGTGCGGTACTTGCGGCTGGCCGCCTGGCCGGCCGGCCTGGTGATCGACTACGGCGTGCCGGAGCCGCTCTCCGTCGCCCAGGTCTGGCCGTATATGGCGGCGCTGGCGCTGCTCGTCGCCGTGACCCTCGTCGCGCTCGTTCGCTGGCCTCGCGTGGGCTTCCTGGGCGCATGGTTCTTCATCACGCTCGCACCGACGTCGAGCGTCATGCCCATCGCGACGTGGGTTGGCGCCGAGCGCCGAATGTACTTGCCGCTCATTGCCATCGTCGCGCTCGCCGTATTCGCGTTGAAGAAGGTGTCGGGCCCGGGACCCCTCTTCATGACTGCCGTCGCCGCGCTGGTGATCGCGTGCGGCGTGACGACGTCCGCGAGGAACGAAGCCTATCGAACGCCGGAGGCGCTGGCGCGATCGTCCGTCGAACGATGGCCCACCGCGCGCGCTCGCCATTGGCTCGGCATCGAGCTGCTCTCGGCCGGAAAGCGCGGCGAGGCGAACGCGGAGTTGCAGCAGGCCGTCGGGGGCGATCCCCGCGCGCACTACACGCTCGGACTCATGTCGTTTCAGGACCACCGTTATGCCGACGCGATCGACCAGCTGGAGGCGTTCGCGCGGGACGAACCGATGCGGATCGAGGTGCCGTCGGCCCGGCAGATGATCGGGCGCGCGATGATGGAACAGGGCCGTCTCGCGGACGCCGAACGCGAGCTCCGGGCGTCGCTGAAGATGTCGCCGGAC
>Ga0187777_10003457_pt1 | contig 10075 bp, 9 predicted proteins | sample 1015_Q2_SP5_10_M_FD_132416 | JGI IMG/M metagenome (GOLD analysis project Ga0187777, IMG submission 132416) | Tropical peat soil microbial communities from peatlands in Department of Meta, Colombia - 1015_Q2_SP5_10_MG | ecosystem: Environmental > Terrestrial > Soil > Wetlands > Peat | place...
CGTATGCCCGATTTGCGCAGCACGAACGCCAGTTCGTGCGAGCGGTAGGCCGGGTTGATGTTTACTAAGACCAAGCCGCGGCGCGCGCAGGCCAGCTGAATCAGGATCCACTCGACACAGTTGGTGGCCCAAATTCCCACCCGATCGCCCGACGCGAGGCCCAGACCGGCCAGGCCGCGCGCGGTGAGTTCAACCTGTCGGTCAAGTTCCGCGTAGGTATGGCGGATTTTCTGATGACGGGAGATGAGCGCGTCACTTTGCGGCACGCGCGCGACAGTCTGCCGAAAAACCTCATCGGCGGCTTTTTCAAGGAGCGGGGCTTGGGGCCCGCGCGCGTAACTGAGCATTGACGGGTCATTCTAACTCCTAACAACTTGGCATGCCAATTGACGCCGTACTCAAAATGAAGGTTTGCCGTGTATGGGGCGTCGCTACCACCAACCATGTATTCGACCTTAACCACCGACCATGATTCTTTCTCCGAAACGATCAACCTCTCGACTACCTCGAGCTACCTGCATGCGAGCTGGCGACGATACGTTCGCTTGGGGTGGCTGAAGAAGACATGCTAGATTGGCGGGCCGAGGCGTGTCCATTCGCACTCCTGAAGAGCCGAACATGCCTTGATGATTACGGAAGGCACTCCACCCTTGCTAACGACTGCCTAGCGAGGCTGCACGCTTCCTTTGCGCCGCTTTGTGCGAAGCCCGTCGTACGCGAGCATGCCATGGATGTAGATTTCGGGACGTATCATTATTCCACGCCAAAGGAATCAAACGATATCCGGGAGCGTACCGAAAAAGCGTTCTCGAAATTATTGCGATCTCTCTATCCCTCTAGCGCTCGTCTCCGGATTCTGGACGCCGGCTGCGGACTGGGTTTCCTGACGTACGTTGCGGCAAAGTGTTTTCCAAGAGCTCGCATTACGGGCGTTGACCTATTCAGGCGTGGCAGCATGTCTGAGATTTCCATGGATAAGGCAACGAATAATATGAGGTCTCTGGGGATAGACTCCAGAACTTCGTTCCTGAAGCATGATTTGACCAGGCCCATGGAATCAAACGCACAGTATGATCTCGCTGTCTCCAATCTTGTGTTCCACAACATGGGGAAAAAGAGATTTAAGGCGTACGAAACGGTTTTCGATGCGCTCAAGTCCAGGGGATTTTTCGTCATCGGGGATTTGTTCTTGCACCGTACATCTGATATGGACTACTTGCGTCAACGCTCAGCAGTGATAGATGAGTTAGACGGGACCAGCTCAGGGCCTTCGGTGTACAAAATAGAAGTCTTGAGAAAAGCGTAGGCAGAACCCCTTCCACGACCGTAGCAAGAACACCCAGCGACCTTACGTAGAGCTCGCGCGGCGAACATGGGCTTGACATGTGAAAATCATAAGAAGAACAAACCCTGCTAACGAAACTGCCTCTGCCCGTCTATCATAACGGCACTCAAAAGCGAAAAGGAGACTCCATGAGCCCCCGACTCCTGTTCCTCGCCCCGTTGTTCGCCTTGCTGACGCTCTCGCTCCACGCCCAAACCCAGCCGCAACCCGCTACGCTGCGCAGTTTGCTGCTGCATGAGCTGCACTCTACCCACGCCGAAGCCGACTGGTTTGTCCCCATTGACACCGCCCTAGACGGGCTCTCCGCTGAGCAGGCCAACTGGCAGCCTCCGAACGGAGGCCATTCGGTTGGCCAGCTCGCCTACCACCTGCTGTTCTGGAACCGGCGCAGCCTGAATGGCCTCCGCGACGTCAAGAACGACAAGTTCAGCGGCGACAACACCGAAACCTTCGACAAGTTCGACAGCAAGCAGTGGGCAGAAACCGTCAAGCAGCTCGATCAGGTGATGACTGACCTCGAAAAGCTGGTCGAATCCGCCGATGACCAGCAGCTCGCCAAATGGGCGATCACCATCGGTAACATTTGCACCCACAACGGCTACCACACCGGACAGATTGTCTATGTCCGCAAGCTCCAGGGGTCTTGGAACCCGGACAAGGGTGTGAAGTAGGTACGCTTTCACTTCATCTCATCACCACTCGCGAGTTGGAATCTTGCGACCCGTCTCACTGACTCGAACGGGCGCCCTCTGCGGCGACAGACACAAACGAGCTGTTGGGCGCACCACAGTCGGTTCCGGGCAAGGTGGGCTCAGTGTGGTTCAACGGTTTGTTCAATCACTTGCAAACATACCTGGGGCCTCAATCTTGGCCTGCAGCTAAATACACTGGGAGCGATCGCTGTCTTAGTCTGTCCAATTCCTGTCCGGGAATCCTTAGCTCGGCAAAACCGCAGTCCAGGCAGATCAGTACGTGCTGGCAGACGTACAGGGGCCGCAGGCCGAGGTCGCTGATGCCGGGAAAACTCGCGGACAGTTCACCGCTAAATTCTTGCTGGCAGATAGAACCACACCGCTGGCATGCCACGGTAACCTCCCCGGGCCATTTCACATGAGCAAGGGCTGGGGTGTGTTCAGGTGGTTACCCGTCGGAGGACTTATAACACATATTGCGAATGAAAAGTGAACATCGCAACATTTTTCAATTAGTGAAACCCTCGCAATTGTGGGGCGTGTTGTTTCAGTTGGGCTAAGGTCGCTTCTGAAACCAGGCATTCGGCAAAACCGCAGTCCAAACAAATAACTATCTTCCCAAACGAATGGACGGGTAGCATTGCCTGTCCGCGTGCGATTGACAGCTCCGCATAGGGTTGCTCTGTGTCAATTGATCCGCAGTTGAGACATGTCTTGGTCATGGACGCACCTCTTTTCGGGAGGCCGGGTTTTTTGATTGTAGGCAATGCAATCGCGAGTCGCTACTGTATAAAGTGCCAGGGCGGGCTGAGGGGTGTCGGAAAACCGCTTGACGGCGTTACGGCGTTACTGCGTTAGCCTTAAGAATGTTTTGGATTCCGTCTCGCCGCTTGGCTCACGGCGAGGGGCCAAGAACATCCTCGTGAAGCCAAAAGAGTGCTGCCCCGTCCGAAGCGACACCGCGTGAAATCACCGCGGTGGAGTGTGAGGCGTGAAAGGGGCGAAGTGAGGCGTGAGGGAATATCGTGTCGAAGAACGGTGGCATCATTGGAGTTTCCGATCATGGCGGTTGGGCGGTGCTGGTGACAGTGGCGCGTGATGGGACGCTCCTCGATCGTCGCCGGGTGGAACTCGTGGACGCGGGCCTGCCGAGGCTTCCACACCACAGCGAAGGCCAACGCCTCCCGCTCGACGAGGCTGTGAAGCTAGTAGAGCGCGTGCGCGCGTCGGCGGAAAGGCACGCGGTGCTTGCCTTGGACGCTGTCACGATGGCGGTGCCGCGCATCCTTGGTGTCGCCCTTCGCAACTGCCCCCAGCTTCCACCCACGATTGCCGAGCGAATCAAGGACTACCGTGCACAGAACGTCGCCGACTGGGTGATGTACCGCAAGGCCCTGGCCTCGGCGGCCGAGGCACGAAGCTGGCCCGTCCACTGGTACGACGCGAAAAGCGTATTGGGTGCGGCGCGCGATGCCTTGCAGGTGAAGAACCTCGACGCTCACTTCCTTCAGGTGCGGAGGGCCGTCGGGCCGCCCTGGGACAAAGATCACAAGCTCGCAATGGCGGCGGCCATAGTCACGGCGCCCGCGGCTGTGGAGTAGGCAGGCTCGATGCAGCTCATCGTCGCTCGTGGCCTTGAGGTGAGAGTGTTCCAACAGCTTATGACCAACAATTTGGTTGCAACCTCCGGGCTCATGCGCCATGAGAGCCGACACGGCCCTTGTGCTCCTGACAGAGTGCGTATAGGATTCACTGGAGGTGGGGGCAATGCTTGCACCTCGGTCCGTCCTCGGTCGTCTCCTGTTCACCCTTGTGGTGTGCTTGCTCTTGTGCGGGATTGTGTTTGCCGAGACCCCGGAGCTGTTGTCACTGACGGACAACACCTCGAATGATTTCACGATCCGCAAAGCCGGCAGCCGAGAATGCACTTTGAAGTTAAGTGCTGCGATGCATAAGTCTGCCCCGCTGGATATCAGTTTTGCTTGCGGGCCGAGTATTCATTGTGCGCTTACCTTCTTGGGTGCCGAAACGACTTCCTCTGACTTGCTGGTCCTACATTCTGCGCTTCGTAGATAAAAATTCCCTCGCCCTGCGGCACCATTCGCGGTCATGTGGACAGCGTGCTGGATCGGCGGAATCACATCGTTTGGGCGTGACGTTTTTTGTTGGCATTTCCCGCATATCTAGATGGAGAAGGCCCTATGCCTGATCAATGAGAGAGATAGCTCGGGACCTGAAATGCGAACCCGTTCGTAGCTGGAGGTGAAACATGGAAACGCTCGCACCCTGGGGCTATTCCAGGTCCGTGAGGGTCTCTTCGTCTGCCTGGTGGTTCATGAATCAGTGGCCGCGTTTTTTCGTCGCGGGATTGCTCATGCTGCAAGTGGTTTCGCCATCGCGGGGCCAAACCGGGTCATCAGGTTCCCACCAAGCGACGCAGCCCGGAAGCTCGCCTATGATTGCCCTGGAAACGCAAAGTCCCCTCTATATATCTGGACGGGTTCTGTTAGAGGGTGGTCAGCCCGTGCCCGAACCGGTCTCCGTGGGACTGAGTTGTGGGGTTGGGTTGGTGCAGGTCGTTCACTCGGATTTGAAGGGGAATTTCCAATTCTCTCTGGGAGGTGCAGTGGCCCCCCAGGGCAACGTGGGCGTGAGCGCCAACAACGATCCTCTTACGGCGCTAGACGCCGAGCCGAAGGATTTGACCGGCGGGGTTGTGGGTGCCCAGCGGTTGTTTGGCTGCGAGTTGCAGGTATCCGTTGCAGGTTACCAGCCGTTGACCAAGACGATCAACAACACCGGCGCCGTGGCAGGAATCGATGCAGGAACTTTAATGCTCACGCCCATTGCAGGGGAAAAAGGAACCGCGATCAGCGTCACCTCTGCGCTCGCTCCCAAAGGCGCACGCAAGGAGTACGAAAAAGGCGAGCAGGAGCTCAGCAACAGCCACCTGGAGTCGGCAGCGCAACATTTCGAGAAAGCCGTCAGCCAATATGACAAGTATGCGGCGGCCTGGAACGAGCTTGGGAAAATCTACTCAACTCGTCATGAATCTGAAAAGAGCCGCCAAGCCTTTGCGAAAGCGATCGGGGCAGACCCCCAGTACATCCCGCCGTATCTGAGTCTCGCTGTTCTGGAACTACAAGAGGGGCACGATGAAAGTGCCCTTGAGACAGCGACCAAGGCCTTGGAATTGCACCCTGGCATCGTGTCCGCCAGCTTCGTCCAAGCAGCGGCGAATCTCCATCTGAATCGGTTCGATGCCGCCGAGAAGAGCGCACGCGACGCGGAAAGCGGACCACACCAGAGCGTACCGCAGTTGCACCTAATGCTTGCCGACATCCTTCTGCGGAAGCACGACTATTCGGATGCCGCAGAACAGATGCGGACGTACCTGAAAGAAGCGCCACAGGGTCAATTCGCCAGTGAGACGAAGCAGCGCCTGGAACAGATCGAAAAACTCGCAGCAAACCCCGACAAAGGTACACCGAGGCAGCCGCAGGTTTTGCAGGCCGGATCAATCGCACAAACAGGGGTCGCCGAATTAAGAGTATGCCTGCGCATGGAGGACGATTCCTCATTTGTGGGCTCGGCAAACGTTAGCTTGATGCCTGCCGAGGGATATGAGGTTGTCGGGGTTCCGGCGGGTGCAGCCGGCGAGACACGTTTCGAGGGCTTGGCGCCGGGAACGTACACGGTTGCAGCAACGGCCCCTGGCTTTTTGGGAGTGCGAAAGCAGACCCAGATTGACGCCAACGCGACCGCCCGAACTGTCTTCCTGACGATGAAGCCTAGGCCAACTGTCACCCCTTCTGCATCGATTCCGACATCCGCGCCCGCAGTCACATCGGCGGCGATCGCAAGTCCACCCGCTAGGCGGTGGATTCCAGCAGGTATCGACGACAGGGTTCCCCCCGTCGATGCCGGCGTCGAGTGTCCCTTCCAGCAGGTGATCAGCGGCGCAGGCCAGCGGATGAAGGAGCTGGTAGAGAGCCTGCAGAAGTTCAGCGCCACGGAAAAAGTGGAGCACTTCAACATCGACGCCGCCGGCGCGCGCGGCAAGGCTGAGGATCGCACATTTGACTACGTCGTGACCATTACCCAGTCAGGGGCCGGCGTATTCAATTTGGACGAATATCGCAATGGCAGCAATGACCCCGCGCAGTTCCCGGCTCAAATCGCCACGACAGGCCTCTCAGCGATGGCGCTGATTTTTCATCCGACGATCATCTCCGATTTCAACATGACCTGTGAGGGACTGGGGCAATGGGATGGCCGCCCGGCCTGGCAGATACACTTTGCACAGCGAGCTGACCGGCCCAACCGGGTCCGCGAATACGTGGTAGCGAAAACCCATTACCCTGTGCCACTGAAAGGACGCGCCTGGATCGATGCAGGAACCTATCAGATCAGTCGGCTGGAAACGCAGTTAATGAAACCCCTAGGGGACATTGCGCTCACCGAAGAGTACATAACCATCGATTACGGGCGCGTGCGTTTTCATACGCATGATGAGGAGCTCTGGCTACCGCTCGATGCCGAAGACTATTGGGAGCGCCGCGGGCGTCGCTTCTACCGGCGCCACGCCTTCAGTGACTTCAAGGTCTTCGCGGTCGATTCTGCGCAACAGATTAATGCTCCCAAGGAATCCTATTGCTTCAAGAATGCCACGGATCGGGACATAGACGGCACTCTGACCGTCTCACCAGTCGCCGGAGTTTCGGCCAGGGTCGTCTCCCTCGAGTTCACAATTCCTTCGGAACGCAGCGTCTGCAAACTTGTGGGTTTGGGCAAGGACGTGAGCATGGCGGCCAACGAAGTGGGCTCAGCTGTCTTCCGACACAATGGCTTGGACGGATCAATAACGGCCGACGCCAATCTGGTCCAGGCCAGTACCCTCGACCTAATCGCGGAAAGCAGCCCTGTAAACCTCACGCATTAGAGCGTTCGCCATCCCGATACGGTGGTGCCGGGAGATTCTCACTTGCTATCGTTTTCACGGCGTGCGACTGTCGCGTTAGACAGCCGCCGCACAAGGTGAACTTGGAGGCATTTGTGAGCAGAATCACTTTCGCAGTTCTGTTCGTGTCTTCCCTCGTTCCCCGGGCCGTTTTCGGCCAACAAACCAATTCGCTTTCGCCCATGGTTGTAAAGTACGTGCGAGTGAAGACTTCCAACGTTGTGCTGGAGCACGTGCGGGTGATTGATGGAACGGGAGCGCCAGCGATCGAGGATCAGAATGTGATCATCGGGCGAGGCAAAATTGTCGCCGTACAAGCGGGCGCGGACATGACGCCGGCAGAAGACACAACGGTACTCAATTTCCGCGGATACACCGTGCTGCCGGGCCTGATTGGCATGCATGATCACCTGTTCTACATCGCAAGCCCCGACTTCGACGCAAGCTGGAATTACGAGCAGCCTCTCCTAGCGCCGCAAATGACCTTCTCGGCCCCCAGGCTCTATCTTGCCAACGGCGTTACGACCATGCGCACCACCGGCAGCGTAGAGCCCTATGCAGATCTCAACCTCAAACGAGCGATTGACGCAGGCATGCTTCCCGGACCGCATATTGACGTGACCGGACCGTACCTGGAAGGACCAGGCAGCTATTTCGTTCAGATGACAGAACTGACAGGACCCGACGATGCCCGACGGATGGTGGAATACTGGGCCGATCGCGGCGCGACCTCGTTCAAGGCCTACATGAACATCACGCGAGCGGAGCTGAAAGCTGCCATCGACGCGGCGCACAGTCGCGGTCTGAAAATCACGGGACACTTATGCTCGGTGACCTACCCTGAAGCTGTCGAACTCGGCATCGACGACCTAGAACACGGATTCTTCGTGAACACCCAACTCGATCCAGACAAGAAGCCGGACAAGTGTAGCTCGAGCGAAGGCGAATACACACTGCAACATATGGATCCCCATGGACCCGAAGCAAAGGCATTGATTGCACTGCTGCTGAAGCACCACGTCGCTGTGACGTCGACACTACCTGTATTTGAAAGCTATGTGCCCGGGCGCCCGCAGCTGCGACAGGCCGCGCTTGATGCGATGTCTGCTGGAGCACGCGAAGCGTACCTGTACAGGCGCGTTCGGCCCGCCACTAAGCCCTCGACCACGAATGGCGCCGCACTTTTCAAACGGGACATGGAATTGGAATACGCATTTGCCGCGGCCGGAGGATTACTCTTGGCGGGGCCCGATCCCACCGGAGATGGCGGTGTCGTCGCGGGCTACGGCGATCAGCGCGAAGTGGAGCTTCTCGTCGAAGCGGGGTTTTCTTCAGTCGAGGCCATCAAGATTGCAACTCTGAACGGGGCAAAGTATCTGGGCCAGGACGGTCAAATCGGATCGATCGCGACAGGGAAGAACGCCGATTTGATCGTCGTAAAGGGCAATCCAGCGGCGCGAATCGCGGATATCGAAAACGTCGAAATCGTCTTTAAAGACGGTGTGGGCTACGACTCGCAAAAGCTCATCGATTCAGTGAAGGGACGCTATGGCCAGTACTGACCGTGCCTGAGCCCGAATCTTCGGAACGAACCGAGGCAGGCACGTTGGCGAAGCTGAGATAAGAAAATAGTAAGCCTTTTACGATGCGCCCTGCCTCCCCGTTTGAAAGGAACGCACAATTTATAGAACCGATGGAATGCGCTTTAGCGACGAAGCTGCCATCTGGACCACTGTGGGTTTATGAGATCAAGCTAGATGGATATCGAGCGATCGCGGTCAAATCTAGTCGTGCCCTAGGTTTGTTTTCCCGCCGCCGCAAACCCTTCCGCCAGTACCCTCAAATTATTGAAGCTCTGCGTGGTCTTGCTGAAGCTACCGTACTCGACGGAGAGGTCGTCGCCTTAGATGACGAAGGCCGGCCGAATTTCAATCTGCTGCAACGATCCCGTAGGGAAAGTCAGCGCATTTGCTATTTCGTTTTCGACTTGCTCGTCTCGGAAGGCCGCGACCTCACCGGGCTGCCGTTGACTGAGCGCCGCGAACGGCTGAAGAAGATTCTCAAGGTGGATCCGCGAATCCGCATCTTGGATCAATTCCAGGTATCCGCAAACGATATGGTTGCCGCCGTGCGCCAGCAGAAGCTCGAAGGTGTGATTGCCAAGCGCCGGGACAGCCCCTACGAGGCTGGCAAGCGCAGCGGATCGTGGATCAAGTATCGAATGAATCGGGGGCAGGAGTTCGTGATCGGCGGCTACATCCCAGGACCGCATGGATTTGATTCTCTAATTGTGGGCTACTACCGCGGAAAGGATCTGCTCTACGCCGCCCGCGTTCGCAATGGCTTCGTTCCTTTGCAGCGCCAACAGACTTTCCAGAAAATCCGCCCTTTGATTTCCTCACGGATGCCGTTTGTCAATCTACCAGATAGGCATCCGTCGCGTTGGGGCGACAGTCTGACTGCCGAGAAGCTGAAGGAGTGCGTTTGGTTAAGGCCCCAGGCGGTTGCTCAAATCGAGTTCTTGGAATGGACAGAGGCCGACCGGCTGAGGCACTCGAAGTTCGTCCGGTTGCGGGATGACAAAGATCCAAGGAAAGTCGTGAAAGAAGACGTAAGCGAGGGATGACAATATCAGCACCCAGACCGCTAATGCTCCTGGGCTATAATCCAGCACAAAATGCCGTTGACGTCGGGAACTCGCCTGGGCCCTTACGAAATACTCTCGGCTATCGGTGCCGGCGGCATGGGCATTGTCTACAAGGCACGAGACACGAAACTTGAGCGCTACATCGCGCTGAAATTTCTTCGCGGCGCCGAACACGAAGGAGAGGTTTCACGAGCCCGCCTGTTGCACGAGGCCAAGAATGCCTCGGCCCTGAATCATCCAAATATTGCAACGATCTACGAAGTTGGCGACAGCGAAGCAGGGGCATACATCGCCATGGAGTTTGTTGAGGGGCGCCCGCTGAGCGCCTTAATCGAACGGGGCGCGCTGGCGCCGGAAACCGCCGTTCGTTACGGTCTGGAAATTGCAGCCGCCCTCGCCCACGCCCACGAGCGCGGCATCGTACACCGCGA
>Ga0187777_10003458_pt1 | contig 10073 bp, 9 predicted proteins | sample 1015_Q2_SP5_10_M_FD_132416 | JGI IMG/M metagenome (GOLD analysis project Ga0187777, IMG submission 132416) | Tropical peat soil microbial communities from peatlands in Department of Meta, Colombia - 1015_Q2_SP5_10_MG | ecosystem: Environmental > Terrestrial > Soil > Wetlands > Peat | place...
CCGTCGCCGCACGGCGAGAGCTCCGCGAGCCGCCGGCAGACGTCGACGTAGGGCTCGTACGTGCCGACCATGAAGCACTGGTGCAAGTAGCGGTCGGCCTGCTCGTGGATCGCCGCGACGACCGGCGCGAACCCGTGGCCGGTGTTCTGGCAGCCGATTCCGCCCGCGAAGTCGATGAAGCTGCGCCCGTCGACGTCGGTGACGCGAGCCCCTTCGGCGTGAGCGACAACGAGCGTCGGCGTGGAGACGCCGCGCGCGACGAAGCGGCCGCGGTCCGCGGTGATCCGTTCCGTGGCGGACTGCTGGGTCACGGACACCACGGGATCTTTCCCCGTGGCTCGCGGCAGGTCAATGGACTTCGAGGTGAGTCCGCTGTCATTGTGTACGCCGTCATGTACAAATCCGTCGCCGAATTGCGCGATCCACCGGGGACGACGTTGGCCGCTCCGTCCAACGAGTGATGCTGACCATCCGCGACATCGTCGCGCTGCCGGGCCTCGGGCTCACGGTCGCGGCCGGGGCAGGTGCGCTCGAGCGGGAGGTGACGTGGATCCACGTCTCGGAGCTCGCCGACCCGACCCCCTGGCTCGAGGGCGGCGAGCTCCTCGCGACGACCGGCCTCGGCATGGGCGACACGCCGGCGGCGCGGCGCGCCTACCTGCGGCGGCTCGCCCGCCACGGCCTCGCCGGCCTCGCGTTCGGAGTCGGGCTCGGGCACGACACGGTTCCGCACGAGCTCGTCGTCGAGGGCGAGCAGCTCGGCTTCCCGATCCTCGTCGTCCCGTACGAGGTGCCGTTCATCGCGATCACGAAGGCGGCGGCTAGCTCCCTCGCGAGCGAGCAACTCGGACGTCTCGAACGTGCGCTCGCGGTGCACGAGGAGCTCTCGGCCACCGTGCTCGAGGGCCGTGGCATCCAGGCGCTGCTCGCGGTCCTCTGCGAGCACGTCGGCTGCAGCGCCCGGCTCGTCGACGAGCGGGGGCGCGTGCTCGGCGAGCGACACGCCCGGCGCCGCCTCGAGTTCGACGGAGCCCTCGCGCTGCCGGTCGTCGCAGGTGGCGAGCTCGCGACCCTGGCGGTCGCGTCCGGCCCGGACGGCCTCGGCGAGGAGGATCGACTCGTCCTCCACCACGCCCAGACGGCGCTCGCCTTCGAGCTCTCCCGCCGGAGGGCAGTCTCCGCCGCGGAGCTGCGGCTTGCCGGCGACCTGATCGACGACCTCGTCAACGACCGGCTCGACGAGCGCGAGATCGCACGGAGGCTCGTCGCCTTCGGTCTCGATCCCGAGCGTTCGTACGCCGGCCTCGTCGCGCTGGGGCCCGAGGGCGAGGCGGCGGAGGAGACGAGGGTTGCGGTCGCGCGCGATCTCGAGCTGGCGACGGGCCGCCACCTCTCCGCCGCGCGCCGCGAGCGGGCCGCGTTCCTCGTCGCAGCCGCTGCCGAGGAGGAGGCGACCGCGCTCGCGCACGGCATCGTCGGCCGGCTGCCGCTCACGCGGATCGGCGTCGGCCGGCCCGCGACAGGCCGAGGCCTCGGACGCAGCCTGCTCGAGGCACGGGCCGCCCTCGACGGCGCTGCGGGCCCGGTCGCGACCTACCGCGACCTCGGTTCGCTCGAGCTCCTGCTCGGGCTGCCGGACGCGGCGCTCGAGGCGTTCGTCGACCGGGTGCTCGGGCCGGCGCAGGCTCGGGAGCGACTGGTGGAATCGCTCGCCGCGCTGCTCGACGCCGGCTGCCGCTGGAGCGAGGCGGCCGAGAGCCTCGGGGTGCACCGGCACACGCTCCGCTACCGCATGGAGCAGCTCCGCAAGCAGACCGGCCGCCACCCGGACGACCCGTCGGAGCGGATGGAGCTGTGGCTCGCCGTCCGGGCGCGGGCGGCGTTGCGGACCCGCGAGAGCGCCACGACCTGAGTGGGCTCGGACAGCCCGTCTACGATTCGGGTGCGCCGGAGTAGCTCAGGTGGTAGAGCACCGGTCTTGTAAACCGGGGGTCGAGGGTTCGAGTCCCTCCTCCGGCTCTGAGGAGCGGCGCGGACCCTATCGCGACTCACGAACTCGCTCACCTCAGCTCTTTGTCCATCCGGGCAACGCTCTAGCCTGTCTCTCATGGAGCACCCGAAGGCGGTCGGCGATCGCACGACGCTGGCTGTGATGCTCGGACTGATCAAGATCGGCTACGCGTCTCTGTCCCCTTTGGCGACAACACGCGGTACGACCTGATCGTCGAATTGGACGGCCGGCTCGAACGCGTGCGGTGCAAGACGGGACGCCTGCGAGACGGCGTCATTCTCTTCCGCACCTGTAGCACTTATGCCCATCACCAGAACTCGAAACACCGCCAACGCCACTACCGCGGCCAGGTCGACTCGTATGCGGTGTACTGCTCAGAGACCCGCGGCATCTACGTCATTCCAGTTGACCGGCTCCCGGCAGATACCGCGACGCTGAGGGTCGACGCACCGCGCAACGGCCAGCGGAAACTCGTTCGGAGCGCATCTGAGTACGAGATCGCTGCGATCAGCGTTCGAGCGACTGGCAAGCTGTGACGACGCAGCCTGATCGGCTCTAGACCTTCCGGATGGCGCACCCCGAGGCGCACGAAGGCGCCGAGAATCGACGGGGCGCCTCGCGACCGCGTCGGTTGCCCCTCGAACTACGCGGGAACTGCGCGCGTCGCCTGGTGCGCGAGGATCTTCCGCTTCACGCGCTGGAGGGCGTTGTCGATCGTCTTCGTGTCGCAGCCGAGCTCCTCGGCCATCTCCTCGTAGGACAGCCCGTCGAGGTACCGGCGGAGAGCGTCCGACTCGAGGCTGGACAATCCGCTGCCGAGGCAGAAGACGAGGCTCTGGAGCTCCTGCGTCGAGATCACGCAGACAGCAGGATCGTCGACCGCCGAGCCCGGCAAGGCGTCGCCGAGCGTGCAGTCGCCGTCGCCGTCGTAGCCCGCCGGCGTGTGCGCAAACGACACGTACGTGTTGAGCGGCGCGTGCTTGAAGCGGGTCGCGGTCTTGATCGCGGTGATGATCTGGCGGGTGACGCACAGCTCGGCGAAGCTGCGGAACGACGTCTCCTTGTCCGTGCGGAAGTCGCGAATCGCCTTGTAGAGGCCGATCATCCCCTCCTGGACGAGGTCGTCGGAGTCGCCGCCGGCGAGGAAGTACGAGCTCGCCTTCAGCCGAACGAATCCGTGGTAGCGGCGTAGCAGCTGGTCGAGCGCCGCCTGGCTGCCGTTTCTCGCCCTGAGGACGAGCTGGAGATCCTCCAGCTCTCGTTGAGCTCTCTGTGCCGTCTTCGGCGCGGTTCTCGGTGCGACAGCGGTGCGAGCTGGCATCGGCCCCCCGATCGTTCCTGGGTGTTTCCCGGCTCGGCCCGACAGGTCGACCGCCCAAGTCTCACCCTGAAGTTGAGGGAGAAGTTAGCACCTTTGGGCAAGCGTTACAACCCCATTGCAACACGTGCAAGATAATCAGAACATATGTTCTCCACAGGGTGACGTGGTCAGCCTGCACGCGCTGGTCACTCGCCGCGGCGGAGCCGCTCGAGCTTTGCGAGCGTCTCCTCGTCGAGCCGGTCCCGGACCGGGCTCGCCTGCCGCTCGGCGTGACCTTCCGCCTTCAGGTCTGCGAGAAACCCGGCCGAGGTCGCCTTACGGACGTCCTGGCCGACGGCCGTCCGGATCGCGGAGTCCGACGAAACCAGGCAGACGGTCTCGCGGCGTCGGTGCTCGGCGGCGAGGCGCTCGAGCAGCGAGTCGGCGTGCTTCGCGTACCGCACCGAGAGCGGACCGACCTCGCGCTCCTCACCGGCACCGTCGAAGACGACCACGCCCCGCGCCCCACGGCCGGCGACGAAGCTCGCGAGATGATCGACGAGCGCCGGCGGATCGGCGTAGCCGCCCGCGTGCAGGAGGTTGAACCCGTCGAAGAGGTAGAGGGTCGGCTCGGCCATTCGCTTCTCTCGACTCCTGGCTCGCACGGCTCCGGGTCGACGACTCTGCAGACTGTCGCAAAGGCCCCGGTCGCGACGCCCGCTCAGCCGCCGCGCTGCCGGCGGGCTTCGTAGAGGAGCAGCGCAGCGGCGACGGAGACGTTCAGCGACTCCACGCCTCCGGCCAACGGGATCGAGACGATCTCGTCGCACGTCTTGCGAACGAGTGGCCGGACGCCCTTCCCTTCGGCGCCGAACACCAGGGCGACGCCGCCCGAGAGGTCTGTCTCCCACATCGACGCTCCGCCTTCGGCGAGCGCCGCGAACGCCCACAGTTCGCCGCGCTTGATCTCCGCGAGGTAGCGGGCGAGGTTCGGCACCACTGCGATGGGAAGATGCTCGACAGCTCCGGCGGACGACCGGCAGACGGCCGGAGTCACCCGAGCCGACCCGTGGGCCGGCACGACGACAGCCGACGCCCCCGCCCCCGCGGCCGCCCGTACGACTGCGCCGAGGTTGCGCGGATCGGTGACCTGGTCGAGGCATGCCAGCAGCGGGCGCTCGCCAGCCGCGAGCTCCCACGCGTCCGCGTACGGGTACGGCTCGGCCCAGGCGACGACGCCTTGATGGTCTGTCGACGCCGCGGCCTCGGTGAGCTCCCGCTCCTTCTTGATCTGGAGCCGCGGACCGTCGGCGAGCCAGGGCAGCGCCGCGGTGGCGCGGTCGCTCGCCCAGAGCTCGAGCACCTGCCGTCGGCCGCGGAGCGCCTCGCGGACGGCGTTCCGCCCGTAGACCAGATCGCGGGTCACGAACGCCTGGCGAGCGAGAAACCCGGCGGCTCGGCGACGTCGCGAACCTCCCAGCCCTCCTCCTCGATGAGCTCGCGAAGCTCGTCGGCTCGCGCCCAGTTCCGGCCCGCCCGGGCCCGCATGCGCTGCTCCGCCAGGAGCCTGACCGGGTCAGGCACGGCCTCGCTGCGGCCGATGTCGCCCAGCCCGAAGAGCCCGAGACCCCAGCGAACCGAATCCGCATCCCCGCGCGCACGCCACTCGTGGAACAGGGCAAGCGCCTCGGGCGTGTTGAAGTCCTCTTCGAGCACGGCGGCGAGCTCCTCGCGCGCGGGCTCGCGGCTCTCGGCCGGAGTCAGCCGCAGGAAGTTCGCGAAGGTCTGCAGCTGGGCGCGCGCGGCTGCCATCGTCTCCTCGGAGAAGTCGATCGGCTTGCGCCAGTGGGCGGTGAGGAAGAAGAGGAGAGCCGTCTCCCGCCCCCACTCGCGAAGCACGTCCTTGATCGTCGCGACGTTCCCGAGCGACTTGGACATCTTCTCGCCCGTGAACCGGAGCATCCCGTTGTGCATCCACACACGCGCGAAGGGCCGGCCGACCGCCAACGACTGGGCGCGTTCGTTCTCGTGGTGTGGGAAGACGAGGTCGAGCCCGCCGCCGTGGATCCAGAACTCCGGTCCGAGGTACTTCTCGGCCATCGCGGAGCACTCGATGTGCCAGCCGGGACGGCCCCGCCCCCACGGCGACTCCCACGAGGTGTCCTCCCCCGGCTTGTTCGCCTTCCAGAGTGCGAAGTCGCGGGGATCCTCCTTCCGAGGGTTCGGCTCCTGCTCCTCCACCTGGTCTGGTCGCTGACCGGAGAGCCGTCCGTAGTCTGCGAAGCTCGCCACCCGGAAGTAGATGTCGCCGTCCGCCTCGTACGCGTGACCGGCAGAGACGAGCTCCTCGATCAGCGCGACGATCTCGGGGATCGTCTCCGTTGCCAGCGGCAGTTCGTCGGGGCGGCCGAGGCCGAAGCCGTCGGTATCGTCGAGGTACCACTCGGTCGCCTCCCGCGCGCGCGCGGCGGAACGGCCGGGAGCGGCGTCGTAGATCTTGTCGTTCACGTCCGTGATGTTGTGGACGAACGTCACCTCGTAGCCACGCTCCCGGAGCCAGCACGCGAGCCAGGAGAAGAGGACGTACGGGCGCGCGTTCCCGATGTGCGCGCGCTGGTACACGGTCGGCCCGCAGACGTACATCCCGATTCGGGCCGGCGCAGAAGGCAGCTCGACGAGCTCGCCGGTGAGGGTGTCCGTGAGCCGCACTAGGCCTCGCGACTTCTGCTCGCGAGCCTGGCCCTCGTGATCGCCTCGTCCCGCGGCACCGCAGCCACGACCGCCCAGAGCTCGGGGCCGCGCTCGGCGCCCGTGAGCGCAATGCGCACCGCCTTCAAGTCGCCTCCGACGGCCTTGAGCTCGCGCACGATCGCCTTCGCGGTCTCGTCGTCGAGTCCGCCGTTCACCCGCTCACGGAGCTCGACGAAGCGCTCGAGTGTCGGCCACGCAGCCTCGGAAACCGAGACGTCCGGCCGCTGGACGATCCGCACCGCGGCCTCGCGAGCTTCGACGAGGTTCCGCGACCCACGAAGCGCACGGACGAGGTCGATCGGCACGCCGGCCGCGGCCGCGAGCTCCTCGTCCGGCATCGCCGCGATCGAGTCGATCGCGAGCCGCCGGATGCGCGGCAGATCGAGCTTCACGTCGTGCGCCGGAAGGCCGAGCTCGTCGAGATAGGCACGAACAGCCCTCCCCGGAATCCCCTCGTCGCGCAACTCGGCGAGCCTGGAGTGCCCGTGGCGCTTGGAGAGCTTCTTGCCGTCGTCCCCGAGGACGAGTCCGTGGTGGACGACCTCCGGGAACTCGCGCCCCAGCCCGCGCGCGATCGCATGGTGGAGCGGCAGATTCGGGCGGTGATCCGAGCCGCGGATGACGTGGGTGATGCCGAGCTCGAGATCGTCGACGACGCTCGCGAGCTGGTAGGTCGCGGTGCCGTCCGCCCTGACGAGCGTGGGCCGTCCCGCAGCGACGAGCCGGACCGTCCCGTCCTCCTCGGCTAGCGCGGCTCCCGATTCGAGCAGGCTCGCCGCCGCGTCTGCATAGATCGCGGCGCGCTCGCTCTGGCGTACCGGGCCCTCGTCCCAGGCTACCCCGAGCCAGCCGAGGTCATCGAGGATCGCCTCCTCCCCGCCCGCGACGACCCGAGCGGGGTCGGTGTCGTCGATCCGCAGCACGAGCACTCCGTCGTGCGCGTCGGCGAACGACCGGTTCGCCACCGCGTCGAGGGCGTTGCCCAGGTGCAGCGAACCCGTTGGGGACGGAGCAAAGCGAACGCGCACGATCACGCGCCCAATCTACCGCGGTCGCGTCCGGGCGGCGGCTAGGCGCGGTCGCGTCCGGGCGGCGGCTAGGCGAGGCTGCCGAGCGAGTTGCCGCGGACCGTGCCGCGTGCCGTGCCGTCCGCGTTCAGCCGCAGCGTGATGTCGAGGCGGACTCGGTCGTTCGGCGACGAGACCGCTGCAACGAGCCGCATCCCGTCGAGGCTGACGATCCTACCGGTGTAGAGGGCCGTCGCCGCGCCGACGGAGACGTGGCTCGCCTGCATCTCGACCCCGCCCTCCCCCATCGGCACCCCGTGCACGAGGATCTCCAGGTGATCCTTCGTTCCGCCGCTCATCGCACCGTGGATGCGCACCGTCACGTAGCCGGCATCGTCGGCCTCGCTGACGGCCGCCGTCCCGCTGAAGCTCGCGACGAACGGAAGCCGGAGGACACCCGAGGGCACCGTCGCGGCCGTCGTACGCGTGTGGGCGCCCGCACCGCGCAGCGCCGCGGACGCCGTCCCGACGGAGCCGCCCGCACGAGATCCCCAGTGGGGCGCGAGCGGACCGACCAGCGCCCACACAGCCGTGCCGAGCAGGGCGATCCCGGGCAACGTCGCCGCGATCGGCCGCCGCCGCTCGTCCCGCCCGACCGGCACGAGCAGCCGGCGGATGCTGAGGCCGCCGACGGCGAGCGCCGCCGAGCTGTAGATCGCGAGTCCCCACGTCGTGCGGGTATCGCTGCCCGTTCCGATCCCGTGGACCGTGGCAACGGCGAACACCGCGAACGCGAGCAGGTGGATCCGGCGCCAGAGCCGGTAGCCGATGCGCGTCCGGAGCCTCGTGCTGATCCAGACCGCGAGCAGGAGGTAGAGCGCCACGATCCCGAGCCCCATCCAGAGAGGCCGGTAGTGGGAGACGAACGGGACGAGCACCTCGCGGAGACCGAAGTGCGTGAACGGGTCGACCGCGACGGCGAGCACGTGGATCGTCACGAACACGAGGGCGAGCAGGCTGAGGTAGCCGTGGAGCTCGTTCGTGATCAGGCGCGGCCAGCGGGCGGTCTGCCAACGGTTGCGGAGAACGAGGCCCGCGATCACGGCGAGCGAGAGAAGCACGTATGCCGCGAACCCGCCCGCGCGAGCCGTGTCCCAGGTGACGGCGCTCCAGCCCGTCACGCCGCAACCTCCGTCCGCTGGGGCCACGGCCCGAACGTCGCCACACGCCCGTCGTCTGCCACGAGTCGGGCGGCGAGGCCGTTACGGGTCACGAGCTCGCCGGCGAGCTGAAGGCCGAGCACGAAGACCGCCTTCGAGGCAGCCTCGGCCTGCGCGCAGGTCGCCGCCGCCACCGTCGCCTCGCGAAGACCGCTGCGGGACGGCTCTCCGGTTCGCGGGTCGAGGATGTGGTGCCGCTCGAGCGTCCCTTGCCTCCAGGCGCGACGCAGCCGGCTGGACGTCGCGAGCGCGCCGCGCACGAGCGTGACGGTGAGCTCGGCGTCCTCGCCGACTGCGACCGGCCACGAGCTCGCGCCCGGAGGCAGGCCCCGCACCGCGAGATCCCCGCCCGCGCTCACGAGCGCAGCGCCGACCCCGATCGTCCTCAGCAGGTCGAGCGAGGCGTCGACCGCCATCCCTTTGGCGATGCCGCCGAGATCGAGCGCGGCTCCTCTCGGCAAGAGGATCGTGCGCGACTCGCGACGGAGCTCGAGGCGACGCCACATGCCACCGCCGATCGGCGTCGTCTGGGTCTCCGATTGCGCCTTCTCCAAGTCCTTGAACGATCGGTCGTAGCCGACTCGCTCGAGATCGCGGAGAAGCGTCGGGTCGAAGAGGCCGCCGGTGGCGACGGCGGCGCTCATCGCTGCCGCGACGGCGTCGAACAGGATCGGGCTCGCGACGAACGGGACGCCGGCCGACTCGTTGAGCCGCGCGAGCTCGCTGTCGGGCCGGAAGCGGCTCAGGATGCGCTCCCACGCCACGAACAACGCGTGCACCGTGTCGGCAGCCACGTCGACCCGCGCGAGCGGCGCGACCACGAGCACATCCGTCCCCATTGCGCGGAACTGGCGCCGGGCCATGCCCGCCGGGTCCGTCAGCTCAGGAAGCACTGGTCTGCGCGACAGGTGGAGGAGGCGGGCTCGATTGCGGGCTCGACTGGGGGCTCGACTGCGACTGCCCACCGCCGAGCGTAGGCAGCTGAGCCGTGTCGTCGCCGAAGGAGTACGTCGCTCCGCCCGCGTCGAAGAACCTGCTCGGCGCGGCGCTCGTCTGCCCGCCGCCCCGGGCGGCCGGCGAGGTCGCGTTCCGGTGAGCACCGACCGCGTGCTCGGCGACGAGTCCGAGAAGCGCTCCGAAGCCGACGACGGAAGCGAGCCCGACGCGCCTCTTCAGCGTCGAGATCCGCAGCTGCAGGTGGCGGCGGCGCACGGCTGGATCGTTGCGCTGCGCGCTCATCGGTCAAGGGTACGTCCGGCGGCCTGAGACGGATCTAAGACGATGCTGTGGATTCGCTGTGAGTGCGTCGAGCAGGTGCGGGCCGGTCGACGCTCTAGAGTCGGCCGCGTGGAAGCCGAGCTCCTGCGCTGGTACGACCGCACGCGGCGCGACCTGCCGTGGCGCCGCACGAACGACCCGTACGCGATCCTCGTCTCGGAGGTCATGCTCCAGCAGACGCAGGTCGAGCGGGTCGTGGGACGGTACGCCGAGTGGCTCGAGCGCTGGCCGACGGCCGAGAGCCTCGCCGCCGCGAGCCCGGCGGACGTGATCCGCGCCTGGCAGGGACTCGGCTACAACCGCCGCGCGCTCGCGCTCCACCGGGCTGCTCGCGTGGTTGCAGAGTCCGGCTGGCCGGAGGATCTGACCGCGTTGCCCGGCGTCGGCGCCTACACGGCTGCTGCGATCAGGAACTTCGCGTTCGGGGAGCCTGTCCTCCCCGTCGACGTGAACGTCGCCCGGGTGCAGGAGCGGACGGAGCTCGCGTTCTCGCCCGCGGCCGCGCA
>Ga0187777_10003459_pt1 | contig 10073 bp, 6 predicted proteins | sample 1015_Q2_SP5_10_M_FD_132416 | JGI IMG/M metagenome (GOLD analysis project Ga0187777, IMG submission 132416) | Tropical peat soil microbial communities from peatlands in Department of Meta, Colombia - 1015_Q2_SP5_10_MG | ecosystem: Environmental > Terrestrial > Soil > Wetlands > Peat | place...
CGCAACTTTGTTCTTTGAAATCAACTCACGCGCCTTTTCGGCGAAAAGCGGCCAGTTCGACGCCGGATCAACAACGACCGGCTCAAGCTTCTTACCAAGCAAGCCGCCTTTCTTGTTCTGCTCATCGATCAGAAAGAGCATCGTATCTTTCAAGGTCGTTTCGCTGATTGCCATCGTCCCCGACAGCGAGTGAAGAATTCCGATCTTGATCGTATCTTCAGCAGCTGTCGGTTGAATGGCGGCGAAACCGAATGCAAGACTCGCGGCGGCGAGGAGCCAGCAACGAGCGTGCGGCCGCTTAGCGACCGCGCTATGGGTTTTCAGCATCTTGGTCCCCCTGTCTGACGCATGCGCAATCGAGCCCGGGCCCGGGCCCAGTTTCGCAGAACAGAGATTCGCAAGCGCCGTGCCAATCCACAGAGTCGCCCAATTATTTGATCCTGCTAGGATATTTCCTGTAGCAGGAGTCAGCAGACAAGAAGAAAATCGGCTGCATAGTTTTAAGGCGGTGCGAGTCCTATTCCTTAGGCACCCCGCTTATTGAATTAGCACAGTCGCCGCGGTGGACACCTTTGGCGGAGTGCCCGCTTTGGGTCAAAGCGGACATATGCGGTGCAAAACATCATGTCCGCTTTGCCCCGAAAGCCGACATCACTCGCCCTATGTCCGCTAAGGGCCAATAGCGAACGTGGCCCTACGAAAGTTCAAAACCCGCCTTGATCTAGATCAACGCTCAACTTGGCTGACCAACAACAGTGAAGTCGGGGGCGGGTCTCATTTTGACCAGCCACGGGAAGCTCAACACGGAGAAAACGTTTCACTTAGCGGCGTCGCGAAGTGATGAAGCCCTGAAGGAGGGAGAGTCTATGGCCCAAGCAGCTCGAGTTCCGAAGAACTTCCGGACCGTGATTATGGCCGCGGCCGGAGGAAACGTTATTGAATGGTACGATTTCTATATTTTCGGGAGTTTGGCAACAATCTTGTCAGTCAAATTCTTCGAAAAGAGCCACCCTGTCGCAGCCTTGCTCAGCACTATCGCGCTGTTCACCGCCGGATTTCTGGTCCGACCTTTGGGGGCGTTTGTATTCGGTTGGCTGGGCGACCGCGTTGGCCGCAAATATACGTTCATCTTAACGCTGGTCGGTATGGCTCTCGGCACCGGTGCGATTGGCTTGATCCCGACCTTCGAAACAATCGGCGTGGCCGCCGCGATCATTTTGTTTTGCTTACGCATGCTCCAGGGCCTTTGCCTTGGAGGCTCATATGGCGGCGCCATCACCTATGTCGCGGAGCATGTACCAGAAGATCGCCGCGGTTACTATACCGGATGGCTGCAGACCTCGCCGACGCTTGGCATCGTGCTGTCGCTCATCATTATCATCGCGACGCGCACCTACTTTGGCGAAGCCGCTTTCAATGCGTGGGCCTGGCGGATCCCGTTCTTGTGCTCCTTCCTGCTGGTGTTCGTCACCATGTATATGCGGAGCAACTTCGAAGAGTCGCCGGTCTACGCGGAGATCAAAGCCAAAGGACAGACCAGTAGAAATCCGTGGGCTGAGGCCTTCCTCAATCGTCGGAATTTGAAGTACGTGATAATCGCGACCATCGTTGTCCTGGGCGAGGGCGTGGTCTGGTACAGCAGCCAGTTCTGGGCGCTGTTTTACCTGCAGACAGTGTCAAAGGTGGACACGCTTACCACCTCTTGGATCGTCGGTATCGCGCTGGTCATCGGTACCCCGTCGCTTATCTTATTCGGTTGGCTGTCCGACATCATCGGCCGCAAGACGGTGATCTTGAGCGGGTTCTTGCTTGCGGCAGTTACCTACTATCCGCTGTATACATGGCTCGGAGCAGTCTCGCAGCCGGGTAATGTCAACGTTCCGATTGCGATCCTCATCGTCGCTATCATGGTCTGCTATGTCGGGATGGTGTACGGACCGATTGGCGCGTTCCTCGCCGAATTTTTCCCCAGTAAGATTCGCTACACCGCGGTCTCCATGCCGTACATGATCGGCAACGGCTGGGGCGGCGGATTAGTGCCGTTCATCACCACGGCAGCCTATCAAGCAACCGGAAGTCTCGCCTATGCATTGATCTACCCGATTGCCGTTCCTGCGGTTTGCTTTGTGCTGAGCCTATTCCTCATGCCCGAGACGCGTAAGATGAGTATCTGGGAACATGAAGGTGCGAGAGCGTAGCCCGCAGTTGCGTGCGAGGCTCTGAACGGGCCTCGCACGCCTTAACGACCGGTCGTCCCGCGGCAACTTAGATGTGGACGAGGTAAAGAACGAAAACGGCCACCGCCAGTACGGCAACGACCCATACGAGTCGAGGATCGGAGGCTTTATTCATAGAAATATGTTGTCACGTCAACCGACGTCGGCTTTGACGTAGCGCAAAAGGAACCTGTGGCATCTCCCGCGACCCATGTCCGCTTTGGGTCAAAACTTTAGTCTCCAAGAGCGGTCTGTGGACGGGGCTTTCCTCGCCAGCTGGCCTTAACCGGCGATATTTTGCAACCGTTCTGCCAACCGGGCCGACTCCGTTTCTAGCAATCGCGCGAGGGCCTTTTTTCCTTCATTTAGGGCCGCTGTCCTGCTGCCAAAAAAGACGCGACCGCGCTCTAGCGGCCCTACTCGACCGGCGCAGTAGATCTCCCACCGCCAAGGCCTAGGCGGAGTTGCTCGTAACTTCGCGATAACCGAATATTCGGTCGGATTAAATCTTTCACCCATGTCGTCTGCGTCCCTCTCGGCCGACACTAGAGGCCGTCCGAATTCGCCGGCATTGAGATTGATCAAAGCCCGTCCCCCGGAAAATATCATGACGTCTTTACCTGCGAAAGCGGACATTCTGCACACAACACTGCTTTGATTGACCTAGCTCAACGACGTAGCGCTTAAGTTAAATACATTTCGCGAGCGTCCTGTTGTTATTCGTCCGACAACCCTGTGTGTGCAATCAGATGAAATGCACCATCTTTAAAGTGCTAGAATCTATCGCAGCGTTTGTGGCGACGATCACAACGCTGGCATTTACACCCGCTGAGGCGCAGACTTGGCCACTAAGGCCGGTCAAAATTATCGTTTCACAGGCTGCCGGTGGTACGCCGGACATAATTTGCCGACTAATAAGTGCAAAATTATCGATTGCATTGGGCCAGCAATTCGTTGTTGAAAATCGCCCAGGCGGAGCCAATGTGGTTGGTGCCTCAGCCGCAGCGCATGCGTCAGCTGATGGTTACACGCTGTTTTTCGCTACCGCCGCCGCGCTCGTTAGCAATCCGCATACCTTCAAGTCGTTGCCCTACGATCCGCTCAAGGACTTTGTGCCTGTATCGATGGTAGCGATTAATCCCTTCCTTGTGCTGGCTAACCGCGAGGTGCCAGTCAGCACGCTTCCTGAACTGATTGCATACAATAAGGCGAATCCGGGAAAGCTCACGTTTGCCACTGATGGGCCGCGAAATTTCTCGGGCATTTTGGCCACTTGGCTTAACAAGGTCAGCGGCGCTGATATTGTGCAAGTGCCCTACGCGGCCATGCCGCAGGGCATTCAAGATACGGTGGCCGGTCGTACACAACTTACTATTCTAGCGATCCCGTCGGCGGCACCACACATTACCAGCGGTGCACTTAAGCCGTTGGCGGTTAGTTGGACTAAACGCGTCGTTCAATTTCCAAAGGTGCCCACGATCGCCGACTCCTATCCGGGAATTGAGCTCACCGGATGGCTAATGATCGTGGCACCAGTCGGCACACCGACAACGATCGTTGCCCGGCTGAACACCGAGATCGACACGATCCTTCAAGCGCCCGATCTAGAAGGTCGATTGGCCGAGCTCGGCTTTTTCATTACGGATGTGCGGACCGCGGAGGCTGCTCGCACGTTCGTTTTAGCTCAATACGAGCTCTGGGGTAAGGTCGTGCGTGAAATCGGTTTGCAGCCAGAGTAAGGCTTAAGTTTATCATCAAAGCTCGGGAGGAAGTGCATATGAAACGCCGTGATTTTTTACGTGCCGTTGGCGCAGGTCTTGCTGGTTCAGCAATCGCTGCTCCCGCAATCGCCCAATCAACGCCTGAGCTAAAGTGGCGGCTTACGGCGAGTTGGCCGAAGTCTCTCGATACGCTGTATGGTTGCTGCGACGATTTTGCGAAGAACGTTGCTGACAGCACTGACAATAAATTCCAAATCCAAGTTTTTGCTGCCGGTGAGATCGTACCCGGCTTGCAGGTCCTCGATGCGGTGCAGAAGGGCACCGTCGAGCTTGGTCACACGGCGGTCTATTACTATTGGGGCAAGGATCCGTCGTTCGCTTTCGCCACGGCACTACCGTTCGGACTAAATCCGCGTCAACAGGAGGCATGGCAACTTCGCGGCGGCGGAATGGAGTTGCTCGACCCGCTGTTCACAGATTTCGGCTGCTATGGCCTGCCAATGGGGAACACCTGTTCGCAGATGGGCGGTTGGTTCCGCAAAGAGATCAATACCGTTGCCGATCTCAACGGGCTGAAATTCCGCATCGGTGGCTTTGCAGGCAAGGTCGTGAGCAAGCTCGGGGTCGTACCGCAAAACCTCGCGCCGGGCGACATCTATCCAGCGCTCGAAAAAGGCACGATCGATTCCGTCGAGTGGATCGGTCCATATGACGATGAGAAGCTCGGTCTCTACAAGGTAGCAAAATACTACTATTACCCCGGATGGTGGGAGGGCGGAGCGCATGCTCACCTGCTAGTCAACCGCGAACGGTGGAATGGCCTTAGCCGGACCTATCAGGCGGTGCTTACCAATGCGGCACGCGATGCCGGAATGCGGATGACCGCAAAATACGACTACGTCAATCCGCCAGCGATGCGGCGGCTGCTCGCAAATGGCACGCAACTACGCGCATTTTCGCCTGAAATTATGGAAGCGTCATATAAGGCGGCAAATGAAACTTATGCCGAGATCGGCGCGGCCAATCCGCGCTTCAAGAAAATCTATGACAACTTTGTTGCCTTCCGTAAGGAAAGCTACTCGTGGTGGCAAGTTTGTGATCTCACGTTCGATGCGTTTCAAGTGAGGATGCTTGGCCGCTCCTAAAAAGGGGTCGCTTCCAAGCAACGCTTTGTCGGCGCGTGTCCGCTTTGGATCATAAGCAAACATATGCGGTGCAATGTCCGCTTCACCCCCAAAAGCGGACATTTGCACTGCACTAACGCATGTCCGCTAAGGGTCAAAAGCAGACATATGCAGTGCACAACGGCATGTCCGCTTTACCCCCAAAAGCAGACATTGACCGCGTAAAATGAAAGACCGCCTCGCGGCGGTCTCTCTGAAATCTGATTTGGGGAATTTGTCTTCGAGCTAGTTGCAGACCATCCAGCAGTTGCCCATGCCGTTGCAAACACGGTGTCGGCCTCGGCCGCCGCATGGCCCTCCAGGAGCCACTACTACTGCTCCGGGCGCAGCTACGACCGGAGCACCCCAATAGCGACCGTCGTAGTAGCCATTGGCACGGCATCCGCCATACGGCCCGCGATGGAAGCCAGCACCGCATCCCCCAGCGACTGGAACGACCAAACTGTCCTGAGTTCGGTTACTCCCCAACGGCATGGCCTGTGTCGCAACCGCTGACGATCCGACAGCGACGGCAATTAGGAATGAAGTGAAAAACTTATTCATTCGTTCGCTCCCTGAGTGGTTGCCTTCTTGAAAGTGTCACGAATCAGAAGCGGATGAAGGTCGTCCGCACTAGATATTGCTCCGGTATCTCGTCGCGCAGGATCGAAGACATTAGTGATGATTGGTCGAGGGACCAACCGTCTTCACGTCAAAGTTACTCATCGGCTCGGGGTCCGCTTTGGGTCAAAAGCAGACATTTGCAGCGCAAAAGAGCATGTCCACTCTACCCCCGAAAGCGGACATTTCTCAGTGCATTGGGATTGTCCGCTATGGGCCAGAAGCGGACTCATGCAGCGCGGCAAATAAAATCGTTATTCGATCACCTCGTCGGCACGGCTGAGGATTGTCTGTGGGATGTCAAGGCCAAGCGCCTTGGCGGTCTTGAGATTGATCACCAGCTGATACTTGGTCGGCGCCTGCACTGGAAGATCGGCCGGCTTCTCGCCCTTGAGGATACGATCGACGTAGCCGGCCGCGCGCCGGAATTGGTCTACCACATCAGGACCGTAGGAGATCAGGCCGCCGTCGGCTACATCGAAGCGATAAGAGTAGACTGCGGGCAGCCGATACCGGGCCGCCAAAGTTATGATCAGTTTGCGATGACCCGCCGCGGCGCCACTCGCCGTCACGATCAGGCCACTATTGGAGCCGCGCGCGAATGCCGTGACGGTGCGCTCGATCTCGCCAGCGGCGCGCGCGTCGACCGGGTTGACTTCTACCCCCAATGACTGCGCCACGGTCTGGATAGCCGCGAACTGGCCGACCCCGGAAAATTCGCTGGGATCCCGAATGACAGCGGCCAGCGTCACGCCCGGCGCGATCTGCTTGAGCAGTTCCAGCCATTTCCCGCTCAAGCTGTATTCGAACTGAATAAAGCCAGAAGCGTTACCACCCGGCCGTGCCAAGCTCGAGACCAAGCCACGATTGACTGGATCGGTGACATTCACGAACACGATCGGCACGGTGCTCGTTGCCTGTTGCAACGCGCCGACGGTTGTGCCCCCAGAAGCCAGCATGATGTCCGGCGCAAGCGCGACCAATTCCGCGGCGTATCTGGGATAAAGCTTTGAATCGCCGGCACCCCAACGATACTCGATCTGCAAATTGCCACCGCGTATCCAGCCCAATTCCTGAAGCCCACCGAGGAAGGCCGCCATTTCTTTGGATGCTTCTGGATCATTGGCGGCCAAGTTCATGAAAACGCCGATCCGCCGTACCCGGTCGGCCTGCTGCGCCAGCGCCGCAAACGGCCATGCTGTCGCCACACCACCTAAGAGTGTGATGAACTCGCGCCGCTGCATGTCCGACCCCAAGCTCAGGAGACGGCATCGTATCGGTTTAGTTGAGTACTTTGATAGGGGCTGAAACCGGCGTCAAAACTATGTCGCAGTGCACAGCCAATGTCCGCTTTGGGTCAATAGCGGGCATGTGCGGTGCAATAGGCCATGTCCGCTTTACCCCCGAAAGCGGACATTTGCAGCGCACTCTTCAACGTCTGCTAAGGGCCAAAAGCGGACATTTGCAGTGTAACCCGCTTCACCCGTACATAGCGTAGTGCACCTTACGTCAGCGACCAGCTTTTGAGTTTTTCCCGGGCCGTTCCAAAGTTGCCGAGATGAAAAACGGATACTCCTGTCGGAGAGAATGTAAACTCGTCAAACTTTTCCTTTAGCAGCTTTTTGAGAAAATCTTGCGAAGCAATGCCGATTGTCACGTGCGGATTGAAAAGGACTCCGCTGCTGGCCGGCACGAATTTTGCCACGTAGTTGATCGTCGGTTTATTGATGTCGGGATCTTCCTTTGTGGTGACGAACGCAGTAGCCGTTCCCGTTTTGGCGGTGAACGGTGCGATTGCATCAATTAGCTTCTGCTGAAATCTCCTGAGGTCTTCGGTCGGCTTGATTACGATGCCCGCGAGACCAATGTTTTTATACGGTATGAAGTAGTATTTGTACGCGGTTAGTTTCCAAGTGGCGGGGCGCTCATCGGCCAAGATTTTAGTAACCGCTCCGTATATGTTCTCTAGGTCCGCCGTTCTGACGTACCGCTGTAACGTTGAGATGTGCGGCTGATGCGTTTCGTCCAAGGCGAAGCCCTTCGGAAAGGTCTGGCGCAGCCGTGCGTTCGCTGCGCGCGCTTTCTGAAGCATCGTTTCGTCTGGCTCAAGCAGGGTGTCGATTGCTGTGACAGACGCGGTTGGCGATGCGCTCGGCGTCTGAGATACCGCCCTGCGCGGAAATGCGGTAGCGACCACGATCGAGGCGGCGATGGTCGATGCTGAGCCAAGCAAACGACGACGGCTGAGTTCGTTCCGACCGGCCAAAAGAACTTCTCGGACCTGCATGGCGCACTCCCCTTGTTTTCCTGCGTCGAGCATTGATCGATGGGAATACGACCGCAATAAACGATGCCGTGAGCGAGGAATGGACCGGTCGGAGGGCGGACCAGAATGTCCGCTTTGGGCCAAAAGCGGACATCGCTTTACTGCACGTGAACTTTTCGTAATAGGTCATGCAACCCTTGAAGAATGCGGAAATTGGCTCGTCAATGCCGCGTCGGGCCACCCACAAGCGTCGTGCGTACAGCTTCAGCCAGTGCCGCGATCTGATACGGCTTGCGCAAGATCGGAAGGTTATGCCGGGCGGTCAGCGCCTTGGCGTAACCGCTGGTGAGCAGCACGGGAAGGTGCGGGCGTTGCTTGCTGATCGTTTGCGCCAGCGCCAGCCCGTCGACATCGCCTGGCAGCATCACATCGGTGAACACTAGGTCGACCGGCGCGCCGGTATTCAGGAAATCGATCGCAGCCTTCGCATTCTCGACCGCAATGGTCCTGTAGTTAAGCTGTTCCAGTAATGTCACCGCGACGGCTTTCACTTCTGGATTGTCCTCCACCACCAGGATCGTTTCGCCGCGTCCCGGCAATTCTGTCAGCGGCTCGTTGCCGCCAACGACCGAAACCGACGCGTGGCTGCGGCGCAGATAAAGAGTGACCTGCGTGCCCTGCCCCACCTTGCTGCGCACGGCGATCGAACCGCCTGACTGCTGCGCAAAACCATAGGCCTGCGAAAGTCCGAGCCCGGTTCCCTTGCCCGGGCCCTTCGTCGTGAAGAATGGCTCGAAGATCTTCGGCAGGATTTCTTCCGGGATGCCGCTGCCGGAATCGGAAACTGTAAGCGCCACGAACTCGCCGCGCAGACCTTCGACGGTTTCCGTGCCGCGCAAGGTGACGTTCTTGCCGGAGATAGTGACCGCGCCGCCGCTCTCGGGGATGGCGTCGCGCGCGTTGACCACGAGATTGACCAGCGCCAGCTCGAATTCCGGAATGTCGATCGACACCGGCCAGGTGTTTTGCGGAATCTCGATGCTCAGCTCTATGCGGCCGCGCGCCGAGCTCGACAGCACGTCGCGGAACGCATTGACCGTCTGGCTCGGGTAGACGGTGCGCGGATTCTGCGGCTGTCGGCGCGAGAACGTCAGCAGTTGCCGCGTCAACGCTTCACCGCGCGCGGCAGCCGCCAGGATCGCTTCAAGCGAGCGCCGGTTCTTCTCGTCGGTCAGCCGGCGCATGATGGACTGCGCCTGGCCGCTCACTACCATCAGCAGATTGTTGAAGTCGTGCGCCACGCCGCCGGTGAGCTGGCCGAGCGCCTCCATCTTGCGCGACTGCGCGAGCTGCTCATGCGCGCGTTCGAGCGCTTCCTGGTTGTTGCGCCGCTCCGTGATATCGCGCGTAATTTTGGCAAAACCGACCAGGCGGCCGGAATCGTCGCGGATCGCGTCGATGATGACGTTGGCCCAGAACAGCGAGCCGTCCTTGCGTACACGCCAGGCCTCCGCCTCGAACCTGCCGGTCGCCGCCGCAATCGACAGCGAGCGGTTCGGCAAGCCGGCGCGGCGATCTTCCGCCGTGTAAAACTGGGAAAAATTCCGGCCGATGACTTCTTCCGCCGCATAGCCCTTGATGCGCTCGGCGCCCGCGTTCCAGCTCGATATCGTCCCGCTCGGATCGAGCATGTACAACGCATAATCGGTGACGCCGGCGACCAATGCGCGGAATTGCTGGTCGCTCTGGCGCAAGGCCTCGGCCGATTGCCGCTCCGAGGTGATGTGCCGGCCCGACACATAGATCAGCCCGTTATCGTCAGTCGTCATAGTCCACGAAATCCAGCGCCAGCTCCCGTCGCGATGGCGGAATCTGTTTTCCATGCGCACCGGCGCTATGCCCTGCGCCAGCCGCGCGCGCCCGGCGATCGCTGACGGCGCGTCATCGGGATGGCGCATCCGGCTCACATGCATCGATTTGATTTCGTCCTCGCTCCAGCCGAGCAGATTGGTCCAGGCCGGATTGATGCTGGTGAAGTAGCCGTCGAAATTGGCGACGCCGAGCAGATCCTCCGACACCTTCCAGA
>Ga0187777_10003461_pt1 | contig 10071 bp, 7 predicted proteins | sample 1015_Q2_SP5_10_M_FD_132416 | JGI IMG/M metagenome (GOLD analysis project Ga0187777, IMG submission 132416) | Tropical peat soil microbial communities from peatlands in Department of Meta, Colombia - 1015_Q2_SP5_10_MG | ecosystem: Environmental > Terrestrial > Soil > Wetlands > Peat | place...
CGTCCACGGGAGAGACTCTCCCACATCGCGCTCGTAGTCCGCCGCGAGAAGCGTATAGGGGGACGTCTCGAAGTGGAGCGTCGGGGCCCCACCGGGCGGACGCCAGGGCTTGTCGCAGCAGCTGTGGACGAACATCGGCGTGCGAGCGCGCAAGACGTTGGCGACGCGTTGATGCGCCGCGTATCCCATGCCCCCGGGGGGTGGAAAGCAGTGAGCGACCTCCGGACCCGCGCGAAGCCAGACGATCGGGATATCGGAGAAGCGCGTGCTCCCGAGAAGCCCGGTGAGGAGTTCTTGATCCCCGATGAACCAGAGCGGGCGCTCCTGGAAAGGGCGTCGCTGCGCCGCCAGGTAGTCCTCGCGCTCGAGCAGCTCATGCCAGGCGTCGAGCAGCTCGAGGTGGGCCCCGGTCACGCGCACGACAGCGGTGTTGGCGGTGGCTCGCATGCGGCGACCGACCGCGAGTCCGAGCCCGGCCGTGCGCGCCGTCCCCCCGGCGCGCGGCGCCCCGAACACATCCTCGGCGAACACGATCGCGGTCGGCGGCGCGCGATCCATGATCGCCCGGATGTCGCTGTTCACGATGATGTCGGAGTCGATCCAGATCGCCTGCTCCGCTCCCTCGGCGAGCGCCCGCGTGAGGAGCGTGGGCTTGACGTTCCATCCGGGTCGGCCTTCGATGTCGGTCCGCACGCGCACGCGCGGCCGTGCCTCGAACCAGGCCCGCGTCTCGGCGGGGGCGTCGGGGATCGTGATCTCGATGTCGAGGCCCGGCGAGTGGCGGAGCAGGCTCGCCACCAGAAGCTTGAGGCCGATGACGTCGCTCGCGCGGTCCTCGTACGCACACACGAGCATCCGGCCGCGTGCGCCCGACCGGCGACTGGCGGCGTCGCCCGTCGGGGAGTCGGCCGCGGCGCTCGGCCGGCGCACGGCGACGTCAGGCGTCATGGCCGACCCCGTGCATGAGCGCCACGACGCTCTCGACGTAGTGGCGCGTGGCGGCGTGCTCCCTCACCCAGCGGCGATTGCGCTCCCCCATCGCCGCGCACCGCTCCGGCGACTCCCACAGCTCCTGAATGGCGCGGCGAAGGGCACCGGCGTCCCCTACCGGCACCACGAGCCCGGACACGCCGTCGGTCACGTAGTCCCGGATACCCGGGGAGTCGGAGGCGATGACCGCCTTGCCCATTGCCATTGCCTCGCAGATCGAGGTGACGCCGGCGGCGTAGGTGACGCTTTTGAGCGGCGTGATGACGAATCGCGCGCCCGCGTACAGGTCGCGCAACTCGCGGTACGAGAGGCGGCCTGACGAGACCGTGATCGTCGAGGAGGGGCGGACGCCATCCGCGGCGTCGAATCCGGCATGAGGCGCCCAGCCCGAGGCGGCGATGTGGACCCGATACGGCAACTCGGTCACCGCCGCCTCCAGGGTGGCATAGTCCCGGCTCTCCCGCCCGCAGCTCAGGGCGTACGATCCGCGCGACTCCGTCGTCAGCGACGGATCGAAGAAGGCGGCATCGAGCCACTGCCCGAAGCGGTGCACCTTCTGCGGCGGCAGCGCCAGATCCTGCACCAGGACTCGGCGTTGCTCGGACGCGAGGACGATGATGCTGCGCCAGACGCGATGGCCGAGCGCGCCGAGGATGAACCGCCGCTTCGGCGTGTCGCACTGGTGCGCAACCATCGTTAGGCGGCCGTTCCACCGCACCCCCCGCATCAAGGCGGCGAGGGGAAGGCCGACGTCCTCCCCGGTGGCGTAGATGAGATCGAACTCGTGGCGGCGCAGGAGGCCGATCACAGCCAACCCGAACCGCGCCCCGAACCGCGATGCGGCGCGGACCGCGCGATGGGGCGAGGCATCGACGTCGTCGAAGCTCACGAGATCGGCGCCGAGAGCGTCCGCCAACTCCACGTACTCGGGACGAGGCATCTCGCGCCGCGCGATGGCAGCCGGATCGCCGGGATCGCGAGACTTCGCCAGGAGGATGAGGACTTTCGCCCGTCGTCTGCTGCCGAGCCGATCGCGCGATTCCGTCATCGTTTCGGTCATCACTCACACCCTGGCGTGCGACCACTCGGCTCGGATTCCGATCGACAATCTTCATATGCTCTTTGTGCGGCAGCGCGCAAGACACCGGTCTCGACCGATCGTCTCGCGACTCCGGCGTTCCTTCGGTCGAAGCGCTCCTCAGGGCGATTCCCCGCCGGCGAGGCCAGCGATCAACGCAGCGAGCGCGTCCATCGTGCCCTCTGGGCGCGGGCGGTGGCGCTCTCCTATTAGATCTCAGGTGTCGATGGCCGCCGCGCACGACAGCGAGCGGAACGCCCATCGCGCGAGACCCTCGAATGCGGAGCACTCGTGCCCAAGAAGGCCCCGGCCGGCGCCCCGAGCGCCGACCTCGCACCGACACTGCGGCGCGTTGTCATCGGAGCGGCGCTCGCCCTGCGCGCCCTCCCTGATGATCGGAGCGCCGTGCAACCCGCTCCCGGCAAGTGGTCGCCGCGCGAGATCATCGGGCACCTGGTCGACTCGGCATCCCACAACCACCAGCGCTTCGTGCGAGCGCAGTTCCAGGACGATCTAGTCTTTCCGGGTTATGCGCAGGACGAGTGGGTCGCGCGCCAAGGGTACCAGGAGGCGGACTGGAACGACCTCATCACCCTCTGGGAGAGCTACAATCTCCACCTCGCCCGGGTGATCGACCGGATTCCTGAATCTCAGCGCTCACGGTCGCGCGTCCGCCACAATCTCCACGAGATCGCCTGGAAGGAAGTGCCGGAGGATCAGACAACGACGCTCGACTACTTCATGTGGGACTACCTCGGTCACCTGCGGCATCACCTGCGACAGATCGACGCGGCCCTGGGCGCGGGCAGCGTACCAGGTCTCGTCTAGCGACGCTGGGAGGTCGCGCCACGGCCTTCGCTCGCCCGCTGTATCGTTGCTTGACACTCGCTTGCGCGCCCCGGTACACTTCGCGCGTTTCCGGGAACTCGAGAGGCGAGCGGCGTGGCCAAGATTCCTAGCGATCTCCTCTACACAGAGGAGCACGAGTACGTAAAGCCCACCGACCAGGCTGACGTCGTGCAGGTCGGCGTCACGGACTACGCCCAAGGGGAGCTGGGCGACGTGGTGTACGTCGAGTTGCCGAAGGTGGGCGAGAAGTACGGCCGGATGGATGTCTTCGGCACCATCGAGGCGGTCAAGGCGGTGTCGGAGCTCTTCTCGCCGCTCGGCGGCGAAGTCGTGGCGGTGAACGAGCGGCTCGACAAAGAGCCCGCCCTGGTGAACAGCGACCCTTACGGAGACGGCTGGATGGTCAAGCTTCGGATCCAGCACGCGGGGGAACGCGAACAGCTCCTCGGCCCGGACGAGTACAAGAAGCACATCGGGGAGTGAACCTTCCCGGGCGGAGAGCCGGGAAGCCGCGTATCCGAGCTCAGGCGTACTCCTCCACGCTCGGACAGGTGCACACCAGGTTGCGGTCGCCGAAGGCGCTCTCCACGCGCGCCACCGCAGGCCAGTACTTCCATTCGCGGGTCCAGGCCGCCGGAAAGGCCGCCTGCTCGCGGCTGTAGGGACGGTTCCACTCGCTCGACACCACGCGCTCGAGCGTGTGCGGCGCGTTCTTGAGCGGATTGTTCAGGCGATCCGCCCTCCCCTCCTCGATCGACCGGATCTCCTCGCGAATTGCGATCATCGCATCGCAGAAGCGATCCAGCTCCTCCTTCGACTCGCTCTCCGTCGGCTCGATCATGAGCGTCCCGGCAACAGGGAAGGAGACCGTTGGGGCGTGGAATCCGTAGTCCATCAGCCGCTTGGCGATGTCCTCCACCTCGATCCCCGCAGTCGCCTTGAAGCCGCGCGGATCGATGATGCACTCGTGGGCCACGGTGCCGCGGCTGCCGCGGTAGAGCACGGGATAGTGCGGCTCCAAGCGGTGGGCCACGTAGTTGGCATTCAGGATGGCGACCTTGGTGGCGAGCGTGAGACCCTCGCCTCCCATCAGCTCGATGTACATGTACGAGATCGGCAGGATGCTCGCGCTCCCCCACGGTGCCGCCGACACGGCGCCGGTGGCGGCGCTCCCGCCGACGTCGGCCAAGGGATGTCCGGGGAGAAAGGGCGCCAGGTGCTCGGCGACAGCAATCGGTCCCATCCCCGGGCCGCCTCCACCATGGGGAATGCAGAAGGTCTTGTGCAGGTTGAGGTGGCAGACATCCGCCCCGATGTCGCCCGGTCGCGCCAGCCCCACGAGAGCGTTCATGTTCGCGCCATCGAGATAGACCTGCCCGCCGTGCGTGTGCACGATCTCGGCGAGATCGCGAATCCCTTCCTCGAACACGCCGTGCGTCGACGGGTAGGTGACCATGATCGCCGCCAAGTCGCTTTCGTGCTCCGCCGCTCTGGCGCGCAGGTCGTCGAGGTCGATGTTCCCCCGGGCGTCCGACTTCACCACCACCACCTGCATCCCCGCCATGACGGCGCTCGCCGGATTCGTTCCGTGCGCGGACTGCGGAATGAGGCAGACACGCCGGTGCCCTTCGCCCCGCGACTCGTGGTAGCGCTTGATCACGAGCAGCCCCGCGTACTCCCCCTGCGATCCCGCGTTAGGCTGGAGCGACACGGCGGAGAAGCCGGTGATCTCCGCGAGCCCGCGGCACAGGCGGTCGAAGAGGATGGAGTACCCGTCCGCCTGCTCGCGAGGCACGAAGGGGTGCAGCTTCGACAGCTCGCGCCAGGTGACCGGCACCATCTCGGCCGTCGCGTTGAGCTTCATGGTGCACGAGCCGAGCGGGATCATCGAGTGGGTGAGCGACAGATCGCGCGACTCGAGCTTCCGCATGTAGCGGAGCATCTCGGTCTCCGAGTGATAGCGGTGGAAGACCGGATGCAGAAGGTAGGAGCTCGTCCGGGCAAACCTCTCGTCGTACCGGACATCCACCTCACGGCTCAACGCCTCGAGGGAGAACGGAACCTTCGCCCCCTCGTTGAAGACGGCGAGAATGTCCGCCACATCCTCCATTAACGTGTTCTCGGCGATCGAGATGCCGATGGTGCGCTCATCGAAGATGCGGAAGTTGACCTCCTTCACGCGTGCCTCGCGGAGGATGGCGCTGAGCTTTCGCTCCCCGAGGCCGACGCGGATGGTGTCGAACACGACGTCGTGCGCGATCTGGTAGCCCAGCCGGCGTAGTCCCTCGGCGAGCGTCTCGGTGAGGCGGTGGATGCGGAGGGCGATCCGCCGCAGCCCGTCGGGCCCGTGCCACACAGCGTACATGCTGGCCATCACCGCCAGCAGCACCTGCGCGGTGCACACGTTGCTCGTCGCTTTCTCCCGACGGATGTGCTGTTCTCGGGTTTGCAGCGCCATGCGCAGCGCCGGGCGCCCCTCGGCGTCCCGAGAGACGCCAATGATCCGCCCGGGGATCTGCCGCTTGAACTCATCCTTGGTGGCGAAGTACGCGGCGTGCGGTCCGCCGTAGCCCAGCGGCACGCCGAAGCGCTGCGTGCTGCCGACGACGATGTCGGCGCCCCACTCTCCGGGCGGTACGAGCAGCGTGAGGCTCAGGAGGTCGGCGGCAACCGTCAGCAGGCCGCCCGTCAGGTGGACGTGATCGGCAAAGGCGCGGTAGTCGTGCACCGCGCCATCGCTGGCCGGGTACTGGACCAGCGCACCGAAGAACTCCTTCCCGAGTGGCGCCGTGCGATGGTCCCCCACCACGACACGAATGCCCCGAGCCGCAGCCCGGGTGCGAACGACGGCGATAGTCTGGGGGTGACAGGTGTCCGAGACGAAGAAGCTCGAGCGCGCGCCCCCGTTCGCTCCGTCGGCGGAGCGCAGCTCATGCGACATCGACATCGCCTCGGCAGCCGCCGTCGCCTCGTCGAGCAGCGATGCGTTCGCGATAGGCAGCGCGGTGAGGTCGACCACCATCGTCTGAAAGTTGAGCAGCGCCTCGAGGCGGCCTTGCGCGATCTCGGCCTGGTAGGGTGTGTAGGCCGTGTACCACGCCGGGTTCTCGAGGATGTTGCGCTGGATCACCGGGGGAACGAGGCAGCTGTGATACCCGAGCCCGATGAACGAGCGCCAGACCTCGTTTCGCGACGCAACCTTGCGGAAGGCTCGGAGCGCCGCTGTCTCGCTCTGACCCTCTCCCAACTTGAGGGGCTGACGGAGGCGGATCCCCTCGGGGACGGTCGCGTCGATCAAATCATCGAGTGACTCGAAGCCTACCGCCTGGGCCATCTCTTGGATCTCGTCCGGGCGAGGTCCGATGTGGCGGAAGACGAAGCTACTCCCGGTGGCGGTGTGCGAAACCGGTTTGCTGACGGTGGTCATGCCTACCTCGGGCGCTGCCTGGGCAGCCGATGGAAAGCGAGGGTGTTCTGCGGCGGCGGCGTTCCGGGGCCATACGTGATGGCTGTGTGGACCGCCGCGACTGTTAAGGATGGCACGTGCGTCACCAGGACGCCATCGCGGCACTCCCCCCCACAGCGCGGACACTCTATCCTTCCGCCGTGTCCACCACTGCACCGCTCGCGGTTGGAGAGGGCTTGGCCGCCCTGTCGTGGCGTACGCTCGTGTCGCGACCCCACGACGGTGCGACGAATATGGCGATCGACTCGGCACTGTTGCAGCGTGCCGCGGCCACCGGCGAGGCGACACTCCGCATCTACGAGTGGGCGTCTCCGGTGATCTCCCTGGGACGCCATCAACGCGCCCGCGGCTGCTACGATCTCGCGCGCGCGGCGGCGGCTGGGGTCTCCTTCGTGCGGCGGCCGACGGGCGGGCGCGCCGTCTTCCACCATCACGAGGTCACCTACAGCGTCGCCGCGCCCGTCCGCCTCGGCACCCTGAGAGAATCGTTCACTGCGATCAGTCGTCTCATCGTCAGCGGGCTCGCGCGGCTCGGCGTTCAGGCGTGGCTTGCCGGGGAAGGCCGGCGACGCGCGCCGGTACCCGGTCTTCAGCCGTGCTTCGCCGAGCCGGTCGCCGGCGAAATCCTGGTCGGAGGGCGCAAATTGGTGGGAAGCGCTCAGTACCGCGATCGCGATGCGATTCTTCAACAGGGATCGATCCTCGTCGAGAACGATCAGCGGCTCGCGTCGTGGCTCCTGCGCGGCGCACCGACCGCATCCACCAACGCCATCGGGTTGCACGAAGTCGTTGGTCGCGAACTGTCCGCGCACGAGCTCGCGCACGCCCTCTTCTGTGCGCTCGAGGCGGTCGGTGCAGAGACCCAGGCGCTCTCCGTCGATGACCCGTTGACCGGCGCCGCGGCCAAGGAACGAGAGAAATTCGACGACGACGCCTGGACGTGGCGGCGCTGATCGACCCATTGAGCGGCGCGTACCCCGCGGCCTTTCGTCACTTCAACCCCCTCCCGAGCATGCGCGTTCGCACCGGCCAGCTCACTCTCCTCTCGCTCCTCTCGGTCATCGCCTGCTCGCATGGCGACCAGCCCGTCGCGACCGGTAACAATGGCGGCACGATGGTGATCGCCGTCGGGGGGGACGCCGACAATCTCTTGCCGCCACTCACGGTGAGCGATGTGGCGACGGAGGTCGGCTCGCTCATCTACGAGCGGCTCGCCGAGCCGGGGATGGATCTCAACACGATCGGCGACGCCGGGTTCGAGCCTCGGTTGGCATCAACGTGGAAATGGGCGCCCGATTCGATGTCGCTTTCCTTCGCGCTCAACCCGGCCGCCCACTGGCAGGACGGACGACCGGTGACCGCCCGCGATGTGCGTTTCACCTTTTCCCTCTACACCGACAGCACGGTCGGCTCGGCGCTCGCGCCGCTCGTCTCGAACATCGACTCGGTGACGGTGGGCGATTCGCTCACCGCGGTCTTCTGGTTCCACCGACGGACGCCCGAGCAGTTCTACGACGCCGCCTGCCAGATGCGGATTCTCCCCGAGCACGTGCTGGCGCGGATCCCCCGCGCCGATCTCAAGACATCGCCGGTCACGAGGGAGCCGGTCGGGAGCGGCCCCTATCGCCTCGTCCGGTGGACGCCGGGCACCTCGCTCGACCTGGCGGTAGACACGACCTGGTACCGCGGGCGCGGCCACCTCGACCGCATCATCTTCAGTATCGTGCCCGAGCCGCAGACGATGATTCTGCGTCTCTGGTCCGGCGAAGCGGATCTGATGGAATATCTCCGCCCGGCGGACCTGGCGGACCTGCCGAAGCATCCCACCCTGCGTACGCTCCGCTTGCCGAGGATGGAGTACTCGCAGGTGCTGTTCAACGAGCGCGATCCGAAGAATCTTTCCCAACCGAATCCGATCTTCGGAGATCGGGAGGTTCGCCGCGCGCTGGCGATGGCGGTGAACCGGCGCGCGATCATCCACACCGTCTTCAACGACAGCCTCGGGTACGTGGCCCTCGGCCCGGTGACCCACGCCCTGGCGACCTTCGACTCGACGATCCCGCAGCTCCCCTACGCCCCGGACAGCGCCGCCAAGCTCCTCGACGCGCGGGGCTGGCGCATGGGAGCCTCAGGGGTGCGCGAAAAGAATGGCCGACCGCTGCGCTTTTCGCTCATCGTCCCGACATCCAGCACGCTGCGCGGCCAGTCGGCGGTGCTCATCCAGGACATGCTCAAGCAAGTGGGCGTGGCCATGGACATCGAGCAGCTCGAGTTCCCCACGCATCTGCACCGCAGCCAGGCGCATCAGTTCGATGCCACCTTCGTCACCACCGGCCTCGATCCCACGCCGAGCAGCATTCGTCAGGCATGGACGACGGCGGCCGCCCAGCGGGTGGACGGCACCAACTATGGCCTCCACTCGAGCCCGCCTCTCGACGCCCTTATCGACAGCGCGGTCACCGAGCGCGATCGGACACGGGCGCTGTCTCTCTACCGTCGGGCGTACGCGATGTTGGTGGCCGATGCGCCGGGGATCTTCATCTACGAGCCGATAACGGTGATGGCGCTGCACCGCCGGCTTCGGCCGGAGCGGGTGCGGGTGGATGCGTGGTACGCCAACCTCGCCGAGTGGTGGATTCCGCCTGACGAGAGAATCAGCCGCGACCGAACCCTCCTCGCGGAGCAGCAGCGGTAGCCGATGGTGCGATTCCTCGTCCGCCGCACGGCGCAGGGGATCGTCATCATCTGGCTCGTGGCCACATTCACCTTCGTCCTTCTGCGGAGCGCACCGGGCGATCCGTTGTCGGCAGTGTACGGAGACCGGCGTCTTCCGCCCACGGTCGCGGCCGCATACCGAGAGCGCTACTGCCTGTCCGGCAGCATGGGCGCGCAATACGGGTGCTGGCTTCGCTCGCTCGCCCACGGCGACCTGGGCTACTCGATTCAGCATCAACGCCCCGTCGCCTCGGTCCTCGCGGACGCCCTCCCCTACACGCTGCTCCTCATGGGGCTCGCGCTCACGGCGAGCTTCGCCATCGGCATCTCGCTCGGCCTGACTCAGGCGCGGCGGCACGGTCGGATCGCCGACCGCGTGATCGGTGCGCTGCTTCTCCTCTTCTACTCGATGCCCGAGTTCTGGGTGGGGATCGCCGTGCTCCTCGCGTTCGGCTACTGGCTCGGGCTCTTCCCGCTTTCGGGGTTCTGCGACCCGGTGCTCTGCGCATCGCTCGGGCCGCTGGGGCGCGCCGGCAACATCGCCTGGCATCTGGTGCTCCCGGTACTGACGCTCGCTCTCGCCAGCGCCGGCGCGATCGGACGGCAGCAACGCGCGGCGGCGCTGGAGGTCGCCAATCAGGACTTCGTGCGCACGGCCCGGGCCAAGGGCGTGGATGAGTCGCGCGTGATGCGCCGGCACATCTTCCGCAATGCGATCATTCCCGTGATCACCCTGGCCGGCCTCTACGCCCCGGCGCTCGTCGGTGGAGCGTTCTTCACCGAGCGCATCTTCGGGTGGCCGGGGATGGGACTCGTCACCGTCGCTGCGATCCACTTTCGGGACTACGCGGTGCTGAGCGCGGCGGTGATCGTGACGAGCCTCCTGCTCGTCATCGGAAATCTGGCCGCCGACATGCTCGTGCAGCTGGCGGATCCGAGGGTGCGTGCCGCCTGACGCGATCGCCGCCGGGCC
>Ga0187777_10003462_pt1 | contig 10071 bp, 8 predicted proteins | sample 1015_Q2_SP5_10_M_FD_132416 | JGI IMG/M metagenome (GOLD analysis project Ga0187777, IMG submission 132416) | Tropical peat soil microbial communities from peatlands in Department of Meta, Colombia - 1015_Q2_SP5_10_MG | ecosystem: Environmental > Terrestrial > Soil > Wetlands > Peat | place...
CGGCTGCTGCGCGACGTCGCCGAGAACCGGGCGCTGGGCGACACGACCACGCTCGCCGACCCGACCGTGGTGGAGGAGATCAAAAGCCGGGCGACGGAGCCGGCTCCGGCGGACGAGTGAGGCCGGCGGGGCCGACGAGCAACGCTCCGGCCGGCGAACAGGGGCTCCGGCCGACGAACACGGCAGGCGCCCGGGCCGTTCGACCCTCAGGAGCCTGCCTGGGCCAGACGCTCGGCCAGGATCGCAAGCATCGACACAGCCAGCGACGGCTCCCGTCGCAGGAGGTCGGCGAACGCGGAGCGGGGGATGGCAAGGCAGCGGCCCGGCGTCCGTGCCCTCACGCGCGCGACCCGGACGCCCTCGTCGGTCAGCAGCGACAGCTCGCCGAAGCATTCCCCGGGCCCGAGTTCGATCTCCCCCCGGCCCGGCCGCTCGACGGCGACCGTTCCTTCCTCGACGATGAACAGACCTGACCCCGCGGCGCCCGGCTGGGTCAGGACCTGGCCGGGGGTGACGTCGACGGAGGTCGCGATGCCGGCGAGGCGCTCGAGTCCGTCCGGTGAGACCCCGGCGAAGAGGGGAACCGCCGCAAGGCCGCTGAGCGATGCGTCCATGGGCACAGCCTAGACGAGGATGCAGGCCGCCTCGTGCTCCGGCTCCGCCGCCGCGACGACGTGGAGCTCCGGGTCGATCGTGCGGCACCGCGGCTCCGCGACGGGACACCGCGGGTGGAAGCGGCATCCCGGCGGGACGTTGATGGGGTTCGGAGTCTCCCCCTGCAGGATCTGGGGGACGGTCCGGTCGCGCGGGTCTCGCTTCGGAACGACCGACAGGAGGGCCTTGGTATACGGGTGTTGCGGATTGCGCACGACCTGTTTTGCCGGTCCCTGCTCGACGATCCGTCCCAGATACATCACCGCGATGCGGTCGGCGAAGTGCGCCGCAGTCGACAGGTCGTGCGTGATCATCACGATGCCCATCTTGCCCGTGCGCCGCAGGCCGTCCAGGAGCGTCAGGATGCCGGCCCGGACGGACACGTCGAGCATCGATACCGGCTCGTCCGCCACGAGGAGCTCGGGGTCGAGCACCAGGCTCGCCGCGATGGCGGCCCGCTGTCGCTGTCCCCCGGAGAGCTCGTGGGGGTACCGGTCGATGTACAGCTCCGGCGGCGTCAGCTCCGCGCGGAGGAGCGCGCGGACGATGATCTCATGGCGCTCGTTGTCGTCCTTGCCCACCCCGTGGATGAGCATCGGCTCCTCGATCGTCTGACCCACGCGAAACCGCGGGTCGAGCGATTCGTACGGGTCCTGGTAGATCATCTGGATCTGGCGGCGGAGCGGGCGCATCTCCTTGTGCTCCAGCGTGGTGATGTCCTGCCCGTTCACCAGGATCGATCCGGACACAGCGTCGACCATCCGCAGCATCGTCTGCGCGGTGGACGTCTTCCCGCATCCCGACTCGCCGACGAGCGCAACCATCTCGCCCCGGTCGAGCGTGAAGGACACGCCGTCCACGGCGCTGACCCACTGCTGCGGCTTTCGCCGAATGGTGCCGACGAGCCCTCGATGGATCGCGTACTTGGTGACCAGGTTGCGGACCTCCAGCAGCGGCGCCTTCGTTCCGTCCGGCGCCGTCCCCGGTGCCTCCACGGTGGCCGTCGCGGTCTCCGCCCCGGCGGTCCCGCCTCCGCCCTCCGCGATCGCCGCGTCGGTGCCGGTGCCGGCCCCCGTGATGCCGGTGGCAGCCCCGCCATCCGCCGGGCCCCCGTCACCGCCGGCGCCCACGCGACCCGTCCCTTCGGCCGGGGTCTCGACGCCGCTCTGCTCCTCCCGGCTCACGAGAGCTCCTGGGCCGTCGTCGCGACGCCGGCCCGATCGTTCAGGTGGCACGCCGCGTCGTGCGAGACCCCGACGGCTCTGAGCATCGGCGCCTCCACCTTGCACCGGTCGAACGAGGAATCACACCGCGGCTGGAAGGGGCACCCGACGATCTCGCGGTCCAGCCGCGGCGGTGCGCCGGGGATCGACATCACCTGTTCGTCTCCGTACAGGTCCGGCGTGGCGGCGAAGAGCAGCCGCGTGTACGGGTGGCGAGGAGCATGAAAGAGCTCCTCCATCGGGCCCTTCTCGACGATCTCCCCCGCGTACATGACGGCGGCACGCTCGCAGACCTGCGCCACGACGGGCAGGTCGTGCGTCACCAGGATGAGGGCCAGGCCGAGGTCCTGGGCGAGCCCGACGAGGAGCTCGAGGATCTGCGCCTGGACCATCACGTCCAGGGCCGTCGTCGGCTCGTCGGCGAGCAGCACCTTCGGCTGGCAGGCCAGTGCCATCGCGATCGCTGCCCGCTGGCGCATCCCGCCCGAGAACTCGTGCGGATAGCGGTCGGTGGCCTTGGCCGGGATCCCGACCAGCTCGAGCAGCTCACCCGCGGCGCGTTTCGCCGCGTTCCCCTCCGCCACGTCGTGCAGCTCCATCGGCTCCACGATCTGCGTGCCCACCGTCTTGACCGGGTTCAGGGCGTTCATCGCGCCCTGGAAGATCATCGAGATGTCCTTCCAGCGGTGCGGCCGCACGGTGTCCTCTCCGCCTTCCAGGATGTTCTCGCCGTTGAACCGCACCTCGCCCGCCAGCGTCGCGTTTGCGGGAAGCAGGCCCATCACCGCGAGGATCGTGGTGGTCTTGCCGCAGCCGGACTCGCCGACCAGTCCCATCCGGTCGCCCGGGTCGATGTCGAAGCTGACGCCCTGGACGGCGTGCAGCTGGCTGCCGTCGGGCAGGTCGAACCACACGTGCACGTCCCGGACTTCGAGCAGGCTCATGCCCGGCGTCCCCGATGGTGCCTGGGTCGGGGCAGGGAGCCGGCCGGCGAGGCCGTCATATGGCGTCGCTCCCACGGCCCACCAGGGGGCGCAATCGGAAGGTTCGCGGCGACAGGTGCGCAACCTTGAGCCGCGGGTTGAGCGCGTCCTCGATCGCCTGGCCGAGCCAGTAGCACCCCATGATGACGAGGGCGACGCAGATCCCGGCGGGCACGATGGCCCACCAGGCCCCTGCCGAGACCGCGGTGCGCAGGAAGCCGAACTCGATGATCTTCCCCCACGTGATCGCCGTCGGGTCTCCCAGGCCGAGGAACGAGAGCGCCGTCTCGTCGAAGATCGCGATGGCGACCGTCAGCACCGTGTTCGCGATGAGCAGCGGTCCGACCTGCGGAAGGATGTGCCGGAAGATGATCCGCCTGTTGCTGGATCCGAGCGAGGTGGCCCGTTTGACGTAGACGCGCTCACGCAGGCTCTTCACCTCCGCGCGAATGATGCGGGCCGTTCCCGTCCACAGCAGGATGCCGATGACGAGAATGATGATCGAGAGCCTGGCCCCGAACAGCGTCGCCAGCACGATCATCAGGGGGACGTCGGGGATGACCAGGAAGTAGTCGGTGATGCGCATCAGCGTGATGTCCGTCCCGCCGCCGAAGTAGCCGGCGATGATGCCGATGCCTCCGCCCAGGACCATGGCGACGAAGGTGGCGCAGAAGCCGACGACGAGCGAGATACGGCCGCCCTGGATCAGCAGGGACACCATATCGATGCCGCCGTCGTCACAGCCGAGCCAGTGCTTGGCAGAGGGCGCACAGAACACCGCGCCGGACTGCTGGTGGACGCTGTACGGCTCGATCCAGGGGGCGAAGATCCCCAGGATCGTGAAGAAGAGGATGACGCCGAGGCCGATCTTCGCCTGCGTGCTCCCCTTGATGATCTCCCAGAACCAGTTGCCGCGCTTCTTCGGCGGCGGGAGCGAGAGGTTCTCGGTTTCGACTGCCTGGATGGCCTGGCTCATTCCGTGATCCTTGGGTCGAGGCGGAAGTACAGGAGGTCGGCGACGAAGTTGAAGAAGACGACGGACACGGTGAGGATCAGGAAGGCGCCCTGCAGCATCGGATAGTCCCGCGCCTCGATGGCGTCGTAGACCGCGAGCCCGATGCCCGGCCAGGAGAACACGGCCTCCACGAGGATCGCGCCGGCCACGATGTAGCCGAGGGAGAGCGCGATCAGCGTCGTGGTCGGGAGCATCGCATTGCGCAGCGCGTAGCGACGGACGATGGTCCGCTGGGGGAGGCCCTTGGCTCGCGCGGTCAGCACGTAGTCCTCACCGAGGGTCTCGAGCATCGCCGAGCGGACGATCAGGGTGTACTCGCCGTACAGCGTCAGCGCGATCGTCAGCGAGGGCAGGATCATGTGGGACATGACGTCCTTGAAGTGCTCCCAGGGAGTCGGGTTGATCAGGAAGTCGTTCGACATCCCGTGGCTCGGCAGGTAGCTCGCGAACAGGATCAGGATGACCAGCGCGAGCCACTGGGTCGGGAATGCGTAGAACGCGATCGCGATGTTCGTGCTGACCTGGTCCAGCTTCGTCCCGCGGCGCCAGGCCGAGATGATGCCGGTTGCCATGCCGACGATGATGGAGACGACGGTGCCGAGCAGGACCATGGGGATCGTGTTCGCCAGGTCGGTTTTGAGGTTGCTCCACACCGGCTGCTGGTTGGCGAACGAGATGCCCCAGTTGCCCCTGAACAGGTTCTGCAGATAGATCACGTACTGCTGCCACTTGGGCTTGTCGAGGCCGAACTCGACCTCCAGCGCGTGCCGGAGCGCCGGCGTGGCATGCGGGACGCGCGACAGGTTCGTGACTGCGGTGCCGGGAAGCAGTCGGAACAAGATGAAGTTGAGGGTGACGGCAACGAAGATCGTGGCGATCGCGAACGCCGCCCGCTTGATGACGTAGTCGGCCCCGCGCATCTCGGCTCCTCGGTTCCTCCGGCCCGCTCCGCCGGCCCGACCAGGCTGCTCGTTTCCCTGCCCCGCCGGGCCGGCCCCTGCCCGTCTACATCAGTCGCGTCCCGTTCGTCCGCTCCGGCCCCGTCTACACCCGGTGAACGGAGACCATACTCTCCTTCGACAAAGGATTGAAGATGCCCTGGTTCGTCTCGATGAAGCCGGTCCAGCTGGGGCTCCAGGCGTCCATCTGGTCCTGGTAGTTGATGACGATGTAGGGGCGGGCGGCGTATGCCATCTGCTGCATCCTGTAAACGATCCCCAGGCGCGTCTTGGGGTCGACGGCGGCGCTCTGCTGCGCGTACAGCGCGTCGTACGCCGGGTTGCAATAGCCGCTGTCGCTCCAGTTCCCGTACTGCACGCACGTGAGCACCGAGAGGATGAAGTCCGGATCCTCCTCCGGGACCCAGTCCCACATCGCCAGGTCGTAGTTCAGGTACTGGTTGTTGGGCGCCGTGATCGCGTCGAACGCCGCGGAATCGTCCATGGGCTTTTGGATCAGCTGGACGCCGATCTGGCGGAAGTCGTTCTGGATGATCACGAACGCCCGGTCGCCCGAGCCCTCCTCGTCGTGCGGGAAGATGACCGTGTAGGACATCGGGTGGCCGTCCGCGACGCGGATGCCGTTGGATCCCTTCGTGAACCCGAGAGAGTCCAGGATTTGGTTGGCTTTGGCGATGTCGAACGGGAGTGGCTTGATGGCGGAGTCGTGCCAGTCGCCAGTGCCCGGCGGGACGATGGTCGTTCCGGGTTGCGCGTAGCCCAGCCACGCCGTCTTCACGATCTGGTTCCGGTCCATGGCGTACTCGAACGCCTCGCGCACGAGGGGGTTGAGCAGCTCCCGGTGGTTCGGCTTCTTGGGGTTCGAGTTGAAGATGAAGTCGTGGAACTCGAGGCCGGGCACGATGGCCACGTGGATCCCCGCCTTCTTGAGATCGGCGACGGTCGTGACGGGGATCGACTCGGCCGCGTCGAGCTGGCCGTCCTTCAGCGCGCTGATCATCGAGTCGTCGCTGTCGAAGTACTCCAGGCCGAATCCGTCGATGTGCGCCGGCGTGCCGTAGTAGTTCGGGTTCCGCTCGAACAGCGCGATCTGGTGGTACTGGTACTTGACCAGCATGAACGCCCCGCCGCTGACGAGCGGCTTGCCGTTCTCCGGCGTGTTGGGGAACGTCTTGAGTCCCTTGCCGTCCCCGACCGCGTACTTGCTCCAGACCTGGGGCGGCAGGATCGGCATCTCCTGCAGGTTGGGCAGCGCCACCGCGACCGGGCGCTTGTACGTGATCACGAGTGTGTTCGGATCCGTCGCGACGACGGACTTCACGTGCGAGAAGGTCCCCGAGTCGGCGGCCGTCGGACCGTTCTCGTACTTGATCACCATGTTGAACGTCCATGCCGCGTCCTCGGCCGTCAGCGGCTGCCCGTCCGACCACTTCACGCCGGGACGCGTGTGGAAGGTCCACACGAGCCCGTCCGGCGACTGGTCCCACGAGGTGGCGAAATCCGGGGCGAACTGCATGGTCTTCGTGTCGTACTGGACGAGGAAGGGGTAGATGTACTCGAACACCGAGTAGGAGTCGGCCGAGAACGCGACGAAGGGGTTCATCGAGTCGAGGCCGGTCAGGGTGCCGAGACGAAGCGTCCCCCCCTCCTTGACCGCGGAGGGGCCGCTCGACGTGCTGCCGCCGGAGGACCCGCCGCTGCAGGCGACCGCCAGCAGCGCGACCGCGGACGCCGCCGCGACCAGCCTTCCCCGTCCCGTCATGACCACTCGTCTCCCTTCCCGTCGTTCGCCGCCCCGCGCTCCGTGCGACGCCGGTCGATCCCGGACGCGGGCGCCTTCTGCATCGTTCTACGTGGGCGACCGGAGCGCCGGATCATCGATCGTGAGCGTTCGCGCGTCGGCATCGAGGGTCGCCCGGACGCCGAGGGGGAGCGCCGCCTGGTGCTTGCCGTGCCCGAGGGGGAGCTTGTAGAGCACGGGCACGCCGAGGGGCTCCAGGCGCTCCTCCAGGACGTCCTCGATCGACTTCGTCCGGGGCCACTCCGGCCGCTCCTCGCGCCAGTCGCACAGCTCCATGTCGCCGACCACCACGCCGAGCACGCCGTCGAGCTTCCCGGCCTGCGCGAGCTGCGTGAGATTGCCGTCGACGTACCAAGGGGGCGCATCGTACTCCTCGAAGAAGAAGATCGTGCCGTCGAGGTCGACCTCCCACGGCGTCCCCATCGTCTGCATGAGGAGCCACAGGCACCCGCCGACGATCGGTCCCGTCGCGCGCCCTCCGCGGATGGGGCGCGTGTAGGGATCGTCGGGGTCTTTCGGGACCTCGCCGGTCGTCTGGCCGCCGAGCACGGCCATCAGGCGCGTCCGCGAGAACTCGCTGGTGTCCTTGTCCCCCATGCCGGTCAGGCCGTACCCGTAGATCGTCGCGAGCCCGGCGCGCCTCAGCAGGGCGGTGTGCAGCGCCGTGATGTCCGAGTAGCCGATGAACGCCTTCGGATGCTCCCCGATCGCGTCGAAGTCGAGGTGGGGGATGAGCTGGGCCGACCCGTAGCCCCCCCGGAGCGCCTGGACGACGTCGACCTCGGGATCGAGGAACATCGCCATCAGGTCGCGGGCCCTGGAGGTTGGGTCCCCGGCCACATAGTCGTCCCGGTCGAAGATCCCGTCGGCGAGCTTCACCCGGTAGCCGCGCTGTTCCCACCATTCGACGCCGCGAAGCGTCTCCGAGCGGTTCTCGTGGGGGCTCGCGGGCGCCGCCACACCGATCGTCCCTCCCGGGGGCAGGGGCGTGCCGAACCGGGTCGCGCGCACCGTCATTCGGGAGTCACCCACCCCCGGGCGTCTCCCGCGGCTCGCGCCGCTGCGGAAGGGGGCGGTCCTTCAGCTCGCGGACGTATCCCGCGATCTCGGCGATCGCGGCGTCAAGGAGCGCCTTTCCTTTCTCCGCCGTCGCGAGCGTCGGCCTGCCGTGCACGCCCGTCCGGCTGAACGAGGACCACCACGGCATCAGCTTGAGCGATCCGTCCGTCCAGTCGAACCACGCGTGCGCCGTCTGGTCGGCCGGCGTCTCGTCCACCGCCTTGGCCATGTCGACGGCCTCGGGGTCGATGGCGAGGTAGATGGAGGTCTCGAGCTCGCAGGCGTGGCCCATGCCGCCGCGCTCGGATTCGCGGACCTCCTCGACGACGGCGAGTCCCTCCGGGCTGGCCAGGTAGAAGCAGGCGGCCGAGAGCACGTCCGAGTGCTCGAGCCCGACGAGCCGCGCCGCCATCTCGACCAGGTTCTGGTTCGAGCCGTGGCCGTTGACGTACAGGATCCGCCGGAACCCGTGCCGGGCGAGGGAGGTCCCCACGTCGGTGCAGTAGCGGGTGAACGTGTCCCAGCCGATCGTGATCGCGCCGGGGAAGTCCATGTGGTGCGGGGAGTAGCCGTGCGGGATCGCCGGCATGAGGACCGTCTCGTCGGGCAGCTCCTCCGCGGCGCGGCGGCAGATCTCGGCCGCGATCCGCAGATCGGCGTCGATCGGGAGGTGGGGCCCGTGGTCCTCGAGCGTGGCGACCGGAATGACCGCCACCCGATCCTCCGCGGCGGCCCGCCGCACCTCGGGCCAGGTGAGTCGCTCGTACAGCAGTGGTCTGGTCAGCATGTTTCCTGCTTCCGCTCCCTCCCCGATCGGTGCGTCATTGTGCCGCTGCGGCCGCCGGTTGGCTACCCGCCGGTTCGACGCAGGAGGGCCGGGTCGCTCCACCGGCACGGCCAAGCCGTGAGCCTCCCGTTCGCAGCGAATCCCGGTACCCTGGCCCGCATGGACCCGGATGTGACGTCGCCGGCACCGGGAGGCATGTCGGAACGTGCCGGCTCGCCGCCCGGCCGTACCGCGACCGGAGACACGAGCGGAGACGCGACCGGACAAACGACCGGACGCACGACCGGACAAACGACGGGATACACGAGCGCAGGCGCCGGCGCCGAGTCGGGCGGCCGGCCCTCGACGATCGCGGAGCTTCGCGCCTCCGGACACCACGACCGCACGGTGAAGCAGGAGCTGCGGGACAACCTGCTCGCCGGGCTGTCGTCGGGGGACTCGCTGTTCCCGTCGATCGTCGGCTACGACGAATCGGTGATCCCCGCTCTCGAGCGCGGCATCCTGGCGGCACACGACGTGGTCTTCCTCGGCGAGCGCGGGCAGGCAAAGACGCGACTCATCCGCCATCTGGCCGACCTGCTCGACGAGCGCACGCCGGTCGTCGCCGGATGCGAGGTGAACGACCACCCGTATCGGCCGATCTGCGCGCGCTGCCGGCAGCTCGTTGCCGAGGAGGGCGACGCCGTACAGATCGACTGGATCCCTCGCGATCGCCGGTATGCGGAGAAGCTCGCGACGCCCGACTCGAGCGTCGGCGACCTGATCGGGGACGTCGACCCGATCCGCGTCGCCGAGGGACGCTATCTGTCGGACGAGCTGACGATCCACTACGGGCTGATCCCGCGCACCAACCGGGGGATCGTCGCGATCAACGAGCTTCCCGACCTGCCCGAGCGGATCCAGGTGGCGCTGTTCAACATCCTCGAGGAGCGCGACGTCCAGATCCGCGGATACCAGATCAGGCTTCCGCTCGACCTCCTCCTGGTCGCGACGGCGAACCCCGAGGACTACACGCACCGCGGCCGCATCGTCTCACCGCTCAAGGACAGGTTCGGCACGCAGGTCCGCACGCACTACCCCGAGACGCTGGGCGACGAGATCTCGATCATGGACCAGGAGGCGCGCTCGCCGGCCGGAGGTGCGGCGCTTCCCGTGCGCGTGCCGGCCTTCATGAAGGAGATCCTCGCTGCGCTGACCGCGGAGCTGCGTCGTTCGCCCCAGGTCAACCACCGCAGCGGCGTGTCCGTTCGGTACTCGATCGGCAACCTCGAGACGGTGGTGGCATCCGCCGTCCGGCGCGCGGCGCTCGCGGGCGAGGCGGAGGCGGTTCCTCGCGTGGTCGACCTGCCGGCCGTGCTAGCCGGCTCGCAGGGCCGCGTCGAGTTCGACGCCATCGAGGAAGGTCGCGAGGAGGAGATCCTGGGGCGCGCGAGTCGCCAGGCCGTGCTGGAAGTCTTCCGTCGCCGCTTGTCCGGCTTCGATTTCTCTCCGGTGGTCTCGCGATTCGACGACGGGCTCGAGGTCGAGACGTCGGACACGACGTCGGCGTCAGAGTTCCTCGGCCAGTTCGGCGAGGCGCCCGGCCTCGGC
>Ga0187777_10003463_pt1 | contig 10070 bp, 7 predicted proteins | sample 1015_Q2_SP5_10_M_FD_132416 | JGI IMG/M metagenome (GOLD analysis project Ga0187777, IMG submission 132416) | Tropical peat soil microbial communities from peatlands in Department of Meta, Colombia - 1015_Q2_SP5_10_MG | ecosystem: Environmental > Terrestrial > Soil > Wetlands > Peat | place...
ACGCGTTCTCGGGCGATCCGATTGGCGTATCGTCCTGCCGAGCGCGCGGTTGACCCTGCTCCAGATCGGGATTGGCGTGATAGATCTCGTTCTTGTGGGGAACGCGATGTACGTGTTGCTTCCCGCGGCACCGACGATCGATTTTATCCCGTTACTCGTCATCTTCGTTTTCGCGGCGCTGCTTGGATTCTTGAGCCATGCGCCGGGCAGCCTGGGCGTCATTGAAGCCGCGATGCTGCTCGGGCTTCGACAATTCCAAAAGGAAGATCTTTTGGCTTCGCTGTTGATGTTCCGGTTTCTGTATTTCGTCGTACCGCTGTTCATTGCCGCAACCATCCTGGGATTGCGTGAGTTTTGGGTTGGCATGAAACCCCGAAATCAAGTTTGATTTACCGCAAAGCGGTGTCCCATGAGCTCAAGTATTGAAAAAATATGGTTCATCGACACGATATTCTGCGCACTGACGACCCCGCAATTTAAAGCTGATCAACACAATGCAGAAGATTCTTGTGGCCACTGATGGATCGCGTGGAGCGAATCGAGCTGTTATTGCCGCGGCTCAGCTGGCAAAGGCGACTGGTGCCGAGCTTTCCATTCTCACGGTTGGTGACAATTATTCAAATCAGAACCTAAGGCAATTGATACGCGGGGAGGGCGATATCGGCGAGGCGCTCGAACTGCTCTCCAATCAAATCCTGGACCAGGCGAGAAAGCGGGCAGCGCGTATCGGTGCGGCTAACATCAAGCTGCGGGCAAGCTGGGGCGACGCCGCCAAAGTAATCATCGAGACTGCGCAACGCGAAGACGTGGATGTAATCGTGATTGGCCGGCGCGGTCGCGGTCGCCTTGCCGGTTTACTGCTCGGCAGCGTCTCACAGAAGATCGCAAGCCTTGCCCCATGCATGGTCATGATTGTTCCCTGAATTTTGGGTAACCTGATCTGCAATGACAGCGCCATAGCTTGTCGCCTTCCCGCATGCCGGCAGGGTCGCTCAGTCGCCTAAATTGAGGAATATCAATACCATTCCACAATCATCCGAATAATTTCCGGCAGGTCGACAATCCAGTGTTCGAAGGAAAAAGGAAATAAGGCAATCCATCCGATGGACGAGCAGAATCCCGAACCACACACTGCGCTCCCGCCGGTCAACACGACGGAAACAAGCCTTGATGTGCAACAAAACGTTGTGCCCTCGCCTACGGCCAACCTCCCGGCAGCGGCAGCGCCGGCGCGGCCGGCAAGAGCGCGGATATGGCGGAGAGCCGGGTATTTGCTCTTGGTGTTGGTTGTCGGCGCCGGTGCCGGCATCTATTGGCTGAAGCATTCCGCTTCCACCTTGCCGGCAGGGATTGTCTCGGGAAATGGCCGTGTCGAAGCGGACGAAATAGACATCGCCACCAAGTTCTCCGGCCGAGTTGCCGAGCTTCTTGTCGAAGAGGGCAGTCCTGTCACTGCTGGACAAGTCGTTGCGCGCATGGATACGCGCGACCTGCAAGCATCGCTGCAAAAAGCTCTGGCTCAGGTCAAGCAGGCACAACGCGCTGTCGACGAAGCGCGCGCCAATGTCGAGCAGCAGCGAGCGCAGCTCACATTGGCACAACAGGAATTGACGCGCACGCAAAGCCTTCTAAACAATGGATATGCAACACGCGAGCTTTTTGATCAGCGCCAGCAACAGGTCACCAGCGCGACGGCCGCGCTCAACGCAGCGAATGCACGCGCGGAACAGGCCGGGCATGCGCTTGATGCCGCAAACCACGATGTCGATCTGCTGCAGGTCAACATTGCGGACAACACTCTCGTTGCCCCGCGTGATGGTCGCATCCAATATCGCATTGCCAACATCGGCGAAGTGTTGCCGTCTGGCGGCAAGGTCTTCACCATGCTGGATCTGGCGAGCGTCTATATGGACATCTATCTGCCGACGGCGGACACGGGGAAGACCAAGATCGGCGACAGTGCCCGTATCGTTCTCGATGCGTATCCGAATATCGCCATACCGGCCAAGGTTTCCTTTATCTCCGACCAGGCGCAGTTTACGCCGAAGGCGGTTGAGACAAAAAGCGAGCGCGACAAACTGATGTTTCGTGTCCGCGTCCGGGTCGACCCTAAAGTGTTGAGCGCGCATCGCGATGCGGTGAAGAGCGGAGTCCCGGGTGTCGCCTATGTGCAGCTTGATCCCGAGGTCGCCTGGCCCGACTGGCTGAAAGCCCCAACCGCACGATGAAGGGCTACGAGAATCCTGTCGTGCGTTTTGCCGGGGTGTCTCACCGCTATGGCACTGTATTCGCCCTCGACAATGTGACTGCCGATATCCCGGCCGGCGCCATGGTTGGCTTCATCGGCCCGGATGGCGTCGGCAAATCGACGCTGCTTGGCCTTATCGCGGGCGCACGACGCCTCCAGAGCGGTCGGGTTTCAGTCCTTGGTGGCGATATGGCGGACGGCGTGCACCGCCGGGCCGTGTGCCCGCGCATCGCCTACATGCCGCAGGGCCTTGGACGCAACCTCTATGCCGACCTCACCGTGCGCGAGAATATTGAATTCTTTGCGCGTTTGTTCGAGCAATCGCGTGAAGAACGCAACCGGCGTATCGCGGAACTTCTCGACAGAACGGGCCTGAGCCCCTTTCCCGACCGCCAGGCAAAAAATCTATCCGGTGGAATGCGGCAAAAGCTTGGACTTTGCTGCGCGCTGATCCACGATCCGGATTTTCTCATTCTCGATGAGCCGACCACCGGCATCGACCCGCTCTCACGTCGCCAATTTTGGGACCTGATCGATCGCATGCGAGCGCGTCGCCCGGGAATGAGCGTTTTGGTTGCGACAGCCTATATGGAGGAAGCCGAACGCTTCGACTGGCTTCTCGCCATGAATGCCGGGCACATTCTTGCCGTCGGATCGCCGGACGATCTCAAGAAGCAAACTCATTCGACGAGCATCGAAGAGGCATTCATCGCACTGCTGCCGGAAGAACTACGTGCAGGCCATCAGAGGCTACGAGTTTCTCCACGCATGATCGACGACCGCGAGCCGGTCATCGTGGCGCACAATCTGACGCGTCATTTCGGCGATTTTATCGCCGTGAATGGGGTGAACTTCACGATCGAGCGCGGCGAAATATTCGGCTTTGTCGGCTCGAATGGTTGCGGGAAGACAACGACCATGAAAATGCTGACCGGCTTGTTGCCGGCCAGCGCAGGCGAAGCCTTGTTATTTGGACGGCCTATAGATGCCGCCAACATGCATTCCCGCTATCGCGTCGGCTACATGTCGCAATCGTTCTCCCTCTATACCGAACTGACTGTGCGACAGAATCTCAAATTGCATGCTCAGCTTTTTCACTTGCCTAAAGCGAAGATCGACCAGCGCATCGCCCACCTCGCCAAGCAGTTCGGGTTGCAACCCTATCTCAATGATGAGGCGGCAGCGCTTCCCCTGGGCATCCGGCAACGGCTCTCCCTTGCCGTGGCCATCGTGCATGAGCCCGAATTGCTGATCTTGGATGAACCGACTTCGGGTGTCGATCCGTTGGCACGCGATCGCTTCTGGGAGTTGCTGATCGATCTATCGCGCAATCAGGGCGTCACCATCTTCGTATCGACCCATTTCATGAACGAGGCCGAGCGCTGCGACCGGATTTCGCTGATGGACTCCGGCCGCGTGTTGGCAACGGACGCGCCAGCGGCGCTGATAAAGAGTTGCAACGCGCAAAATCTCGAGGAAGCTTTCATCAAGTATCTTGAGAAGGAGCGCGGCGAAGAACAGCGAACCGTCGGGCCGCCTGTCGAGGCACAAATTTCAACTGTGTCGGCAGAGGCTCGCACGATCGCCCGCTTCAGCGGGCGCCGCCTGCTTGCCTACGCCATCCGCGAGTCGCTCGAGCTTTTGCGCGATCCCATCCGCCTCGGATTTGCGCTCGGCGGTTCGGCATTGCTCATGCTGATCTTTGGTTTCGGCATTTCCACCGACGTCAACAGCCTGTCGTTCGCCGTGCTCGACCACGACCGCTCGCCGGAAAGCCGTGCCTATATCGCGGAGTTCACCGGATCGCCCTACTTTATCGAGAAAACTCCGGTCGCCACTTACGATGAAGTGGAGCGCCGGCTCAAAGCCGGCGAGGTCAGGGCAATCATCGAAATTCCGCCGAACTTTGGCCGCGACATGAAAAGCGGCCGTTCTGCCACGGTCGGCGCATGGATCGACGGCGCCATGCCATTCCGAGCGGAAACCATACGCGGCTACATCGAGGGCACCCACGGCCAGTTCGTTGCCGAGCGCGAGGCGCTCGGGCAAATCAAGGCCGCCGCTCTGCCTGCCGCGACGATCGAAACCCGGTTCCGCTACAATCAGGACTTCGAGAGCATCTATGCGATGGTGCCCTCCTCCATTTCGATCCTGCTCGCATTGATTCCGGCGATCCTGATGGCGCTTGCGGTGGTGCGTGAAAAGGAGCTTGGCTCGATTACCAATCTTTATGTCACCCCGGTAACGCGTATCGAGTTTCTACTGGGAAAGCAGCTTCCGTACATCGCGTTGGCAATGGCCAATTTCGCCTTGATGTTTCTGATGTCGATTTTCATTTTCCACGTGCCGCTCAAAGGAAGCTTCGTCGCGCTCGCTCTCGGAACCCTCCTCTATGTCACCACGACAACCGCCTACGGCATGGTGATATCCGCGTTCACGCGCACGCAAATCGCCGCTTTGTTCGGCACGGCTATTCTCACCATGCTGCCGGCGACCCAGTTTTCCGGCCTGATGACGCCGGTATCGTCGCTGTCGGGCGCCGCCATCCTCATGGGCCGCGGCTTCCCGATGAGCTACTACCTGCCGATCAGTGTCGGCACATTTACCAAGGGACTCGGCTTTCCGGAGCTCGGTGGATATTTGATCGGGCTTTGCATCTTCATTCCCGCACTGATCCTCTTGAATCTCGTCTTTCTACGGAAGCAGGAACGCTGAAGGACGACGCATGCCCTCGTTGCGCAACATCCTATGGTTAGGGGTCAAGGAGCTGCACAGCTTTGCCCACGACTTCGTGCTGGTCGGTCTTGTGATCTGGGGTTTCTCGTTTGCGGTTTACAGCCAGGCGCAAAGCAGCTCACAGGAACTGCACAACGCGTCGATCGGCTATGTCGATGAGGACAATTCTGAACTGTCGCGGCGAATCCTGCATGCCTTTCTGCCGCCCTACTACAAGCTGCCGCAACCGGTGGCGGCAGGCGACGTCGACCAACTGATGAACAACGGAAAATTCACATTCATCATCGATATCCCGCCCAACTTCCAGCGTGAGGTCCTAGGCGGCCGACGCCCCGCAATACAAGTCAATGTCGACGCCACCGCCATGGTGCAGGCCGGGCTCGGCTCCGCCTACGCGCAGCAAATCATCACGACAGAAGTCAGCGACTTCATCGCGCGATCGCAAGCCTCGACGACTGCTCCTCTCAATCTCAACATTCAGATCGCATTCAATCCAAATGTCATTACGGCATGGTTCACCAGCGTGATGGGAATCATCGGCAACGTCACCATGCTCGCCATCATCATGGCGGGGGCCGCCGTGGTGCGCGAGCGCGAGCACGGCACCATGGATCATCTGCTGGTAATGCCGATAAGCCCGTTCGAGATTGCCATGTCGAAAGTGTGGGCTAATGCGCTGGTGATTACGCTAGCCGTGGGACTATCGCTGGCGATCGTTGTTCGCACGTTGCTCGGCATTCCGATCGCGGGATCGGTGCTGTTATTCATGGCCGGCACGGCCATTTATCTGTTCTTTGCAACGGCAGTCGGCATCTTTCTTGGCACCGTCGCCCGCTCGATGCCACAACTCGGTTTGCTGATGATGCTGATCGTGTTGCCGATGAACATGCTGTCCGGCAGCAATACGCCGCTGGAAAGCATGCCAAAATGGTTGGCGACGATCATGTTGGCGTCCCCGTCAACCCACTTCGTATCTTTCGCGCAAGCCATTCTATACCGTGGCGCCGGATTCGACGTCGTCTGGCCGCAATTTCTCGCCGTCGCGCTCATCGGCGCAATATTTTTTGGACTGTCGCTCCTGCGATTCCGTCAAGCCTCGACGCAATTGACTTAAGACACCAGCGCTCGAACGCGTGATCGCGTATGGCTCCGGAACAGCACTCAGCGGTCAGCGGGTCACGATCGTCCCTGCCGTATGGTTCAGAATCGCCTCGGCATCGTCGATGCAACCAATGCCGGCGAAATGCCCGGTGCGCTCAACGAAACGGCAGGCTGCTTCCACCTTCGGTCCCATGGAGCCGGGCTCGAAGCTCAAACGGCGCAGATCGGCGGGGGTTGTGCGGCGAATTGGTTCGCCGCCGGACATCGGCCATTTGGTCCATACCGCAGAGACGTCGGTCAGCAGGAGCAAAGCCTCGGCGCCGATCTCCTCGGCCAGTAGTGCCGCCGACAAATCCTTGTCGATGACCGCCTCGACGCCCCGTAACGTACCATCCGCGGCTGCGACGACCGGAATGCCGCCGCCTCCCGCACAAATCACGATCATTCCCGATTGAACCAGCAGCTTGATGGCATTGATTTCACGAATGCGAACCGGCTGCGGTGAAGGTACGGCGCGTCGAAATCCGCCGGCGTCCGGCACAAGGGTCCAGGATGTCCGTTCCGCAAGTCGCTGTGCCTCGCTCTGACCGTAGATTGGGCCGATTGGCTTGCTCGGACGCGAAAACGCTGGATCGGCCGCCTCGACTTCGACCTGGGTCAGCAAGGTCGCAACTGACCGGCCGGGCAGCTCGTTCATCAGCGATTGTTCGATCAGATAGCCGATCATTCCCTCGCTCTCGGCCCCGAGAACATCGAGCGGGTAGGGTTTCACATCGCGATAGGCCGCCGCTTGAAGCGCCAGCAATCCGACTTGCGGACCATTGCCGTGCGTGACGACTGTTTGGTGCTTGCGCGCGACGGGCGCGAGCGCCTTGGCCACGGCATGCACGAGGTTACGCTGCTGTACGTCGGCTTCGAGCAGTTCGCCACGGCGGAGCAGCGCATTGCCGCCGAGCGCCATAACGACCAGCATCAGCTAGCGCTCCAAGCATGCGCGATGCGTGCAACAAAACCGTCGATGATTGAGGAAAGCTTGGGCTCGCCAACTTCGGCAAATTCGTAACGCGCGCGTACGACCCTTTTGTTGAGGCGAAGCAGCCGCGCGAGATCAACAGGCGTTGCCGATATGATCACATCGGCGCTCGAATTGTTGATCGTCGCTTCCAGCGCAGCCAATTGCGCACGGTTGTAGCCGACCGCCGGCAACACTTTTCCAATGTGCGGATATTTTTGAAACACTTCGCTTATTTCCGGCGTCGCGGACAGCCTGGGATCGACAACATCCGCTTCTGCGGCAACTGCAGCCAAGTAGCCCGCTCCGTAGGCCATTCCTCCATGCGTGATCGTTGGGCCGTCATCGACGACGATCGCACGCTTTCCCTTGATGGCTGCCGAATCCTCCAAGCGGATGGGCGACGCGCCCCGCACGATGACCGCGCCTCGATTGACCATGCGCAGCCCTTCCTCGGCAAGGCGAATATCCGAAGGCGCGGCTGAATCAACTTTGTTGATCACAAACACGTCGGCCATGCGGGCGACGGTTTCTCCCGGATGGTGGGTTGCGATTTGTCGCGGACGCAGTGCGTCGACAATCGTTATGTGAAGATTCGGTTTTATGAACGGAAAATCGTTGTTGCCGCCGTCCCAGACGACAATGTCGGCCTCACCCTCTGCGGCTCTCAAGATATCGGCGTAATCGACGCCGGCAAATACGACGTTTCCGGCCGCGATATGTGGCTCATACTCCTCCCGTTCCTCTGCCGTGCATTGGGCGGCATCAAGATCGGCAGCCGAGGCAAAGCGCTGAACGTGCTCTTTTTCAAGATCGCCATAGGGCATCGGATGCCTTAGGACCGCCACGCGCAATCCGCGCTGCCGGAGTCGCTGCGAAAGCCAGCGGGCAACGGCAGATTTTCCGCATCCCGTCCGCACGGCCGTGATGGCGATCACCGGTCGCACCGAATTCAGCATGGTGCGGTGCGGACCGAGCAAGGCAAAATCCGCTCCGGCGGCCAGTGCCCGCGACGCAATATGCATGACATGCTCGTGGGGCACATCGCTGTAGGCAAAGATCACTTCGTCGATGGATTTCGTTCGGCAGAGGGTATCGAGTTCTGCTTCCTCAATGATTGGAATGCCGTTGGGATAGAGCGAACCGGCAAGCGACGCCGGATAACGCCTGCGGGCGATCCCGGGAATCTGCGCAGCCGTGAAAGCGATGACCTCGACGCTCGAATCGTTGCGATAGACCACGTTGAAATTATGAAAATCTCGTCCGGCCGCGCCGACAATGACCACACGCCGCCGGCCGGCTTCGTTCCTGGCGCGCGCGCTCGGCATGTCTTCAGAGGGGTTGGCCCGTAAGTTCTGTACCATCATGATGACTTCGCTCGCTGCGTATCTGTCCGCATGACTCAGTTGCTCAGCAACACGCAACATTTTTGCTGCTTGAGCAGACTGCGGGTAACGCCACCGAATATCCACTCCTGAACCCGGGTGTGACCATAGGCTCCCGCGACAATGATCTCGGCACCCTCATCCTGGGCGATAACGACGAGTTGGTCAGGAACGCCGATAAGCGCTTTGGTGGCAATTGTTGCTGCGTTGATCCCACGCCGCACGAGCCACCCGGCTACATCATTGATCCGTGATTTGGCGGCCGGCTGGTCAGCCTCCCGCTCCACGAGCTCGACCACGGTGACCTCCTTGGCCTGATGGAGAAGCGGCAGCGCGTCGCTGACCGCGCGCCTGGCCTCTCGCGTGTCCGTCCAGGCCACAACCATGTTGCCAAACTTGAGCCACTCGATGGCTGGCGGCACGACCAGGACCGGGCGTCCGGCGCTTAACACAAGCTCGCCCGCATCGATCCGCCGTAAACCTCCGTTGCCGCCGCCAGGGGCCCTGACAATCAGAAGATCGGCGGCGCGGGCTTCGCGCGCAACGAAATCTGCTGGCCAAGCAAGCTCGCTTCGCCATTCGATCTTGGTTGAGCGGCGCTTGAGCGTTTCGCGAAAGTGCCACTCCTTCGCGGACATTTCTGACAGCAGATTGGCGCGATCCTTTTCCAGAATGTCCTGCGCCGCTGCACCTTCAATGAAATAAAGTGGCTGAATGTCGCCTGCGGTAATGCCGATCAGTCTTGCATCGAAGCGTTCGGCCAAGTCACCCGCGATCCGCAGCAGCGCTTCGCCGGAATCGACAAGATCGACATGGACCATCATAGTGGAAAAGCTCATCTTCGCCTCCTGCTGCCGCATTGACGACCACTGCCATACGACCACAGTCGTTTCATGAGGAGCTGTTGATGCAAGTCGGTATCCCTAAAGAAATCAAGGACAATGAGTATCGCGTCGGACTCGTCCCCTCGACAGTAAGCGAACTGACGGCGCGCGGCCATAATGTGATAGTTGAGACGCAGGCCGGAAACGGCGCCGGCATTTCCGACGATGACTATGTCAAATCCGGCGCGAAAATCGTACCAAGTGCCGACGTCATCTTCGAGCGCGCCGAACTGATCGTGAAGGTCAAGGAGCCGTTGGCCGTCGAGCGGCGGCGGCTGAGACGTGGTCAAGTTTTGTTCACCTATCTTCATCTCGCGCCGGACCCGGAGCAAACCAAGGATCTACTGGCTTCGGGCGTCACCGCTATCGCATACGAGACGATCACCGACGATAAAGGTGGGTTGCCGCTGTTGAAGCCCATGTCGGAAGTAGCGGGACGCATGGCGGCTCAGGTTGGGGCGCAATACCTCGAACGGCCGCATGGCGGGCGCGGCATATTGCTTGGCGGCGTTGCGGGGGTCGCGCCGGGGAAGGTTTTCATCATCGGTTCGGGCGTGGTCGGCACCAACGCGGCGCGCATTGCCATCGGGATGAAAGCCGATGTGACCGTGACCACTTCGAGGCCGGCTTCGCTGCAGGCTATGACGGAACGCTTCGGGCCAGCTGTGCACACCGTTTTGTCCACCGCGCAGGCGATCGAGCAA
>Ga0187777_10003466_pt1 | contig 10068 bp, 9 predicted proteins | sample 1015_Q2_SP5_10_M_FD_132416 | JGI IMG/M metagenome (GOLD analysis project Ga0187777, IMG submission 132416) | Tropical peat soil microbial communities from peatlands in Department of Meta, Colombia - 1015_Q2_SP5_10_MG | ecosystem: Environmental > Terrestrial > Soil > Wetlands > Peat | place...
CCGCCATCCCGCCGGTGATGGTGAAGAGCGAGACGAACCCCGGCGGGACCCCGATCGAGGTGTTCGACGGCTTCCGCGCGGCGTTGGCGGCCAACCGTTCGAAGTTCTATCTCGATGTCGCGTCGGGCCCCTTCTACGGCTTCAACCGCCCGGGTGCCAAGGTTTCGCAAGGCTTGATCTACAACTGGTGGCGCCAGGGAATGATGGGCGGCGCGAAGGCGCACTACGACTGCATCAAAGTCTTCTCGGAGACCGACTTCACCGAGGACTTGAAGGCGATCGACGTTCCCGTGCTGATCATCCATGGCGACGATGACCAGATCGTGCCGTTCGCGGATTCGGGGCCGCTCTCGGCGAAGCTCGTCAAGCGCGCGACGTTCAAGGTGTATCCGGGCGGGCCGCATGGCGTCTGCCAGACGCAGCCGGACATGGTCAACCGGGATCTGCTGGCGTTCATCAAGGGCTAGTTGATGAAGCGCCAGGCGCACCTAGGCCGAGGTGGATGAGCCTGAAGGCCAAACTCAATAAGGGAGTGCTGCAATGAATCGCAAGAACGCATTGATGATTGGAATTGGTGCAGTCGTGCTCGCGGCGCTAGGCGGCCATGGCCTTGCCGCGCGGGACAAGTACACGGTCAAAGTGCCGGGTGGGCTCGCATTCTCCGAGTTTAGGGGTTACGAAGGCTGGCAGGTGGTCTCCACCAGTATGGACGGAGACCTACTCGCCGCGATCGTTGCCAATCCCGCGATGATCGACGCCTACCGAGTCGGCGTTCCCGGCAATGGCAAGCCTTTTCCCGACGGCTCAAAGATGGCGAAGATCCATTGGAACCCGAAAAAATTAGAGACATTTCCCGCGGCGACAGTGCCGGGCACGCTGCATGACATCGACTTCATGGTCAAGGACAGCAAAAAGTTCGCGGACAGCGGCGGATGGGGATATGCGGTGTTTGACTATGACGCCAAGTCCGATAGCTTCACGCCTGGAACCACAGCTGACAATCCGCCTCAGGGGAATGATGCCAAGTGCGGGTTCGCTTGCCACACCATAGTGAAGACCAGAGATTTCGTCTTTACGGACTATGGGAAGCGGTAAACCAGCGACTCGTCGAGGACGAATTGGCTGACCGCTGATCCCCAAACAAGGCGATCTGGCTGGCTGCATTTGCGAAACGTCACCTACCGAGCACAGAGGATCCTCATGAGTGCATCGACTTCATCCGCCAACGCGTTTACCACGCCCGCATTCTGGGAACGCTTCTGGCGCACCAGCGGCATACAGTTCGTAGGCCTCTTCATCGTCGCGTACGTCATCTACGGCTATCAGCCGCCGGTCGGCGCGTCGGCCGACGCGCTCGTCGCGTTCTACGACGGCAACCGCACACGGATCCTAATCGCGGCGGTGATCTCCAGTTTGAATATCCTCAACCTGATGTGGTTCGCGGCGGCGATCAGGACCACTTTGGCCGACGCAGGCCAAGATGGTTGGGGCGCGGCGACGACCGCCTCCAGCGCAGCGCTTGGGGCGCTGTTCCTCCTGCTCGTCACGTTGGGCGCGGCTCTTGCGTACTCCGTCGCCGGATCGCGGGACAACACGCTCATATCGGCACTGAACGACCTCGCGTGGGCGTGCGTAGTGTTGTCTTCGTTCCCGCGCGCGATGCTGATCATGGCCGGGTCGTTCGGGCTCTGGCGGGCCAGGCAGATCTCGAACGCCCTGTTCGCGGCGGGGGTCGCAGCGCTCGTGCTCGTCTTGCTGGGCGGCACCACGTGGATGAGTGATGGATTCTGGGCACCGGCCGGTATGTATTCGCGGTTCGTCTCACCCATCATTGGTCTCGTCTGGATCGTGGTCGTGAGCCGCGTTCTTCTAACTCGAAGCCCCGCTACGCGTCCGGGATGGTAACCGCAGCGAAGCCAGTGCATTGAAACGGCTTGCGAACTTGAGCGAATGAACGACGCCAAGGAGATTCCCATGACTACGAGCACGCCGTTGCCTATCGCATCGCGGCGGGCCTTGGTCGGCCTGGGGAGCTGCATTCTTGCGGCTGCTCTTTCAGCACCGGCGAGAGGTGCCACGCCGCCGGGATCGCCGGCCGCTCCAGCGGCTGGAGAGGCGTTTGCTGAGACACGCTATCGCACCACCGATCTGGATGGGCTCGAGATCTTCTATCGCGACGCCGGTCCAGCAGCGGCGCCGGTGGTGCTGCTGCTCCATGGGTTTCCGACGTCATCCCGCATGTTCCGAAACCTCATTCCGATGCTAGCCGACAAGTACCGGGTGATCGCACCCGACTATCCGGCATTCGGGCACAGCGCCGTCCCTCCACGCTCCGAATTCGTCTATACGCACGCCCACCTTTCGGAGGTGGTTGAGGCGCTGATCGGGAAGCTCGGGGTCACACGCTTCGCCATGTACGTGATGGATTTCGGCGGCCCCATCGGATACCGCCTGATGCTCAAATATCCCGATCGCGTCACGGGAATCGTCATTCAGAACACACCCACGTTCGGAGAGCCGACCGAGGGCCCGCTCTGGGCGAGCGAGCTAGCGTACTGGAAGGACGGGTCGCCGGCGCATCGGGACGCGGTCCGATCCAAACTGACACCGGACGCCGTTCGCAATCAGTACGTCGCCGGGACGCGCGACCCCTCGCTGATCGACCCCGACAATTGGATGATCGACAGCGCCCTGCTAGCTCGCCCCAGCGTTGACGAGATCATGCTCGATCTCCTCTACGATATCAAAAACAACCGGCAGACGGTCGCCAATGCGCGGCAGTTCTTCAAGGCGCACCAACGTCAGGTGATGATCGCCACCGGCGTCAACGACCCGCTTTTCCCCGGCGCCAGCATGAAGCCCCCCGCGGATATGCCAGAGATCGAGTTCCATCCGATCGACAGCGGTCATTTTGCGCTTGAAGACCATTGTGCAGAGATCGGGTCACTTACGCGCGGCTTCCTGGCGCGAGTGATGCCAGCATAGGTGGATTGAAATGGCTTGCGAACTTGAGCGGACAAAGGAGGCTAGCGATGTCCGATCACGTTGATGGTCCACGATCGATTGGCGACCCCACAGGCCCTCGAGGTCAATATCCCGAACGACGCGAGCACTATCGTCACCGCGGCTGACGTGGTCGTTTCGATCGCATCCCTTCGAAACTGAGAGTTCCAACGCGCTCCAACCATGGGCCTTTCCTTCATCATGCTCGGCGCGCAAGCACCCGACGCTATGCTGATCAATGCACTCTCAACCGAATCCAGGGAGCCGTGATGGTCGATCTGAAGCTCGAAGTCATCGTCCTTCCGGTGTCCGATATCGATCGCGCGAAGGGCTTCTACGCGAGCCTGGGGTGGCGGCTGGATGCCGATTTCGCCTTCCCGAACGGCTTCAGGGTTGTCCAGTTCACGCCGCCAGGCTCCGGGTGCTCGGTCCAGTTCGGCGCGAAGATGACGTCGGCCGCCGCGGGCTCGGCGCAGGGCAACTACCTGATCGTCTCCGACATCAAGGCCGCACGCGACGAGCTCGCCGAGCGCGGCGCCAAGATCGGCGAGGTCTTCCACGCGGGCGCGCCGGGAGCTCAGTTCCAGCCAGCCGGCGCGAGCGGTCGAGTCAGCGGGCCCGCGCCCGATCACGCTACCTACCGTTCCTTCGCTACCTTCAGCGACCCGGACGGGAACGGCTGGCTGCTCCAGGAGGTCACGACGCGGCTTCCGGGGCGAGGACTGAGCAACATGGACGTCGCGACCCTGACCGAGTTGCTGCGGGAAGCGGAGAAACACCATGGCGAATACGAGCCGACCGCTCCGAAACACCATTGGTCGCAGTGGTACGCCGCGTACCTCGTGGCGCGTCAGCAGGGCGAGACTCCCGAGGATGCCGTCAAAGAGGGCTCGCAGCACATTGAAGGTGCCCGCCGATAAATCAAACCGTGCCTGCGCCACGCCTACGTACGATGCGACTCATGCGAAGAGGAGAACCTGACAGGTCGCCGCTCGAGGTTTCGCCGACTGTCACCCCAGAGGAGGTGCCCATGCTTCACGCTTCCGCACGCGCGCTCAAATACTGTGGTGTCCTGTCGAGCTGCGTCGCTCTCGCCGTTTGCATAGTGTATGTCGCAAATTCCGTTGCGCAGACCAAAGGAAATAGCCAGGCACAGGCTACGACGGTTGTTACCTCGAGCAACGTCTCCCCGATCTACGGCGTCGCGATTCCGCTCGGATACCGCGATTGGAAAGTGATCGCGGTGGACCACCTAGTCGTAGGGAAGGTCGACCAGTTGCGCGCCCAACTCGGCAACGATATAGCGATCAAAGCTTTCAAGGAAGGTAAGGTCCCGTTCCCGGACGGCACAATCATTGCCGCGTTGCACTGGAGTCGTATCCCGTCGGAAGAGAACGACAGGGTCCTCACGAGTGCCTTCCCCGGGGCTGAATCATTCGTTATAGGGTCGGCTGTGAATGTTCAGTTCATGGTTAAGGATTCAAAGAGGTACGCCGCGACGGGCGGCTGGGGATTTGCCGACTTCACGAACGGCGTGCCTGGCGACGCGGTATTGCACAAGACGTGCTTCCCGTGCCACGAACCGGCCAAGGACCACGACTTCGTTTTCGCCCGATACGCGCCGACCCCTTGAACTGACGCATCCGCCCGTGCGATCTCTGTCGCGTCTGTTTCGGAGCTTTTCCCCACTGACCGGTTTCGGAGTCGGGACGGGGCTCGCGGTGATCCTGCTGGCCGGCTGCGGCGCCCTGCCGCAGCGGATGGATGTCCCGCCGTCGGTTGCCGTCGAGCCTTCGCCCGACAGCCCGCTGGTCAGGATGGCCGCGGCATCCGCCCCCACGGGGGAGCTAGTGGAGCTGTCCGGCTTCCGCCTGATGCCCCACGCCGCCTACGCGCTCGACGCGCGCATCGAGCTGATCCGCCGGGCGCAACATACGCTGGACGTCCAGTACTATTACATCGCGAACGATCTCACTGGGCGCTTGCTTATGCGCAACCTACGCGACGCGGCCAGGCGGGGTGTGAACGTGCGGCTGCTGGTCGATGATCTCTACACCTTCGGCGGCGATCCATTGTTCATCGGCCTGGCCGCGTTTCCGAACGTCGAGGTGCGTCTTTTCAATCCATTCTGCTGCGGGCGCGACGGGCTCATGTCCAAGTACATGGCTTCGCTGCTCGACTTTCGCCGACTCAACCACCGGATGCACAACAAGCTCTTCATCGCAGACGGCGCGATCGCAGTCGCTGGTGGCCGCAACATCGCCGATGAATATTTCGCACGCAGCATGTCGGGCAATTTCGTCGACATGGATGTGTTCGTCGTCGGTGCGGTCATCCCGAAGCTCGAAAGGATTTTCGACACCTATTGGAATAGCGTGCATGCTTATCCGGTCGCGCAGATCATCGTCACCGACCGCTCCCGCGAGCAGCTCCAGGAGGCTTTCAACAAGCTCGTCGACGAGGGTGACCAGATGATGGAGGTCAGGAAACCGCCTTTCGACATCCTCGGCCGCGGGCCAATTACCGACGATCTGAGGGCCGGCCGGCTCAACCTGGAGTGGGCCAGGGCCACCGCTTTTGCCGATTCACCGGACAAGGTCTCTGCGATGAGCGAAGAGCAAGCGCGCAGCATGAGCGTGACGATGAACGTCTTCGACCTCGTGGCAGCAGCGCACACCGAAGTGGTGCTCTCCTCGCCCTATTTCGTTCCGGGCACGACGGGCGCAAAGGCGTTCATCGACCTGTGCAAGCGCGACGTCAAAGTCGTGATCCTTACTAACTCGCTGGCATCCAACGATGAGCCGAGCGTGTACGCAGGCTACCAGCGTTACCGGCCGGAGCTTCTGCGCGCCGGCGTCGACCTTTACGAGTTGAGCGCGACCCGCGTGCTCCTCGACAAGCAGCTGGACGTCGCGGTCCCCGGCACTTCGCTCGGCAGACTGCATGCCAAGACCGCGGTCATCGACCGCTCGATGGTATTCATTGGCTCGATGAACCTGGACCCGCGCTCCGATAGCATCAACACGGAGCTCGGAATCATCGTAAGGAGTCCGGCTCTCGCACGCGACGTCGTGCGCGTCATCGACATCTCCACACTGCGAAGCGCATACCGCCTGCAGTTGGGTGCCGATGGCCAAAGCCTCGAATGGGTTACGACAGACCCCGACGGCAATTTGGTCCTCAACGTCGAGCCCGACACCACTTTCATGCTGCGACTGCAGACGATGATGTTCAGTCCCTTCATCCCCGAGCAGGAGCTATAGCCATTCAAGCCATGGAGACAGACGAATGTGCAAGGCAATCGATCACCTCATAAGGGCCTTCGCGTGGTTCCTGTTCCTCGGAATCACCGCAGTTCCCGGCCTCGCCATCGCGGCTGGCGCGATGCCGCCCCTTAACGCGACGCGCTGGGTGAACTCAACCCCGCTCACCCCCGAAGCGCTGCGCGGCAAGGTCGTCCTTGTCAACTTCTGGGAGTTCACCTGCATCAACTGGATCCGCACCTCGCCCTATGTCAAGGCGTGGAACCGCGATTACGCCAAGTTCGGCTTGGTCGTGATCGGCGTGCATGCGCCCGAGTTCGAGTTCGGCAAGCAGCCCGACATCATCGACCGCGGGATTCGCGACCACGGTCTCACCTATCCAATCGCGATCGACAATGATTTCGTGATCTGGAATGCCTTCGACAATGACGCTTGGCCGGCGACATACCTCTTCGATGCGCAAGGGCAGCTGGTGAAGCGATGGATAGGAGAGGGAAGCTACGACCAGATCGAGTCCGAGATCCGGCGCCTCCTGCTCGCGGCCAACCCTGGAGCCAAGCTGCCGGACGTCAGTCCCGAGGCGAGTGCCTTCGCGAAGACAGGCATGCCCTCCTACGCCGGCATCACCGGCGAAAGCTACGTCGGCCAGCGGCGCCGCGAACGCGGCATGTTCAAGCTGGAAGGCGATTGGCGAAGTGACGGACAATTCGTGGAGCTGCAGGAGGGCACCGGCACGATCACATTGCCGTTCAGAGCCGGCGAAGTGAACCTGGTCGTGCAGCCGGGGCCGTCAGGAAGATCCGCAATGACGGTGCTGCTCGACGGGAACCCTGTTGGGGAGGCTCGCGGCGCCGACGTGGGGCCCGACGGAGTGGCCCGCGTCGATCGGTCGGGAATGATTCGCCTGGTCGCCAACGCGTCGCAGACGAAGCACGTTCTGACCCTGGTGACGAGCGATCCAGGCGTTCGACTGTATGTATTCACCTTCGGGCCGTGACCAGGGGTCCGACTCAAATGGCAATGGCATTGAACCCGAGGAGGTTGACTTCATGAGCACGAGCAAACTGTGCGGTGAAATCGAGCGGGAAGGAATCAACCGTGATCGCCGCGGCTTTCTTGGCGCCACGGCGATCACCATTGCCGCTGCTCAGCTCGGCATGATCGGTGCGGCGAATGGGCAGCCGGCAGCGACAAGCTCGCCGCGCGTGCCAGCGATCAAGCCTGGGACGAACACGTCATTCGCACCCCTAAAGCAAATCGACGCCGGCCTCCTGAACGTCGGTTACGCCGAAGCCGGCCCCGCCGATGGTCCTCCGGTCATCTTGCTTCATGGTTGGCCGTACGATATCTACAGCTTTGTCGATGTCACACCGTTGCTGGCGTCCGCGGGCTACAGGGTTGTGGTCCCGTATCTGCGCGGGTATGGCACGACGCGCTTTCTTTCGAGCAGTACGTTCCGCAACGGCGAGCCGGCGGCGATCGCCGTCGACATCATCGCCTTGATGGATGCCCTCAAGATCCAGAAGGCCACGCTCGCCGGCTTCGACTGGGGGGCGCGCACCGCCAACATCATGGCGGTGCTCTGGCCAGAGCGCAGCAAGGCGATGGTGTCAGTGAGCGGTTATCTGATCGGAAGCCAGCAGGCGGGGAAGGTGCCGCTGCCGCCAGATGCCGAGCTCCAGTGGTGGTATCAATTCTACTTTGCCACCGAGCGCGGCCGACTCGGCTACGACAAGTATCGGCACGACTTCGCGAAGCTCATCTGGAAGATCGCTTCCCCAAAGTGGAATTTCGACGATGCCACGTACGAGCGCAGCGCAGCCGCCTTCAACAATCCCGATCACGTCGACATCGTGATCCACAACTACCGCTGGCGACTTGGCCTGGTCGAGGGCGAGACAAGGTATAACGATCTGGAGCGGCGGCTTGCGGAAGCCCCCATTATCACCGTGCCCACGATAACCATGGAAGGTGATGCCAATGGTGCGCCACATCTGGAGTCGGAAGCCTACGCCAAGAAATTTTCGGGTCCATATGCCTTTCGACTCATCACGGGTGGCGTCGGACACAATCTGCCACAGGAGGCGCCCCAGGCCTTTGCCCAGGCCGTGGTGGACGTCAATCGCCTCTGATCGGACCCGCGGCTCATTATCCACTTCGTGTGCAAGGTTGAACACACCGATTTTGCGGCCTAGATTGGCGGCCTAGAGTCCTGCGGCTACCCGAGTCGAGGGCACCAATCTCTGGAGATAACCCATGACCGATCCCAAGCTCGAAGTCCTCACGCCTCAGAACTCGCAACTTATCTTCATCGATCAGCAGCCGCAGATGGCGTTCGGCGTGCAGTCCATGGACCGGCAGATGCTCAAGAACAACGCCGTCGCCCTCGCCAAGGCAGCGAAGGTCTTCAAGATTCCGACCATCATCACCTCGGTCGAGACGCAGGGCTTCTCCGGTTACACCTATCCCGAGCTTCTCGACGTGTTTCCTGATGCGCCGCTGCTCGAGCGCAGCTCGATGAACTCGTGGGACGACAAGAAGGTGCGCGATGCGCTCAAGGCCAATGGGCGCAACAAGGTGGTCGTCTCGGGCAACTGGACCGAGGTGTGCAACGCCACCTTCGCTCTGTCGGCGATGCTCGAAGGTGGCTACGAGATCTACATGGTTGCCGACGCCTCGGGCGGCACCTCCAAGGAGGCGCACGACTATGCAATGCAGCGCATGATCCAGGCCGGCGTCGTGCCGATCACCTGGCAGTCGGTCATGCTCGAATGGCAGCGCGACTGGGCGCGCAAGGACACGTACGATGCGGTGATGGCGATCGTGCGCGAGCACTCCGGCGCCTACGGCATGGGCGTGGACTACGCCTACACCATGGTGCACAAGGCGCCGCAGCGCACATCGAAGCCCCACGAGCTGTTGAAGCCCATGCGGGCGTAATACTAGGGGTCGCAACCCGCCACCGTATGGCGCCAGTTGCACTTCACTCAGCACGTCCTCGGTCCCCTGCCAAGGGGTCACTAAGCAACGCAGCAACAGAATGATACCGGACAGGAGAGGCCCACGTGACCCAGCAAGCTCAACCCGCCGATCTGATCCTCCATAGTGCTCTTTTCACGACGCTTGCCCGCGCACGGCCGAGCGCGGGCGCCGTTGCGATTAGCGACGGTCGCTTCGTCGCGGTCGGTACCGACAAAGAGGTGATGGCGCTGGCAGGTCCGAATACGAAGGTCATCGACCTCAAGGGCCGGCGTGTCCTGCCCGGGTTGATCGATAACCATCTCCATATCATCCGCGGCGGGCTCAACTTCAACATGGAGCTGCGCTGGGACGGCGTGCGCAGCCTCGCAGACGCGATGAGCATGCTGAAGCGCCAGATCGCGGTCACGCCGCCGCCGCAATGGGTGCGTGTGGTCGGCGGCTTCAGCGCGCAGCAGTTCGCCGAAAAGCGATTACCGACGATCGCGGAGCTCAACGAGGTCGCTCCGGAGACACCGGTTTTCCTCCTGCATCTCTACGACCGCGCGATCCTCAACGCGGCGGCGATGCGCGCGGTCGGCTACACCAAGGACACGCCCAACCCGCCCGGTGGCGAAATCGTCCACGGGCCGGATGGCACGCCGACCGGCCTGCTGCTCGCCAAGCCGAATGCGGGGATCCTCTACGCGACGCTCGCTAGGGGTCCGAAGCTGCCGTTCGAGTATCAGCTCAACTCGACGCGCCACTTCATGCGCGAACTCAACCGCCTCGGCGTCACCGGTGCCATCGACGCCGGTGGTGGCTCCCAGAACTATCCCGAGGA
>Ga0187777_10003467_pt1 | contig 10067 bp, 11 predicted proteins | sample 1015_Q2_SP5_10_M_FD_132416 | JGI IMG/M metagenome (GOLD analysis project Ga0187777, IMG submission 132416) | Tropical peat soil microbial communities from peatlands in Department of Meta, Colombia - 1015_Q2_SP5_10_MG | ecosystem: Environmental > Terrestrial > Soil > Wetlands > Peat | place...
AAGCACACAATTTTTGGTGAAGTAGTCGAAGGTCAGGATGTCGTGGACAAAATCGTGAACGTCCCGCGCAACCGTCAGGACAAACCGAACAAGGATGTGGTGGTGAAGTCGGTGGTGATTGAGAGGGTATAGCGGCTCAATGATTCGGGAGCACGCGAATGTCGGGCAGTTTCAAAAGGTGTTCATCCGCTGTAATTAGGGTTAGATCGAATACCTTTGCGGATGCAGCGAGAAAGTGGTCAGCCGGATCCGAATGGGAAAAGCTCATCGATGACAGGGCAAGTACTACTTCGATGGTAAGTGGTGCTTCGAAGATTTGCAGCTCCGACATGTTTTGATTGACCCAACTCGGAACATCGGGATGCACCCTGAACCGCCTTTTGCGGCAGAGCAATGCCAGTTCCCAAATACTGATAGGAGAAAGCCACAGCTCATTCCCCGGATCGGCGATTGCCTTTTGCACTCGAGGCGCCAGGCGACCTGGTTCAAGTGCGCTCCAAAGCCAGATGTGAGTGTCAAGAAGGAATTTCATCCTCGCCAGGCATCCCAGTCGTCGAGACTTCCAGTTGGGCCTACAATATCGCCGAGAATCTGGGCGGTTCCCGCCATGCAACCTAGCCGCCGTCCAGTAGGCTTAGTCGGAGATGCTGGGACCACCTCCGCCACCGGCTTTCCGAATCTAGTAACGCGGATTGGCTTGCGGGTCTTACGCACCTCTTCGAGAAGGCCCAGACATTTGGCCTTGAAGACTGAGATTGCTACTTCCTTCATGTCCAGATTGTACCATGGTCAATGACCATGGTCAAAGTGGTATGTAAGTGACAAATCGACGCTAAATGGAGCGGGCCTCGGGTTGGATGGACTATTCGGGGACGGTACCCGTTGCGACAACGGGTTGCTGACCGCAGAACTCAGTGGGGTGTACGGTAGCTAGCACCGCAGATCCTTCGACTTCGCAAAGAGATTCGCGAGCGAATTTCTTTGCTTCGCTCAGGATGACAATTCGGGAGGAAGCAAGATCCTGCTCAGACGCCGATTACGCCAACCAACTCCTTCACCGCGCCCGCACTGCGGTTCAGTTGCTCCTGTTCATCAGGAGTCAACTTAATCTCGATGACCTGCTCGATGCCCTTAGCCCCTAACTTTACCGGCACGCCTACGAACAGTCCCTCGATCCCGTACTCGCCTTCGAGATAAGCGGCACAGGGAAGAATCTTTTTCTTGTCTTTCAAAATTGCTTCCACCATCTCGGTCACCGCCGCCGAAGGCGCATAATACGCGCTACCGGTCTTGAGATACTTCACGATCTCCGCGCCGCCGTCGCGTGTGCGCTGGACTAACCGCTCAATCGTTTGCGCATCGATCAGCTCAGTAATCGGAATCCCTGCCACTGTTGAATATCTGGGCAACGGAACCATCGAATCACCATGTCCGCCCAATACGAACGCCGTCACGTTCTCCACGCTTACTTGCAAATGATCGGCAATAAATGCGCGGAACCGAGCCGAATCGAGCACGCCGGCCATTCCGATCACTCGCTCACGAACAAAGCCGCTCATCTTGTATGCCGCTTGCGCCATAGCATCCAGAGGATTCGAGACAATGATGAGAATGCAGTCGGGTGAGAACTGCACCGCTTTACTGACCACATCCTTCATGATTTTGAGATTCGTATTGAGCAGATCATCGCGGCTCATGCCCGGTTTGCGCGGGATTCCGGCAGTGATAACGACAATGTTGGAACCCGCGGTATCCGCGTAGTCCTGGGTACCGATGATGTGGCAATCGCGCTTCTCGATGGGCATCGCCTCGAGCAGATCAAGGCCTTTGCCCTGCGGCACTCCTTCCACAATGTCGATCAAAACGACATCGGCCAGTTCCTTCGCCGCAATCCAGTGGGCAGCGGTAGCTCCGACGTTCCCCGAACCTACGATCGTCACTTTCTTGCGCATGCGTCCCTTTCTTAGAACCTCAAACCACAGAGGACACAGAGATCACAGAGGTAAACCTCAGTGTGCCGCGCTTAAAACCGTGGCGTCCATGTTCTCGATGATGTAATTGGCAAATTCGCTGGTTTTCACCTTGGTCGCGCCGTCCATCAGGCGTTCGAAGTCATAAGTTACCTTCTTCTGCTCGATGGTGCTCTCCATTCCGTTCTCAATCAGCTCTGCTGCCTCAATCCAACCCAGGAAGCGGAACATCATGACGCCAGAAAGAATGACCGAGCCCGGGTTAATCACGTCTCGATCGGCATACTTCGGCGCCGTTCCATGCGTGGCTTCGAAGATGGCATACCCGTCGCCGATATTCGCACCCGGCGCGATCCCCAGACCACCAACCTGGGCTGCACAGGCATCGGAAATATAGTCGCCATTTAAGTTTGGAGTGGCCAGGACCGAATATTCATCCGCCCGGGTTACAACTTGCTGGAAGATTGAGTCAGCGATCCTGTCATTGATCATGACCTTCTTCTTCCACGCGCCTTTCCCGTGCGAAACATAAATGGCGGCCAGCACGTCGCGAACTTCGTCATAAACTGATTTGCGGAAGTCTTCTGAGGCAAACTCCAAACCTGGCTCGATTAAGTGTGCGTTGTCCTCAACGCTGAGGTTCGGACTCTGATCTCTATTATCTAGAATCCAGCTTTCCCGTTCTGTGACAACGTGGTCACGAAATTCCTTGGTAGCCAGTTCGTATCCCCACTTGCGAAACGCACCCTCCGTAAATTTCTGAATGTTTCCTTTATGCACCAGCGTGACTTTATCGCGGCCACTCTCCAGCGCAAATTGGATGGCCATACGAACCAGTCGCTTGGTCCCGGTCGCAGAAATCGGTTTGATTCCTATGCCCGAATCCAATCGGATAGACTTCTTGCCGCCTTTCAGCATCTCGCGATTAATGAAATCGATGACCTTGGCGGCCTCGGGTGTCCCCTCTTCCCACTCAATCCCGGCATAAACGTCTTCGGTATTCTCTCGGTAAATCACTACATCCATGCGCTCTGGATTTTTCACAGGCGAAGGAGTTCCTTTGTAATACTTCACGGGACGAACACAAGCGTAGAGATCCAGAATCTGCCGCAGAGCCACATTTAACGAGCGGATGCCACCGCCAACCGGCGTAGTCAGGGGCCCTTTAATAGCAACTCGCAGATCTCGAATGGCGTTTACGGTATCTTCAGGAAGCCAGTTTTTGAATTTGGAGAAGGCCTTCTCACCGGCGAACACTTCGTACCAGACAACCCGGCGCTTGCCCTTATATGCCCTCTGTACGGCCGCATCGAACACACGCGCTGACGCTTTCCAAATATCCCGTCCCGTCCCGTCACCCTCGATGAACGGAATGATCGGATTATCGGGTACCGAATAATGCCCGTTGGTGTAACTTATCCGCGCACCGTTGCTGGGCAGTGCCACGCCGTTGTAAGACGCCGCCATTACTAGCCCTCTCGCATTCCAGGAATCAAACCCACAATTATAAAGGTTTCAACGGGAGCCGCAGGGCGACCATGGCCGCATCGAGCCTGACCCCGTTTAGCAATGATGAACTGCATTTAATGGAGAGGGATCAACGCGACCGGCTGGTAACCAGCGTCATGATCGCACTTGCGAACCGATTGCATCCGCTTGCGCGTTCGCGCTCCGACAGGTCGACGCCCCAAAACTTGCTCTGCGGTTGCAGGCACTCAATCCCGGCCCGCAACTCATTGGGAGCGAGTTCCCGAATCCAGGCGATTCGGAAGTTGGCTTTCTTGCGGCCACGCTGTAAGGTGATGATCGCACCGGGTTGCAGTTTGCCCCGGAGCCCTCCAAGCTGGGCCCCGTTATCGGTGATGTCAACGGTGTGAACCAGGTGTGTGGCTTCGTCGAGCGAGACCTTCACGCCTAATACCATCTTGCTACGTCGCGAATTCCGCTTTTCCAGCACAGAGCATTATGGTTCGCCGCGCGCCTTATGGGAAAGTTACTAAGGTCAGCCAAGATCGTAGAATCCATCCTCTACAATGCAATCGTGGCCTTGCAGGTTCTTCGCACCCTCATGAGCGCAGCATTTCTGGTGCTCGCATCCTATGCTTGCGCAGCGGAGGATTCCGCGAAACCCACGGTCCAGCCGGATAACGTTGCTGGCACTGCCATTGAGGTTCAGCCTCCATCGGCACCCCCGGTCCACAGGTTTTGGGATCGCGAAAACATCTTGCTATTCTCGGCTGTCGCTTTCACGCGAGGCATGGATTACGCGTCGACCCGCAACTTCCAGGCGCGGGGCCGCAAGGAAATCCTGCTGCCTCAGGACGTGGTCAATAATTCCGCCGCTTTCGCCAGTATTGAGGCGGCCGGAACAATGACTTCGATCGGAATCTCCTACATTTTCCATCGCACCGGCCATCACACGGTGGAACGATGGATGTCGATCGGCCATATCAGTGTGACTACCTTTGGCGATATCCGGAACTACTGCCTAAAATCAAAGCACACTGAGCCTGTCCGCTCTTTACCCTAGCGTCCGCACCCGAGCGTCCGCTCAAACGGCTATACTATTCGCTATGCGCGTTGATCATCGCGACGATACCCCGCGGCTCTCGGGATGGCCGCACCTGCCTGGCAATCGCCTATTCAGCATAGTCGGGATTGCCGCCATTTTTGCGCTTCTGCCAAGCTTGGCTGCAGCCGCACGGTCGAACGATCGCGTGCAAATCGGCCGCTCCATTGTGGTGCTCCCCGGAGAAAATGTCGGCGACGTGGTGTGCATCGCATGCTCAATTCGAGTGCGTGGTCAAACCGCAGGGGATGCGGTCGCCGTGGCCGGAAGTATCACACTCGAAGAAGGTGCACAGATCGCCGGGGATTCCGTGGCGGTCGCCGGCAGCGTTCGCCTGGAAAACGATACGAAGGTGGGCGGAGATGTAGTCGCGGTTGCCGGAAGAATCCACCGAGATCCGCAGGCGGTCATTGGCGGGGACGTCACCTCAATTGGAGGAGTGGGCTGGATGGTGCCGATTCTTCTTGCGCCCTTCCTCCTGCTCGGCGGGATTGTCGCGCTAATTATCTGGCTGGTTCAGCGAAACCGCCGAATGGCACCTATTCCGGCCTATCCAGCCGGAACCCCAAGCGCGCGCTCGTAAATTTTGCGTATCTGCGCGCAGGCGCTGTCCAACTCTGATTTCAAACCGAGATCGAATCCCCGCTCTAGGATCTCCGATACCAACTTCTCCGTGGCATGAAGAGCTTGCTCGCTAGTTGGGAGCCATTTGTTTCGGCGGCCAACCACCAGGCGGGTTACATGATCAGCGGTCCGCAGCAGCTCCCCACCGTGATCTAGAAAAGCCGCTTCATGGGTGTCGAGCAGACCCGCATCGGCACACCGCCAAATCCGGTCACGAAGGGTACCGTTCTTATTAAAGATCCGTTGCTTTACTAGTAGAAAGCCGGTCAGGAAATCAATATCGTAAATCGCGCCGGAAGACGTTTTAAAGCTCTGCTCAGGATCTGACGCTTCGAGTTTCCGACGCATCTTCCGAATGTTGCTTTTAAAATCCTGGTCCGCGGCGAAGCGCTCGCACAAAGTTGTGGCAGCGGCACAAGCCTGCTGGCCCAGGCTGCGCGAGCCCGCGATAAATCGCACTTTGGTGTAAGTGAGCGCTTCCCAGGCGTGAGCCTCTCGTTCGAAATAGCGCACCAGGTCTGCGATTGTAATCAGCAGTTCACCCTCTACGCCCCGGGGACGCAGACGCGTATCGACCGGAAATAACATGCCATCCTGAGTGTAGGCAGACAGAAGTTGCACGATCTGCGAAACCGATTGTCCCAACTGTTGCCGGTTCTTGGCGTCGTCACAGACAAATAGAAGATCTGCGTCAGAGAGCAAATCCAATTCAGCGCTGCCGAGGCGTCCAAGCGACATAATGGCCAAACCTGTGGGCGAATCGGCAATCTCGAATGCGCTGGCGATCGCATCTTCTGCCGCAGATGTGATCTCTGCGCACGACGTATAAACATCCCGTCGCTCCGTAACGTCCTTCACACCGGCAACGAAAGTGCGATGACGAAAATGGCGCCGAAGCAGGCGCAATTTTTCGCCATAAGGAACTGCCGAGGTTGCAATATAGGGAAAAACTGGATCCGCTCTTCGTCCTTCGCCCAGGAAGCTTTCAAAAAGATGGCCGCTTCCAATCCGCGAGGGCGACCTCGCTCGATCTTCCAGGATGGCGATTTGTTCGGGGTGACGAGTCAGTACCTGCGTCAGGTAATCACTCGCATCAAAGATCGGCAACACTCTTGCGAGACCCTTGCCATGCCGAAGCACAGCACCATATCTCTCGGAACTTGTCAGGGCAGCCGAGAAAAAGCGGAACAGATTCTTGCGGGCAGTTGGGCTGAGATCGTTGCTGCTTGCTATCTCGTGCAAATCGGGCGCGTCTACGGCGAGCCGCTCCAGAATGTAGCGATTGGAATGATCAGCCACGCTGAATTCAGGCATGGGGCGAAGCTGAAAGGTTGCGCCGCTTGTCTCCCAATGCTCTCGGGTCTGTTGCTGATAGATGACGCGCTGGTAGATCTCGGAAACCGTCGCCATCCGCTGGCGCACGAATTCCACAAACTCCTCCTGCCGTTTTTGGGCTGGATTAAAACGGCGCATGGCACGCTGCAGGATATGGAGGTCGGCCCCTACGGTAGGCATCAAATGCGTCTGCCGGCCCTGCCGTATCTGCAGCCGATGCTCCAACGTGCGCAGAAACTCATATGCGGTGCTGAGTTCGTGAAATTCGTTTCCGCTGATATGCCCGTTGTCGTGCAGTTTTTGAAGCGCAAAGAGCGTGCCGCTGGATTGCAGCCAAGGCTCTGCACCGCCATAAACCCGTTGCAAGCATTGCACAAGAAATTCGATGTCACGGATCCCGCCGTTATCAATCTTCACGTCCACCCCATTTTTATCTTCGCCATTCCGGAGTCGGCGCCTCTTGTGCATTTTCTCGCGCGTCATCAGGGCAGTCTTGATCGCGGCGAAGTTTGCAGTTTCCTTATAAACGTGTGGACGTACAGCTTGGATGAACGCCCGCGATAAGGCAGAGTCACCTGCGGAGTGACGCGCCTTGATAAGCGCTTGCAATTCCCAGTCCTCAGCGGTGTTTGCGTAATAGCGGAGAGCCTCGGCAAGGCTAATGGCCAATTCCCCTTCGCCCCCTCGTGGTCGCAAGCGCAAATCAATTCGAAATACTGCGCCTTGCGGTGTCGCACTGGAGAGAATGCTTGTGACTTCCTGGGCCAGTCGAATGAAGTACTCGCGATGTGAGAGACCGCAACCAGGCGCCTGAAATCCATTTCCATAGAGAAACATCACATCGATATCGGAGCTGTAGTTCAGTTCGTTGCCGCCTAGCTTGCCTAAAGAAACAATGACAAAGGGGGTATCCTGTCGCCTTCCGCTTTCATCCCAGTGCTGCGGCACTCCAAAACGGCGCTGAAGGTGAGCCTGGGCATGTTCCAAGGCGGCTTGTAGAAGTATGTCGGCTAAACCCGAAATCTCGGCTGTGGTTTCCGCCAAGCTCGCGATACTTAAGAGGTCGCGCAGAAGAATCCTGACATATTGGCGCTTCCTAAACGTTGCCAGGGTTGTCGACTGATCGGCTTCCGATTCAGAACCTCTGTATTGTTCAAGGCGTGCTTGAAAGTCATCCTCGGAAAAGCTTCGATGTAAATCCCTTCCTAGTTGAAGGTGCAATAGATCTGGACTGCGAACGAGTATTTCCCCAAGAAACTGGCTATGCGAGAGAACCAACAACATGTAATGCGCTAATCTTGGATCTTGCTCCAGCAGCTTTATGGTTTCAGATGAATTCTCGCCGACGAGACGATCGAAAAGCATCACAGCGCAGTCCGGGTCGGGAGCGTCCGGGAGCAAGGCTGAGATCGTACGCGCTAACACCGGTGAACGGAGATTGATCTGGGCGAAATGCTTATAGGCCCTCTTCGGATCCTGAAAAGGGACCTCGGCCAAAAGCGCCAGAGGATCGAGAGTTATCGCTGAGGAGATTGACGAGCCGCGATTCAAAATCCGCCGCCTGAAGCGCTCAGCTTAGCATGTCATGCCCGGCCTGTGGGTGAAGCGGCACCTGGCAGCAGCCTATCGTCCGTCTCCCCACCTGCGCTGCCCGAAATACTTACGTACCCCGATCGCGTTGTACCTTCCCCAAGGACCGTTGTTGCCCAAATCTGCAGTTCCCAAGTTCCTGTCGCGTGCGCCCAGTCGATCAAAGAGGAAATGCTGCGTTACTCGGAACTCGAACCCCTTTGCCAGGTAGACACCGAGACCCCATGAATGTTCAATGCCGATAGCATCAAAAGACCAAGTGTAAAGAGTCTTAGGCAGGTTTCGACCAAACAAGAACGACGGCTGACCGAAGAGCATGAACCGTCGCAGTTGCCCTTGGCCAAAGGGACGCACCTCCAAGTATCCGGACAGCATATAGCGAGCAAATTCGCTGCAGGGCGCGTTTACGCCGCCATAGCTTCCCGCGTTCGAAGTGCACAGGTTCGGATCTATCTCGTTGTGAGGAGGAGCAAGATCGAATTGGGTGTATCCCCACAACGTGTCGTGAGGCAGAAAAAATCGGTCGCTTGTATCCGTAATGGATCCGTCTTGGGCATGCAAAACTGCACATAAGATTAGACATAGCAAAAGCCAGAACAGTGATTGCCTCATGCAACCTCCAATTGCTGGTGTGGGGATTCAGAGCAAAGGACACAAATTGTAGCGCACGTCCACAGCAAAGGCTCCTTGTCGTCAGTGGTTCGCGAGATTGAGGCCTACGGAAAAAGGTTGACGCCTACGGAAAACCATATCTCTCTGTCATTTACCTCCAATTCCTTGGATTTTTGTGGGAATAAAGTCAAAGAATTCAGCGGCTCCGTTTGGCCAACCTATTGCACCATACTACCCGCCCAGGGAGCCCGCCATGCCGCAGGAGATTTCCGTTTCCTATCAGGCCGTCAAAAGCAAAGTCTATAAACTGATTGATGCCGCGGTTGAAGGCGAGAAAACCGAGCAGCAGATACGGGAGTCCTTGGCACGCTGGTGGAAGCTGATCCATCCAGCTGATCGTGCGGTCGCGCAAAAGTATCTGCTTCGCGTTCTGGAGCAGTCGCACATCAGCCTGAATGCGATGACCCACGCTTTGTTTGACGCAAACGAGTCCCACACGCCTGCTCAGCCACCTAATACTGTCGCTCACGAGCGGCTGAGCAAACCCGGGCACGAGACCAACGCCAGAAGCGCAGCTGCGTTCTAGGTCGAGCGAGAGGAATCCTTTTAAGCCCTAGACTTCGACAGGTGCACGTGTGGCGACGGTTTCGCCTCGTTCTACAAACGCCTGCATCCAACCAAGCACCCTGATCCAGCCTTGAGTGTGCCCCTTGGCGGCGTCCAGATTCCCGCTGAACCCACTGTGGCGCAGTCGGACCATTGTCCCGGTGCCCATCTTTTGTGGGCCGCGGGAATGCAACCCGTGGACCGGACGAGCCTCCAGCTCCCAACGAACAATGGTCTTCAAGGGATGCGCCCAACTTGGATGCCACGTGTAGACCAGCAAACGCGGGGCTTCGATCTCCAGGTACTCGCCTTCGACCCGGTACGGCTTCCCGTCGGCGCTGACCCCCGCTCCCCACCATTTACCCCCCGGGCGAAGGTCGCTGTGCGATTCCGTGCTGGTATACAAACCTCTCTGTCCCCACCACTGCTGCCGCTGTTCAGGATCGGTAATCGCCTGGAACACGCGCTCCGGCGGTGCCGCGATGAAGACTTCCGCGTGAATCACATCCTGGTCGGGAGAAATCATTGCCGTTGCCATTGATTCTCCTTTGTCCATACTCGTGCAACCCTGGGCCGAGGATTGCCGAACGTAAACTCAGAGACTCGTTTTCACGCACTTTGGATTCTTCGGTCGTTAAGCGACATGGTCGCCAGTCGTTCGCATCGCCACAGTCTCGCCTCGCTCCAAAAGGGCCTGAATCCAGCCCAACATGCGTGGCCAGCCTCGGTAGCTCTGCGCCAGTCCCGGATGCGCGGCGAGC
>Ga0187777_10003468_pt1 | contig 10067 bp, 7 predicted proteins | sample 1015_Q2_SP5_10_M_FD_132416 | JGI IMG/M metagenome (GOLD analysis project Ga0187777, IMG submission 132416) | Tropical peat soil microbial communities from peatlands in Department of Meta, Colombia - 1015_Q2_SP5_10_MG | ecosystem: Environmental > Terrestrial > Soil > Wetlands > Peat | place...
GGCGCCGGTGTTCATCGACGGCAAGAAGGCGGCCACCTTGCGCGGGCCAACGCTTTCCGCCGACTTCAAGCAGATGGTGATAGACTATATCGAGCGGCGCTTCGGCACCGGCCAGCGCGCGGCTGGTGAGGAGAAGCTATCGACGGCTGTTGGAGCATGATTGCGTCTGAACACCCGGACGTTTGCACCTGAGAGTAGTGTTCATTAGTTTTGGATCGGGTATCTGTGATCAGTCCTCAGCCATCAGACCGCGATCCCACAAAGTCGCCACGCGCCATCAAGCCGCGCAATCTCGCGCTTGGAATCGAACGTATCGGCTTTTTTTCGCTGTCGCATCCAATCTTGTGCCTGATTGTGTTCGTCGTGCTCAGCATGGTTGCGGCGGTCGGATTCGTTCGGGTCAAGGTCGACGACTCGCTGAGCCAACTGTTCCGGTCTGAAACGCAAGAATTCAGAACGTACGAGGAAGTCACACGCCGTTTTCCCTCGAACGAATTCGACGTTCTCATTGTTATCGAGGGCGATCGGTTGCTGGAAAGGCCGTCGCTGGAAAAGCTGCGTGAGCTCGCCATCGAGCTTCAGTTGATCGATGGTACCAGGGGTCTCATCTCGATATTTTCCGCGCGTGAACCTCCAAACAACGGACAGATCCCGCCTCCCCTGTTTCCCAATCCGTTGCCGCAGGGTGCCGAATACCAAGCGCTTATTGAGCGGGTGAAGGCGAACGAAATCATCCATGACAAGATGCTGTCGCCCGACGGCAAGCTCACATTGATGGTGTTGGCTCTCGAAACCGATGCTACCGCGCCAGACCGTCTGAACAAGGTCGTTGACGAGATCCGCGATGACGTGAAAACAAATTTGGCGGGCACCGGACTGCGAGGAGAGCTGTCCGGCGTGCCGGTGATGCAGCATGAAATTCGCAATGCTATTCAGACCGATCGCCTGCTTTATAACTCGCTTGGTTTTGCGGTCGGCTGTTTGATTGCCATCATGTTTTTTCGACGCTTCTCATTTATGCTCATTGCGGCGGGGCCGCCGCTCATCGCCATCCTCCTTGCACTTGGCGCTCTCGGGTGGTTCGGATTCAGTCTGAATATGTTTTTGAACGTGATGACGCCGCTCATCATGGTCATCAGCTTTTCCGACAGCATGCAAATCACCTTCGCTGCCCGCGATCGTCTGCTCGCGGGCGACGACAAGGTCACGGCATTTCGCAACGCGCTTCTCATCGTCGGCCCGGCCTGCGTGCTGACCCATGCAACCGCGGGCGTATCATTTATCGCTCTGCAGTTTTCGTCGTCCGACCTTATTCGAACCTTCGGTGAAGCGGGTTTGGTCGCAGTCACCGTCGCGCTGGTGGCGGTCCTGATGGGCATCCCGCTGCTTGGCGTCTTGCTCATTCATAACGAGGCCGGTTTCGTCTCGGCGGTCAGGAATATGGATACCGCGCTCAATATGCTACGCCGGTTTTGCGGCTGGATCGCTGTGCGAATGGTGGCGCGGCCTGGCCTTTATTCGCTGATGAGCCTGCTCCTCGTCATCGCGCTCTCATTGGGCTATGCCCAACTTGAGCCGCGCTATCGGCTTGCCGATCAAGTGCCTGACCGCGAGCAGGCGGTGCTCGCAAGCCACAAGCTCGATCTAAAGCTGACCGGGGCAAATCCTTTCGATGTCTACATTCAATTCCCGAAGGGGGCGTCCCTCTACGCGCCCGAAACATTGGCGGTGATCGCCGATGTCCACGCGCTGCTGGAGCATCAGCCGGGCATCGGGAATGTCTGGTCGCTCGACACGTTGCGGCGGTGGCTGGCCGAAAAGTTGCACAAGTCGGACGTTGAAACGCTCAGGCAGTATGTCGACCTGCTGCCACCATATCTCACCCGCCGATTCGTTTCCGCGGAACAGGACGCAGTCATCGTCAGCGGCCGTGTTCCGGATGATGACGCCAGTCAGTTGCTGCCGATCGTTGATCGGGTAGATCGGCAGTTGAACAGTGTGAGGGCGAAATATCCCAACTACAAGATTGCCGTCACCGGCCTTTCGGTAATCGCGGCGCGCAATAGTGCTCTCATGATCGACAAATTGAGCAGAGGACTAACGATCGAGATCGTCTTCGTTGCGGCATTCATTGGGCTGGCTTTCTGGTCACCAGTGGTCATGCTCGTCAGTATATTGCCCGGTCTCTTTCCAATTGTCCTTGCCGGCACCGTCCTGTGGCTGTTGGGCCAGGGATTGCAGTTCGCCAGTGTCATCGCCCTGACAGTATCTTTCGGTCTCGGGCTGAGCGCGACCATTCATTTTCTTAATCGCCTGCAAATCGAGGATATCGATCCCGACCCCGCAATCGGCGTCGAACGCGCAACGATCTTGGTTGGCCCACCATTGATTCTGACGTCGGCTGTGCTGGCCTGCGGGCTCGCCATGACGGTTCTTTCCGCCCTGCCCTCACTGCGGATGTTCGGGTGGTTGAGCGCATTTGCCATGGTGGCAGCGCTGTTCGCCGACCTGTTCATGTTACGGCCGATCGCCATGTTTCTCAGTAAGATCGTGCGCCGCATGTCACGGCGGTCGCTGCTACGATCTTCGGCGGAATAGAGCTAGCCGCGTCTGAGGCTGATTGAAACGCCTCTTATGTCGGCCTGAGGATCCTGTGTTCTGATCACGACCGACTGGTGTCCACCATGGGTTACCAATGTCATGGTGGCGACGAAAGACGACGCTCTGGCCACGACGTGGAAGCGCTCGCCGTCGGCCCTGCCGGAAATCGTGCCGCCGACACCACGGGTCGATTCGCTCCAATTGCCGGTTATTGCCCCGCCGGAATAGGCCGCACTGGCGCGCAGGTCAAAATTATAACTTTCACTAGCGCAGCGGATGTTAAGTTGAAGCTGCCTTTGATCGCCGAGGACATCATAGGCCGCACGGCACTTGATCCGTTCACGCGCGCCGCTGGACATGTCGATTGTGCCCGAGCCGGACCAGTGGCCTGCCAATCGATTAAACGGCGCCTGTGCATAAGAACCACCGCTAACAAAAAGCCACAGCGCAAGGGCTACGATCGCTCTCGGCAACGCTCCCTTCGTCCATTGTGAGGGTATGGACATCGCTTGGCTCAAAATGCTCACCGCGCGCCCCCCAAAATGCCCTCTAGACATCTCCCAATTCCTCGTGGAACGTGGAAACGTTATCGCGGTTGTTCATTAAATCATGCACGAGTTTCAGGGATAAGACAATGTACGTCAAAATTTGCTCTGCACTCATCCTAACCCAGATTTGTTGCGGCGCGGCGCTTGCGGCCAAAGACGAGCTGCCACTGCCACCGGGTCCGTTCAATCTTCTCCAGGGCACCCCCGAGGAGCAAGCCGCCTGCGCCCCGGACTCAACTAAATTCTGTCGCGACGCCATTCCCGACACGTTTCGCGTTCTTGCATGCCTGCAAGAAAATCGCCAGAAACTCCGAAAAGTCTGTCTGAAAGTTTTGGAAGATCACGGCAAATAACGCAGGGCTATTGCACCGTCAGCCCCGACGGTTGTGAAGACGAAAAAGCCTGCGCAGCAGGGAATGGCGCTCGGGAAGCTTTTGCAAGTGCGCTGCAATATTTCGTCCGCCCAAATACCCACGTCGCTTGATGACGGCCCAAAAAACCGGATTCCACCTTTCCCAGACCTCTTCAGCTTCGCTTTGCGACAGGCCACCGATGACCTCTGGTACTGACCCGAAGACTTCCGGCATTGCATGCGAAAGTTCGGTATCCCGCAAAACATTCCATTTGGACAAACCGCCCATGATTGGCGAGCCGATCGAAAATACGACGCGGCTGATGCGAGCTTCCCGGACGGCAAACGCGCACATCGCACAAGGTTCGACGATTGTATAGAGCGTGCAATCTTCGAGTTGGCCACGCCCCAGTATTTTTTGTGCGTTTGATATCGCGACAAGCTCGGCATGACGTGTGACGTCGCCATCACATACAACCCGGTTGGAGATTTCGGCAACGACCTCGTCGCCTTTGCAGACAAGAGCCGCGAAAGGTAATTCTCCGCGTTCGGCGGCAGTCGCCGAAAGACGAATACACCGTTCAATCATTGCCGCATCGATCGAAGGTTGACCAGCGTCGAAATAGTTTGTCTTGGTATTTTCAGTTTTGACAACCATCGTCCGCGAACCCGATGAGATCGACTGACTTCAACCGTGCCCGGATTATGCAGCCCGGCGCCGTATCATCATCGGCAGGCCATCCTGGGGCCGAAGCGTTACTTTCAGCATTGGCCATGCAGTGTGCCCGGGCGCCATTTCAAGCGTAAAATGGCGCATGAGCGCGGCGACAATGATTGAGGCTTCCTGAATTGCGAAAGTGGCGCCGATGCAAATGCGTGGACCGACACCGAAGGGAAGATAGGAATACCGGTCGATCGTCTCGCGCGCACGGCCAAGAAAACGATTGGGGTCGAAGGTATCAGGCTTTGTCCACAGCGCGCGGTGGCGATGGAGCACATAAGGGGCGATGACGACCATGGTCCCGGGCTTGATCCGTTCGCCGGCAAGGTCGTCTGGCCCAATGGCTTCACGACTGATCGCGCCGATTGGCGGATAGAGGCGATTTGACTCGTCGATCACAGCGCGTGTCTCAATAAGACGATCAGCGAGACTGTCAGTTTGGCCACCAAATTCGCGGTCAGCTTCCGTCTGCACTCGCTCGCGCCATAACGACGATTGCGACAAAAGATAGAGCGACCAGCTGATGCAATTCGCAGTCGTTTCATGGCCAGCTGCGATGAAGGTCAGGATATTTGCGCGAATTTCAGTTTCCGACAGCGCTTTACCGGATTCCGGATCAGTGGCTTCGAGCAGAAGTGTCAGGACATCGCGCGGCGCGCCCGCCGGATTTTTGGCAATGCGGTCGCGGCGCGTTGAAATAATCGCGTCAATCGTTGTCTCAAAAAGACGAAGCATGGGTCCGAGCTTCCAGCGCCACGGTCGCGGAATACTGCCGGGAATTCCCAGCATATCGAACGGATCGATGCGTCCGATTGTGTCGAAATATTTTTTCATTGCTAGGCGGATATCCTCGGGAGCGCAGCCCAAGCCATCGGAGAAAATGGTCCGTTCGAGGACTTCCAGCGTGACGCGTGTCGCCTCGACTGAGATATCCACTATTTCCCCTTCACGTCGAGAAAGCCGTTCGACCAGCGCGCTGGCCACGTCCACCATCGCTGCCGAAAAATTCATCACGGTTCTGCGCGAAAAGAGCGGGGCCAACACCCGCCGCTGCATGCGCCATTGATGATCTTCGGCGGTCAGCAGGCCCTCGGTTAGTCCGGCAGACAACACGCGGCGTTGCAGCCAGTCTTTCTGATAGTTGTCGCGATTTTCGAGCAACACGCGACGAATCGCGGTCGGGTCGTTCACAACTGCAACTCGCCCCATCGAGAGGCCGCTCATTACAATTGGTTGCTCGAAATGCGCCGCAGTCCACGCTTCGAGCGGATTATTTGCGAGCACGCGCAACAACCCGATTGGACCCAAGCCCTGGGTCCGCGGGACCGGTGCCGGCGGATTGAGGTCCGCGGGGAAATCGAGCACGACAAGCTCCGTTGATCACCCGGTCCCGGCGGGTGGACTAAATAAAGTTGTGACAGCAGTCGATGCCGGGGTTCCATTTCTGTGCAATTCGATCACACAAACTAGCGGAACCTGGCACTATTTCGGCTATTTTTGATGTAAGTGTCGGATTGCCCCTCGGATGTTTAAAGGTGTCTTTGCACGTGCCAAATCAAACGACAGCAAGGAAGTTGCAGCCCCTCCTGGTATTTGCAGCTTGGCTGATAACAATAATTACCGTCGCGGCGCAACCCGCGCGCGTTTATTCACCTGATCCTACTGGAGATTGGCTCGTCGCCAAGCAAATCGCGCGAATTAAGATCGTCGATTGCGATGGTCGCCTGTGGGGTGTTATCGCGTGGGAAGCCGAACCAGGCACCGACAGCAAAAACCCAGACCCCAACCTGCGAAACCGTCCAACGCTGGGAATGCTGGTCCTCTTGGGTATGCAGCCCAGTAAACCGAACCGCTGGGACGGGCAGATTTACAACTCGCAGGATGGACACACATATTCCGCCAATATCAGCTTGGTGGATCCAACGACGCTACGCGTACAGGGATGCTTCCTGGGCTTCTTGTGCGGCGGCGAAAATTGGACCCGTGTAGAGACACAGGACACGCAACTCGTCCCTCCAGCGCAAAAAACGCCGCCCAAATCCACAACCGCCCGCAAGGCGACAACGCCCCAGCCCGACTCGACTGAGGACGTCTGCTCAAAAGTTCTTGGTCCGCCGGGGCTTCCCCATGAGCGCGGGCTGAAATAGCACAGCCGCTGCCAAGGTGCACACCAGGGACAGCGCCAGCAGTTTTCCCATGCTAGACGTTCCCGGATGCTGCGATAGCCAGAGGCTTCCGAAGGCCGTCGCCGTCGTCAAAGCACTCCAGATAACAGCACGAGTAAGGCTTGACTGCAGCAGATTCGTGCGGCCGGAGCGCCAGGCCATGATGTAGTAAATCTTGAATGCGACACCGACGCCCAAGAGCAACGGCAGTGCAATGATGTTGGCAAAATTCAGCGGCATTCCGATAAGTACGCAAATCTCGAGCGTGACCACGCCTGCCAACACAAGCGGGACGAGCGTGAGCAGCACATCGCCGAAACGCCGAAGTATGATCCAGAGCAAGAGCCCAATCGAAATCAAGGCATAAAAACCCGCTTCGAAAAATGCCCTGACGACGGTACGACCCGACTCAAGGATTGAAGTCGGACCCCCGGTCGCGTCTGGATAGACGGCCAGAATGGCGCGCGCAAATGAGCGGAGCACCTCAGTATCGTTAGTGTCTCCCTTGGGCACAATCTCCACACGGGCGCGTCCATCGGGCGTCACCCATAGCCGTTTGACCGCCTGTGGGAGATTATCCTTGGTGATCCGTTCGGCGTTCAGGAAGCCGCGCAATTGAGCGATGTCGGTTTCGAGCGGAACAATAAACCCGGTCTGCGCTCTCGCACGAGTCGCCTCGTCGGCCTGCGCCAGTTTCAAGCTGGTATCGGCCAAACGCTTGGCGGCGGTGGCGCCGGGACCTGAGGCATTGCCCGCGATTTTATTGAGCTGATCGGCGATGCTCTTCAGTGCGGCGATATTTTCCGGGTCAGTCGGCGGCTTGCTTGCGCCGGGCTGTTGCACCGCCTGCCCGAGCCGCCGCCCTAAATCCTTGATAAGCGCCAGTTTTTTATCCTGATCCTGCGGCACAAAATTTAGCAGGGTTGTCGCTTGCGACACCTCCGGCAGCTTCCGCAGACGCTCGGCTGTCACAGCTGCTTCATCAAGCGACGGGGCAATGACGTTGATTGAATTAATGCCAACCCGCGGGTCCCCTCCGAGATTAAGCAGGGTCGAAATTGATTCGGTCTTGGGGCTGCGCAGATGAATCGGATCAAAATCGAACGTCAGGAAGTAGAGCAGCGGCGATCCCAGCACGGCAACCAACAGTGTCCCCACAATGACTGGGATACGGTAGACCTGAAGAAACTGGTCGATCGGCGCCAGCGCGCTGTACCCGATATTATCGGGCTCACCAGACGGGTTGAACACCGTGATCAGCGCGGGCAGCAGCGTGATGCTCGTGCCGTAAGCAATCAGCATGCCCGCGCCCGCGATCTGGCCGAGCTCGGAGAGGCCTCGGTAATCGGTCGGCAGGAACGACATGAAGCCGGCAGCTACGGCAGCCGCCGCGAGCGTCAACGGGACGCCGATTTTCTCGGCCGCCTGAGCCAGGGCCGGACGGAGCTTGGGGATTTCATGACGTTCGGCGCGGTAGCGCACCGAAAACTGAATTCCAAAATCAACGCCGAGCCCGATAAACAGCACGGCGAATGCAACCGAAATCATATTCAGTGCGCCGACCATCATCAGACCGAGCGCCGCTGTGAGCGCCAATCCCACAAACAGATTGATAAATACTGCCGCGATCAGACGCCCCGAGCGCAATGCAAACCACAGGATCACTAGCACCACGACGACGGTGACGATTGAGTTGGCAAGGGCACCGTCCTGGACGGTGGCAAACTCCTCGTCTGCCATTGGCACCGAGCCGCTCAGCCGCACGCGGGCTTGGTATTTTTGCGTGATCTGCAAATCGGAGGCGATTCGGCGAATGGCATTGTTCGATACCTCCCCAGGTTCAAGCGCAGAAAAATCCAACACGGGGTGGACTTCGATAAGACGCCGCAATTCGCTGGGAGCAGGCTGCTGGCCATTCAACATGGACTGCCAGGAAAACGATGCCGGACGCCCCGCTAGCGCATCCTCAATGGTTGTTGAAGCCATCGACAGAGGGCGAGCCATGGCATCAAGCGTAACCATGCGGTTCTGCACCCCGATGAGACCCAGCGAGAGTCCGCGCGTGAGGCCACGCAAGCTGGGGTCCCCCGCGAGTGTGGTGACAATGGGTGCGGCCTGCCCTAAACCCTGCGTGAAGCGCGCGACGTCATCAGTCCCCTGAAACAACAATCCGTTGCGCGTAAAAAACTCACTACCGCCAGTATCTTCCACTGACTGGAATAGTTCCGGTTGCGTCTTTAGTCGCGCGGTGAGATCGGCGGCGGCGCGGGATGTGTATTCCACCGAGGGTGCATCAATGACCACCAGGGTGGACCCGTAGTGACTGGGGAATGCTTTCTCAAAATTGGACTCGCGCTGGCGCCAATCGAGATCGTCGGAGATCAATTTATTGATATCAGTGTTGATGGCGAAATGGCGGGCGGTATAGACCGTAGCCCCGGTAGCGCCAATCAGGCCCAAGATGATGATCGGCCAAGGGAATCGGGTGCAAAAACGGACAGTAGCGGTTGCCAAAAAGGTCAGCATGAGCAATTCCGCATTCCAAATCTGATGATGTTGCCCCCAATCTCGCCCTTATTCAGGGTCATCAGCGCTTTCCGTGTGGAACTTTTGCCCGTATCGTTGATTTACGCAAACACGAGCTTTTACAGCAAACCCGGCAAAAAAGCGCATTGGGCGAGAGAATATATTCCGCGGGGTTTTGCCAAGGGGCGAACGTCCGCGAGTTAGTGGGGAAGGGTGTGAAAGCATGACGGTGCGCAATGAAGACTTCCTGACACAATCGACCACTAGATTTCTCGATTCAATCAACAGTCCTGCCGATTTACGACGTATCAATACGCGGCACCTCCAGCAGGTTGCCGACGAATTGCGCGCCGAAACCATCAATGCGGTCGCCGTAACCGGTGGCCACCTGGGTGCGAGTCTTGGCGTGATCGAACTGACGGTAGCCCTGCACTACATCTTTGACACGCCAAACGACAAGCTTGTTTGGGACGTTGGTCATCAGGCTTACCCGCACAAAATCTTGACCGGCCGCAGAGATCGTATCCGGACGCTGCGGACCGGCGGCGGCCTGTCGGGATTCACCAAGCGATCAGAAAGTGAATACGACTGTTTCGGCGCGGCGCATTCATCGACGTCGATATCGGCGGGTCTGGGCATGGCGGTTGCTCGTGATCTAGCCGGGCAGAAGCACAATGTCATCTGTGTCATAGGCGACGGTGCGATATCTGCGGGCATGGCCTATGAGGCCATGAACAATGCAGGTGCGATGAACCGGCGCCTCATTGTGATTCTGAACGACAATGAGATGTCCATCGCGCCGCCCGTCGGGGCGATGTCAAATTATCTGACACGGCTTCTGTCAAGTCCGATGTACATGTCGCTGCGCAATATCGGCAGGCACGTTACCGATCATTTGCCGAAGTTTTTGCAGGAGAAAGCATCTCGTGCTGAGGAGCTGGCGCGCGGATTCGTTACCGGCGGCACGCTGTTCGAAGAACTTGGGTTTTATTACATCGGTATCGTCGATGGCCACGATCTCGACCAGCTGCTGCCTGTGCTGGAAAATGTTCGCGACGCCGACAGTGGCCCATTTCTCGTGCACGTGCGTACGCAGAAAGGCAAAGGTTACGCCCCAGCCGAAGCCTCACAAGACAAGTACCATGGCGTTGTCA